>Ga0209863_10000872_pt1 | contig 12872 bp, 10 predicted proteins | sample OrgsoiDNA2013046_FD_185796 | JGI IMG/M metagenome (GOLD analysis project Ga0209863, IMG submission 185796) | Permafrost soil microbial communities from the Arctic, to analyse light accelerated degradation of dissolved organic matter (DOM) -... | ecosystem: Environmental > Terrestrial > Soil >...
CCTGCGCCGTCGCCGGCGGCGTCATCGACGTCGGCTACTACGACGTTGGGAGTGATGGCGTTGTCCTGAATCGCTTTGCCGCTGGGCGAGTAGTACTTCGCAACGGAGAGAATCAAGGCGCCGCCGTCGGGCAGATCGATCGTCTTTTGGACGGAGCCTTCGCCGAAGGTTTTGTCGCCGATCAAATCTCCGCGGGCGTTTTCAAGGATGGCGGCGGCTACTACTTCGGCTGCGCCGGCCGTGCCTTTATTTACGAGGACCGCGAGGGGCAGGGTTGTGATCGCCTTCGCAGGATCGGCGTTGAAGGCTTCGCGCGGGAATTTCTGGCCTTGCAGATACGTGATCGTGCCGTGATTCAGGAACAGGTTCGCGACGGCTACGCCTTCGGCTTCATCACCTTCAGCGCAATTGCGCAGGTCGAGCAGGATTTTCTTCGCGCCGGATTTTTCCAGCGCCTTGATCTTCGAGGCGACTTCCTGCTGCTTGCCTTTAGTCAGGGCGTCGACTTTCACATAGCCGATGCCGTCGTCCATCATCTTGTCGCTCACCGGCGGAATGCTCACGATGTCGCGGGTGATCGACATCTTCTGCGGCTCAGCCTTCCGGGCGCGGACAACTGCGACGTTCAAGGTCGAACCGGGCGTGCCGACGAGCAGGCTCCGAATTTCGGGCAGCGACATGTCGCGGGTGCTCTTGCCTTCAATCGACTCGAAAATGTCGGTGGGCTCAATGCCAGCTTTTTCGGCGGGAGAACCGGGGAGGACGGAGACAACGTCCGCGTATCCGAAGCGCTTTGAAACCACCGCGCCGATTTCGCCCTTCGATTCCGTCTTGTGCGCCTTGAAGGCTTTGTAGGCGTCGGCGGTCATGTAGCTCGAATTCGAATCGAGGGACTCGACCAGGCCGTGCAGCGCGCCGTCGGTAACCTTGGGAATGTTGGGCTCTTCGACGTACTCACTGCGCACGCGCGAGAGCACTTCGCTGTACACCTGGAGCTGGCGGTAAGAACCGTCGCTCGAGGAGGCGTGAACGCCGCCGAGCGAACCGACCACGACAAAGAGGAGTACGGCAAAGGAGGTGACGAGAATCGCTGCTTTGGTTTTCATGGACATCGGTATGGTCTTCTTCTGGAAGGGGCTACTTCCGGAGAACTCTGCCTATTATATCTCTCTAGATGCGGGTTGCCAGTACCGGGCTGCTTGATTTGAGCCTCTTCGGTAACGCAGGCAAGCACTTGTCCCTCACTAACAGACGAGCGGGTTGGCATTGGGTTATCGATTGAGTCTGGAATCTTTGGGCACCGTAGTCAACTCAAACACAACAAAGGAGTTAGGAAGAAGTTAAGGCTTAAAGCTCATGGTCATGGAAGTCTGCACCGAGACCGGGCGGCCGTTCATGCTGTAGGGCTTGAACTTCCAGAGTTTTACGCCATCAATGGCGGTGCGGGCGAAGGCGAGGGAGCCTTGCAGGAACTTGGCGTCCTGGACGGTGCCGTCGCGGCCGATCAGGACTTGCAGAATCACGGTGCCTTGCTGGCCCTTCGCATTCGCGGGATATTCAATCGCCGGCTGGTCGGTCAGCAGTGCGCGCTCGGAGGCTTCGGTGACAGCGACGGGCTCGATCGCCTGCATGGCGGCCTCGGGGGGCTTGTTGCCGCTGGCTTCGGGAGTCATGGAAGCCATCTGGGACTTCAGGCTCGATGGGACATTCGCGGGCGCGGCGGGAGCGTGCGGTAGCGAGGGTCTGGGGGCGGGCTGAACCGCGATCGGAGGCGGAGTAATTTCGGTCCGAATTTCAGAATGCGGCGGCTCGAGCGCGGGCTGGCTCGGCGGCGGTGCGACAGATATTGGTTGGACAGCCGGTTGCGTTGATGCGGCTGGCTGAGCGTCCGGGACGGAGTTCTGTTGAACCGGAGTTTGATTTGGCGCCGTCGGATTTCCAGCGGCAGGATCTGGCTGAGATTGCGTTGGCGTCTGTGCGGGATCTGTTGGATTCGCATTCGCCGGATCCTGCACGGCGGACTGGTCGGGATTCGCGGTGGTGTTCGGTTTCTTTGTAGGATCGACAACTGGGACGACGTGAATCTGCGAAGGATCCGTGGTGGCGTCAGGAATGGTTTCGGCCACGGGGAGTTTGTATTCGTCCCCGGCGCGGCCGAAGCTCTCGTGCGATTGGGGAGCGGGAGCGGTGGTCACGGGCTGCGGATTGAGCCATGTGTGCAGCGACTGGCGGCCGTGTCCTAGCAGCACCAGCACCTGCGGATGCCAGGGCGCTTGGGGCGCGGCCACAATCGCACAGGCGGCCAGCGCCAAGGCGGCGACGATCGGGCCCTTCAGCTTGAAACTTCTGCGAGGCTTCTCTTCGGGCTTTTCTTCCTCTCCGGAGATATAGGCGAAGAGTTTGGCTTCGGCTTTCTGCTCGTGCTCGGGATCCTGCTTGGGAGTCGGAAGCGCGGAACGCGGCGGCGGGGGCGGTGCCCAGGCCGTGTCGTCGGAAACGGCGGCGGATTGATTGTCAGAGGATGAAGGCGTCTGGTCGAAGCCGAGTAGTTCTGGCTTCGCGGGCGCCGGCCGCGAAGTTGGCGGAGCTGATTGCGCCGGAACCTGGGGCGCGACGCCTGCCCGGGCGTTCAAATACCATTGCAGGCCGCGCGTCTCCCCAGGTGCGGGCGGGGGAAGAGAAGCTGGCTTCTCATCTGCTACCGATGACGCGACCGGTTCCAGATCCTCTAAGGCATCGACGGGCTCGGCGGAAGCATCGGCGTCATGGTGAACGTCGGAATCGGTAACGAAGTGAGCGCCGGGAATCGTGCCGGAAGGCTGCAGAAATTCTCCAGCCCGCAGCGTCTTCTCACTTCCCTCGATGCTCGGAGGGGGCGCGGCGATTGAACTCGCTGACCCAGCGCTGGCAGAGGCTCCCGCGGCGGCGGCGGCCGCCGATTCCTGCTTGGCGCGCAGCAGATCGCGGGCGGTGGTCAACGTGTCGTTGACCTGATTGATGAGGATGGGCTTGCGCAGAATTGAGTTTGCGCCCGCCTGCAAAGCTTTGGGAACGCTGGCGTCGTCGCTGACGATCGCTAGCGTGAGCGGGCGCGCGCTGGCCTTGCGCTCGCGAGCGGTGGTGAGGAGCAATCCCGCTTCGGGTTGCGCGTCCCAGTCAATGATGACGATCTGGAAGGGTTGATTGGTGACCTTCTCGACGGCGGAGACGGCGTCAGTGCAGTGTTCTCCCTCAACACCCAGGCCGGCCAGCACCTGGCAGATGGGGCCGGCGGTGGCCGCGTCGGCGGTGAATAGAAGGCAGCGAAGGGACATGCGTTCGTTTTCCAGACTTTCCTTTTTCGGTTCTTTCTTCTTCAGACGTTTCCTTTTTAAGACTAGGGGCAGGCAGTAACCCCGGCAAGATTACCGAGGTGGGCGCGAAAGCGCTGCGCCGTAACCCTTGCGGACATGTACCGCCGGATGGAGGAAGAGGCGGCGCTGGTAAAATGCTCGGGCTCACCGCGTAGCAGGGGAGCCCTTAACCACAGGGAACACAGGGAGGATAGGCGCTGCATGGCCTTGCAGGAACAAAATTACTGGCTCACCACGACCGAGTTCCCGGCGACGGACCTGTCGCGGCCGTTGCCTGAGGTCGTCGATGTGGCGGTGATCGGCGCGGGGTTCACGGGACTTTCCGCGGCGCGCACGCTGGCGAAGCGTGGTGCGAGGGTCGCGGTGCTGGAATCGGAAACGATTGGGTGGGGAGCGAGTTCGCGCAACGGAGGCATGGTGCTCACAGGGATGAAGCTGGGCGTAAACAAGCTGATTTCCATGTATGGGCGCGAACTGACGCAGCGGATGTATGCGGCGTCGCTGGCTTCGATGGACTGCGTGGAACAGATCGTGATCGAGGAAGCGATCGACTGCAACTTCTCGCGCTGCGGGCATTTGGAAGTTGCGTGCAAGCAGAAGCATTTCGACGATTACGCGCGCCAGGCGGAAGTGATTGCGCGCGAGTTCAACCACACGCTGCGCGTGGTGCAGAAGATCGAGTTGAGCGCGGAGATTGGGTCGAATATTTATTTCGGCGGCATGGTGGACGAAGTCAGCGCGGGATGCAATCCGGCGCGGTATGTGGCGGGACTCGGAGGGGCGGCGCTTAAGGCTGGAGCGGGAATTTTCGAGAACGCGCGCGTGCAGAAGATTGAGCGTGAATCGCGCGAAGGGGCGGCGGGATGGAAGTTGACAACTTCGCGCGGTGCGATCTGGGCGCACGATGTGTTCGTTGGGACCAGCGGGTATACGGGGAGGGCGACTCCGGCGCTGCAGAAAAAGCTGATCCCGATTGGGTCGTTCATCATCACGACGGAAGTTCTGCCCGAAAAATTGGCGCATGAGCTCAGCCCGCGCAACCGGATGATCTACGATTCGAAGAATTATCTTTACTACTACCGGCTCACGCCTGACCGGCGCATGCTGTTCGGCGGGCGCGCGGCGTTTTTTCCCGAGACCAGTCAGACGGTGCGGCAGAGCGCGGAGATTCTGCGGCGCGGCATGATCGACGTCTACCCGCAACTGAGCGATGCCAAGATCGACTACGTCTGGGGCGGCACGCTCGACTTCGCCTTCGACATCATGCCTCACGCGGGCCAGATGGACGGCATGTACTACGCGGTGGGATACGCCGGGCACGGCGTGGCCATGGCGACGTATCAGGGCCAGAAAATCGCGGAGATGATGGCGGGGGACAAGCCGGAGAATCCGTTCGTTGGAATTAAATTCCCTGGCGCGCCGCTCGGGTTGTACGACGGCAAGCCGTGGTTCCTGCCATTCGCCGGGGCTTGGTACAAGTTTTTGGATTGGGTGAGTTGATCGCTTGTCGGGCTGAGTTACGCCCCGCGCCCGCGTCTATAATCCCCTCATGAGCCTGACCGAACAGATCCAGAAAGATATCGTCACCGCCATGAAGGCGAAAGAGGAAGCCCGCCTCTCCACCCTGCGCATGGTCAAGAGTGCGCTGCACCTTCGTCAGGTCGAAAAAATGGCCCCGCTCGACGACAAAGAATCCCTGGCCATCCTGGCCACGCTGATCAAGCAGCGCAAGGAATCCGTCGAGCAGTTCACCAAAGGCGGACGCCAGGAAATGGCCGATAAGGAAGCCGCGGAGATCGTGCTGATTGAGAGCTACATGCCCAAGGCGGCGGGCGAGGCGGAGATTGTTGCGGGAGTGAAGGCTGCCATCGCCGAAATGGGTGCGCCCACGATGAAGGAAATGGGAACGGTGATGAAGAATGCGATGGCGAGGTTCAACTCTGCGGGGATGCGGGTGGATGGGAAGATGGTTAGCGAGGTGGTGAAGAGGGAGTTGGCGGGGAAGTAGAGAACCTTGTCGAGTCGACGCGAATCGAGCACTTGATATGGAAACGCTTGTCACAGTCATAGGCGCATTTAAGGCCAAGTGGGAGGGCCTATCTTCCAGCGTGCGGAGCGAGTTCTCACTCCCAGCGGCTCGACTCGTCTGCTGCTTCGGAGATGAGCCGTATTTGGATCCCGTTTGCCGCGAATCCTGGCGTGGTGTCTTTCGCCCCATCAAGGCCAATGGAAACGGCGATTGGCCGTCCTACATAAGGTGCGAGTTTCCCCGTCACGATGCTCTAATCTACCTCCCTGGGAGCACCTGCTCCCCGAGCGCCGATGTCCTGTTTGTAATGGCACTTGCACACGAATTCCGACACTTTGAGCAGTGGGGCAGCGAACCTCAATTGCTGAGAGATTGCGAAACGCTGTCCAATGAGCCCAAGCTCGCGACCAAAAATTGGCCGCTCCCCACGAGAGGGACGCGGTTGGCATTTCAAAGAAGGTTGCCAACAAGCTTCTCGGGGGGGATCGAGTGGAAAACTACGCCCGGGATCAGATTCGCGGAGGTAGTGACAGGTCCTATTGGGTGTTCTTTCAGGAGTTGTCACCATCCACAGACTACAATTGGGTCGAAGAGGGTCGCCGCTTCGTCGCCGAGCATCGGGAAAATGGGAAAGACCTGGGATAGTCTGTTCGATGCAGACCGAGGCTGCGCTATTTGCTCCTCTGCAACTCCCGGTACGCATCGCTCTTCGACACTCCCCGCTCCTTTGCCACTTTCTTCAGTGCGGTTTTCTCGTCGACTTTTTCTTCGGCCATGATCTGGCTGACTCTTTGGCGCAAACCTGGACGGACGAATGCGTCCGTCCCTACGTGAGCATCGCTCTCCTCGGGCTTGGCGATCAGGAGCGTGATTTCGCCTTTTACTACTTCGCGAGCCTTCAGGTTTGCCAACACTTCACGGGCGCGGCCGCGGAGGAATTCTTCATGGAGCTTGGTGACTTCGCGGGCGATCACTACGTGGCGGGACTCTCCGAGGACTTCGCAGATGTCTTCGAGGGACTCGACTACGCGGTGGGGGGCTTCGTAGAAAACTTGCGTGCGCGGGGAGGTCTTGATCTGCTCCAGTGCGGCGCGGCGTTCGCCGCGTTTGGCGGGTAGGAATCCGCTGAAGCGGAAGGAGTCGGTGGGGAGGCCGCTGGCTACCAGTGCCGCTAGGAAAGCCGACGCTCCCGGGATCGGGACTACCGGGACGTGATGGCGGATGGCGAGCGTGATCAGGCGGTAGCCGGGGTCGGAGATGCCGGGCATGCCTGCATCCGTCACCAGCGCGACGCTCGCGCCCTCCTGCATCTCTTTCACCAGTTCGGCGGAGCGCGTCATCTCGTTGTGTTCGTGGTAGCTGGTGGTGCGGGTCGTGATCGCATAGTGATTGAGCAGTTTTTGCGTTTGGCGGGTGTCTTCGCAGGCGATCACGTCGACTTCCTTCAGGATGCGCAGGGCGCGCAGAGTGATGTCTTCGAGATTGCCGATCGGCGTCGCTACGAGGTAGAGCGCGGGGGCTGAGGCGTGGAGTTCGCCATCCTTCATGGGCGGAAGTCTAACATCTGCGTAACTTTCTGGACTTGCTGGCTGTTTAGGCCAATGAAGCGACAGCGCAGACAGAACTCCCTGCGACGCCGCTGGTTGCGCACGCTTGCATGGGGTTCTTCGCTTCGCTCAGAATGACAGGGTTATTTCGATGAGCCAGAGGATGAAACATGACTGCTAAAGACTTCCGCAAGCTGGCCCTTGCGCTGCCTGAGACGGAAGAGCGGGCGCACATGGACCACCCTGACTTTCGCGTTGCGGGAAAAATCTTCGCCACGCTGGGCTATCCCGACACTTCGCTCGGCATGGTCAAGCTCTCGCCCGAGGACCAACATTATTTCTCCAAGGACTTTCCGGTTGCTTTTGTACCTGTGAAGGGCGCCTGGGGGCGCCGCGGCGCGACCTTCATTCATCTGGAACTAGCGAAGAAGGAAATCGTGCGCAAGGCCATTCAAGCAGCCTGGCGCAACACCGCGCCTAAACGCCTGATCGGACATATAGTTACCGGATTTGTGAATCCGCGACGTGGTTGCTGAACAACCGTAACCTCCCCTGATGGCAATTTCCGCATCCAACTTGAGAACTTGCGGACTCGGACACAGCCCGTGCTCATAGCGACGCTTTGTTGCCTCGCCCTATGTCTCTGCGCGGCTCAGCAGACGCCTCCGCGAACCACGCCTTCGCATCGCGGCGTGAGTCCGGCACGCGAGCACAAGGCCGACCGGGCCCTCAGCTCTGACGAAGGATTGTCGGTGATTGCTGCCGCGCTCGATTCCAAGGTGCGGCGCGACGGCGGCCATGATTGCTCTCATCTGGTGCATGCGATTTACGAGCGCGCCGGATTCCGATACGCCTACGCCAACTCCGACGATCTCTTTGACGGCGTCGAAGGATTTCGCCGCATCTGGCACCCTCAGCCCGGCGATGTGATCGTGTGGCGCGGGCATGCGGGAATCGTGGTCCGGCCGTCGCGGCACGTCTTCTTCAGCTTCCTGACTGCTGGGCCGGGGGTCGATGACTATCAGTCTTCCTACTGGGCCGCTCGCGGGATCCCTCGGTTTTATCGCTACGTAAAGGGCGATCCGTGCGCGGGATGCACCTCGGTGAACGCATCGCTTCGGCAGAACCAAGCTGACAAATAGACCTACGTCTTCCAGTCTCCATGTTGGAGAAGAAATTCGGAAGCGCGTGAGAAATCCGATATTCGCAACCGCAGAATTGACGTGGGCAAACCTGCGCCCCTAGAATCAAGATGAAACTGAGTCCCTCACAACCGTCTCATACTCATGCCTCTTTACGAATACGAATGTAAGAAGTGCGGTCACCGCTTCGAGAAAATTCAGTTGTACTCCGCCAGGATGGTGAAGAAGTGCCCGGAATGCGGCGGGCAGGTCGAGCAGATGATCACCGCGCCGGCGGTGCAGTTCAAGGGGTCGGGCTGGTATGTGACCGACTACGCGAAGAAAACTTCTTCGCAGGGATCGAGTGGAGACTCGGGCTCAAAAGAGCACAAGGAAGACAAGCCCAAGGCCGATAGCTCGTCAAAAGACACTTCGACGAAAGATACGGCCGCGAAGGACACGACTTCGAAGGACAAAAGCAGTTCTGCCAAAGATAGTTCGTCCAAAGAAGGCACGCGCAAGGGCTCAGGCCGGCACAAATAAAACCTGGGCGGACTCTTTCCGACTTCGCTCAGGGCAGGCTGCGTCCGCCCCCTACGCAAGCTTCTTGATCTTCCGGCTTCTTGCCGAACAAGGCCGCCTGATTTAGCCCCTGCCTACTTCAGCTCCCGCTCGAAATGATCTTCAATCATCGTGAAGAGATGGATTCGCGCATCCTTTCCGGCGATGCTGTGGGTTTTGTTGGGATAGATCATCAGACGGAATTGCTTCCCAGCTTTGATCAGAGCGTCGATCATCTGAATCGTGTTTTGGAAGTGGACGTTGTCGTCGCTCGTGCCATGGACCAGCAGCAATGCGCCGTGCAGTTTGTCGGCGGACTTGGTGACGTCGGATTGTTCGTAGCCCGACTTGTCGTCCTTGAGCAGGCCCATGTAGCGCTCGGTATAAATCGTGTCGTAGTTTTCCTGATTGGTCACCGGAGCGACGGCCACGCCTGCTTTGAAGCGATCCGAATGCGTCATGGCGTAGAGGGTCATCGATCCGCCATTGGACCATCCCCAGATCGCGATGCGACTGGCGTCGAGTTGCGGATACTGCGCCAGAAGCTGATCGAGGGCGGTGAGTTGATCTTTCAATTCGACGGCGCCGAATTCGTGGCGGATCGCGGTCTGAAATTTGCGATCGCGACCGGGGGTGCCGCGGTTGTCGACGGCGAAGATCGCGAAGCCCTTGCGCGCCAGAATTTCGTCGAAAGCATTCGGCACTCCCTTTACGACCATCTGCGCGGCGGGGCCGCCGTAGACATTCACGATCAGAGGGATCTTACCGCTCACCGTGCCGTCAGGAGGCAGCAGTAACCGGCCGTAAAGAATCGTGCCGTCGTCGGCTTTGAATTCGAGATACTGCGGAGCGCGCAAGCCGTAGTCGGCGATTTCGTTGCGGGCCTGCCAGACTGGCGTGCATGCCCCGCCCACGGCGCACAAGGAAATGCTGGCGGCATTCTGCGGGCCAAAAAACATGTGCGTGTAATGCTTGCCGTCGTCACTGAGGTTGGCGAAGTGCTCGCCCTCTTCGGAGGAGAGAGCCTTCATTCCCGAGCCATCCATGTGGACCGAGAAAATGTGGGTTTGCCGTGGATCGTCTTTGTTGGCCGAGAAGAACACGGTGCCTGCGCCCTCGTCCGCGCCTTCGATGCTTAGAACTTCGAAGCCGCCCTTGGTCAGTTGCGTTTCTAACTTAGCGTCGGCCGCCATCGGGTTCTGTTTGTCGAAGCTGTACACGTAGAGGTGCATGTTGCCGTCGCGCCAGCTCGGCCACAGGAACTTGCCGTTTTTCAGGAAGCGGACCTCGACGTGATCGAAATCGATCCAGGCTCCGGGCGTGCTTTCGGTCAGAACGATGCGCGATTTTCCTGACTTCGCGTCGACGAAGTACAGGTCCAGCTTGTCTTCAGTGCGATTCAGCACTTCGGCCCAGATGACTCCATCGGCGACCCAGCCGAAGCGCGGAACGTATGACTCGGCGTCGCTGGGCAGGGAAATCCAGCGGACTTTGCCTTTCTCCGGGTCGACCACGCCCAACTTCACCACCGGATTCGGATCGCCGACTTTGGGATATTTTTCATTGTCGACGCTCGGATGGGTGGGCAGCCAGTCGGTGATGGGATAGACCGGGACGTTGGTCTCGTCCATGTGCAGGAAGGCGATTTCTTTGCTGTCAGGCGACCAGAAATAATTGCTGCGTACGGCCAGCTCTTCGGCGTAGACCCAGTCGATATCGCCGTTGAACAGGCTGTCGCCGGTGTCGTGGGTGAGCTGCTTTTCGGTTTTGCCGCTGACCGGACGTACGTACAAATTGTGCTTCCGCACATAGGCGACGTGTCCGCCATTGGGAGAGAACTTGGGGTCACCGCTGGGATCGGAGGCGGAAGTAAATTGCACCGCCGTTTCTGAGCCCAGGTCATAGAGCCAGAGCTGTCCTTGCGAATCGAAGATCAGATGCTTGGAATCCGGCGCCCATAGATAGGCCGCCACGTGATAGCGCGTCCGCCGCTCTTTTTCGCGCTCGTTCTTCACTTTGTTCACGTCGGGATCGAGAGCCGCCAGCTTTTCCGCGCTCACCAGCACTTTTTTCTCGCCGGTTGCTGTGTCCGCATACCAGAGTTCGCCCTTCTCGCCTTTTTCGTCGCGCTGCACGAAGGTGAGCTTGGTGCCGTCCGGGCTCCATTCAATTGTCTCCGGACCTCGGCCTCCCAGTCCCCCGGGTTGATACAGACCTTCAATCGTTAACGGCTTGGTGGGAACGGTCTGGGCTCCAGTCGGAGCAATAACGACACAGATAAATGCGAGAACGGAAAAGCAAGCCAGAAAGGAAATCTGTCTCTTCACGAAGTGACCTCACGGCAAGAAATAAGTGCAGAACCCGGAACGCGTGAACCAACGAGTTTACACCGCCCCTGGGGCTCAAGTGACAGCGTTTGCGGTCCACCGGCGGCATGCGCCACTTCTCCGCTACGTCCCGCATCACGCGCCCACCCCATGCTAGAATCAATGCAGAACCAATGAAGAATGCTTCCTGACATCGAAAACCTGCTGAAACTGCAAGACGCGGACAAGGAAATCCGTCGTCTGCAGGACGAGATCGCGGAATTCCCCAAGCGTGTCGCCGTCATTGAGCAGCAACTCGCCGGACACAAAGCTCAACTCGAAAAGGCCCAGGCCGCGGTCAAAGCTGACGAAGCCAATCGCCGCAAGTTTGAAACTGCCATCTCCGACCTGCGCGGGAAGATTTCCAAGTATCGCGACCAGTCGCTCGACGTAAAGACCAACGAACAGTACAAAGCCCTCCTGCACGAGATTCAGTTCGCGGAAAAAGAAATCGCCGGCAACGAGGATAAGATTCTCGAGTTGATGGTCAATGCCGACGCCCGCGATAAAGAAGTAAAAGCGGCGCAGGCTGAGTTGAAAGCCGAGACCGCGGCGATCGAAAAAGAAAAAGAAGTAGCCCGCCAGCGAACGGCCGAAGACGAAAAACTTCTGGCCGAGTGGCGCGGCAAGCGCGATACGATGCGCGCCGGAGTGAACGAAGATCTGCTGCGGCATTATGAGCGCGTTTCAAAATTCCGGGGTAGCGGACTCTCCGAGGTCCGCGATCAGAAGTGTATGGCTTGCCGCGTCATGCTCCGTCCTCAGACCTACAACGAGGTTCGCACCGGCCTGCAGACGATTATTTGCGATTCCTGCCAGCGCATTCTCTACTTCAATCCTGCCGACGAGATGCAGGATGTTCAGCCCTCGACCACGCGGGCGAAGCGCCATCATCCAAAAATCGACGCGCCCCAGGCCTGGTACTATCGCGCCGAGTGGGGCGATATCGGCGAAGTATTCTTATGCCTCACCACCTCACGCGGCCAGTCCAGCCGCCGCGTCTACGATGTGCACACCGGGCGGCTCATCGGCGACATCCTGATTCGCGAAGGTGACTATCGGCAGGCGTTCCCTGAAGACATCACCGGTGGGATGCGTCTGAACGGCAGCTGGACAGAAGCCGAACTCGACAACTTCGGCACCGAACTCCCCATGGTCGCCCTGGACTCGCTTCGCACCGATCTCGACCACGCCCGCCACGAAGCCGCCAGCGGATCGCACGTCAAGCAGACTTCGCCCGTCCCCACCGAACAAGCCGCCAGCTAAAGATCTCAGGTAGCGGCGGACGCATTCGTCCGCCCCGCCGAGCATTGCCCCAGCCTCCGAAGTAGTTCCAATAATCGCTGATTTAATATCTCTTGCGACTAGGGAGTTTTCGGAACAACATACTCGTCCAGATACCGCCGGAGCAAGTCGCGATGGACCTCGCGATAGCCGGCATAGTCTCTCGCGATTCCCGCATCCGCGCGGTTGAACAGGACGAAGGGTTCCAAGAATCCCAAGTGGTCCAACTGAACCAACGCCAGCAGCGATGGGTCCATGTTCTTCGCCTTCTTCTTCGATTTCGCATCCTCCGCGACCATAGTCACCATTCCATCCAGTGCTTCAGCCTCTTCTTTCAAAGAGCGGCGGTAGGCAGGCTCGTTCGGGAACTCTTTCTTGAACTTCTCCTTTTGCCACGTAATTCGAGTCCCGCTGTAGATGATCCACGCCGCTCCGCTGCTGGAGCTGCCGTTCAGCATATTTATGTCAAGGGGGACGGTGGCATCCTTCCCATCGGTCTGGGTTGCGGCCTTGTCCTGTAGGACAAGCACATTGAGTTTCACCTTGTTCCGATCGACCCACTGCTTCAGACCCATCCAGGCTTTGCTGCTGTGTGGCTCCGCAATCACAGC
>Ga0209863_10000873_pt1 | contig 12871 bp, 10 predicted proteins | sample OrgsoiDNA2013046_FD_185796 | JGI IMG/M metagenome (GOLD analysis project Ga0209863, IMG submission 185796) | Permafrost soil microbial communities from the Arctic, to analyse light accelerated degradation of dissolved organic matter (DOM) -... | ecosystem: Environmental > Terrestrial > Soil >...
AGCGCAGCTCGATCCGCTGACGACGATGCCGCCAACTTGAGAATCTACTCGCCCTTACCCACCGGAGCCCCCGCCGGACTAATTAGCTCCCTCAAACGCCGCGACAAACTCGAAGCCATCGACCGATAAAATCGTGACCCCAAATGCGGAAACAATTCAAACAGCCCCTGCACCGTAGGCCGGTCCAGGTAAAAAGCCTCAACCGCCTCCTTGGCAACGACGTCCACCGTAGCCGGAAGCTCGTCGATAAACGAAATTTCCCCACAAACCTCTCCCGGCCCGATAATCGGCGCCCCCCCTTGCGGAAGTTGCACCGCCGCCGTCCCCTTCAGCAGCATGTACACCCCATGCGTCCGCTTGCCCTTGCGCACGACGAATTCGCCCGCCTTGAACTGCAGGCGCGCGGCCTTGTCCGCGATCAGCGCCCAATCGTTCGCGGTCAGATACGTCAGTCCATTCCTGGCGGAGGACAGTACAGACACATCCTCAGGCGAGGTCTTCTTCGGCATGGCGCGCTAGCTCAATTTCCCGCTTCCTTTAGGATGGCGATTCGACAGAGTTCACGACGGAATGACAGGAATAACAGGGCTGATGCGAGATTAGCAGAAAGTTTCGGTCCGCGGCAGATACCAGGAACCCTGAAAGTCAAGGAGTGAAAATTGCTCAAACAAAAAGTTCGCAGGAGCACGAACAGGAGTTAGGTGGACTTGACCTCCGAGATCACTTTATCGAACGCCGACAGCGATCGGACGTTCTGCCGGAAGATCGTCCAACGGTTGCCGGCGCCGCGAATCCCCACGACGGCTACCGTATCCGCCGCCCGATAAGTCTTGCCCTGCGCCGCGAACGCCTTCATTCCCGTTCCGCGCACCTCACTATGCAAATCCTTCTGTCGCAGTTCCGCGGTCTTCTGCTTGAGCTGGTTTTCGTCCGTCAGCTTTCTCATGCGGATCTTGTCGATCACTGACAGCGTCGGAGCGGTGTGCGCCGTCTGATCCGGCTGGAAATGGGCCACGGTGGTATTGTTCCCGTCTCGTCCCACAGCGAACATGCAAGCCGTAATTTGCGACGTGAGCATGATCGCCAACGGCGACTCCGCAGGCGTCCGCAACCGGTGCACGTTCATATTCGCAATCTGCTCCATCGGAATGTACCAGGCCTGAAGCACGTTGGGCCCGACCGGAACCGCGCTGGGCTGCGCCTTGGTGCACAGAAACCCCCCGCCTCCCGCTGCCCTCACCGTTACCGTAAAGTAAGCGGGCCCCGCCGGGACCCCTTCCTGCGCCCCACTAATCACAAGGATGTTCGTCCGAAGAAAATTCTCCGTATCATTCTGCAACGCAGCGATTGCCTCGGGGATGGTCATCGAAACCCTTTCCTACGTCCACAATCTCCTAGGTCCTGCCGGTTCGTCCCGCGCGCGAATTCGTGTTGCGCCTCAGAAGTCGCCTCATCGTACACCCCGGATGGCGTTTACTGAACACCGCAGGGGTCATCGTCCAACCTGCGAGGGGGGTGAAGATCCCCTGGTAGAGAGTAAGAGTAGTTGGAAGGATATGGTGCGCCCTGAGAGATTCGAACTCCCGGCCTTCTGGTTCGTAGCCCAATTCCGTTCATCACTCCATACAATGCAGCCCCGGCAAGTACAACAAAACGCTGAAAACCCTCTGCAGTCCATAGGCCAATTTTGTCTACATTTGGCTCGTGTTTACGGACAAAAGACGGACAGTTCCATATTCCTGCCTGTGCGAAATTTTCCCCCCGCCACAGTAGCGACCCGAAAACCGACGGCGCAGGAATCTACTGGAAGCCTTTAGGCGGCTCTTATATTCAGAATGGGGCCAAATGAGTGCTATGGCGATATTTCATCATCTGAGGAACGTTGACCCCGTTTGGGGCTCCCTTGAGCAGTGGTGTGAGTCGAACTTTTCGCGCAGATACTGCTAAGCGCCCACGGGATCGCTGTAGTACGTGTTTGGGGTAAAGAACTTGCGCTGGCACTTCCCGCAGGAGGCCAAGGATCGGAGTCTTGTTTACATACTTCAAGACCAGAAGCGTTCGGTCCGCCATGGCGAAAACAGCGTTGTGCACTTTAGGGGTCTCGGTCAGTCGGCTCATTGGATTGAACTGGGTATTTGGTGCTGAGCCTGATTTCACCGGGCGAGGAATTTTGGGAGGAAGTAGGCAGGCTTTTGGCTTTCTGAACCGCTGACATTCTTGCCGTGGGGGAATGAGAAAGCCACGCCCGGAAGGCGTGGCTTGAAGTTAAATGCGCGAGAATTATGCGTCTGCGGCTAGGGCAGGACGCTGAAGACAGTGCCGAAATGGCCAGCGCCGCCCGCCCAGGTGGTGCCGTAGAGCCTGCCGTCGAAGCGGATAAGCTCGCCGTAAGGATTGCCGCCGTCGCCGGCGGGCGGGTCGAAAACATGGAGAATGACGTTGGTGTAGGCGCCCCCCGGCGAAGCTGGGGCTTTGAGCTTGAAAACGACGCCATTGTTCTTGAACCCTCCAGCGCTGCCCGTCCCGTAAAGGTTGCCGGCTTTGTCCATGATTAAGGCCGCGTAGGAAGCGCCGCCGTCGGATCCACCGGCGAAGGTGTGAAGGATGGTCTCCTGCCACGGATCTCCAGAAACCAATGGCGGGGAGAGCTCAAATACCGTGCCGCAGCCGAGCGTGCCGCTGCACTTGGGGGTTCCGCCGCCGGAGGTGGTACCGTACAGATTTCCAGCCAGATCCCGGATCAGCGTGCTCGCCGGGAATGCACCGTCGGCACCGGAGAAGTCGTGGAGTCTCGTCTCCACCCAGTGGCCGTTCTGGGCGGCCAACTGAAAAACTGTGCCATTGTCAGTGGCGCCCCCGTAGACTGTTGTGCCGTAAAAGACGCCGTTGTGAAGGGTCAATGCTCCTCCGGGATGGGCACCGTCGGATTTTGAATTTCCAAAGTTAAAGAGGACAGTTTGTTTCCACGCACCTCCAGGCGATGAGGGCGGCGAAAGGCGGAAGATGGTTCCGCATCCATACGTGTTATAGGTGGCGCAGCTATGTCCCGTTCCGCCGTAACCTGTCGTGCCGTAGAGATTCCCGGCGGCGTCAAACAACAACTTGCCTTCGGGCTGGCCTCCGTGGCTGCCGTCGATGGGGAAGTCGTACAAGACGGTCTCGGTCCAGGCGCCGCCCGGCGAAGTGGGCGGAGACAGCTCAAAGACGGCGCCGTAGCCGTCCGTGCTTGCTCCGGTGGTGCCGTAGAGGTTGCCTTGCTTGTCGAAGACGAGGGTGCTCATGGGCACGTTGGCGTCTGGGGTGTGGGCGCCAAACGAGTACAAGGTTGTCTCCGTCCATGCGCCTCCGAGTGTTGCCGGCGGACTGAGTTCGAAAACCGAGCCCTCGCCGCTGCCACCTGCTTGAGTCGTGCCGTAGAGATTACCCGCCGCGTCGGCGACTAAACCGCCAGTCGGGTTTGTGCCAAAAGTGGTGCCTGTCAGAACTTCATATTTCTGAGCAAAAGCTAAACTTGTGGAAAGCAGAAGGGTTGCGGCGAAGGCCATCAGTATGAGGCCCACTTTCTTTACGGACATAGAGAAATCCTCCTTGATTGACACAAAGCGTGTTCGGTCGACGGAAGTTGGAGGCTGCACGGGGGAGGAACGAGCCTCGGATCTCAAGGCGGTGAGTTAGTCTACACCGGATTGGTGGGCGGCGGAATGTCAATTTCTCGCAGAGATCGTCGCGACGCGGACTGTGCAGAGGTGAAATGATCGGCTCGGCCCTGGCGTCACAGAAGGAGCGTGGTGAGCGTAACTACCGAAAACAGGCGATTACACGTTTTGACCCGGAGACCGGGGAGGTCGGATCAATGAGCGATATGGCGATTTTTCGCCCCTCATCCCTGCCGGACTATAGTCCCGCCGTGGTCAGACGTGCCAACACGAAGCCGTGACGCAGACCTTTCAAGGGTCTCGGGCACATGCGCGAACGTGCATCACCCGAGGGGGACTGGTTCTCCGTTGAATTTCTGGTTTACTACGACGACCACGATAAGCTCAGGGCGTTTGCGTACGTCCGGAAGCAAGATGGCAGTGACGTGCCCGATGGCGAATACCACGTAGTGGATGAACTGGGGGAGCACCGACGCATGTGGAAAAAATGGAACGGCGAGTGGCAGGTGGAGCGCCAAGCGGTTTTGCAATTCTTCCCTACTCGCGGAACCGGATTGGTGTAGACTCACCTCATTGGCAGCGCCTCTGCTGTTCTTTCTCACCAGGATTTCGGGCCCAAGACACAATTTCTTGCGACAGGAGAACCCGCCCATGAAGACCAATCGCAGACGTTTCTTGACGACAATTGGAGCTACGGCATCGGCCACGCTGCTCGCTCCCGCGGTGTTTGATTTCAGACTCATGGCTGCCACATCCGTACGACCCAATGTGTCGGGAATGTTGTCCACCGACCCAATCCTTGTTGGCTATCAAACTGCGATCACCGCCATGCAAGGGCTGCTTGCTACAGATCCTCGCAGTTGGAGCTACCAGGCCGCGATTCACTACACCACAGCCCCTCCCACAATGGCGGACTGGGACAACTGCCAGCATGGCACCCATTTTTTCTGGGCTTGGCACCGTATGTATCTGTATTGGTTCGAACGCATTGTGCGCAAGTATTCCGGGGATTCCAACTGGGCATTGCCTTTTTGGAATTGGACCGCGCAACCGCACCTGCCGCCGCCGTTTCGCGTGACGACCAGCGATCTCTACACGGCCCATCGCGACTCCAACATCAATAACGGTAGCGGCGCACTGCCTGCCTCCTACGTCAACTATACGAGTCCCTTTGCCGAACTGGATTACTACACCGCCCAGGGCTCACTAGAGGGCACCCCGCACGGCGCGGTTCATGTCGGGGTTGGCGGTTCCTCAGGATGGATGTCGAGCGTTCCCACCGCCGCAATGGACCCGATTTTTTACCTCCATCACGCCAACATCGACCGCCTATGGGACCTCTACCTGGCGCAGGGAGGCGGGCGCGCCGACCCCACCAGCGACAGCACATGGACCTCGAGGGTCTTCCATTTCTTCGACGAAAACGGCAAAGCAGTATCAATGACGCCTTGCGATGTGCTGAACGCCGCCGCCCAACTCAACTACAGATATGAAGGCGAGCCGGCGCAAGTCAAGCAAAACTGCGGCACCATTCCCGTCTGGATCTTCACCTATCTGGAGCTGTTGATTATTCCATTCCCGCCCGTGCCCATCGGACCCGATCCCTATACCGTGGCGGTGGACATTTCGAAGATCGAGCAGCAACTGGTGAACATCCTAAACAATCCACTACAAGAAGTGCTTCTCGAGTTAGATGGAGTTGCCACAGACAAGCAGCCCGGAGCTACCTGGGAGATCTATGTAGGCCTTCCGGCCGGAGCCGTGCCTAATCCGACCAGTCCTTCCTACGTGGGCCAGTTGGCGTTGTTCGGGAAAGGGGTTCGCAGCGACACCGTGAAGAAGTTCCAACCGGCTACTCTGCGCTTCAACGCTACAAAGGCCCTGGCGCAGGTCGTCGCCACAGGTGGATCGAGTGCTCCCATTTCGTTTTTCTGTCGTGGAATTCTCATAAGAGGCAAACAGCAGGCGGGGAATCCTGAGTCCCTCGTCACCGTATCTTCGGCGGGATTCAGAGTACAGACGCGAGCCAGACAGTGACTTGTTCGCGCCGTGAAGAGTGTAGGGTAAATGGCACTAGAGGCCTTCCAGACCAGAAAGAACGAATGAGCGATGTTCGAAATTCGAGCATCGCTCTCTCTTTGTTTCCTTGAACATCGAAACCGTCAACTGTCGATAACAGGCCGTTACGCTCATTGACCCCGCCGCGCCGGACCGGGGAGGGGTTTTGAGTGTAATGGCGATATTACGCCAACCGATGGAATAGGGCGGCAGCTATTGAAATCAGTGCAAGGGACAAAAGCGCAATCGTGAAGAAGCGTGCTTCCCTTTGCATCTTCGGCGTCACGGCCGGAAAGACCTCAATGGGTCCAAGCTCTGCCCTCACTCTCCACATCCGCCACCAGTTAAATAGCTCTCCCTTGATGAGTTGCCGAATTGTGAGAATCAGTCCCACGCCCCAAGCCGCACAGAAAATCAACCCCATGAGAACGAAAAGTCCTTCCGACACGGAACTCAAGAAACTCACTCTTAGCGCCGAACCGAGTGAAGCGGTAAGAATACTGGTTCCCATCAGGCACACTAAAACTCCCAAAACGCGAAGCTGATTGCGCATTGTGGTATCCAGCACCATGCGGTGGTAATAGCTCTTCTGCGACGGCAACAGAGCCAGTCGCATCGGATTCCTCATGACGAGAAATCCAAGCGTTCCGACTAGCAGCCCTAGCAGCACACCAACGACAGCACCCATCGAGTCCTCTTACCGAATGACTTTACGCGCAAGTCAGATGTGGTTCCAGTCAACTGTCGAAAACAGGCCATTGCACTCATTGAGGCCAGCCCGCCGCTGGGCGCGTTCGAACAGCAATTCTTCTTTTCGTACTTCCAAGCTCATCCTGAGAAATTCAGACTGCGCTTGTCAGTTGGCTGGCGGCGGCGCGGTCGAGGAGCCAGATTAGCTTGCCGTCGGTTGGGTGGACGAGCTTGGCGGGATATTGGTCGCCGGGGGCGTCGCTTTCGAGGACTGCGTGGAGGGCGGGGGCTTTGTCGATGCCGCTGATCAGGAAAGCTACGCGGGCGGCGGCGTTTAGTACCGGGTAGGTGAAACTGAGACGGGTGGTCTTGAATTTTTCCACCCAGTTGGCGATCACCAGGCGGGATTGTTCTTGCAGGCCCGCGCTGCCGGGGAAGAGGGAGGCGGTGTGGCCGTCGGGGCCCATGCCGAGCAGGATCAGGTCGAAGCGAGGGAACTGGCCGGGAGTTAGCGCGAAGAATTTCTGCAGGGTTTTTTCGTAGGCGTCGGCTGCGGCTGCGGCGTCGGGATTTTCGGCGGCGATGCGGAAGATATTTTCCGGCTTCACGGGAATTTTCGAGAGCATGGCTTCGTCGGCCATGCGGTAGTTGCTGTCGGGGTCGGTGGGGGGGACGTGGCGCTCGTCTCCCCAGAAGAAGAACATTTTGTCCCAGGGCAGGGTGGTGCGGGCGTTGGTGGCCAGCAGGTTGAAGAGGCTTTTGGGAGTGGAGCCGCCGGAAAGGGCGATGGTGAAGCGTCCGCGGGCGGCGACGGATTCGGTGGCGGCGTGGATGACTTCGTCGGCGGCGGCGGAGAAAAGTTCCTGCGGCGTGGTCAGGATTCGGATTTCGGTGGAGGTGGTCACGGGCGATTCGTCAATTCACAAAGATCAGAGATTGGATTTGCGATGGAAAGCGACCACGGGGGCTAAAAGCCCGCGTGGTTGTTGGTAGCGTTACGCGGCGCTGAAGCGCCGCTCTTCCACGGTTGCGCACGCATTTGCGTTCTTCAACGGCACCCGTGTTTACCGACATAGATGCTTTATCCTTTGCCGCGGACTGACGCGCAGCGGGCGGCGCCGAGCAGACCGGATTTTTCGTTGGTGACGACTTGCACCGGGATGGCTTCGACCAAGGGGCGCAGGCGGCCTTTGTCGAGGAACGATTTCATGAACAGCGGGCCGGTCAGCTTGGGCAAAATCTTTGGCGAGATGCCGCCGGAGAGGAACAAGCCTCCGGTGGCCATGGTTTTCAGCGCGAGGTTCGAGGCTTCGGCGCCATAAACGGTGATCCAGATGTCGAGCGCCTTCACCGCGAGGGAGCAGGAATTATTAAGTGCCGCATGGGAAATCGCTGCAGCCGCGTCGTCCGTCTTGAGGGCGGCGGCGAGTTCGGGCTGCTCTTTTCCGTTTCCGGTGTCGCGCAGGAATTCGTAGACGTTCACCAGGCCGGGGCCGGAGAGAGCGCGTTCGTAGCTGACGTGGCCGAAGCGGGCTTTCAAGTAGCGGAACAGTTCGATTTGCTGATCGTCGGTGGGAGCGAAGTCAGCGTGTCCGCCTTCGCAGGCAAAAACATGGTGGTGAGTTCCATCCCAGAAGAGTCCGGCTTCGCCGAGGCCTGTGCCAGGCGCGATCACGGCCTGGTTGCCGATTGCGGGACCGTTTACCTGATTCAGCGCGACCAGGTCTGTGGACTCGAGCGCGCCGATGCCCCAGGCGCTGGCTTCGAGGTCGTTGATTAGCAGCGTCGCGGGAAGATGAATTTGTTTGGCGAGGCGTGATTGTTCGATCACCCATGGAAGATTCGAAGTCTCGACTCGTCCGTTGCGCACGGGGCCGGCGATACCGAAGCAGGCCACTTCCGGGCGCGTGCCAGATTCGTCCAAAAATTTGGTGACGATTTCGCCGAGTTCGCTGTGCTCGCGGCTGGGGAAGACGCGCTCGGAGACCAGACGGAGATGTCCGTTCTGGGGTTGAAAATATGCGAGCCTGGCATTGGTCCCACCAATATCGCCGGCCAGAATCATTTCTCGAAATTCCTCCAGCGGCGGCCGTCACGTTCGAGCATTTCGTCGGCCTCCTTCGGTCCCCAGGTGCCTGATGCATAGTTGGGGAAGTTGCGGGGAGGGAGAGCTTTCCAGATGTCGAGCATGGGATTGACCACGGACCATCCAGCTTCGACCATGTCGGCGCGCTGGAATAGAGTCTGATCGCCGATCATGCAGTCGTGCAGCAGGCGTTCGTAGCCGGTGCTGGGTTGCTTGCCGAAATATTCCTGATATTCGAAATTCATGTCAACCGTGCCCAGACGCATGACCGGGCCGGGAACTTTGGCGGCGAAGCGCAGTGAAATTCCTTCTTCGGGCTGGATGTGCAGGACGAGTTGATTCGGCATGAGGTGATCGACGGGCGTGTCGCGGAAAAGCACGAAAGGGGCCCGTCGAAACTGTATCACGATATGGGTGTTGCGGACGGGCATGCGCTTGCCGGTGCGCAGGTAGAAGGGGACGTCGGCCCAGCGCCAGTTGTCGATGTTGAGCTTCATGGCGACGAAAGTTTCGGTGCGGGAATCGGGGGCGACGTCGGGCTCGGAGCGGTAGGAGGTGACGCGCTTGCCGTCTTCGGTGCCGTCGCCGTACTGGCCGCGCACGGTGCGGCTGAGGACGTCTTCGTCGGTCATAGGCTGGATGGCGTGGAGAATTTTTGCCTGCTCGTCGCGCACGGCGTTGGCGTCGAAGGAAATCGGCGGCTCCATCGCGGTGAGGCTGATGAGCTGCATGATGTGGTTCGGGACCATGTCGCGCAGGGAGCCGGCGTGATCGAAGTAGCTGCCGCGGCCTTCGACGCCGACGGTTTCGGCGACTGAGATCTGCACGTGGTCGATGTAGCGGCGGTTCCAGACGGGCTCGAAGATTCCGTTGGCGAAGCGGAACGCCATGATGTTCTGGACGGTTTCTTTGCCGAGGTAGTGATCGATGCGGTAGATCTGGGTTTCTTCGATCTCTTTGAGGAGTTGCTGGTTGAGCGCCTTGGCGGACTCGAGGTCGTGGCCGAAGGGCTTCTCAATGATCACCCGGCGCCAGTTCGAGTCCTGCTTCATCAATCCAGTGGAGGAGAGTTTCTGCACGATGGGACCGAAAAAGCTGGGAGCGGTGGCCAGGTAGTAGAAGAAATTCTGATGCGCGGAGTGGTCTTGATCGACCTTGTTCAGAAAATCTTTTAACTGGGGATAGAGGTTGTCGTCGCCGAAGTCGCCGGTGAAATAGTAGAAGCGCTCGGTGAACCACTTCCAGAGATCGTCTTCTTTGCATTCACCGCAGTAAGCTTTGACATCTTCATGCACGCGCTTGCGGAAGTCGTCGGTCGACATCTGGGCGCGGGCCACGCCGACCACGGCGAACTCGCGGGAAAGCAATCCGGCGCGGGCCAGGTTGTAAAGGGCGGGGATGAGCATGCGGCCGGTGAGATCTCCGGCGGCGCCGAAAATTACCATGATGCACGGGTCGCCCTGCTTGCCGATGCGCGGTGGCGCCACTACAGGTTGTTCCGCTAAATCTGCCATGAATGGGTTCCTTTGTATCAAAGGCCGTTCGTTGGTCATCGGCCGTTCGAAATTCGGTTTTGACTAACGACTAATGACCAGCGACTAACGACGATTTATTTCTTTTCTATGTGGCCGCCGAATTTCTGGCGCATGGCGGAGAGCATTTTCTCTGCGAATGTGTGCGTCTGGCGCGAACGGAAACGCACGAACAGCGCGGCCGTCAACACTTCCGCGGGGACGGCTTCTTCGAGCGCGGCCTGAATCGTCCAGCGGCCTTCGCCGGAATCCTGGACGAAACCTTCGTACTCCGAGAGCGTGGGATTTTCGGTAAGAGCCATCGCCGTCAGATCGAGCAGCCAGGAACTGACCACGCTGCCGCGGCGCCAGACTTCGGCGATGTCGGGCAGGTTCAGGTCGTAGCGAATATCTTCGGGCAAGTCTTTACTGGTGGCGTTTTTGAAAATGTCGAAGCCCTCGGCGTAGGCCTGCATGATGCCGTACTCGATGCCGTTGTGCACCATTTTCACAAAATGTCCGGAGCCGGAGGGGCCGCAGTGAATGTAGCCTTCTTCGGCGGTGCCGGGAAGTTTTTCGCGGCCGGGAGTTTTCGGGATGTCGCCTTTGCCTGGAGCCAGAGTTCTGAAAATCGGATCGAGGCGCTTCACAGCTTCGCCGGGGCCGCCGATCATCATGCAGTAGCCGCGGTCGAGTCCCCAGACGCCGCCGCTGGTGCCGACGTCGAGGTAGTGAATGCCCTTGGGCTTGAGTTCGTTTGCGCGGCGGACGTCATCTTTGAAATAGGAGTTGCCGCCGTCGATGATGGCGTCGCCGGACTGCAATTTCGCGGCGAGTTTCTGCACGGTCGCTTCGGTGGCGGCTCCGGCCGGGACCATGATCCAGATGGCTCGGGGAGGCGTGAGCTTGGCGATGAGGTCTTCCAGCGAGGACGAGCCGGTCGCGCCTTCGCCCGCGAGTTGCTTCACGGAGTCGGGGCTGAGATCGGAAACTGCGAGTTGATGACCGCCGCGCATGAGGCGGCGCGTCATGTTCGCACCCATGCGGCCCAGACCTACCATTCCCATCTGCATGCTTCGCTCCTCAGTGCTACTTACTGCGAGGGCGAGACGCCCTCGCGACAGCCGGCGCTGCGCCTACACTGCCTTCTGAATTGCTGACGATAATGCTGCCAGGCCTGCTTTTAGATTGCTTCCTAGATGCACGCGCAAGGCTCTGCGGCCGCGTTCGGCTAGGACCTGGAAATCGCCGCGGGCCTGCGCGGCTTTGACGACTCCGAATGTGAATTTCTGTCCGGGGACTGGCAACTCGACGGAGTCGTCGCAGGTTATTTGCAGGAAGACTCCCGAGTTGGGGCCGCCTTTGTAGGCTTGGCCGGTCGAATGCAGGAAGCGCGGGCCGAAGCCGAGGCACGTGGCGACGCCTTTCTTGTCGCGCACGGCGTGACGGATCGACTGCAGAGTCTGCTCGTGCTCGGCGTTCATCTGGATGTAGCCGAGGACGGCGAAGTAGTCGCCGTGCTTGATGCGCGCCAGGTGTGCCTTGAGATATCCCGCGAGCGTGTTGTCGCCGCCGGCAGCTTTGGCCAGTTCCGCGGCGTTGATTTCGTCGGTGAAGAGTTTGATGCCGGAATCTTCGACCACCGGCTTTTCTGCGGGCAGGGAACCTTTGGCTTCGTACTCGGAAGTCAGACTCTTGGTCGCGATCTTGCTGGCTTCGACGTCGGGCTGATTGAATGCGTTGATGCCGATGATAGCGCCGGCAACCGCGGTCGCGATCTCCCAGCGGAAAAATTCCGCGCCCAGTTCGTAGATGTCGGGCATGGCGATGCGGACGACTGGATGTCCGGCCTTTTCGATGGCGTCGACTTTGAAATCCTGATCGGTGTCAGGGGCGGATTCCAGGCGTACGTAAACGAAGACGCGGTCGTTGCCGTAGACGTCGGGTGCGGCGAGGTGTTCGCGGTCGACGGGGATAATGCCTTTGCCGATTTTGCCGGTCGACTCGGCGATGAGTTGTTCGAGCCACGCGCCGAGATCGGAAATTCCAGGAGACGTGATGATGGTGACTTTGTCGCGTCCGTTGACCGCGGCGGTGCCGAGAACCATGCCGAGTGATGCACCGGGATTGTCGTCAGCGGAGGCGGTAGGACCGCAGGATTGCACCATGGCGGAGGCGCGCGTGAGAAATTGTTTCGTGTCGACGCCCATGACCGCGGCGGGGACCATGCCGAAATTTGAGAGAGCGGAGTAGCGTCCGCCGATCGACGGGCGGCCGAAGAAGATGTGGAGGAAGCGGTCGGCTTCGGCGACTTGCTGCATCTTCGAGCCGGGGTCGGTGATGGCGATGAAGTGGCTTCCGACTTTCACTGCCCCGACAGCCTGCCGGGTGCGCTCGAAGAAATACTGTTTGAAGATGTTGGGTTCGAGCGTGCTGCCAGACTTGCTGGAGACGATGAATAGCGTTTTCGGAATATCGATCTGATGTTCGAAGAACTTGACCTGCGCCGGGTCGGTGGAATCGAGCACGTGGAGCGTCGGGTAGTGCGTGATGCGGCCGAAGGTCATGCGCAGGACTTCGGGGCAGAGGCTCGATCCGCCCATGCCGAGGAGTAATACGTGCTGGAAGCCGCGGGCCTGGATTTCCTTGGCCAGTTTCTGCAGTTGATCTTGCTGGGCAACTTGCTCCTCGACAATGTCGAGCCAGCCCAGCCAGTTGGCTTCGTCGGCGCCGGACCAGAGCGTAGCGTCGCGTTGCCAGAGGCGCTGCATTTTGCCGCCGGATTGCCAGTCGGCGGAAGTGGCTTTTACTTTTGTCGCCAAAGAATCTGGCAGAGAAACTTTCAGTGCGCTCACGGGTCTTTCCTTTAT
>Ga0209863_10000874_pt1 | contig 12857 bp, 8 predicted proteins | sample OrgsoiDNA2013046_FD_185796 | JGI IMG/M metagenome (GOLD analysis project Ga0209863, IMG submission 185796) | Permafrost soil microbial communities from the Arctic, to analyse light accelerated degradation of dissolved organic matter (DOM) -... | ecosystem: Environmental > Terrestrial > Soil >...
GATCATCGTCGGCGAAAGGGGCTCAATGACGAGAATTATCTCTCCCCTGCGTCTCGGGAAAGGTGTTTTCTCTTGACATTGCCTTTTATAGAACCCGCCCGTAGGGATGATTTTGTGGGTTTGGTCACAAGAGGGAGCCGTCAGGACGGGGAGTCGCCTGCTGTCCGCGACAGCTGTGCTACAAGTGATGAAGCTTCACCACCATCTCCCAAACAGAAGGCGCTGAAAGAATGGAATCGTGTCTCGGCTGACTCGGAATTGGTTCCGCTACACTGTAACTATCTATTCTGTGTATTTATTCCCGGGGGACAGCGATGTATGAGGGGGACCCTGACTTGTCGCAAATTGCGGACGCCAACAGCAAACTAGCTTTTTCACTTTATCGCGCTGTGGCTGCGGGACCAGGCAATCTGATTATCGCGCCGCTGCCGTATTCCCTGCTTTTTGCCCTTCTGCTCAATGGGAGTGACGCCGGGACACAAAAAGAGATCCGTGCTTTCACCCATCTGGGCGCTCTGGAATTGTCGGAGATCAACGAGCAGATGCATGCCCTGCAACAGGCGCTGGCCAACCTGAACAGGAACAGTGGAGAGGCTTTTACCCTGGCCAATTCCATGTGGGCTTCCCTGCCGCTTGCTTTTGCCAAGCAGTTTCTTGAAGCAGGGCGCCGCTATTACGACACAGCGCTGGAATCCGCTCCCAGTGCGGACTTGCCCGCCAGAGTTTCCCAGTGGTCGCGGGAGAAGACCCACGATCTTGTTGATATAAATCTGGAGCCAACCGATTTTGTACTGCTCTCGGCTACGTACTTCAAGGGCAAGTGGGAGACGCCATTCGATGAGTCAAAAACTCAGTTTCAAGACTTTCATCCCGAGCGCGCCCCTGGGCGCAAAGTCCCCATGATGAGCCAGAGCGGCGAGTACTGGTACTTTGCGCGTGCAACATTTCAGGCCGTGATACTGGAATTTTCGTTTGCTGATATATGCTTCCTTTTGCCCAAAGACGGTTTGCTCAGCAAACGGAAGCTTGCTGCGGTAGAGCAACAGGTGCTGAAAGACGGCTGGATTACGACGCAGCCATTTGCCAGACTTCCTGGAGTGGTAAAACTGCCGCGCTTTAAGATAAGTCAGAATGGCGACTTTACTCCTGTGCTGCGCAAGCTGGGCGTAAAGCGGTTGTTCGATTCCTTTGACTCTCTACGTCCAGCGGTCACCCACCCGGGCGGAGCAATCGCCGCTGCTGTTCTTCAGAACAGCATGATCTCCGTGGATGAAGAGGGCGCTGAAGCAGCCAGCGTTCTGGCTGATAACGTGCAAGCGTTCTCAATCGCTGGATGGAGGGATCCCAAGCCGTTTGAGTTCACGGCCGACCGACCATTCTGCTTCTGGATTACTGACAAGGCAACCGGCTCAATTTTGTTTATGGGACGCGTGGCGGATCCGGCGTAGGTTTGAGCAGGGCTTGAGCAGTCCGAGAAAGCAATTGCAAGGGGAAAAATGGTGACCCTGGCAGGAGTCGAACCTGCGACCTGCGGTTTAGGAAACCGTCGCTCTATCCATCTGAGCTACAGGGCCACTGGGATTTATTTTAACCTGCGGGCGTGGCCGGTGTTAAATCGCCGACATCGACATGATCGCCCGACATCGCCGGCGTCGGAAGATCGAGGCCTTACCGCTGATGAACGCTAACTAGAAAAGATTGGGTAATCGGGTGAATGGCAATCGGGTAATTTGAAAACTGGAAGTCTCGCCGCTGATGGTGATTAGAACCGAAAACAACCACAAAAGACAGGAACGAAATCAAACCGGCGAGGTCGCGCGACATCGCCGTTATCGCTGGCACGGAATAAACCAAAGTTTAGTTGATTCAAGCGTCAGAATGAGGCATAGTGAGGCAGCCCTCAGGGGTTGGTGGAAAAGTTCTTTGACAATTTAGCAATTGGATCGCCGACATCGGAAAAGCAAAGGCAACACCTACCACGGAGACACGGAGACGCGGAGAACAGCAAATCTTTATTGGGGTCGAAGTCTCTGAAGTCTACGCCAAATTGGGATGACTGCGATGTGGTGGGATGAGTGACGGGGGGTAGGGGATCGCCGAGATCGACGTGATCGGAAAAGCAAAGGCAACACCTACCACGGAGGCACGGAGACGCGGAGAACAGCAAATCTTTATTGGGGTCGATGTCTCTGAAGTCTACGCCAAATTGGGATGACTGCGATGTGGTGGGATGAGTGACGGGGGGTAGGGCGTCAAGATCGGATAATCGGGCAATCTGGTGATCGGGTAATTTGAAAACCGGAAAATCTCACCACTGATCAACACTGATAACACTGATCAGCAAAAGGGCTTAACGCGGATGGTCGCCGATCCCCAAAATTGGTGTGAAGTCTACGCCAAATTGGGATGACTGCGATGTGATGGGATCAGTGACGGGGGTAGGGGATCGGCGACATCGACGTGATCGGAAGATCAAAAGCCAACACCTACCACGGAGGCACGGAGACGCGGAGAACAGCAAAGCTTCATTGGGGTCGAAGTCGCTGAAGTCTACGCCAAATTGGGATGACTGCGATGTGGTGGGATGAGTGACGGGGGTAGGACCGCCGAGATCGCCGTCATCGCACGACATCGACGTGATCGGAAGATCAAAAGCCAACACCTACCACGGAGGCACGGAGACGCGGAGAAAAGCAAAAGAAGGGGCTGGGCTTTTAACGCGATCTTTTATCAACGTTCGATGGCCTGGCAGGCCGGGCACCAGAACGTGGTCCGTGCGTCTTCACCCTGCTTGCGGGATTCAATCGGCGTGGCGCAATTCCGGCAGGGCTCGCCGCGGCGTCCGTATACCCACAGGCGTTCTTGTTCGTTGGCGCGGCCGGTGGTGCTTCTCATGCCGGTATAGGTGGTGATCTGGTCGCCCGAAGAATCTGTAACATTGGCGAGCAAAAATTTTCTTGCTGTGTTCACCAGGCAGAGGAGTTCTTCATCGGTGAGAGTATGGACGCGGCGGAAGGGATTCACGCCACAGGCAAAACATACTTCTGACTTGAAGACGTTACCGAGGCCGGCCATGATGGATTGAGATAACAACGCCTCACCCACAAGCAGGTCGCTTCGGGCGCGCAAGGCTGCAATGGATTTGGCGGGATCAAAGTCGGGGTCGAGCACGTCCTGCCCAAGCGATCGGAAGCCCTGACGACGCCGCAACGTGTCATTGGTATGAAATTCCGCAACCGGCACATTGAAGGCAACGGCCCATATCTTTTCCGTCTTGATCACGATACGCATGTCGCGGGAGGGGCGCTGCCATTTTTCTTCGGGACGGTAGATATGCCAGCTTCCGCTCATGAGCATGTGGGTAAGCAAGGTGAGGCCGCCGGAAAAGCGCATGGACATCCACTTGCCCTTTGCTTCCACGCTCTCAACGATGCGTCCGGGAATGGGCTCGTCTTGGTCCACGCGCGAGAGTTTTGGCAGCACTGTTTCAAAGCCGGTAACAACCTGGCCTGCCAATGCTTTGTTCAGCGTGCGCGCAGCACGGAAGATTGTGTCGCCTTCAGGCATCAGGCCAGCTCTGAGACCTCTCCGTCTTCGTCATCATTTGAGTCGCTTACGTCTGTGGGCGCTTCATTGCCGGGCATCGCCAGCGGAGAGATTCGACGCATCTGGAACCCGGCGGCCGTATTTACAAAACCTGATTCTTCCAGAAACCGGGCCAGAAGATGCTCGCGCGCAGGTTCACCGTTAATGGTTGCTACAAGCAAGCCAGTCTTTCTTCCCTGCCGGTGGATGGCCAACTCAGCCAGCTTGCGCGCCAGTGGACGAGCATATTGCGAGCGTTGCGGCTCCGAGTCCGGAAGAAACACCTGTATCTCATGGCTTCTTCGGCGCAGAAAGGCCACAAGGTTTCCATTGATCAGAATGACGCCTGCTCCGCTGGTACGCGACATGCTTCGTGAGGTTATGCCATCGCTGTTCGAGCCGGTCGCAGTGGTGGGCAGCGTGGATTCAGGTTCGTGATTTTGGTTAGCATCAACGACCTCGTCGTGCGATCCATCATTCTGCCTTCGTGGCCAGGGAAGAACCGTACCGTACAGGTTGGCGGGATCGGTTGCAGCCAGAAACAAAACTTCCGGCGCTTCTGGTTCTGATCGCAAACTGCGCAGCATGTCCACGGCGGCAGGCATGGCAAATTGAGCGGCGCCCAGTCCTGCGACGAACATGCCACGCCGGACCCAACCGCTGTCTTCCATGGTCTTCAACGCTGGATAGACGGTGGGGTAACCGCGGGGAACATTTTCCGCGATGGCGGTTTCGCGCAGAACGATTCCGTGGCGCAGCAAAAGCTGTTGCGCCATGTTGGCGCTCCATTGCGTGGCGGTAATCGGCGACGTGAGATGCGGGCGGATGAGTGACCATCGGCCCTGCGCCGCACCTTCACTGCGTGCGCGGAAACGCCGTATGAAATCCGGAGAGCCGGGCTGTGCTCCGGCGAAACTGTTACTGCGTTCACGCTTGCTCTCATTGCTGCGAAGAAGATCGCGCAGCGGATTGAAGGTGTCATTGGTAATCTGTCCGGACCAGACCAGTTCCCATAACGCGTCGCGGGTTTCACCGGGGAAACCGCCGCCTGTACCAGCGTTGATCGCGGCGAAGAAAGACGCACCATTCTTCGCAAGAAAATCCAGAATTTTCGCCGCTTGCTCAGACAGCACAGGAGCTTCACCACGTAATTCAGGTGGCGGCAATAGCAAGGGCAAAGACTCACTCAGGTACAAAGCAATGCGTCCATCGCGATTGCCGATCTGCTCCAATCCCACCCAGACAACCTGGCCGGAAGCCATGAGCGTATCGAGCGCGTCGGGACGATAGTCGGCCACGCGAGCAGGCAAGATATCGCGCTCAAGTTCTGAAGCCAGAAGCGCCGTGCCTTGCAGGTTCTCCATGGTATCGAGCAGAGAATCAACACCGCGACGCCGCACCGCCACGCCTTGCCAGCGTGCAGTGAAACGAACGAAGATGCTTTGCTCCACGGGCTCAATTTCGCGCCGCAGGCGGGCAAGACTCTTGCGGCGAATCTGCTGGAGAACGCCGGGATCACACCATTCACGATGCGTTCCTCCGGGACGAAACTCGCCTTCCTGTAGCTTCCCTTCACCATGTATTTTGTGCAGCGCCGCATCCACTGTGGACGACGCGAGCCCGTAGCGATTCACAACGTCCTGGGTAGCAAATGGCCCGTGGGTCCGAGCGTAGGTCCGCAAAAGTTCCCGCAGCGGATCATCATTCTGCTCTAGAAATACCTCCGCCAATCCCGGAGGCAACGGCGTACCCAGCGCGTCACGATAGCGCGCGGCGTATTCCACGGGAATGTAACGTTGTTCGCCGGCAATGCGCACCAGCACTACGCGGCGTGAGTTCGCTAACTGCGTGATGGTTACCGCAACTTCATCGCTCTCACTGCGGGCCCTGATCTCTTCTGCCGTAAGATCGCCCAGCTTCAACAAGAGATCATGGACACCATCCGCATGGCGCGCCTGATATTCCGGCTCCAGCGACTGCAGGCGGGCCTCAACTTCGCTGAGCGCCGTTGCATCCAGAAGCTCGCGCAGGTCAGTATCGCCCAATAATTCTTCCAGTTGTGACTGGTCGATGGACAGAGCCTGGGCTCGACGCTCTGCGAGCGGCGCATCTCCGTCATAGATATAGTTTGCGACGTACGAAAACAACAGCGACGCCGCAAACGGTGACGGACGGCTCGTTTCCAGGCTGGTCACGCGAATGGCACCGCGCTGTACGCCCGCGAGAATTTCTGCCACTGCAGGCAGATCAAAAACGTCGCGGATGCATTCACGGTAGGCTTCCAGCACAATCGGAAACGAAGAAAATCTTGACGCCACTGCCAGAAGATCCGCCGAACGTTTTCGTTGCTGCCACAACGGCGCACGCATTCCCGGTCGACGCCTGGGCAGCAGCAGCGCACGTCCAGCGGCTTCGCGAAACTTGGCGGCAAAAAGTGAAGTAGCGCCAAGCTGGCGAAGCACAAGTTCCTTGAATTCCGCCGGAGCAGGCAGCACATCTTCGGCGGTGATCAGATCATCACTGTCTGGAACCCGGAGCACAAAGCCGTCATTAGACCACATGGACTCAACTTCCAGACCTCGCTCCGCGCGAAGCCTGGCGGTAACCGCCATGCACCAAGGAGCATGAACTGCGCTGCCAAACGGAGTCAGCACGCACACGCGACGGTCACCCATTTCGTCACGGCAGGTTTCAATCAGAATGTCTTCATCGCTGGGGATGCGCCCTGTGGCGGCGATCTGGTCTTCCAGATATTTCAGCAGGTTCTCAGCCGCAGCCGCATCCAGGCTGTGATCTTCCACCAGTTGGCTGAACGCGACGGTGCGAGGGAGTCGTAAAAGTTCCCGGCTCATTCGGCCTATCTCACGGCCAAACTCCACAGGTCGAGCGGCGGAGTCTCCGCGCCAGAACGGCATCTTTCCTGGCTCACCCGGCGCAGGTGACACCTCAACTTTATTGTGCGAGATCTCCTCAATCCGCCACGTGGACGCCCCGAGAACAATGGTGTCACCATTGCGGCTTTCAAACACCATTTCCTCGTCCAGTTCGCCAACGCGTGCGCCTTTCGTCGCGCCCGCCAGAAAAACGCCATACAATCCGCGATCTGGAATGGTTCCACCATTGATGATCGCTGTCCGCTGCGCTCCTTCACGCGACACCAAGGTGTTGGCCATGCGGTCCCAGGTGATGCGCGGGCGCAATTCCGCAAATTCATCTGAAGGGTAGCGTCCCGCCAGCATATCGAGAACGCTGTCAAAGATTGGACGCGTCAACGCCGCATAAGGCGCGGATGATCGCACCAGATCAAAGAGTCGATCCACCGTCCATTCATCCATCGCGACGGCGGCAACAATCTGCTGGGCCAGCACATCCAGAGGATTGCGCGGGTAATGGACGGTCTCAACCTGGCCCTTGTACATGGCGCGCGTAATGGCCGCGCATGCCACCAGGTCAGCACGATATTTGGGAAAGATCACTGCATTGCTAACAGCGCCCACGTGATGGCTGGCTCGTCCTACGCGCTGCATGCCGCTGGCCACCGACGGCGGCGATTCAATCTGGATCACCAGATCCACGGCGCCCATATCAATACCCAGCTCAAGTGACGACGTGGCGACAATGCCCTTCAACGTGCCGAGTTTCAGTTTGTCTTCAATCTCTCTGCGTTGTGCCAGAGCCACGCTGCCGTGATGCGCACGCACCAGCGTTTCGCCAGCAAGTTCATTTACCGCTCCGGAGATGCGTTCCGCCAGCCGCCGGCTGTTGGTAAAGATAAGCGTTGAGCGATGTGCGCGCACAAGTTCCAGCAACTTGGGATGGATCGCCGTCCAGATGGATCGGCGTTTCGGCCCCTGTGATGCCGGCCCACTCGGCAGTTCTTCAACCTCATCGAGCCTCGCCATGTCTTCAACCGGTACCTCAACGCGCAAGTCGAGACGCTTGGGCGCACTGGCATCAACGATCGTCACCGGACGATACGCCGGGGCGAAGGTCGTTGATTCAAATTCAGTAATCGCTTCTTCTGGAACTGCTTCAGCCGAAATTCCTGACGGCTCTACCGCATTTCCTCGCGCGCTCTTGCGTTTGTTTTTTTTCTCGCTGGCTTCGGCCTCCGGCGGCTGGGCGCCACCAAGAAATCTGGCTACCTCTTCCAGCGGACGTTGCGTGGCTGAAAGGCCTATGCGCTGCACAGGACGTCCAACCAGATTCTGTAATCGCTCAATCGACAACGCCAGATGCGATCCTCTCTTGGTGGGCACCAGCGCATGTATCTCATCAATGACCACCACCTCGATCGACCGCAGCACATTGCGCGCATTCGAGGTAAGCAGAAGATAGAGGGACTCCGGCGTGGTGATAAGGATGTCGCCCGGATGGCGACTAAATCTTGCACGCTCACCAGCGGGGGTATCGCCCGTACGGATTGAAACTACGGGCTCGTGATATTTGGCTTTAAGCCGCTGCGCAGCCTGGGCAATACCCACAAGCGGAGCGCGCAGATTGCGCTCAACATCCACCGCAAGCGCCTTGATAGGAGAGATGTAAAGCACGCGGCATCGTCCGGCTTTTTCCGGTGCGTCACTGAACATGATGCGATTGATGCACCACAGAAAAGCCGCCAGCGTCTTGCCCGTTCCAGTGGGCGCCAGAATGAGAGTGGATTCGCCACGCGCAATTGCCGGCCAGCCCATCGCCTGAGGGTTGGTTGGAGCGGCAAAAACCGCTTCAAACCAGTCACGCACGGCAGGATGGAAGATGTTCAGAACGTCAGCAGGTGACGCCGCAGTGACGGGTTGTTTCTTGTTCGCCAAAGCCGAGTGGTGTAGTGCAAGTGTTACGATGCGATCATGCGATGACTACGCTTCGTCCCACTGGAGCACGCGCCGTCACCTTATTCATTGTATCTGGGTCTTCCTGAACTGCGGCACGGCGGGGTTAGATGTCGAAAGCCCAGTACATGTTGACTACGCGCCGGCCAACAGGCGAACAGTGGACGCTTTCCGCTTGTCGCTGCCACGCCGTATAGGCACACGCGTGACATAGATCACTGATCCTTTTATGCTTGTACTCTAATTTTTAGTGTGCCTAATCACATTGGAGACACGTTGCTCATCGTTCGCCGATCCCTCGCTCTCATCTGCTGCCTGCTGTTTTCCAGCGTTCTTTTTGCCGCCCAACTCACGGGCAAGGTCACAAATGCCACCACTGGCAAACCTGCCGCGGATGACGAAGTCACCTTGCTTTCACTCAATGACGGCATGCAGGAAACATCCAGCGCTCGTTCAGATGATCAGGGCAGGTTCTCACTCAACGAGCCTGACGAATCGGTGGAGCATCTTCTGCGGGTGTCGCACGGCGGCACCTTCTATTACAAATCTGTTCCCGTAGGCACCAAAACAACCGAAGTCAACGTCTACGATTCCGCGGCCAAAGTCGACGGCATTCTGGAAGATGGACTTGTCTTCCAGATACAAACCGGGAACGGACAACTAGAAGTGAGTGAGAAGTTTCTATTACGCAATGAGTCTGCACCGCCACGCACGCGGATGGGTGATCATTCTTTTGAGATCGAACTTCCACCCGGCGCGCATCTTGTGGACTCCATGGCTGCCGGTCCTGGCGGCTTGCCGGTAAGAGTGTTCCCCGTTCCGATAAAAAACAAGAAAAACCATTACGGAATGCCCTACCCGCTTCGCCCCGGCAAAACCGAGATACGTGTGAACTACAAAGTGCCTTATTCAGGAAGCTTTGATTTCAGCGTGAATTCGGAAACGTCTCTCGGGGAACTTGGCATCATTATGCCGAAAAGCATGAAGCTGAATGCAACCGGCTTCGCCCAGGACAATGATGAAGCCGGCATGAGCGTCTATTTCATGAAGGGCATTGCCGCTGCCCAGGCTGTAAAGTTTTCCGTCAGCGGAGAAGGTGTTGCTCCCCGTGAAGCCCAGGAACCGAACCCCGCCGAGGGCGGCGCGCAAATCACAGCACCCGCAAGCGCGACAGGCGACAGCAGCGGAGCTCGCTGGTACATTATTGGTCTTTTATTTGGACTGCTGGTTGGTGGAGTTATCGTTGTGTATCGCAAGATGAAACGTGGTCCCGCCAGGGAAACATCCAGTGATCGCCGTGCGGCCCGGCGTGCGCAAAGAGAAAGTGCACAAGCTGAAGGTAACGCCAGTGCTTCTAATGGCAGCGTAATGGACGCGCTGAAAGAAGAACTTTTTCAATTGGAGACTGACCGGCTGGAAGGCAGAATCAGCCAGCACGATTACGAATCATCCAAAGCCGGGCTCGATACCCTGATGCGCCGCCAGATGAAACGTTAAAATTTGCCACTGTTCCCTGAGAGCTACTTCTTCTGTTCCGGCGCTTGCTTCCTCTCTTCGCTGTTGGCAAGTTGCTCTATGCGCAGATCAAGCTTGGCCAGCAAAAGCTCCATTTTACTTCGCTGTCCCGCGGATGTGGCTTGCACGCTTTCGCGAGCCATGGCCGGCTGTTCACGACGGACCTTCTGTCCTACCGGCGATGAATAGAACCTGATCACTGCCTCCACATCGGCGCGCGAGAGGTGCTTCTGGTAGATCGGAACCACATCCTGAATCAGGTCTTCCATGCCGATCTTTTTGAACTCTTCATCCACAATCGCATCCACGGATTTCACCTGGCTGGGCGTCGGATTGGCCACCTTCTCACGAAACATCTGCAGCGCGCCAACCTTCATCTGTCCTTTCATTGCGTCCATGGTCATGGCCAGGCTGTCCGGAACTTGAAGCAGTTCCAGCAGTTTCATGATCAGCTCACGGCTCGCCATATTACCCGTATCCGGCGTGGCGGTTGCTTTTGGTGACTGCGGTGATTTTGCCGACGGAGGCGAAGCGGGCTGTTTCTGGGCCAACGCGGAAATGGAGATGAATAAAAAGATCAGTACGGCGAGTTGTGATCGCATGACGTCACCTCGAGATGGTGACTATAAACATGGCATATTTTTGCCGCGCTGACCAGCTTATGCAGAGGGCGAACTTGTACTGGCCATTGACGGTGGCGCGCTTGCGGTCTGGGGAAGCCGTTTCAGAAGCCCCGCCGCTCGACGAAACCATTGCCTCTCGCGCCGTTTGAGATAACGGGGCATAGTGACCTTCTTGGCGATAATCTTCTGCGCCCACATCCGCGCTTCGTCAGGCCTTCCCATATCCGCCAGCAGGCAGGCATAGTTAAACTGGGTTTCAGATAGAGTCGATGTCACCGTGACTTGTTCAAACAATGCCGCCGCCTGTTCTTTGTGCCCGGTTCGCGTGTAGACATAAGCCAGAAGACCGGCCGCACGCTGGTAATCATAGTTGCGGTCAGTTTTCATCACACGCTCCAGGTCCGTGAGCGCGGCGGCAAAATCATTTAGTTCAATCTCACACAACGCACGGCGGTAAAACGGATCCGGAGAGTCCGTGCGCGAAGAGATGGCCTTGTCATAGCACATCTTTGCGCGATCATATTTCTTCTTCTCAAAATACAGGTCGGCCAGTTCTTCATAGTTGCCGGCAGAAGGATTATCCAGCACCATCACTTCCAGTTGCTGGATTCGCTTGCGATGCGAGAAGACTTTGTAAGACTGGCGCAGTATGCCCACATCGGGCAGCACCTCCGCCACAATATACGCCAGCGCTCCGACACCGCCGCCCATCAGGATGATCCAGAGCCAATAGTTATCCGGACGGCGGCGCATGAAGTGCGCGAGCGCGACAATCATGAAAATCCAGCCGTATTTGTAGTTCAGGAAGCCCATTCGTTTTTAGAAATGCCTTCTATTTGCTGACCGGCGTTTTTGCCGGAGTGCTGTCGTCAGACTCTTTCATCCGGCGTTCGATCTTGTCCATCACACCGCCCATTTTTGCCTGCTGGAAGGCCTGCGCCGCCTGCATACTTTCCTGCATCATTTGTGGCTGCTCGCGCAAGAGTTTTTGCCCGGTCGGGCTCGTATAGAAGCGGATCATTTCCTCGATGTCAGTTTTCGAGAGGTGCCGCTGGTACACCGGAATCGTCACATCAATAAACTCTTCCACTTTGATGTCCTCGAAGGCCGCGTCGACGACGGCATTGATTCTGTCGATCTGCTTCTGGCTGGGGTCGCGCACATCCCTCTTCATGGCCTGAAGAAAGCTTGTCTTCGCTGCTTCCTTCATCCCCGTCATCATTTGCTGCAAGGTCCGACGCATCTGAAGCAAGTCCATCAGGGTCATCACCTGATCGCGGCTTGGCGCGTCGGCCGGTAAAGCGGCGGCGGTGCCGGCAGGTGACTGAATAGCTTCGCCAGGAACTGTGGCAAGAGTAATGACAAGGAACAACGCGCACAACGGCGCAAGCTTGTGGAAATTCATGATCTCTCCTGGGAAATTGGTGATCTAGAATGTCACAGGTTGGCCTACTTTTCCAGTGAATAGATTCCTAGGAAACTGGCAGAAAACTACCTACTTCGCGCGCGGGTGCGTCTTGTCATAGACTTCCATTATATGGCTGATGGATAGCTGCGTGTACTTCTGAGTGGTAGATAACCTCTCATGACCTAGAAGCTCCTGGATAGCTCGCAGGTCTGCGCCTTCTGAAAGCATATGGGTACCGAAGGCATGCCTGAGAGTATGCGGATGGATATCCGGGGGAAGGCCCTTTGCCACGGCAATCTGCTTGACGATTCGACCAACGCTGCGGCTGGTGAGCGGGCCTCCACGCTGGTTGATGAACAGCCGGCGCGTTATTTTTTTGGTTTCCAGCAGGACTTTCTGCCGTGCGGGCCGGTAGGTTCGCAACGCCTCTTCGGCCGCGCCTTCCAGCGGGACATAGCGTTGCTTCTTCCCTTTGCCGCGAACCAGAATCACGCCGTTAGTTTCTTCAATATCGTTCAGTTCGATCCCGACCAGCTCAGAGTTACGCAAGCCACAACCATAAAGAAGTTCGAAGATGGCGCGATCGCGTTCAGGAAACGCCGCCGCTTCCGGCAGGTCGCTGTTGAGCAGGCCGTTCATCTCTTCCATGGTTGGAACGCGCGGCAGCTTTTTGGGCAGCTTGGGTGATGAAACAAGCTTGGCGGGATTCTGCTGCACCACGCCTTCCCTGGCCAGCCACTTGTACATCGACCGTAACGCCGCCAGCGCCCGCGCGACAGACACTTTGCTTAAGCCTTGCGAATGCAGTGAGGAAAGGAAGCCGCGCAGCAATACGTGATCAATATCTTTCCAGCGAATCTCCGGTCCAAGATACTCCCCAAAGCGCGTGAGTTCATT
>Ga0209863_10000875_pt1 | contig 12841 bp, 11 predicted proteins | sample OrgsoiDNA2013046_FD_185796 | JGI IMG/M metagenome (GOLD analysis project Ga0209863, IMG submission 185796) | Permafrost soil microbial communities from the Arctic, to analyse light accelerated degradation of dissolved organic matter (DOM) -... | ecosystem: Environmental > Terrestrial > Soil >...
AAAAAGTTTTTTGTAGCCAGGAGCGATTCGGCTAAGCAAATCCATATTTTGTTTGAAGGGATTTATATGAATAGTGATGTTTGGATCAATGGACAACATGTGGGCAATCATCCCTACGGCTATACAAGTTTTTGGTATAATATTACTCCATACATTCAATTTGGAAAGGAAAATTGTTTAGCTGTTGAAGTTAAAAATGAAGGACAGAATAGTCGTTGGTATAGCGGGTCAGGTATATACAGGCATGTATGGTTAAAAACACTATCTCCGGCACATCTTGCTGAATGGGGAACCCATATTACGACTTCAAAAGTGAGTGACAGTTCTGCAAGCATCCATATAGAAACACAGATTGAAAATGCGGGCGATACAGGAATATTATATACAGTTTACAATAAAGTTTCAGATCAAAAAGGGAAAATGGTCAGGATTTTTTCTTCTGAAATATATCCGGGTAAAAAGGAAAAGATCGTTCAGGACCTCAATATCCATAATCCTCTTCTCTGGTCTGTGGATTTCCCAAATCTATATTATCTGAAAACAGAAATCTATCATTCCGGACAATTGATTGACCAGTTAACCACCCGTTTCGGAATCCGGAATATTCAATTTGATACGTTGAATGGATTTCAATTGAATGGTATCCCGATAAAACTGAAAGGAGGCTGCATACATGAGGATCATGGTCCATTGGGATCTGCATCCTATGACCGGGCTGAAGAAAGAAGGGTGGCCCTGATGAAGGCGAGTGGTTTTAATGCAATACGGTGCGCCCACAATCCACCCGCTCCGGCATTTTTAGATTTTTGCGATAGCCTGGGTATGCTGGTTATCGATGAATCCTTTGATATGTGGGAGGATGGTAAAAATCCCTACGACTATCATCTCTATTTTGATGATTGGTGGAAAAAAGATATTGAAAGTATGGTTTTCCGTGACCGGAATCACCCATCCATTATCATGTGGAGTATTGGTAATGAAATACCAAACAAGGAAAGGCTATCCGTAGCGCAAACAGGAAAAAATATTGCAACACAGATCCGCTCATTGGATTCGGGCAGGCCAATTACATCAGCAGTTAACGGAGTGCAGGCTGAAAATGATCCATATACAAGTGTCCTTGATATTGTAGGATATAATTATGGTCCTGGTAATTATGTAACGGATCACCAAAAAAAACCAGACCGGTTAATGATGGGAACCGAATCCTATGCACTGGAGGCTTTTGATTATTGGATGCAGGTTACTGATCATCCTTATGTACTTGGTGATTTTGTATGGACGGGTTTTGATTATATCGGAGAAGCAAGTATTGGCTGGCGTGGATATATGCAGGAAAAGGATTTTTATCCATGGAATCTGGCTTTTTGCGGAGACATAGATATATGCGGATGGAAAAGACCGCAATCCTATTATCGTGATGCACTATGGAAATTAAACCAGTTAACGCTTTTCGTAACACCCCCCAAACCTTCATTCCCCTTAAACCCGAAAAGAGAAAGCTGGAGTAAATGGAATTGGGAAGATGTTGTAGCAGATTGGAATTGGGAAGGATATCAGGGGAAATTAATTGAAGTAAAAGTTTATTCTTCCTGTGAGGAAGTGGAACTTTTCCTGAATGGGCATTCCCTGGGTAAAAAGCCGACAAACCGGACCACGCGTTTCATAGCCAGTTGGAATATTCCATATACAAAGGGGTATCTGAAAGCTGTTGGATACAGGGAGGGTAAGGTGGTGAACGAATCCGCATTGGAAACTGCAGGAAAAGCAACAAAAATCATTCTGACCGCCGACAGGCTGATTCTAAAAGCAAACGGACAGGACCTGAGTTATATTACTGTAGAAATAAAAGATGCTAACAATATATTGCAACCAAAATCAGACAGGTTAATGCATTTCAGTATCAGTGGTCCCGGCCTGATAACAGGCGTGGGAAATGCTGATCCAACCAGCATAGAAAGTTATCAAAAAAACATGCGGAAAACCTGGAGGGGTAAATGCCTTGTTGTAGTAAAATCTATGACGAAAACGGGGGAAATCATTCTGAAAATTTCCACCAAAGGATTACCGGATGAAAAAATTAAAATTCTCTCCCTGAAATAAGTTATTGACCGGATTTCTTTTCTCCCTCTCTGTTATTTCGGCTCCGTAAAAGAATAATGGACTACCCAAGGTATGGATGGCATATGCATGCATAAATCCAAAGTTTATCTTTTCTCGTAGCTATAAAAAAATCGAAAATCACATTAAAAAAAATGAATCATGAAAATGACTAAAAAACTTGTAGCAGGTGCCTGCGCCATTCTTTTGGGCGGAGGAATTCTATGGGCTGCGGATCATAATGATGCGCCGGCAGTGAAAGGCACATCTGAAGATATTACAGACCTTTATGCCTTCCAGGGCAGCAATTCGGCAAACCTTGTATTCGTAGCCAATACCCAGGGTTTGCTTTCACCCACAGCTTCAGCAACAGCTGCATTTGATCCCAATACACTGATTCAGATCAATATTGATAACAATGGCGACAATGTGGAAGACCTCGTTATCCAGGCAATTTATGACGGAACAAATATGAAGTTTTACGGACCAGTTCAGCCTTCTATGACAGGACTAAAAAGTAAACTGGAAGGACCGGTTACGGCTACCGTTGCAGTCACTCCTTATGGTGCAGCCTCACCCAAAACAGCAATGGGAACAAATGGCATCCAGGTATTTGCCGGTCCCCGCGACGATCCTTTCTTTTTTGATCTTGACCAGTTCCACAAAATTCTTGCAGGAACAGCCACTGGCTTTAACAATCCGGGCATGGACAGTTTCGCAGGTACAAATGTAATGAGTGTAGTGGTTGAAGTGCCAAAATCTCTGTTGAATGCACCTGCAAGCGGGGCGATCAGTTCCTGGGTGATGACTAAAAAGAAAATTTAATAAAATAAAAAGTAAAAAATGAAAAAGACAATCATAAAATTAAGTTTATTCGCAGCAGTTATTCTGGTTACTGCTTCTTCCTGCTCGAAGAACGATAACCCTGCTCCGGCACCAACAGTTTATTATCAGGGTGGCGACCAGATGGCAAGACCTGCAATTAATACAGTTTTTGTAACCACCCCTGACAAGGATAATTTTAACGCGACCATTCCTTCCGTTATGGGCGCAGCCTTCCAAAGCAAGTTTAAAACCCAGTTACTTGCATTGAATTCTGCATACACCACAAATGCACTTACACTTACAGCAGACCAGTTTACCACTTTGCTTGCAACAGATGTACTGAACGTATCCACAACTAAAAAGACGACTTTTTTTGATGGCACCAATGTACTCACCGGCCGTGCACTGGATGACGATGTGATTGACGTTGAACTGCTGTTGATTTTTGGTGGTCCCGATGGAACAGCCAATCCCGGTTTGACCAGCGACCATGTGAATGCTAACGATAAAACATTCCTTACAAGTTTTCCATACCTGGCCAGTCCATGGTAGAACCTTTTCCTATGTATTCAGGACGGGCCGGGGCTTATTCCCGGCTCGTTTATTTTTTAATCAGGATCTGACCAAGGTCTCAAACACAACGGAATGAAAAAGGTTTTACTATCCTGTTTTCTGATGATTCTTGCCACTAAAACTTTATGGGCACATGTTGTAGTTGGGGAACTTGAAAAAATGTCTAAATCGGATACTGCGTTTTTATACCTCAGACTGGGATATAAACATATTCTTCCGCTGGGTTTTGATCATATTCTTTTTGTATTGAGTCTATTCCTGCTCAGCCCCAGACTCAAGCCGGTCCTCCTGCAGGCGACTGCCTTTACCATTGCACATTCCATAACCCTGGGACTGGCCATGTACCATAAAATAACACCACCCACACATATTGTTGAACCGCTTATAGCACTTTCCATCATGTATGTGGCCTTTGAAAATATCATTTCACCCCGCTTAAAAGCTTCCAGGATCGGTATTGTATTTTTGTTTGGGCTGGTACACGGACTTGGATTTGCAGGTGCCCTGAGTCAGATGGGTCTTCCTCAAAATGCATTTCTACTTTCACTGGTTATGTTCAATGCGGGTGTAGAGCTGGGTCAACTCACTGTAATCGGGCTTGCTTACTTCTTAATGGCGAAATGGTTTGGTCAAAAGAAATATTACCGTGTTCGTTTTGTAATTCCCCTTTCACTGATCATCATATCCATCTCTGGTTTCTGGACCATTCAAAGAATATTTTTTTAACGACCGATAATTCTATTCAATATTCTTTTCCAGGTCTCTTACAATACCCGGACTCAGATCATATTTGTTTTTATAAGCAGCCTTATAAAATTCCTGCGCATTATATCCTTTACCCAGGGATGACATCATTTTTCCCATCCAGTATAGTTCCAAACCTTCGAGTGGTTTACCTGATACATATTGCCGGAATATTTTATAAGCTTCATCGTTTTTGTTATTTGAAACCAGACTCCAGCAATACCAGGCATAGGTTTGGGGTGTAGCCCGGTTATTCAACTCATCTTTGGCGAGAGATAATGCCCTGGCTGGCTGATTTAAGATCCCTGTATATAATTCAATCAGATATTTATTATACATTCTTTCAAATAAGGAATCAGTAGCTTCCTTTTCAAAAACCAGGGCCCTCGATTTTTGAGTCATGCTGTCACCGCGTGCATCTGCCACCTGCACCATTTTAAAAAGCGCATCCGGTAATTTATTATGCGCATGTACAAATTGAAATAAACGATCAGCAAGTGAATCATTCCTGTCCTTGATTAATGCAATCCAACCCAAACCGATCACGCTGTGAAAATCAACTCTCCCCATCCTTATACTCTCCATGTACTGATCCCTTGCGCTGCTCAGATCGCCCGCATGTATAAAAAGATCACCCGAATTGGATAATGCAACCTGTTTAAGTAATGGAATATTTTCAGAAAGAGTTGATGCTTTCAACATAGCACTGATCGCACTATCAAGTGTACCGTTGAAATGATCGAAACGTGAACGTCGGAAATAGTAGCCAAAATCACCTGTTGAATATAGACCTTTCAAATCTGCATATGCATTGTTGTAGCGGCCCAATTCAAAATCCACATCAAAGGATAAGGACTGGGATTCATATTTTTTCAGACCAATTTTTTCCCCCTGCTTAAGATAATCATCCGCAATTTTAAAACGATGTTCCATAATGGAGTAAGAAATAAGACTGCGTATGGGACCCGCTTCTTTATGATTGAATGCTGTATCCACTTTTCGCATGATACGATCGGCTTCCTTAAGATCCTTTATGTTGCCAAATTCCTGGAACCGGGTTATTAAAGCAGCTGAATACCTTGCTTCATTAATCAGACCCGGAGAATTTGGATTCATCCTTTTTTCCCAGAAAGCCAATTCTGAATCATTGTTTTTAGCAATTTCAGGAATTGAAAAATGAGTCATCAGGCTGTCTGCAAATACCGGATTGACCAAAACAGTTTTTTGTTTGCAGGAAATAATGAAAAAAGGTATGATAAGCAGAAACCAGCGGATGGAATGCATTTATATTTATTTACGAAGCAGACTTTGTACCGGATTGAAGGAGCTCAAATTTATTAAACAGGGCCTTGTTATTAGATTTCGAACATCCCTGTATCAAAAATGAACAATATGCTCAGGTTTAAAAATTTAACTTAATGTAAATCATGAAGTTATCTCTTGGCATATGAATTGAAATTTTTATGATATTCTGGACAGACTAAAAAATAAATCGTGAATAAAACCTTTTTCAAACTCGCTTACAGGAATTTAGTCCGCAATAAAAGCATTTCTGCTATCAATATCTCTGGTCTTGCGATTGGGATGGCGAGCGCAATCCTGATACTGTTGTGGGTTCAGAATGAAATAAGCTTTGACCGGTTTTATAAAAACGGGGACAGGCTATATCAATTATGGAACAGAGATAAAGGAAACGATGGATTGAATTGCTGGGCTGTAACTCCAAAGATTTTAGGCCTGTCCCTGAAACAGAATTATCCGGAAATTGAAAAGGCAACACGTGTGGGCTGGAACGAAGCCATGTTATTGACTGTCGGTGAAAAGAAAATGAATGTTGTGGGTAGTATGGTAGATCCTGATTTTCTCACCATGTTTACATTCCCATTTATTAGCGGGAATTTGAATAGCGCGTTAAATCATCCAAATGATATCGTGATAACGCAAAAACTTTCTAAAAAGTTATTTGGGGAAGAAGATGCCATGGGCAGGCTGATACGCGTTGACAATAAATATAATTTCAAGGTCAGCGGAGTCCTGAAAGATTTACCTAATAATACACAATTTGATTTTGAATATTTACTGCCCTGGTCCCATATGGCCGTAACCCAACAAGACGATAGTTCCTGGAACAATAATTCAACCCGTAATTTTGTACTACTTAAACCCAATACAAATTTTGAATCCCTGAATGCCAGGATTAAGAATATCATTATAAAACATGCTGAACCAGGAACTACTACGGAATCTTTTCTTTATCCTGTAAGCAGGTTAAGACTCTATTCAAGTTTTGTAAATGGTGTGCCAGTTGGTGGTAAAATAGAAACAATCAGGGTATTTATACTTATTGCAATTTTCATATTGCTGATAGCTTGTATCAACTTTATGAATATGAATACGGCGAGTAGTGAGAAAAGGGCAAAAGAAGTCGGGATCAGAAAAGTAGCAGGTGCAGTAAGAGCCAGTCTGATTGGACAATTTCTCGGTGAAAGTATATTCGTAGCTTGTATTGCAGGCGTATTGGCAATCATTATTGTGCAGTTAAGCCTTCCTGCTTTCAATCATTTAACCAATAAACAGTTATTGTTAAATTTTGATAACCCGAATTTCCTTTTATACCTTATCTCATTTATATTGTTTACCGGTTTAATATCCGGAAGTTATCCTGCTTTTTTTCTTTCTTCATTTAAGCCCGTCTCTGTTTTAAAAGGCACATTTAAAAAAGCACATGCTTTGGTGACCCCACGTAAAATATTGGTTGTGATTCAATTTTCATTTGCGATCATCATGATCGTTTGTACAATCATTATTGAAAAGCAACTTAAATATGGTCAGGAAAGAGAATCGGGGTATGCAAAAAATAATCTGATCTATATATTTCTTTCAGGAGATATGCTTAAGAATTATTCTTTGATAAAGAATGATCTGATTAATAATGGGACTGCGAGTGCCCTATCTAAAACCAGTGCGCCGCTTACTGAGGGTTGGAGTTCAGGTGGAGCGAACTGGGTTGGAAGATCCCAGAATGACAGAACTGAGTTTAATTTTTTTAATACAGACGGGGACCTGATTAAAACAGCAGGTCTTCAATTGATTCAGGGAAGGGATATTGATCTTAAAAATTATCCAACAGATTCTACGGCGGTTATTTTAAATGAAGCAGCCGTAAGGGCGATGGGATTTAAAAATCCGATCGGCCAGATCATCGATCGTGGACATTGGGATGTGCAGGACTGGCATGTTGTTGGTGTAGTAAAAGATTTTATTCTTCAATCTCCCTATGAGGATATTCATCCCATGGTCATCCAGGGTCCAAAGGCCAACTGGTTTAATCTGATACATGTTAAATTAAATCCTGCCAATTCAACTGCAAAAGGTCTGGCGGGTCTGGAATCCGTATTCAAAAAATACAATCCTGAATATCCCTTTGAATATTCATTTGTAGATGAAAAATATGCTGTAAAATTTAACGACGAACAAACTACCGGACTACTGACCAGTATCTTTGCAGGGTTAACCATTTTTATTTCCTGTTTGGGACTATTCGGACTCGCGATTTATATGGCGGCGAACAGGATAAAGGAGATTGGTGTAAGAAAAGTTTTGGGAGCATCTGTATTGGATCTGACCACGCTGCTTTCAAAGGATTTTGTAAAACTCGTATTCTTAGCCATTCTTATTGCATCACCCATTGCATGGTGGTCGATGAATAAATGGCTTTCCACATATAATTACCGGATCCATATTTCCTTTTGGGTGTTTGTTGAAGCCGGCTTATTCTCTATTCTTATTGCTTTATTAACGATCTCATTTCAGGCTGTGAAAGCGGCTATTGCAAATCCTGTGAAAAGTTTAAGGACTGAATAGATAACCCATTGTAAAAATGACTTAATTTGTTACCAGGGGCGTTCGTTCCCGCCAATTCAACTGGTAATATGAATCCATCAGATGCGCTTTTAATTTTAAAGCAATACCCTCTTTTTGAGAAATTAAGTCAGGGGGAATATAAGGAGCTTTCTGTTTCAGATAATTATAAGGAAGCAAAGAAAGGCGAGTATATTTATTTTGAAGCATTTCAACACAAGAATATCTATTTTATCAAATCGGGCCGCATCCGATTGGGGTACCTTGACGAATCCGGAGAGCGGATTACAAAGGATATTCTTGGTCCCGGTGATTTTTTTGGACAGATCACATTGGAGAAGACGGATTTAAACGGAGAATTTGCCCAGGCCATCCGTGCAAATGTCAGCCTCTGTTCATTTACTGTAGACCACTTTAACCAGTTATTGAATAACCGTCCTGATATGGCGGTAAGTTATAGTAAGCTGATTGGTCTGAGGATGAAACGTTTCGAAAACAGACTAATCAATATCCTTCATAAGGATGTAAAACAGCGGCTGATTCTATTTCTCAGGCAAATGTTACAGGAAGCAAAGCATCCCAAAGTGATGAATGAGATTAAAATTCATATTCCGAATTATCTCACCCATGAAGAGATTGCACATCTTATTGGAACGAGCCGCCAAACGGTAACTGCCTTATTTAATGAATTCCGGGACAGCGGAGTTTGTACTTATTCCCGAAGGGAAATTATCTTTTCCGATCTGAAGAACCTGATCGGTAGTTAAACCGCTTCACGCAACCCTCATTTTAAATAAAGCGTATTTAAACCTGTAAATAAATGAACTTTTATGAACAGGAAGAATATACTGAATGGTGCGTTATGCATCCTACTGGGTATGGCAATGATTATTTCTTGCAGTAAAGGAAGCTCCTATTCCAGTACAGGTACAAATACAGGTACCGGCACGGGTACGAATCCAAATGGGGTGAATATGCAGGGAATGAGTTTTTCGGTTACAACCCTTACGGTTGCTGCCGGCACAACGGTTACCTGGACGAATAAAGATTATACTACCCATACCGTTACTGCAGATGATGGGAGTTTTACAAGCGGGGATATTGCTTCAGGTAAAACCTATAGCAGAGCGTTTACGGTTAAGGGGACTTATGCATACCATTGTATTTATCATTCCATGATGAAAGCATCTATCGTGGCGCAATAGTTTATGATATGCGCATTAATGTCCACCACCTGCAGACAGGATAACACCTTCAGGCGGGGGACTTGATTTAATAAGTGTAGTTGCCAGTGCAGCGAACACCAGAAAAGTGCCCGCGAAACTTATTGCATATCCCGAATTGTTATTCAAAAAATGTTTTAATATAAAACCAAAACTGAGGTTCTGTAAAATCATGGGAATGACGGTCATCATATTGAGGATCCCCATGTAAACACCATATTTTTCTTTTGGAATCTGTCCCACCACCATCAAATACGGTATGCCCATCATACTTGCCCAGGCAATACCAAACCCGGTCATTGGAGCAAAAAGCAGGTATTTGTTTTCAATATGGGGGAAGATCAGGAGTCCTATTCCTGCCAGTAGCAGGCAGCTGAAATGTACGAATTTGGGACTAAACTTATTGGCAAGCCAGACCAGTCCGAATGCTGATAAAAATGTGGCTACATTATACCATCCGTTAACCAGTCCGGTCCATCCTACAGCTTCCTGGTACAAGGTTGGATTGGATGCATAAGAAGTATGCCATACGGACTGGGCAATACTTTTGGATGCGTTCTGCCAATAGCAAAACATGGCATACCACTGGAATAAATATACTAATGCCAGCTGCCACATCACTTTGGGCATCACTTTAATTGCATGCGCGATTTCTATAAATGGTTCTGAAAATCCTTTTTTCTCAGCTTTTAAGGCAGCCAATTCTTCCGGAGTCGGAGGGATTTCAGGCGTTGTTCTGATGGACCATGAAACTGAAGCAATTGAACAAAATGAACCCAGAAAGAATGAGCCATAAACCCAGGTGGGTACTCTTCCGCTTCCCTGAGGAAAATATTTTTGAAATACAAACAAGGAAATATTTGCCAGGGTAATGCCAAGTCCGGTAAAAAAACTTTGAGATAAAAATCCGGTTGCATGCTGACTGGGAGGTAACTTATCAGCAATAAAAGCGCGATAAGGTTCCATTGCCGTATTGTTTCCAACATCCAGGATCCAAAGCAAGCCTGCGGCCATCCACAGACTGCTGCTGAAAGGATAAATGAAAAGCGTAATGCTGCAAAGTAAAGCACCGATAAAAAAATAAGGTTTTCGTCTGCCCCACCTTGGATGCCAGGTTTTATCGCTCATTGCCCCGATAAGCGGTTGAATAAGTAAACCTGTGATGGGACCGGCAAGATTTAAAATAGGTAACTGGTCCGGGCTCGCACCCAGAAAATCATAAATGGGGTTTACCGCAGTTTGCTGAAGACCGAAACTGTACTGAATGCCGAAAAAACCGACATTCATATTGATAATCTGCTGAAAAGTCAGCCGGGGTTTAGATAATAACATATGGAATCGTTCACTATGAAGATCAGTAATATTTTTTATAATAAATCAGGAATAGCCTGCAACATTCAATAAGAAAAGACATTGATTTAAGTTAAGGACGAAAAAAATCATCTGCCCGGGATATTGGAATAACTACATTTGTTTAGGAAGAAAATGAATTTATGAAACTTTCCACTTTACTGTTGATTTCAACATGCGCATGGATTTCGACATCATTCAAAGCGAAAATTTCTACGGGCAATAAAATAGCAACTGTTTATTCGGATACAACCGCTCCGTATTCTGATTCGCTCTTACCTGGAAAGGGTTTAAATGAACACCCTTTTTTATATGCGGGCGAATGGGATGTTAGAAATAATCTTCAGACCATGAAAATTGTCAGAGGCGGTAAAATCGTCTGGAGATATGGCATTCCAATCAGGGATTCAAATCAGGTTGTTCAGGAATTAGGTGATGCTTCCATGTTGCAGAATGGAAATATTGTTTTCTCAGGTAAAACATTTGCAGCGGTCATTACTCCGGAAAAGAAAATCATATGGCGCTATACTGCACCCAGGGGCAGCGAGATTCATACAGCACAACCTATCGGTGAAAACAGGGTATTGATTATGCAAAACGGCAATCCGGTTAAACCCAGGCTGATGATTTTTAATACCAAAACGAATGTCCTTGAGAAAGAAATGGAGATTCCCACGACCAGCCCCGATAACCCGCATGGTCAGTTCAGGCATATTCGCATGACAAGGGCAGGGACTTTTTTGATACCAAACCTGTCAGGAAAAGTGATTGAATACGATACATCAGGGAAAGAAATCTGGGAGGTGACTGTACCCAGGGCCTGGGCTGCAGTCAGATTAAATAATGGCAATACATTGATAAGTGGAGACGGAGAAGGTTTTGCCCGTGAAGTAAATCCCAAAGGAGAAATCGTTTGGGAGTTTACACAAAAAGACGTTCCGAATATCCGCATTTTTAATATTCAGGAATTAACCAGGCTGGATAATGGCAATACCATTATTTGTAACTGGTGCGCCGGAATGAAAAATATGGAAGACTGGAAAAAAACGGTTCAGGTTCTGGAAGTAACGCCGGATAAAAAAGTTGTATGGGCCTTGCGTTCCTGGGATGGCGAAACAGACCTGGGTCCTTCTTCTTCCATTCACTTGCTTGATCAGAAAGGACTGATGGAAGAATTCGGAATGCAAAGATGAAATGAATATTCCTTATGTTTCCGAAAAGGGCTACTTATATAAATCGAATTGAAATCTTTATTTCATGAAACCAGTCATCTTCGCCGGATTAATTTGTATTATCATTTTATCATTTACTTCCTATCATCCAAAAGAAGGATGGGTCAGTCTGCTCGACAATAAACTTTCCGGATGGGATATTTATCAAAGCTATCGGCATACATTAAAATATGATGGTAAGCAACCCACCGATGAAAAGGGAACAATCATACCACCGATCGGATTAAATAAAAATGAAGCCAATGTTTTTACGACGATTCAGGAAAATGGGGAGACTGTTCTAAGAATAAGCGGTGAAACCTATGGTTGTGTTTCTACCAAACAGGAATTTGAGAACTATCATTTAAAGTTAAAAGTGAAATGGGGTACTTTAAAATGGGAGCCGAGAAAAAGCAAACTAAGGGATTCCGGAATATTATACCATTCTGTCGGGGGTTATGGAGCAGATTACTGGCATACCTGGATGCTCTCACAGGAATTTCAAATCATGGAAGGTCATATGGGAGATTACTGGAATATTGCAAATTCTGCAATAGATATCCGCGCTTTTATTCCTGAGGGTAAAATGAATTCAGTAGCCAATGAAAAACAACCATTTCTTTCTATTGGCCCCGGAACGGAGTGGGATGGATTCTGTTTGCGCAGTCAGGATTTTGAAAAATCCCAGGGAGAATGGAATGATGTGGAACTTATTTCCTTCGGAGATAAAAGCCTTCATATTGTGAATGGGCATGTTGTAATGGTTTTGCAAAATTCGCGTTATGTCGAAAATGGGAAATCCATCCCATTGGTAAAAGGAAAAATACAAATACAGAGTGAAGGAGCAGAAGTCTATTATAAGGATATTCAAATCAAAAATATCCAGGAACTGCCTGCCGGATATGCCGGTTATTTTAAATAAATCATGAACGAAAAAAATCACCGGTCTTTATT
>Ga0209863_10000878_pt1 | contig 12828 bp, 13 predicted proteins | sample OrgsoiDNA2013046_FD_185796 | JGI IMG/M metagenome (GOLD analysis project Ga0209863, IMG submission 185796) | Permafrost soil microbial communities from the Arctic, to analyse light accelerated degradation of dissolved organic matter (DOM) -... | ecosystem: Environmental > Terrestrial > Soil >...
TGACCAATGCAGCAGGGAGAAGAATTTTCCAGCCCAGGCGCATGATCTGGTCATAGCGGAAGCGCGGCATGGTTCCGCGCACCCAAATGTAAATGAAGATGAAGGCAAAGACTTTGATAAAAAACCAAAAAACCGGCAGGATGACCTGCACGATGGGCGGGCCACCGATCGGACCATTCCAGCCGCCAAGAAACAGCAGCGTTGCCAGGCACGCTACGGTAACCATGTTGGCGTATTCCGCCATGAAGAACATGGCGAACTTCATTGCGCTGTATTCGGTGTGGTATCCGGCGACGAGTTCGGTTTCTGCTTCCGGCAAGTCGAAGGGGATGCGGTTGGTCTCGGCGTAGGCAGAGGTCAGATAGATGAAGAAGGCGATAAATTGACCACCGTGAAAAATATTCCAATTCGGAATGAAGCCCCAGAAGTGGCCTTGTTGGGAGGTCACAATTCCCCGCAAGCTGAAGGTTCCAGCCAGAATGAGAACGCCTATCAACGAAAGGCCCAGGGAAATTTCATAGCTGATCATCTGCGCGCTGGCGCGTAAGGCGCCCAGCATGGAGTACTTGTTGTTCGACGACCACCCGGCCAGAGCGATACCATAGACGCCCATCGAGGTGATTCCGAGGACAATCAAAAGTCCCGTATTCACATCCGTAATTTGCAGCGGAACGTCGTAGCCGAGGATGTGCACGCTGTTCCCAAACGGGATCAGCGCGATCGAAGTCAGGGCGAAGACTACGGCAATAATGGGCGCGGCGATAAAGATGGGCTTATAGACGTGCGGCGGCGTCAGGTCTTCCTTCAGGATGAACTTGATTCCGTCCGCGGCCGGTTGCAACAGGCCAAAGGGGCCGACGCGGGTGGGACCCCAGCGGTTCTGGATTCGGCCGACGACCTTGCGCTCCAGCCAGACGATGTAGGCGACAGCCGTCAGCAGTATGAACAGCATCAGCGCAATCTTGATGACCGCGACCAGCGTGTAGATCCAGAAACTCAAGCGTTGTTCCTATTCCTATAAATGTCTTGGTGAATTCTTAAACTGCGAATGAAAGCCGTCTCATCCAATCTTGATCTCTAAACCTTACCTCAGGGGCTAAAGCCCCAAGCTTTTCTGGCTCTGGTGCCCGGCTGAAGCCGGGACCTACCGTAACATGACTCCCTCAGCACAACTTCGTCGGCTGCTAAGTGCTCGCAGCCAGGATTGCGTTGAATCAACTGTGAGACCAGTTCTTAGTCGGCAGCCACCTCGGTGCTTTGCGGGTTCTTGTTTTCCATTACGGTGTTCAAAGTCTTGGAATAGCGACCGAGCGAGCCGGAGCTGAACAGGCCGTTGTTGGCGGGTTGGATCAAATTGGGATCGCCCGTGCTTGTCGCGCCAACGTTGCCGCCGCCATTGAGGTCGAGCCTGGTGTGCTGATCGTTGCCAGCCATCAAATTAAGACGCGAGACCTGATAGCCGGGAACGAGCGTTTGGATTTCATCGAGGGCCGCCGCGGGATCGAATGGGCTGAGCTTCGGTTCCAGATTCTGGGCTTCCAGCCAGACGGCGTTGCGGTCGGCCTCGCCGGATTGCACGCCGCGGGATTGGCCCATGTCGGCGCGAGTGCCGGTGCCAAACGTGACGAGCTTGCGGACGTCGAAGCCCATGCGCTCGGCCAGGCGGACAATGATTTCGAAGTCGGACTTGGTGCCCGTGATTTCGCCGGCCTTTTTGACTAGTTGCAGATCGCCGTAGGTATTGGTGAAAGTTCCGGCTTTCTCGTAGGCTGAGGCGGCGGGGAAGACCACGTCCGCGATAGCGGCGGTTTCGGAGAGAAAGATGTCTTGAACGACGACGAAAGTGTTGGCGAAGATCTTGGGGTCGAAGTTCGCGCGCGCGACGGGATTGGCACCGATTAAGAGGAGAGCCTTGAGCTTGCCGTTCTTCGCTGCGTCAATCATGCCCGGAAGAGTCATGCCAGGGGAATCTGGCAGAGAACCCCAGGCGTCGCGGAACTTGGCGCCCTTCGCAAGAGGCACGTAGCCGGGGAGCAGATCGGGGTAGAGGCCCATGTCGGCGGCACCGCGGGAGTTGGCATAGTCACCGAGGCAGATTAGCTTGGCACCGGAAACACCCAGCGCAAACTTCACGAGGCTGGCGATGTCGTTGCCGCGGAGTTCGGAGCCGAAGGCGATCACCAGGCCAGTTTCCTTGCGGAGCTGGTCGCGCAGCGCGGACCATTCGTGGCGGGAAGCCGAGGGCGCGGACTGATCGTCGCCCGCGAGATACGAAGCAAAAGCACCTTCGCCGCCTTGCGGAATCTGGGCGAAAAGCGTGGCTTGGCGGCGCAGCTTGATGGATTCAGAATTGACGACGTAGAGCCGCGCCTTGTTCAGGCGGACGTTGTTGCGGATCTGGTACGCAAGCAGTGGGTGCTGCTCGGTGGGATCGTTGCCGATGACCAGGATTGCGGGCGCGGTGAGGACTTCGCGAACGCTGGCAGTAGCACCAGTTTTGCCCGCCAGAGCAGCGGCGAAGGCAGGGTAGTCGGCGGTGCGGACGTGGTCGATGTTGTTGGTGCCTAGCGCCACGCGGGCGAACTTCTGGAGGAGGTAGTTTTCTTCGTTGGTTGTCCGGTTCGATCCGATGACGCCTAGGGACGCGCCGCCGTGCTCTCCCTTGATCGCCGCCAGCTTTTGTCCGGCGAAGCTCAGAGCCTCTTCCCATGTGACTGGAACCAGCTTGCCGTTGCGCCTCAAGAGGGGCTCAGTGAGGCGGTCAGTGTGGTTCGCGAAATCAAAAGCATAGCGGCCCTTCACGCAGAGGAAGTCGCCGTTGGGCCCGCTCTTGTCGCGGTTGTCGCCGCGGACGATTTCCATGCCGGTTTCGGAACGACGGACGCCCAGAGTCGTCTTGCAGCCATCGCCGCAGTGCGCGCACGCGGTTCCAGTGTGCGTCATTTCCCAGGGGCGCGTCTTATAGCGATAGGCTCCCGAGGTGAGCGCGCCGACGGGGCAGATGTCGATACACATGCCGCACTCTTCGCAGTCGAGGTGGTCGCCCATGTTGGGGGCGATGATCGAGCCCGACGCCCGGTTCTGAATTCCCAGGGCCGCGACATCCATGGCTTCATCGCACACGCGAACGCAGCGGTAGCAGAGGATGCAGCGAGGGCGGTCGAAGAAGACGACGGGCGACCACTGCTGCTCTTCCTTATGGTTCTTCGACTCCATGTACTTCGATTCGGCCGCGCCGTAGGAGAACGTCATGTCCTGCAATTCGCACTCGCCGCCGGCATCGCACACGGGGCAGTCGAGGGGATGGTTGCCGAGCAGCATCTCGACCATGGACTTGCGGGCCTGCTCGACTTCTTCGCCGCCGGTGGTGACGTTCATGCCTTCGCTGATGATGGTGGTGCAGGCCGTTTGCAGCTTCGGCATTTTTTCAATCTTGACCATGCACATGCGGCAGGCGCCCTGGAGCGAGAGGCCGGGGTAGTAGCAGAATGCGGGCACCTCGACGCCCGCCGTTTTGCAGGCTTCAATGAGGAGCGTTCCCGGGGGGGCCGTTACCTGTTTGCCATCCACCGTTATGTTGACGTCAGCCATTTAATTTGTAATTTCTAATTTCGTAATTTGTAATGTTTGTACTTTCGAATTGCCAAATTTCAAATTACCCAATTGCAAATGCCTTTAGTGGCTTAGTACCGGCAGCAACTGCCGCGTCGTCCCAACCGGATCGAACGGACAGGGTTTGCCTTCCAGGTGATCTTCAAACTCTTTGCGGAACTTCTTGACGATCGAAATGGTCGGCATTGCCGCCGCGTCGCCAAGCGGGCAGAATGTGCGGCCGAGCATGTTCTCCGAGAGATACTGAATGTTGTCGATATCTTTTCTTACGCCGCCGCCTGCGTGAAAACGGTCGAGCGTCTTCTTCAGCCAATCCGTGCCTTCTCGGCAGGGAATACACCAGCCGCAACTTTCATGCTGGTAGAACTTCATGATGTACTGCGCGAAGCGGACCATGCAGGTGGAGTCGTCAATCACGACCACGCCGCCGGAGCCGAGCATGGAGCCGGCTTTGGCGACGCCATCGAAGTCCATGGCGATGTCGATTTCGTCGGCGGTCAGAACTGGAGTGGAAGATCCGCCGGGAACGACCGCTTTTATCTTCTTGCCGCCGGGGATGCCGCCGCCTACGTCGTAGATCATCTTCTTCAGGCTGTAACCCAGGGGCAGTTCGTAGACGCCAGGCTTGTTGACGTGGCCGCTGAGGCAGAAGAGGCGCACGCCGCCGTTTTTCGGCGTTCCGTAGTCGGCGAACTTCTGGGCGCCATCGAGGAGGATGTGCGGGGCGCTGGAGAGGGTCTCGACGTTGTTGATGACGGTTGGCGATCCCCACAGACCGACCACAGCGGGAAAGGGAGGCTTGATGCGTGGCACGCCGCGCTTGCCTTCGAGCGACTCCATCAGCGCCGATTCTTCACCGACTTCGTAGGCTCCGGCGCCCCCGTGCCAGTACACGTCGAAGGTCTTGCCGCTGCCGAAGATGTTCTTGCCCAGAAAACCCTTGGCATAGGCGTCGCGGATCGCCTTCTGCATGATGATGGAGAGGTAGCGGTATTCGCCGCGGATGTAGATGTAGCCGCTCTGGGCGTTGACGGCGAGGCCGGCGATCATCACGCCTTCGATCACGGAATGCGGATCGTGTTCCAGAATCAGGCGATCTTTGCAAGTGCCGGGTTCGCTCTCATCGCCATTGCAGAGGATGTACTTTGATTTTGGCGAGTCTTTGGGAACGAACGACCACTTCATGCCGGTGGGGAAACCCGCTCCGCCGCGGCCGCGCAAGCCTGAAGTCTTGATCTCGTTGATGATGGCATCCGGAGTCATCCCGATGGCTTTCTGCACGGCCTTGTAGCCGTCGAAGGCGAGGTAGCGATCGATATCGGCCGCGCCTTGGCCGAAGCGCTTCGAGACTACTTTGACTTCGTCGGGATGGGAGACCAGGTCAGCCATGGAATTTGTGAGACCAACTTAACTTTGTCATCCCCACCAACGGGAGGGATCCGTTCTTTCTCGAACAATTGCAGATTCCTCGTCGCCTTCGGCTCCTCGGAATGACAATCCTAATTTCTTACCCTTTCTTATACCCGTCGAGAATCGTGTCGATCTTTTCCGCCGTCAGATTCTCGTGGAAGTCGTAATTCACCTGCATCGCCGGAGCCCAACTGCAAGCGCCAATGCACTCAACTTCCTCGAGCGAAAATTGCCCGTCCGGCGTGGTTTGTTTATGCCGGATGCCAAGCTTGTCCTGGCAGTGGTGATAAAGTTCATCGGCGCCGCGCAGGATGCAGGCGATGTTGGTGCAAATCTGAACGTTGTACTTACCGCGCGGTTTTGTGGTCAGCATCGAGTAGTAGCTGATGACGTTGCGGACCTCGAGTTCTTTCAATTCCAAACGCTGCGCGATCTCGGCAATCGCTTCATCGCTGAGGTAGCCAACTTCATCCTGCGCGTAGAGTAACGTCGGCACTAGCACGGAGCGCTTGCTGGGATAGTGCGTCAGCATCTCGGTAAAGCGCTGCTCGAATTCGGCGGAGAATTTCATCGATCGATTTCTCCGAGGACAATGTCGATGCTTCCGATGGCTGCAACCACGTCCGCCAGCAATCTACCCACAATCATGTTGGGCAATACCTGCAAGTTGTAGTAAGAAGGAGTGCGCATGTGGACCCTGTACGGCTTCGCCGTGCCGTCGCTTACGATGTAATACGACATCTCTCCGCGCGGCGATTCGATCGACTGGTAAACCTCCCCCGCTGGAACGGCAAAGCCTTCCGTGACAATCTTAAAGTGATAGATGAGGGCTTCCATTTCCGTCTTCATCTTCTCGCGGTCGGGCAGGACGACCTTGGGAGCGTCGGCTTTCACGGGGCCTTCGGGCATTCCCGCCAGGGCCTGAGCCACGATGCCAATCGATTCCCGCAACTCCTGCACGCGGCAAAGGTAACGGGCGTAGACGTCGCACTCTTGCGAAACCGGCACTGTGAACTTGAAATTCTCGTAGCCGGTGTAGGGCATGTCGCGGCGCAGGTCGAAATCTACGCCGCTGGCGCGCAGGGTTGGTCCGGTCGCGCCTAAGGCGATCGCGTCCTCAGCGCTCAACTTCGCCACGCCCTTCGTGCGGCCCTTCCAGATCGGATTATTCGTCAGCAGGTTTTCGTATTCGTCGACGTTGGAAGGGAAGCGGTCGGCAAACTTCTTGACGCGGTCGAAGAAGCCGATCGGAGGCTCGAGCGCCAGACCGCCCACGCGGAAATACGAGGTCATCATGCGCTGTCCGGACACCGCCTCGAACAGCCTCAGCACATCCTCACGTTCGCGGAAGCAATAGAGGAACACCGACATCGCGCCCATATCCAGCGCGTGTGTGCCCAGCCAGACCAAGTGGGAGTTGATACGCGTGAGTTCGTTCAGCATCACGCGCACCCACTGGGCTTTGGGCGGAATTTCGAGGCCTAGCAACTTCTCCACCGCCAGCACGTAGCAGAGGTTGTTCGACATCGGGCACAAGTAGTCGATGCGGTCGGTGAGCGGGACGACCTGCTGGTAGAACTTCGCCTCGCAGGTCTTTTCAATGCCCGTGTGCAGAAATCCGATATCGGGCAGAACGCGAATGACGGTTTCGCCATCGATCTCCAGCACCAGTCGCAGGACGCCATGGGTCGAGGGATGCTGCGGACCCATGTTCAGGATCATCGTGCGGTCTTCGCCGGGCTCGGGGATATTCGGGGCGAGTGTGAGGTTACCCATTTAGCGGTAGCCCTCCACGGGATAGTCCTTGCGCAACGGATGGCCTTCCCAGTCTTCGGGCATCATCAGGCGGCGCAGATAAGGATGATCTTCAAAGTGGATGCCGAAGAGATCGAAAACCTCGCGCTCCGGGAAATTCGAGGAAGGCCAGACGGATGTGATCGAAGGCACAGTCGGCTTGTCGCTGCCGAGCTTGACCTTGAGGCGTACCCGCTCTTTCTTGGACATCGAGAGCAGGTGGTAGACGACCTCAAAGCGCGGCTCGCTGGGATACCAATCCACGCAGGTCACGTCTTCGAGGAAGTTGCAGGGGAAGGTCTTGTTGCCGCGCAGGACGGTACAGGCCTCGCGGATCAAACCGGCCGGCACCCAGACCGTCATTTCATCGCGATCAAATTTCGCGCCCACGACGCCAGCCTCATTCCACGCCAGCAGGACCGCCAAGGCGGGATGGTCTTTCAGCAGCTCAACATCGGTGATTGCGGGAGCGAGCGCCATCTAGACTCGTCCTCGCTTGACCGAAACCAGAGCGCCCCAGTCCAAAACGCCCTTCTTCCACACATAGAAGAAGCCGACCAGGAAGATGGCCACGTACACGAACATCTCCCAGAAGCCAAACATCTTCAGATCGCGCAGGACCACCGCCCACGGATACATGAAGATGGCTTCCACGTCGAATAGGATAAAGAGCATCCCGACGAGGTAGAACTTGACGGAAAAGCGGCCGCGGGTGTCGCCCGTGGGAGTGATTCCGCACTCGTATGCCTGAGATTTCAGCTTGCTGGGGCGCCGGTAGCCCAAAATCGTCGACAACGTTACCATGCCCGCCGCGACAACAAACGCCACCAGGAAATGGAGGAGCAGAGGCAGGTATTGGACGAAGTAATTGTCGGGCATAAAAGGGGTAGCTATAATCGCGGCAGTACGGGTAACGCTCTAGACTATTTTTCGAGCGCGGAAGTGTCAAGCGTCCAAGCGAAGTTCCGTGTGGATTTCGCGAGAAACCGGGAAGCGTCAGCCCCAAGGCGGGAAAACTTCATGATTTTTGGCTTCAACACCGACATCAAGCACGAAGGTACGGTTTATCACGTGCAAAGCGAAGCCCGCCAGCACGAGACGTTGCTGCAAACGCAAGTCTTCCTGCGCGGACGCTGCATAGGCAAACGGGCATCGAATTATGGCGCGCGGGCGGCGAAGCCGAATTTTGCGGAGGCGCAGATTGAGCAGCTTCTGCGCGAGCAACACAAGCTGGTTTCGGACGCCATTAAGGATGGCCGTTTGGAGAGCGTTCTCGACAAGCACGAGACGCCGGAGAGTCTTGCCGCCGTGCGGCAGCTCGACCTGATATGGGTCAACGCGAGCGACGTTTTCCCCGGCTCCGAACTCGTTCTGCGTTTACTGGTCAGCGACGCCGGTCAGCCCGCAGTTGGCGTCAAGCTGGTATCTCGCGTCAGTCTTCCCGACCAGAAGCCTTCGTTCTCCGAGACTACGACGGATGGGCAGGGGGCTGCCGAGATGAAATTCACGCTCGATGAATCGGCGTTGTCGGAGGCATCGATCCTGGTGCAGGCCAATCATGCGGGCCGCACTGCCACGCGAAAGTTTTCCTTCCGCAAGAGCGACAGGTAAAGCTCCGAACATGCAGCTCATCATTAACGGCGAAGCTCGCTCTTTCGAAGCGCCGCTTTCGATTGCGGAGCTTCTTGATCAGCTTGGATTGAAGCAGGATCGCGTTGCCGTGGAGTACAACAGGAAGCTCCTCCCTCGGGCAGATTGGGCAACAACCTCGCTCGCTGAAGGCAACTCTCTAGAGATCGTCCAATTCGTAGGCGGCGGGAGTTAGGTCTGTGTAGTTGCGGGCGCCCTCGCCCGCATGGTCTTGCTTTTGATTTTCATTTTTCTCTGGGTCCTTCCAACCTTGTTAACCCAACCCCAAGACCGTGCGGGCGAGGGCGCCCGCAATTACACGAGCTCGGGCGAGCGCGCCCGCGACTACGCCAGCTTGGCGTAACTCATCTGACAACCCCAAAACAGCAGACTTTCCTTGACTCTCAACAACTTAGCCCTAGAATATTGGAAACGTTGCTGTGTTTTTTGTTTCCAGAAAGCTAAATGATCGGCCACTTTCACAGCGGCGAGACGAGCCGTCCAACCGCAAAGCACCAGCGCGTTTCACACCATGCACCGGTGCCGAGCGCGAGCTAGCGGAAGACCGTAGCGTTTAGACCGTACCCAGGAGCATGCTCAATGATGATCGGTGAAGTGACCGTGATGAACGAATGGATTCCCGAGCAGATGCAGCCGGGCACGATGTTCGTGCTGGAAAATGCGGGCGAAATTGGCGAGCAGGAAGACCCCTATTGGGCTGTTCTCGCTTGTCCTTCTTGTGGCACGCTGGGGTTGATTACGAAGAAACAGATCGCGGGAATTTTGCCGGTGATTTGCGGTTCGGATAAGTGCTCGGCGCAGTTCTTTCTTCGCGAGGATGAAATCTTGCCGAGGAAGCCGTTTTGAATTTTCGGTCGTGTACTTGCGGGTGCGTCTGTCTGCACGGTCTCGGTTAATTTGCCTAAGGCCGCGTTACCTAGACCAAGACCACGCGGGCGAGGGCGCCCGCGCCACACGGTCTTTGGGCACCATCCTTCGCGAGCTTACGCTCCTACCTTGGTCGCGGTCACGGGTAACTGTTCCACGATATCGATTCCAAAGCCTTCCAGCGCCGCCACCTTCCTCGGGTGATTCGTCAGCAGGCGTATCCGGCGCAATCCTAGATCCGACAAAATCTGGGCACCGATGCCGACCTCGCGTTGAGTCTTGCGTTCGTGTTCTGGCAGCGCGGGTAACTGGGCGTCGCGATGGAATGAGACCTTGGCCTTTTCTCCCGCGTGAGTATCGAGGGAAAAGCTCCGCGCGGTCTGGTGAAGGTAGATAATCGCTCCACGGCCTTGCTCGGCAATACGATGCATGGAACCTTCCATCATTTCGTGGCAGGTGCAAGTGGTCGCTCCAAAGACGTCTCCCGCGACACAATGCGCGTGCATGCGGACGAGGACGGGCGCGTCACCGCTAAGATCGCCGCGGATTAAAGCGACGTGGGAATCGCCGCCATCGACTTCGCTTTCGTAGGCGATGAAGCGGAAGTCGCCGAAGCGGGTCGTGATCGTCGTCTCGCCGACGCGCTGGATGTAGCGCTCGTTGCGCAGGCGGTAGCGGATCAGTTCTGCGACGGTCAGGATTTTCAGCCCGTGCGTGCGGCAGAACTCGATCAGGTCCGGAACGCGCGCCATGGTTCCGTCTTCCTTCATGATTTCGCAGATGACGCCGGCGGGAATCAGCCCCGCCAGTCGCGCAAGATCAACCGCCGCTTCGGTTTGACCGGCACGCACCAGGACGCCGCCCTTGCGGGCGCGCAGGGGGAACATGTGTCCGGGCCGTGCCAGGTCTACGGGCCGCGTGGCAGGATCGATTGCTACCTGAATCGTTCGGGCGCGGTCGTGGGCCGAGATTCCAGTCGTCACGCCCTCGCGCGCATCGATCGCTTCGCAAAAAGCGGTGCCGAACTGCGACGTGTTTTCCACGGACATCATGCCGATGCGGAGGTGGTCGAGTCGTTCGCCGGTCATCGCCAGACACACCAAGCCACGTCCGTGGACGGCCATGAAATTGATGGCTTCGGGCGTAATCTTTTCGGCGGCGAGGGTGAGGTCGCCCTCGTTTTCGCGGTCCTCGTCGTCCACGACGACAATCATCCGTCCCGCTTTGATTTCCTCAAGGGCGGTGGGGACATCGGTGAAGGCGGCGTCGGTCATCATCGTCTTCGAATTGTAGCAAAGATGGTGCAGACGATTTGTGTGGCGCGGGCGCCCTCGCCCGCGTGGTCTTGGGGCTGGGTTAGCGAGGTGGGAGACCAAAAGCAAGGTCAAAGCAAGGTCAAGAGAAAAAACAAAACCATGCGGGCGAGGGCGCCCGCACCACACAATCGCGTCTGTACTATGATGTTGCCCTACGCATATTCCTACGAGGAGAACCATCATGTCCGAGCCATCTTACGAAGAACTGAAAGCCAAAGTTGCCGAACTCGAAAAGCAAGGCCCGAAACGCACCGGGGCGATGGAGTTCCGCGTCAGCGAAAAAGGCGGAGTCAGCGTCTACGGCCTGGGCCGTTTCCCGGTCACGCTTTACTACGAACAATGGACCCGGTTGCTGGGTGCTGCCGAAGACCTCAAGAAGTTCCTTGAAGACAACAAGGGCAAGCTGAAGCTGAAGGAGTAGTCGGCTTCCGTTAATGACCTCCATCTGGTGGACAATTGTCGCGTCGCTGGGCCTGTTTGCAGGGATGGTGGTCTGCCTGGACATTGGCTTCCGGATCGCACGCCGAAGCGCAGCGAGGTATCCCGGGCCGACTCACAAGGGCGTGGGAGCCATGGAGGCTGCCGTCTTCGCCCTCTTGGGGCTGCTGTTGGGCTTCAGTTTTGCGGGCGGAACTTCGCGCCTGGATGCCCGTCGTCAGCTAATCATCCAAGAGACGAATGCCACTGGCACCGCCTATCTCAGCTTGGACCTTCTCCCGTCAACCGAACAGCCCGAGATGCGCAGGTTGTTTCGTGAGTATGTGGATGCCAGGCTGCGCGTCTACGAGTTGCTCACCGATCCGAAAGCGGCGGAAGCAGAGTTGGCTCACACAGAGCAACTTCAAAAGGAAATCTGGTCCCGCGCCCGACTCCTAAGTTCGTCCGACGCCACCCACGATTCCGCGCGGCTCTTGCTACCCGCAGTGAACGACATGATTGACGTCACGACTGCACGAACCGTTGCGCTGCATATGCATCTCCCTCCGCTCATCTTCGCTCTGTTGGTGGTGGTTGCGTGCTGAGCAGTTTGCTCGCGGGCTACGCGATGGCCCAACGGCGACGGCGGAGCTGGTTGCACATGCTCCTTTACGCAGCAGCTGTGGCCTCAACAGTCTACGTCGTGCTCGACTTGGACAATCCGCGCTTTGGCTGGATCCATCTCGCCTCGGCCGACAACGCTCTGATTCAAGTTCGAGATTCCATCCGCTAGTCGGATGGATCGACTGGCGTTTCCGGCCTTGAGGGCAGTTGCTAAAGAAATTCCGGGGCTCTCTTTTCTTACTTCGGGCCAGAAGCATATAATTCGCAGCGCCTTCACCGACGAATCACAAGGGCGACACAGGAGATATATCCATGAAACTCAAAACACTCGCTGTTCTCTTTTCGTTGCTCTACGTTCCCGCCTTGGCACAAACCGGAACACCGTCCCAGAAAGCCGTGGAACGCATCCAGAAAGAGGTGCGGCACGAACTGGTGATGCTTCCGTATTTTGGGGTCTTCGACAATATTGCATACAAAGTGGACGGCTATAGCGTAACCCTCTTAGGCCAGGTCACGAAACCAACCCTGAAGTCCGACGCTGAAGCAGTTGTGAAAAAAATCGAAGGCGTGGAAAAAGTGGACAACCAAATCGAAGTCCTGCCCGTCTCGCCGATGGATGACAGACTGCGCCAGAGGCTTTTCCGCGCGATTTACGGCTCAACTTCGCTGCAGCGGTACGACATGCCGGTTATCAAGCCAATTCGGATCATTGTGAACAAAGGACACGTGACGCTGGAAGGGGTGTGGACAATGAGGGAGACAAGAACGTCGCCAACATTCGTGCCAACGGCGTTTCTGGAGTTTTCTCAGTGAAGAACAATCTAGTGGTCTCGAAATGAAGAGTTAGGCAGTTTGTGACGCAGTCTATCTCATCCGTCCGGCGCCGGTTGCTGGGGTGCGTCCCATCCATCGGCTGATCGCTACCAGAACGAGACCCACCGCCAGGGAGGCACACAGAAGCATTGCCGCGTTGAAAAGGACACGACCGTATCCGAGCGTGACGGCATCGATGAAGGGGTAGGGGTAACGTCCGGATAGCGCCCCACGAAGCAACACGAAAGCGACATACGCCAGTGGGTAGATCTGCCACTCTAGAACGCTTTTCCATCGCAACCCGCCCTTCGGCACAAAGATCAGC
>Ga0209863_10000879_pt1 | contig 12809 bp, 13 predicted proteins | sample OrgsoiDNA2013046_FD_185796 | JGI IMG/M metagenome (GOLD analysis project Ga0209863, IMG submission 185796) | Permafrost soil microbial communities from the Arctic, to analyse light accelerated degradation of dissolved organic matter (DOM) -... | ecosystem: Environmental > Terrestrial > Soil >...
TTCGGGGTTCAAGTCCCTGGCGGCCCACCCACTTGTGTGTAGTAATCCGGCTGATGCTTGACAGTTCGGTTTCGGTTGATGCTTTACACAGTTTCGGCTGATGGTTGACAGCTACTTCGGCTGATCCTTGAAGGGTCGGCCTCAGGAACAACAGCCCGTTAGCCAGAACAGGCGGCCGACATGGATACGAACGTACGCACACTCCATTTGGTGCAACCCACAGTGACACTCCATGAGGTTTCGGCGGCAGCAGGAGTCTCGAAGTAGACGGCATCACGCGCGCTGCGCCACGAGCCGAACGTCAAGGCCGAGACTCGTGCGCGTGTGCTCGCCATCGCCGCATCGCTGGGCTACGTGCCGAACGAATCCGCACGTGCGCTGGCGGCTCGCCGCAGCGTCGCGATCGGCGGCATGCGCGCCGGCTAGCTCACCACCGCGCCAGCTTCCAGATCTCGGGCTGAAGTTGGGCCTCGTGGTCGATGCCGGCGAATAGCGTGGCGGCCTGTTTCAGGTGCTCGATCAGTTCGCGACCACCTCGCCGACGCGCTAATCACGGCCCGACGCTGCTCGCGCAAGTTCCGAGATCGCTACGAAGCGGCAATTACCGAGACGTTACCGCCGACCGCTGGAGTGGGGTCGATGCATTCAACGTCTCGAAGGGGCTAACTCATGTTCAGACTGCGTTTTACGCTCGGTACTGCTCTCGGGGTTGGCCTGATGGCGCTCAACCTCGCGGCGTGCTCGTCGTCCGGCTCGGGCAAGGCAAGCGCGGCCGGCAACGGCAGCCCGTCGATGCAGGCAACTACCTCGAACGCCTCGACCGCGGCCACGAACGCGACGTCGCCGCCAGCTGGAGCGAACGGCAGTGCGTCCGCTCCGTCGGCCGCGGCGGCCCCGCCGGCAAGTGGGAGTGGCGAGCCGCTTGCGCCGATCGGTTGCGGCGGCATCACGCCGGCGATGGTCAACGACCTGGTGACCACGCCGGTCACCTCGATCACCTACTCCTCCGGGTTTGGGGTGTACCCGGATCACCACTTCGAGTGCGATGCCGGCATGCGGGTCGACGTCTATCCGCAGGATTCCGGCAAGTCGCAATACACCGCCGACCTCACCGCCGAAAACGTCGCACCGAACCCGCTCTCCGGGGTCGGGGACGTCGCTGTCTACACCCTGGCCACACTGGCGGGAATGCCCGACATCTACGCCCACAAGGGCACCGTGACCTGCGAGATATTGCCCTCGTCGACGGTGACGGACTACAAAGTCACCGTCGATCCGAACTCGGCGTTCGGCGGAATGATCACGAAAGACGCGGGCGCAGCGTGGGCAACCAAGGCGGCCGGGCTTTGCACCGCCATCTTCGCTGCTCTCAAAGCCTGAGCCAAAGTAGCGTGGCTAGGTGGTCGGACGTGCCGCGGCCACGGCGACGTGGCGCGGCTCAATGTCATCGACGGCGCACTTCGTAGCGCGGGTGCGCAGCCGATCGCCGTCACGCATGTGATGTGCCGGCCCCGATCGCTGGCCGAACGGGTCGACAGCGCGAATGTTGGCCTACGACCAAAAGTCGTCCACTGCGTAAAGGTCCGACACGTTGGTCCAGACCTCCACCGCCTTGCCGTCGCTGATGTGGAAGATCTGGGTGCTCTGGTCTTCGAGTCGCTTACCATCGCGTTGTGCGCGGACGGTTGTCAGTCCGACGGCGTGGTGGTCGTTGGCGACGACGTCGTGCACCTCGACACTCAGCGTGCCGCCCGAGCGTTCGAACGACCGCCCGAACCAATCGAAAACCTGGTCGGTGCCTTTGTAGTCGCCACCAAATGGGCTGTGTCCGGGGAAGTGCCAAAGGATGTTCTCGTCAAAGTACGTGCTCTGGAGGGCCGCCATGTCGCCACGCCCAAAGGCGGCATACGCGGCTCGCACCAGTTCTTCGTTCGGGTGTCCCATCGGAAGTCCTTTCCGCAGCGGGAGTACTGGCGAGCAAAGCTTCTTCCTCGCACCATCCGCCGTCAAGGTTCCCTAAACCGTGGGCGGCGCGGCCGATGTTGGCTCTCGGCCCGGTTCGGCATATCGGCCGGTTTCCCGTGGCGTTTCTGAGCCGTTACGGATTTCTGGTCTAATCCCAGCGTGAAGAGTCGTGCGGTGAACCGGTGGCGGGTGGTCGCGTCGTTGGGCGTGGTGACCGCCTTGGTCGCGGGATGCAGCGGCAACCACCCGGCGTCCCAGCCGCCGGTCGCCTCGAGTGCCACCATCAGCACGCCTGCGGGCGTGAGTTCCAGTGCCCCGGTGATATCGAGTGCGACTGTTACGCCCGGCCCGCTCGACGCCGCAGGCAAGACGTACGGCTACGGCGCGAACCCGGCGGGCGCCGATTATCAGCCGGATGTCGTTGTCGTCGGCGGCGGTGCGGCGTCTATCCGCTCGGCAAGCGGGAACGGACTCGTCTGGACGATCGCGAAGGCAGCGCCCGGTGCCGACAAGTTGAAGGTCGGGTCGGTGATGGTGCTGACCAGCGTGGCGACCGGGCGGGTGGCGGCGATCCACGATGACGGCGACTCGCGGGTCGTCACGCTCGCGCCGGTGAACCTCACGGACGTGATCCGCAACGGCTCGATTGATGTCGACCAGGCGCTGCCGGCATCCGCGATCAGCTACCAGGTCATTCCCGATCTGCCATGGGCCCAGTCGGTTCCCCAAGGTGGTGATTTGCCATCGGCCAACATCTCGCCGTCCGGCTATCGCGGCACGCATCCATTCACGGCCGAACCGGCCGCTGTTGCGTTACCCCGTGCCGCATTGCCGGGTGCCGCCCCGCAGGCAGGCGGGAGCTCTTGGCCGTTCGCGTCGGACTCCAGCGTCGAGGTCAAGGTCGGCGACTGGACGGTTTCACCCTCGCTCAGTGACGACAAAGTCGAGCTCGGCGTCGAGAGGGACGGCGATCTCAAGGTCGGCATCGACTTCGCGTTCGATACGAACAACCTGCACTTCCACGGCATCGACACCATCAAGAACGGTCAATCGACGCACAGCGGCTTCGAAATTACCGGTATCACCGGCCTGACGATCAGCCTGCAGGCCGGTGCCAAGGGCGGCTCGGTCGACAACCAGAAAATACGGATCGAGGCGCCGATCGAGGCGAACCTCGAAATCCCGCCGTCGCCCGCGACCGGCGGCCTGCCGATGGACGTCAAGGTTGAATTCACCTTCAGTGTCGAGACGGCGATCACCGGCGACAACTCGACCCTCGTCGCTACCGGTATCTGGGGACTGTCGGGGCCGATCGGTTACGACGGCGACAAATTCCTCACGCCAACATTCACCGTCAAGCAGAGCATCCTCGACAGCATCACGGGCATCACGTTAGGCCCGAGCGGCATCGTGTTCGGCGTCGAGATGAAGTTCCAGCTGGGCGTAGGGGTCGCGTCACTCAGCGCAGGACCGTTCGCCGGCGTGACGGTCGACCTCGGCGTGACGAACGGATCGTCGCTCGGCGCAGCACTCGCGCGATGTAAGGGCGCAACGCTCGACCTCAGAGGTAGTACCGGAGTGGGCCTCGAGCTTTCGGCTGCGGCGATACCGATCCTCAAGGACCTGCTGCCTGGCGCGAAGTACGAGTACTCCCTCGAGGCGAGCACTTCGTTGCTGCACAGGTCGCAGGTCATCCCCGACGTGCCGCTGTGTGACGCGGGTGCGTAACGACGACAAGAGAAGGACGACGCGCGTGACGAAGAATGTTCTCTCGGCGGTGGCCATGTTTGGGGTAGCTGCTGTTGCAGTCACCGCATGTTCGGCGTCAACAAAGGCGGCGACGGCCACCGTGACGGTGACGGCAACGGTCACCGCGACGGTCACCGCCTCGGCGTCCGCCCCTGGTGTTTCGGTGGCGGCAAGTGCGGCAGGGAGCGAGGTGGCGTCGCTGCCGCCCGCGATCGATCCATGCAAACTACTCACGCGAGCCGAGGCCTCGACGCTCGCGGGTGTGATGCTGAACCCCGCAACGGCGGCGGGCGCGGGCGGCGTGCAGACGCTTTGCCAATACACGAGCGATCCGAACGGTCCGACTGCGCAGGTCGAGATCATCGTCGGTGACGGTGCCAAGAAGGAACTCGACATCGATCGCGACACCCTCGGCCACAAGTTCACGACGGTCAGCGGTATTGGCGACGAGGCCGATCAGGAAGACGGCAACATCTTCATCCGCAAGGGCGCCAACTGGGTCGACATCAACCTGGTGCTGTTGAACGACCCGGCGCAAGACGTGCTGCCCATGCAAACCGCGGCCAAGTTGGTTGCCGCCCGGCTGCCTTAGGCCGGCGGGGTATGGCCCAACGAAATCTGAGGTCAGGTTGACGATTGACGGGCGATGGGCACGTCCCATACTTAGGTACATGCCTAAGTATGGAAAGAGTCTCGACCGGGTCTTCCATGCCTTGGGTGACGCGAGTCGGCGGGCCATGATCGAGCGCCTTGCCCGAGGTCCGGCATCGGTCAGCGAACTCGCGCGGCCGTTCGAGATGGCGCTGCCGAGCGTCGTGCAGCATCTCGGCGTGCTCAACTCGGCCGGGCTTGTGACGTCGAGCAAGGTCGGCAGAGTTCGCACCTACCAGCTCGCTGTCGATGCGCTCACCGCGCCAACGGCGTGGATGAGTGCGCAACGGCTGCCCGCCGAAAAGCGTCTCGATCGCCTCGGTGTGTTTCTCGACCGCAGCGGTAACCGTTGACTACCTACCTCAATCCCGCCCATCGATCAGGAGTGAGCAATATGACCACCACGACCGAGCACAGTCAGACGCACGCCACCTTCGTCATTGAACGCCTGTACCCGACGGCCATCGATCAGGTCTGGCTGGCGCTGTCCGACAACGACGCGCGCGATCAATGGTTCGGCGGCGGCGATACCTTCGTCACGGACGAGAAGTCGCACGACTTCAGAGTCGGTGGCCGTGCCACCGAAGACGGCCAGTGGCACAACGGGCCACGGTCGAAGTTCATCTCGACCTACACCGACATCGTCGACCTTCAGCGCATCGTGTTCACCTACGACATGTGGGTCGACGGACAGCATCTCTCGACGTCCCTGACAACAATCGCGCTCGAGCAAAACGGCGACGCAACTCGGTTGACGTATACGGAGCAGGCCGTGCACTTTGACGGACTCGACACTGTCGAGGGCCGCGAAGAAGGAACCCGTGGATTGCTCGATCAGCTCGGACACCTTCTCGCCGCGGCCCAGCTGCCACCCGACGGGCGATAGCCGGAACCCCACACTCTCGCGTGCACGCCCCCGCGATCGCTGCGGAGGCACCCGGCGGCCGCACCTGAAGAAGCCGCGCCGCCTGTATCGTCAGCCCCATCATCACCATCAGAGAAGCGACCGAGGCAGACTGGCCTCACATCTTCTTGTTCTATGCCGCAATCGTGGCGGAAGGGAAGACGTACGCTTTTCCGGAGGGACAGACGTCGGACGAGGCGCGCGCTTCCTGGATGGAGCACGCTCCAGGGTGGACCGTGGTGGCGTGTGACGGAGACATCATCGTCGGCTCGGCCAAGATGGGCCCTAATCGGCCGGGCAGAGGTGCGCATGTGGCCACGGCGGCGTTCATGGTTGACCCAGCCCACCAAGGGCGGGGTGTTGGGCGAGCGCTTGGTCGGTACGTTCTGGATTGGGCGCGCTCGGCGGGGTTCACCGGCATGCAGTTCAATGCCGTAGTCGAGACGAACACCGGGGCAGTGCATCTTTGGCAGTCGCTCGGGTTCGAGATCCTCGGCACAGCGCCCGATGCGTTCGATCACCCGGAGCGCGGACTGGTCGGGCTACACATGATGTTCCAGCGCTTTTGAGTAGTGACGCGATGATGTTGGCGACAAACGCGTAGCGCAACGCGTATCGCGCTCGTGACAAAGGTCCCTCCGGCCAAACACGTTCGTCCGCGGGTGGACAATCGCGCAGGCGCGACTACCCGGTGAACCACTTCCCCCTGGCAACCGTATTCTGGATTGTCAGGAGGGTTCTACGGGCACGAGGGAGATAACAGTGCGGAAAACGGTGGGCGTTCGTTGGGTCGCGTCGCTTGCGCTGGTGCTCGCGTTGGCGGGTTGCAAGAGTGGGAAGTCCACCTCTCCGTCGTCGACGCCGGCGCCGACTGCGGCTACCGCGACGAGCGCTCCCGCGTCGGCGAGTTGTGTTATTCCGCAGGCTAACGGCGGGGATCACGACGCGGACAACAATGGCGGTCCCGACGATGGCGACGGCTGCGACAAGTGAGCCGGTCAGCGGCGGCGCCGATTCGCCGCGGTGACCTGCCGGCGGATCTTCCGCGCATGAAGTGGGCGCTGGGCGTTGCCCAACGTGGGGTCTCAGCCGATGCTTCGGGGTGGTTGCGATCCGTCACCGTCGGTGGTGTGGTGCTCGGTGCGGCGGCGGTCGCGGCGTCCGCGGTCATTCATCTGCATCTGTGGCTGCAGGGCTATAAGCACATCCATTTGATCGGGCCGCTGTTCCTCGCCCAAGCGATCGCTGGCATCGGTCTTGCGTTGGTCATGGTGGCCTACCCCAGGTTCGTCAGTGCGGTAGTCGGCGCCTTGTACATGGCGTCGACGATTGGTGGTCTGCTGATCAGTGCCACGGTGGGCATCTTCGGCTTCCACGACGGCTTGGGTGTTCCGTGGGCAACCAGCTCGTTGGTCATTGAAGTCCTCGGGCTGGTCGTTCTCGGCGCGGCCGCGGTGGTGCTGTTCGCGCGCCGGTGAGACTACGACCCAGCGTCCGCGCGGGACGCGTTGTCGCCGCGGCGGTGATGATTGGTGCGAGTGGGGTGTGCGCGGGCTGCGGGTCACATTCTGGGGTGCGCCTTGATCCCATGGGGCTACCGACCAACAAGGCGATCACCCAGCTCGAACTGTCGTCACACCCGGAGGCACAGCTGCGCTACCCCGAATCAGTGGTGGTCAAGGCCGTCGGCTCGAACGAGGTCGCGACCCGCGACAGCGAACCGGACCCCGCCTACGTCGGGGCGATCCTCACCACGACGGCCACAGCGACGCAGCTATACGCCTGGTACGCCGACTGGTTGACCGCCCGCGGATACCACCAGGTCACCTATTACCTGATGTCCGACCAAACCTCCGGTGTCGCGTGGCGCTCCCCGGGCGGTCGCGAGCAAGTCCAGATCGGGGTATTCAACGCCGCCGGACTCGCCTCCCAGCAACACATCAGCGCGGTCGTGTCGCCAGGAGGCGTGGTCTACGAGCAGGCGTTCGTCGGCTACCGAGTCAACACGCACTAACCGAGGCAGGATCACCAATGAATGGCTTCGGTGCCGAATACGCCGGCTAGCAACGGTGGTTACCTGCTCGCTATAGTCGAACATATGTTCGATAGCCACAGTTGGGACGACGGCCTGGATGAGGCCCAGTTGGAGGCCACCACCCATGGCGACTCGCCCTTAGTCATCCTGGCCGGCGCAGGAACCGGCAAGACCCGCACGCTCGTGTCCCGGGTTGCGCATCTGGTCGATCGCGGAGTCGACCCGTCGCGGGTATTGCTCTTGACGTTCACGCGCCGCGCCGCCGACGACATGCTGGCCAGAGCCGCCGCGGTGTGCAGCGATCCTCATGCCGGCCGCAGTTTGGCGGGCGGCACGTTTCATTCCGTCGCGCACGCGTTGGTGTGCGCGCATGCCGAGAGTCTTGGACTGCCGACGGCGGTTTCGGTGCTCGACCCCGCGGACGCGCGCGATCTGATGGATATCTTGCGGTCCGACGATGGCCCGGCAGATACGGCGCAGCGATGGCCACGTGGCGACACCTTGGTCGACATCTATTCGCGTTCGGTCAATACGGCGCGGCCCGCGCGCGAGGTTATTGCCGCTAGCTTTCCTTGGTGCGAGCCGCACGCCGCCGCCATCGTCGAACTCTTCCGCGCGTACGTCGCACGCAAGCGCGAGTGTGGGCTACTCGACTTCGACGACCTGCTGCTGGCGTGGCGCACCATGCTCACCGACTCGATACTCGGTCCGCTCATTGCCAGGCGCTGGGATCACGTTCTCGTTGACGAATACCAAGACGTAAACCAGATCCAGGTCGACATCGTCACGATGCTGCGGCCGACCGGTCGTGGGCTCACCGTAGTAGGCGACGACGCGCAGGCCATCTACGGTTTTCGCGGCACTGACGCACAACACATCATCGACCTCGCCGCGATATTTCCGGACGCTCGCGTCGTGCGGCTCGAACACAATTTCCGTTCGCGACAAAGACTTCTCGACCTGGCCAACGCCGTCCGACCCGAAAGCGGCGGCGAGCGTCTCGTGCTGCACTCGGACCGGCTTGGCGGATCGCGAGCGCGCTTGATGCGCTGCCACGATGCCTCGGCGGAAGCTCGACTCGTGGTTGATTCGGTGCTCGAGGCGGCCGAGCAGGGCCAGCGCTTGCGCGATCAGGCCGTCTTGATGCGGGCCGCACATCACAGCGATCTACTCGAGATCGAGTTAACCGCCCGAGGTGTGCCGTTCGTGAAATTTGGGGGACTGAAGTTCCTCGAGCGCGCGCACATCAAGGACTTCGTCGCTGGTCTGCGGTTGCTCGACAATCGTGCCGACGAGGTGGCCTGGTTCCGCCTGCTGCGGTTGCATGACGGCATAGGTCCGGCCCGGGCCCGCGCGTTGCTTCGCGCGCTTCAGCCCAGCGATGCGGGTGCACAAGCTCGGCATGCGGACGTCGTGGCGCTAGCGCCGCCAACCGCGCGCACCGGCCTCGCTGTCACACTCGATGGCATCGTCACCGCGCGCCAGCGAGCCACCGCAACCGACCGAGCTGCAGCTATCGTCGCGGTCTTGACACCGTTGCTGGTGATTCGATATGCCGATCACGCGCCGAGACTGGCCGATCTAAATCGCCTCGTCGGCGCAGCCGCAGCCGCACCCAGTCTTGCGGAGTTCCTTGCCGGACTCACCCTTGACCCGCCTGCGTCGACCGGCGACCTCGCCGGTCCGCCGCATCTAGACGACGACTACCTGGTGCTGTCGACGGTGCACTCGGCGAAAGGTCTGGAGTGGGACAGGGTGCATGTGATTCACGCCGTCGATGGCGCGTTCCCTTCCGACATGGCGCTGTCGACCGATGCTGGGCTCATCGAGGAACAACGACTCTTCTACGTCGCAGTTACCCGCGCCCGTGAAGAACTGGCGATCTACACGCCGTTACGCATGCCACACCACCGCGCAGCGCATGACGACAAGCATAGTTACGCGCCGGCCAGCCGATTTCTCGGCGCAGACGCGATGCGCACCCTCGAGGTCCATGAAGCGGCGATCGTGCGGCCGAGCACCCCTCGGTCGCCGACCTCCGCGCGAGTCACGATGCCAACCCTGGACGAGCTGTGGAAGTGAAACCACCTCCCCGCCACCCGATCAACTGAGCATCGGCAGTTTCTCGAACACGTTGGTGTAGTCCCTGGTGTCCATGTGACCGTTCGCCGTTCGTCTTATGCGTGATGCCGGCGCTGGAGCCGACCGAACCGAGGGGCTGATCTGTATGTCGAAGTTCATTTTCTGCTACCGCGCACCAACGAGTTACACGCCAGGCTCGGCCGACACCATCAGCGCGTGGATGGCCTGGTTTGGGGAGTTGGGCGCCAACCTCGTGGACCCAGGCGACCAAGTCTTCGAACGCGCAACGACCGGAGCGTCTGTAGCGGACGGCGTTCTCGCCGGCTACTCGGTGGTCACCGCCGACGACCTTGACTCGGCGCTTGTGTTGGCGAACGGATGCCCTGGCCTGCAGGAAGGCTTCAGCGTCGAGGTTGGCAAGCTCGCGCAACTTAGCTGAGCTGGCGAGCTGCGCCCCACCCGATATCCGCGAACTCACACTCTGGAGGTTTGGATGTCTACAGCAACAGCTCATCCGTCTTATCTCGCGACTCGTCGGGGGAAACTCACCCTGGCGTTGGTGTGCGCCGCGGGGTTCCTTGATTTCGTCGATACGACGATCGTCAACGTCGCGCTGCCGTCGATCCGCGATCATCTGCACTTCTCGGTGCAGAGCCTGCAGTGGATCCTGAGCGGCTACCTGCTGACGTACGGCGGCGTGCTGCTGCTTGGGGGTCGCGCCGCCGATTTGCTCGGTCGCCGGCGATTGTTCGTCGCGGGAACGTCATTGTTCGGGCTTTCCTCGCTCGTCGGCGGCCTTGCCACTAGTCAGGGCATGCTCATTGGTGCCCGGCTTGCGCAAGGCCTAGGTGCCGCGATGATGACCCCGGCGGCGCTGTCGATCTTGACGACCTCTTTCCACGAGGGGACCGATCGCGTCAAGGCGATCGGTGTGTGGAGTGGCACGGTGCCACTCGCGTCGGCCTTGGGCGTGGTCTTGGGTGGGGTTCTCTCGCAGGGACCGGGCTGGCGGTGGGTGTTCTTCGTAAACGTGCCGGTCAGTGTGCTCGTGTTGTTCGGGGCGTTCCGGATCCTCCCTGACGACCGGCGCCACGGCACGTGGGCGAGCTTCGACGCGATCGGTGCGATCTTCAGCACCGCCGGCGCGCTGCTGCTGGTCTACGCGCTGGTCAATGCACCCAGCGTCGGGTGGGGCACTGCACAGACTCTCGGAGAGCTCGGGGCAGCGCTCGTTCTCATGATCGGGTTCGTCGTGAACGAACGACGCCACCCCAACCCGTTGGTGCCGTTCTCGATCTTCCGGATCCAAGGCCTCGCGGCGGCCGACGTCACCCAAGTGCTCGCGCAAGCGGGCTTCATCTCGATGTTCTTCTTCATCACGGTCTACATGCAAAGCGTGCTCGGCTTCTCACCGATCCGGGCCGGGCTTGCCTATCTGCCGGTCACCGTGTGTGTTGGGATCGCCGCAGGTGTGTCGACGAAGTTGCTGGCTCGCACCGGTACCCGTCCGATTATCGTGGTCGGTACGCTCCTTGGAGCCGGCGGCGTGTACTGGCTGTCGCGGATCCCTGTCCACGGCTCGTACCTGCCCGATCTTCTCCCAGGCCTTGCGGTGATGGCGCTCGGCATTGGTGCGGTGTTCGTCGGCGTTCAGAACGCGGCGAACGCCAATGTCTCAGCAGACAAGGCCGGCCTCGCGGCGGCGCTGATCACCACATCGTCGATGCTCGGCGCCGCACTTGGGCTTGCAAGTTTGACAGGAATCGCGACGAGCCGAACGGCCCACCTGATGGCAGCTCACGCCCTGGCGCCCGCGGCGCTCACCTCCGGCTTCCATCAAGCACTCATCGGTTGCAGCGTTTTCCTGCTCGTTGCCGCAGTTATCGCGGCACGGGCGACCAGCAGCCGGGCTTCACAAATCCAAAGCCCTGAGCTCGTGCGGGTGCCGGAGCCGCAAGCAGCATGAGTGTCACGCAACACCTGCGCGGCCTACAGCACATGGTTTGGGACATAGTTGCGCGAGGCCAGGATCGCACCCACTGAGGTCGGTAAATGTCGATTCGCGCGTTGTTCGTTCGTCTGATGGGCAGCAACAATTCTCAATTTGGAGGCGCTATGCGGTATGCCCTGTTGGTTTGCAACGATGAGAGCGTGGAGGTGAGCGGCGTGGAGCAGTCAGTGAGGTTCGACGCGTATAACGCGTTTGCTGGCTCGATGCTCGCTCGCGGCGTCGTACGGGATGAGGGGCTGCGGCTGCGCCCTACGGTCACAGCCACGACCGTGCGGGTGCGCAACGGTGACGTGGTCATTGCGGACGGGCCGTTCGCTGAGACGAAAGAGCAGATCGGTGGCTTGTACGTCGTCGATTGCCAAGATCTTGACGAGGCGATCGAGGTGGCGTCGCAGATCCCTGGCGCGCAGTGGGGATCGATTGAGGTGCGGCCGGTTTGGGAGAGGTAGCACCAGCCCAGGCGGCGGTCGCCGAGGCTTTTCGGTCCGAGTGGGGACGGGTCGTCGCGTATTTGATCGGCGTCACCGGCGACTGGGATCTGGCAGAGGAGTGCGCCCAGGACGCTTTCGCCAAGGCCCTGGAGCGGTGGCCGCGCGATGGGATTCCTTCCAGCCCCGCCGGCTGGTTGAAGACGACTGCCCGAAACCGGGCGTTGGATCGGCTGCGCCGCGCCGCTGTCGGCGCGGCCAAACTGCAGGAAGTGGCGATGTCGAGGCTCACGGACGAACACGAAGCCGATCACGGTGACGGAGGGATAGCCGACGACCGGTTGCGGTTGATGTTCACCTGCTGCCATCCCGCCCTGCCGATCGACGCTCAGGTGGCGTTGACATTGCGAACGTTGGCTGGGCTAACAACCGCGGAGATCGCGCGGGCGTTCTTGGTGCCGACCGAGACGATGGCCAAACGATTAGTGCGGGCGAAACGAAAGATCCACGACGCCGCCATTCCCTACCGAGTGCCGCCGGCCCACCAGCTTCCGGAGCGCACAGCTGCGGTGCTAGCCGTGTTGTACGCGTTGTTCAACGAGGGCTACAGCGCGAGCTCGGGTGCGGACCTGGTGCGCCAAGGTTTGTGCGCCGAGGCGATCCGGCTATCGCGGCTGCTCGCCCAGCTGATGCCTGATGAGCCTGAAGCGTTGGGCTTGCTTGCCCTGATGATCCTGCACGACGCGCGCCGCCAAGCGCGCGTCGACGCCGCCGGTGACCTGGTGCTCATGCAAGACCAAGATCGCGCTTTGTGGGACGCCTCGGCGATCCACGACGCGTGCGCTGTTCTCGACGTTGCCGTCCGCCGCGGCCTCCCGGGCCCGTTTCAACTGCAGGCGGCTATCGTCGCGTGCCATGCGTCCGCGCCGACCGCAGCTGCTACCGATTGGGCGCAGATCGCGATGCTCTATCAGCGGCTGAGCG
>Ga0209863_10000880_pt1 | contig 12803 bp, 12 predicted proteins | sample OrgsoiDNA2013046_FD_185796 | JGI IMG/M metagenome (GOLD analysis project Ga0209863, IMG submission 185796) | Permafrost soil microbial communities from the Arctic, to analyse light accelerated degradation of dissolved organic matter (DOM) -... | ecosystem: Environmental > Terrestrial > Soil >...
CCACGCCGCACGGCGGTGGCGGACCGGGTTCCGGCCCTGTCGCCTGCAAGAAAATCCTGGAACCGTTTCTGCCCAAGCCGCTGGTTGTTGAAAAGAAGGACGGCACGCTAGGCTTTGACTATGACCGGCCTCAGTCTGTGGGCCGCGTGCGGATGTACTACGGTAACTTCGGCATGCACGTCCGCGCATTGGCTTACATCCTGGCGAATGGTTATGACGGCCTGCGCCAGACTACCGAAGACGCAGTGCTCAACGCCAACTACATCCGCAAAAAGCTGGAAGGCACGTATGAGCTGCCATACAAAAGTGCGTCCATGCATGAAGTGGTTTTTAGCGACAAGATCCAGGCGCAAAAGGGCGTGAAGACCGGCGACATTGCCAAGCGGCTGATTGACTACGGCTTCCATCCTTACACCGTTTCGTTTCCGCTGGTGGTTCCCGGGGCCCTGATGATTGAACCTACGGAAAGCGAATCACTGGAAGAGATGGACCTGTTCATTGACGCGATGAAGGCGATTGCACAGGAAGCGCAGGATGATCCCGAACTGATCAAGCATGCTCCCCACACTACGCGTATTTCGCGACTGGATGAAACCGGCGCAGCACGTAAACCAATTTTGCGGTGGCGGCCCGGAAAGGCCCAGGGAGCTGGAGAATAGGATTCATCACGACGACATGAAACCTGCGTTGGTACCGGGTTACATACCCGCAGCTCAACGCAGGTTCCCTGTGATCCTAAGTGGTTTGACCGAGTGAAACTCCGCGTAGACGGTAAAGGAACGTTTATTTACACCCACGTTACTTGCAGACCCCAAGGTAACATTTGCGGTGACTAACGGTTCAGGTAAACTGAACCTTATCATGTCATCTCCCAAGTACTTGTTTGTCTGGCTGTTTCTGGCCATTTTTTCCATACCGGCATTTTCCCAGCAAAGCAGTTCAAGCCAGGCCGGCGACCCAGTCCTGATCAAGATTCTGCAGCAGGAACTGGACCGCGCCATGACGTCGCTTGCCAAGGCCGATCCCGCGCCATACTTCATCAGCTATGCAGCGGGTGATGATGTGTCCGCGGTGATTGCGGGTAGTAACGGTGCGCTCCTTGCCAACATCAATCGCCATGAGCGTAGCGTGGATATTTCTGTCCGCGTGGGCAGCCGAGACCTGGACAACACGCACGGTGAGAACCACATGAGCTCGGTGATCACAGCGCCGCTTCCGGTGGAAGACAAGCCGGACGCCATTGCCCGCGTGCTCTGGATCAATACAGACAAGATGTACAAGCATGCCGCCCAGACTTATCTGGAAGTGAAAACCAATACCAAGGTCCGCGCGGATGAATCTGACAACTCTGCTGATTTCACCACGGAGAAAGCCCAATCCTATTTTGGTCCCGCAGTGGTTCAGCCGAAGTTCGATCAAAAAGACTGGGAAGAGCGCGTAAGAAGATTGTCCGCCATCTTCGCCAAATATCCTGACATTGAAAACTCCACCGTGATGCTGGTGGTACAGACCGGTACGCGCTACTTCGTTTCCAGTGAAGGCGTCAGGATCGTTGATTCACGCCCGTTGATTCGCGTCCTCGCCATGGGGAACACGCGCGCCAGTGACGGCATGGACCTGGCCCGATCAGAGACCTTTGATGCGTCAACCTTTGACAAGCTCGCTCCTGAACAGGAGATGGCGACCAAGATTGAGAAGATAGCGCAGGACCTGCAGAAGCTGAAAAAAGCGCCAGTGGTGGAACCATCGGATGGCCCGGCAATGCTTTCCGGGCGCGCCGCTGCCGTCTTCTTTCATGAAGTGGTGGGCCATCGTCTGGAAGGCCAGCGCCAGCGTGGAGATGATGAAGGCCAGACGTTTACCAAGATGATTGGCCAGCGCGTGCTGCCTCCGTTTCTGAGTGTTGAAGATGATCCCACTCTGCCTGCCATCAGCGGCGTGGAACTGAGCGGCACTTACTCATACGACGAAGAAGGCGAAAAAGGCCAGCGGGTTGAGTTGATCCAGAACGGCGTGCTCAAGCAGTTCCTGATGTCACGCATGCCGGTAAAGGGGTTTGAACATTCCAACGGTCACGGTCGCGCGCAGGATGGCGCTATGCCGGTTGGCCGCCAGGGCAATTTGATTGTCCGCTCCAACAAGACCACGCCGGATGCCCAGATGCGCCAGGCGCTGATCAACGAAATCAAGAAACAGAAAAAACCGTTTGGACTTTATTTTGAAGACATCGCCGGCGGCTTTACGCTGACCACGCGCAATATGCCGCAGGCATTCCAGGTAATGCCGCTGATGGTGTGGAAGGTTTATCCCGATGGCCGGCCGGATGAACTGGTGCGTGGCGTAAACATTATTGGAACGCCACAAACCGTGCTGACCCGCATCATGCTCACCGGGCAGAAGATTGATGTGTTCAACGGCGAGTGTGGCGCTGAATCGGGTTCGGTGCCGGTATCCGCCGCGGCGCCGGCCATGATTTTCTCAGAGCTTGAAGTACAGAAAGTGGCGCAGGGACATGAGCGCCCTCCGGTGCTGCCTCCGCCAGGACATGACACAACTGACGTTGCCAGCAAGACCATCCCACAGAAGGAGGCTCGCTAATGCGTAAGGTAGTCACTTCTTTCTGCTTCTTTGCTTTCGCTCTGGCATTCTCCGGTCTGGGATTTGCATTGCCATTGCCTGGGTCTGACGATCCGCCTGCACCGAAGATCGCCACAGACGACCATGGCGATCCTGTACTCAAGGCGATGCTGGCCGAACTGAAGCGTTCGCAGGAAAAGCTGCAGCTAGGACAGTTGCAGCGTCCTTACTACATTGATTATCAGGTCACCGAACTGGAAGACCACGTCACTGACGCGACGCTTGGCGCGCTGCGGACTGACAACGTAAATTCCGGCCGCCTGGTGCGCGTGGTGGTCCGCATTGGTGATTACAAACAGGACAGCTATTTTGGCCAGGGCATGGGTACGGTGGAAGTGATGCCCACGGACAATGACGAACTGGCGCTGCGTCATCAACTGTGGCTGGCTACTGACAAAGCGTACAAGGCCGCTTTGGGTGGTCTCACGGAAAAACAGTCCGCGCTCAAGAATGTTGAAGTGGAAAATGACGTGGCGGATTTCTCACATGAAAAAGCTGCCGTCTCCGTGCATGATCTGGCGAAACTGGATACGAACCTGGATGCATGGAAGACAAGCCTGCGCTCCACGTCTGATTTATTCCGGCGAGATCCGGGGCTGGAAGCCTCCAGCGCGTTCCTGAACTTCCGCGTACTCAACCGCTACTTTGTGAACACTGAGGGCACGGTCACCCGTAACGGCAAAACCCTCTACAGCTATATATTTACCGGCAGCGCACAGGCAGATGACGCCATGCGGCTGGAACGCAGCCATGGATATGTTGTCACCAGGTCTGACGAACTCCCGAAACCGGAAGAGATCCAGAAGGATGCTGAGAAGCTGATCAGCACCTTTAATGCGCTGAAAAAAGCGCCGCTGGTGGAAGATGATTATCGCGGCCCGGTGCTGATTTCCGGCGATGCCGCCACTTCATTCTTTGAACGGCTGGTGGTCCCGAACATTCTCGGCATACGTCCGGAACTGGGCAGCTCAGCCCGCACGCGCGGCGAGTTTAACTCGGATTATAAGAACCGCGTATTGCCTGAGTTTTTCACCGTGGAAGATGATCCACTGGCCAAAAAGATTGACGGTACAACGCTGGCCGGCAGCTATGACGTGGATGATGAAGGCGTGGCTGCGCAAAAAGTCACCGTGATAGAAAAAGGGGTCCTCTCAAACTATCTGCTGGCGCGTGAACCCATTCGTGATTTTCCGCACTCCAACGGCCACGGCCGCACTGCGCTGGCAGGTGCGCCGCGCGCGCAAATATCCAACCTCATCTTTAAGGCCGCCAATCCGCTGACGTTTGATGAGCTGAAACACAAGCTGCTGCAGATGTGCAAAGATCAGGGCCGTCCTTACGGATATTATGTGGAGACCACCGGGCCGCAGCTTGCGCCGCGACTGCTATGGCGTGTTTACGTGAGCGACGGACACATGGAGCTGGTGCGTGGAGCAGTCTTCAACCAGCTGGATACGCGAGCGCTGCGTAATGACATTGTTGCCGCAGGCAATGACAATTATGTCTTTAATCGCAGTGAGCCTCTGCCCAGCGCGATTGTGTCGCCGTCTGTGCTGTTCGGCGAACTCAATATTCAACGCGGAAACCGCCAGCGGGAAAAACTGCCGACGTATCCTGCGCCGACATTGAGCACAGCGGCCACGAAGTAAAGAGCCTAATCACAGAGAGCACGAAGGGCCACAACGGAACTTCGTGCTTTTTTATTTGTCAGTGACTTGCTTCACAAATGAAACTCAAAACCATAACCCGGAAGCTCATGATCGTCTGCGCAATGGCGATCACCATCACTGGCTACGGGCAGGCGTCGAAACCCGTCCCCGAGCAAAAGATGTTCTCGCGGAATACCAGAGTCGACCATCAGGTTCCTGTCCCACCGGACGTATTGAAGCTTCTCTTGAGTACCCGCGAAGGTAAAGAAGGGATGTCCCGCGCTTCTGACGCACAGAAGCAGAATCCCGCACAACTTTTCCGTGCTGCTGAGGTGCATCTCCACGGCGCAGACGAAGCCGACCTGGTGATCGAGGGAATCTCGCCGATGGCCAACGGCGATCATGACTGGTTCTGGGTGGTTCAGCCCGCCGGCAAGAAGCCAAGGATTGCGTTGTTCGCCGGCGGCAACTCACTTGAGATCCAGGACGCAAAGTCAAACGCCTATCATGACATTTCCAGCGTCTGGAACTATTCCCGGGAGACGCTCACCACGTTCTACAAGTTCAATGGCAGGAAATACGGCTTCAAAAAAGTCCTGAGCCGCAAGGTCCGCTAATCGGTTTCACCCTCCTCTCGCTGCCCAAGACAAAACCATTTACTATAAGTGGTTCCCAGCGCCACACGGCGCTGCCAAGTCATGGGTCGCATTCACGTTCTTTCTGAACACGTTGCCAACAAAATCGCTGCCGGAGAGGTGGTGGAACGTCCTGCGTCCGTGTTGAAAGAGCTGCTGGAAAACTCTCTGGATGCCGGAGCCAGGCGCATACGCGTGCAAGTGGAAGGCGGCGGCAGAAAGCTGATCCAGGTCACGGATGATGGCTGCGGCATGGTGCGCGACGACGCTCTTCTGGCCTTTGAGCGCCATGCGACCTCCAAGATCAAGGACGCGGAAGACCTGCTCAACATCAACACTCTGGGTTTTCGCGGTGAAGCCTTGCCGTCGATCGGCTCAGTGGCGCGCGTGCTTCTTGAAACCCGCGCCGCTGACGAAGCCAGCGGCACCCTTCTGGACATCGCCGGCGGAAAGATTCTTCGTCTGGAAGAAGCTGGTCTTCCTCCTGGTACCTCCATCGCCGTACGCGATTTGTTCTTCAATACTCCGGCGCGAAAGAAGTTTTTGAAGGCTGAATCCACTGAGCTCGGACATATTGCATCTCTGGTGACGCATTACGCGCTGGCGCATCCCGAAAAGCATTTTGAGCTGCATTCTGCCACCAATGCCATGCTGATTGCAGCACCGGTGGAATCGCACGCTGATCGCATCTACCAGGTCTTTGGCCGCGAGACGCTCGATCAGCTTGTCCCCGTGACGGCCGGGATGAAACTTGAACGTGTGGGTATTCCTGAACCTCCGCCGTGGCGTCGCGATGAAGATTATCAGCCGCCCGTCCCCGGCGACATTCGCGTGCACGGCTTTGTCTCCAAGCCGGAGTTGCAGAAGCTGAACCGCAACTCGATCTACATCTTCGTCAACAACCGTCTGATTCGTGATCGCCTGGTGCAGCACGCTCTGCTGGAAGCGTACCGCAACATTCTTCCTCCTACCGTCTTTCCTGTAGTGTTGTTGTTCATTGAGCTGCCCAATGCCGAAGTGGACGCCAACGTGCATCCTTCGAAGACCGAGGTGCGGTTCCGCCAGCAGTCACTGGTGCATGACTTTGTACGCGATTCGGTCCGCGCCGCGCTGCTCAAGTTGCGTCCTGTCCCGCAGTTCACGCGAGAGATCAACGCGCAGCCGCATGCTTCGCCCGGGCTTTCGCCTGGTGCAGCCGCCTTGCAGCAGGCTGTAAGCGCTGGCCAGCAAAGTGCCGCGGAAAACGGAGGTATGCAGGGATTCAGTTTGCAGCCACCACCGCAGCCGTTCGTCACTGATCGGCTACACTTCGCGGGTGAAGCTATCTCGGTGGAAGCCAACGCGGCGCGCAGCGGCTTCGGCGCAATCGCTGCTCCCACATTTTCCAGCAGTAACGGCAAGCACGATACATGCGGTAACCAGCTCAATGAAGATGCTCTGGCAGGGGAAGAAGATTTCGCGCTGGCCAGTTTGCGGCCGCTGGGACAGGTCAGGGAATCTTTCATCCTTGCAGTCAATGCTGATGGCCTGTGGATCGTTGACCAGCATGTGGCCCATGAGCGCGTGCTGTTTGAAAAGATCCTGCGTGAACGCAGTGAAGCGGTCATTGAAGGCCAGCGATTGCTCATGCCGCTGATCGTTGAGCTGACGCCGGGCCAGCAAGCGGTGTTCACAGAGATTTCTGAAGAGCTGAAGCGCAATGGCTTTGAGGTGGAGCTGTTCGGCACGCGTACGGTAGCGGTGAAAACATCGCCGGCGGGCGTACAGTCTGCGGAAGTGGAAGCCATGTTGATCGAGCTGTTGGAACAGTTCCAGCAGGAAGAGCAGTTGCTCAATCTGGAAAAAATCCGGGCGCGCATTGCGGCCAGCATCGCCTGCCACGCGGCCATTAAAATCAATATGCCGCTGGACCAGCAGAAAATGGAATGGCTCCTCAGGGAGTTGAGCAAAACGGAATGTCCCATGACCTGTCCGCACGGTCGTCCCGTGGTCTTGCGGTATTCTGTTAAGGACATTCAAAAGGCATTTAAACGAATCTGATGACTGAACAGGATCTGCAACAACAGCGCGCACACAAATGGCAGTTGGAGGGTGAGCGCGTACAAACCATTGAGCAGGCGCGCACATTTATTGACGATGTGGGTTTCTGCCTCATGTATCCCGACCGCCAGTTGCCGCTGGTGCCAACATTCATGGGCGCGTTCAGCGGCACTGCGGACAAGCTTCCTGACACCAGGCATGCCTTCGCCGATCCTCGCGCCCAACCGGCTACTGATCTCATGGTGCGGATGCTGCGTGAGAAATCAGCATTTGAGATGAGTCTCTCGCCGGCCACGGACCTGATCATCTCTGCTGCTATCTTTCCTTTTTTCTACGCTCTTGTGGGCGACCGTAATCCCAAAGCGCAGCCCAAACTAAGGACGCAAGGCGCAAGAGTTTCGCCGTTGACCATCAACGTGTTTGAAGTGTTGCAGAAGCACGGACCGCTCTCCAAGGAAAAGCTGCGTGAGTTGGTTGGTCATGAACCGAGCAACGCGGCGCTGGATCGCGCTTTGGGCGAGCTCTGGACCATCCTCAAGATCACGCGTGTTGATTATCGCGAAGGCGAAGGCGCAATCTGGGACGTTTTGTTTCGCTGGGCGCCAGGCGCGGTCAAGGAAGGCGCAGGCATTTCCGCGCCGGAGGCCCTTTCCGGGCTTATCAGCAAGTATCTGCAAACCGCGATTGCTGCCGGTCACGATGACATTGAGCAACTCTTCTCTCATCTGGCTTCGCGTACAAAAATCCGTGACGCCGTCAACGCTCTGCTGGCTGCGCGCGAACTGAGCGTGATCGCCATTGGGGCAAAATCCATGGTGCAGCTTACACCTGAGCCTGAGCCGCGGAGGCGCATTCTTGGCTGACAACAACACCAGGCCCACGCGTCGCATTGTCATTGCCATTGATGGTCCCGCGGGTTCCGGAAAGAGCACGCTGGCTGCCTTGCTGGCGCAAAGGTTTCATTACACCAATATAGAAACCGGAGCCATGTATCGCGCTCTGGCAGGCAAGGCCATGCAGCAGGGAATATCGCTGGACGATAGTTCCGCCCTCTCCACTCTGGCCATAACTTCACAGATTGAGCTGGTGCCGCGGACGGAAGGCAATCGTGTGATGCTGGATGGTCATGATGTGACTGAGCAGCTTCGCACGCCGGAAGTAACGGAAGCGGCGTCGCGTGTCTCAGTGCATCCTCCTGTGCGAGAGTGGATGGTGCAGCGCCAGCGGGAAATAGGCGCGGCCGGCGGAATCGTGATGGAAGGCCGTGACATCGGCACCAGGGTTTTTCCTGACGCGGAAGTAAAAATCTTTCTCGACGCCGATCCTGAGGTTCGTGGTTCGCGTCGTTTCCAGCAGAATCCCGCTGAGGCGGAAAAGCAGGCTGCCGTTGTGGCTGAGCTTCGTGCCCGGGATGAGCGTGATCGCACGCGCGCCAACTCACCTTTGGTAGCGGCTGCTGACGCCGTGCACATTGACTCCACGCATCTCTCGCTTGATCAGGTCATGGCCCAGGCTGTTGCCATTGTGGAAGAGCGCCTGTCCGCACTGCATCGCGAAATCGGCAGCTGAGCAGAGTCGCTTACTTCTTGTTTATGCGAATGGTTGCGTGGTCCGTGCGCAAGCGTACCTGCGGGCCGCCTTTTCCCACCATGGCCGCGGCAGTGGCGCGATTATTGCTTTCTGACTGTTGGCCGAAATCGGAGCTTACTTCGCCGCCTATACTCTCCGCATCCAGTTGGAATGAGGCGTTCGCTGGTACTGTCAACTCGATATCGCCGTGAACGTTATTGATGTCCATGGCGCCCACGGGAGTCTTGGAACTGATCTCCACCGTGGCATTGCGATCGCCAATGTGTACTTCGCCCGTGACGTCATCCAGATGGACAGCCTTGCTGCGCGTATCCAGCTTGAACGGTCCCACAATTTGCGACGCACGCAACTCCTCCGGCTCCATGTTGAACTCGCCATCCAGGCGCGCGAACTGCAGGTCGGTGCGGGAAGTGTTGAAGCGCACAGTTTTGGCAATTCGTTCCAGCTTCATGCTGCCATAGTAAGTGCCGGTCATGCTCAGCGTGCCGGCCACGTCGCTGATGTTGGTGTCACTCACCGTGCCGTCAATGGTTACGTTGCCGCCCACTTTGTTGGCCGTGACGTTGCCATGTTTCATGTGGATGGTGGCATCGCCTTTGATTGTGTCCAGTTCAATGTCGCCATGTTCGGTGGTTACGTCCACGTTGGTTTCATGGTCAGAGATGTTGATGGCGCCGTGATGTGTAAACAGGTTGAGCGGTGCTGAGCGGGGTACTTCCATCTCCAGGTCAAACTTGCCATGATCAAAGTTTGCGCCGCTCAAATCCAGCACCATCAATGAGCCCTGCTGCTGGAACTTGGCCTTGGATGTTTCATTCGTCTTGTCGGCCTCATTCCTGGATTCACTGCGGACCGTCTTCTGCAATATCACGTGTACCTGGCCATCATTGCTCGGGGTGATCTTAATGTCGCCGCGGCCGCCCAGTATCTTGATCTGTGATCCGTCTTTATAGGCCTCAGCGAAGTTGTCAGTAAACTCGTATTTAGTGCCCATCATGCCGCCAAAGAAATCTTCAAAATCAGGGTCGTTGTCGCCAACGTCATTAATCACCCAGTGGCCCCACTCTTCTTTGGTCGCGCGCGTCGCCGTACTTCCAAACGCTACAAAGAAAATCACCAGGATCACCGCTCCTGCACCCAGCCTTGGCGTAGGGCGTCCTTGTTTTCTGGCCACTAGATGTTCCACCAGCGCCACGGTTCCCCACAGAATTAACAGCAGCGGCCAGTAATGTGCGAACCACGGCCAGAATGCCCGCATGGAGATGTATCCCATGCTGCGCAGCAAGAACACCACGCCAATAGCAATCAGGAAGATAGGACCAAACAAGGAACGCGGACGGCTAAACGCGTTATATGGGTTGGGAGCAATCGGTGTTGTGCTCATGGGTTCACCTGCGAATCGTTATTTGTGGAAGATGTAGGCTCCGCTGGCGGATTCTGCACCGGCAGCGTCCCCGGTTGCGGGTATCCAGCCGGCGACATCGTCATATTTACGGGCATGGCTTCACCAGGTTGAACGTGGCCTTCCGTGGAAGCAGACGCACCCAGGAATGAGAACAAACCTCCTACCAGCAGAAGCACGGGCCATGAGCGATCAATTTCCACGGCGCCGTTCGCGTGAAGCAGAAACAGGATTCCAACCGTAATGACCAGGGCTGGGAACAAGAGCCGCGACGATCTGCATCGCGAACAGGAGCAGGCCGGATTTTTCACGTATTGATTCATGTTCGCCTCTTATTTCCGTTGTGTGGACCGCTTGTATGCCAGCCACACGCCAATACCGATCAGTATCAAAGGCCACGTATGTTCCGTGCGCAGCCATCCTGACGTGCCCAGCAGAAAGAACACGCCCAGCACAATCAGCACCACAGCGCCCGTAGGTGTACCTTCCGCGGGCGGCGGAGGCGCCACAATCTGCACCGGATATACCGCCGTCCCAGCCGTGCCCGGTGGTACCGCCGCTGATCCTGGCGCGGATGAAACCGTACCAACCGGCGTGCCCACTGCAACGCCCGGCTGACTTTCATTTAGCCCAAAGATACGATCGATGCCCAGCGGATCCGGCAAGGGAAGGCCCAGTTGCCGCGCCTGCGCCGTCTTGTAGGCTTCAAACGCCATGTAGCCGATCCAGAAGGCAATCAGGATTCCGAACGGACCAAAGTGGTCAGCCGCAATAATCAACAAAACGAAAATGCCCACATGCACAAATGCCTTCATGAACTGGCCGTTGTACATGGCGCCAACGCCGGGGATAAAACCCAGAAGCATGGCGATACCGGGACTGGGAGCGCCGTGCACCACCACGGGCACAGGAACGCCGGCCATTGGTTGTGCTGTGCTGGAAGGAGCATTACCCTGCAGTCTTGCGGCGATGCATGGCTCGCAATAGATTGCGCCCATCACATCGCGTTTGCAGTTTTCGCATAGCGCCTTCCCGCAAGTACGGCAGAACGCGGCTGCCGGGGTATCAGTGTGTACGGCGCAATTCATATCTGGGCTCCTTCGTCATTCATACATAATTTCGCAAACGGATTGGCTTTTCCCGCCATCATGTTCATGGCTTGCAGAGGGCTTCTATCATCCATCTCGCGGCTGTAGTTTTCGTGCTCTTGCGGACGTCCACTCGTGTCCGGCGCCGTGTTCTTGTTCTGCTTGTCCGGCTTCGGCGTAGTGTTATTGTTGTTGTCTTGTGCCGGTGCGGTAATGCTCTTCAACTGGCGAACTTTGGCTTCCACTTCCAGCACCAGCCGCATATTGTCGTAATAGCTCTGCACCTTGGCTTGTACATGCGTGTATTGCAGCACCACGGTCCGCTTGATTGCCGTCGGACGCCAGTCCACACGCTTCATCTCCGTCACTCGTATGCCCAGCAGGTTCAATGTCAGGCTGATGGAGAAGAACGCCATGCAGAATGACGTGGCAAACCTCGCGTGCAGCATGCCGGAGAGTGGCGAAGGCAGCTTGACCCGCAGCCTCTCCATCCAGCCAATCTTTGACTGCCGCGGATCCACTTCACCCTTGGCTTCCGCCATGGTCGTGCGCGCCAGTATGTTATGCAGCAGGTTGGTGGGCGGCTCCAGATCAGGTAGATCATTGAGCAACAGCATGCCTTCCTGCACTTCCATAAACATGGGACCGCAGATGGCGCATGAGTCCTTGTGCGCCGTGAACCGCGCCTCAGTCTCAGCCCCCAGCGTGCCGTCCAGAGCCTCAGCCAGCAAAGCTTCAAACTGGCTGCACTCCATTCCGTGTTGGCGGTCGTTATTCATAAACTGCCTTATTCATATCCTGCCTGCTTCTTATTACGAGAAAGTAATCTCGCCAGTTCCATTCTTCCGCGGTTAATCCGCGATTTTACAGTGCCTTCCGGGACCCGTAGGACCCCGGCAATCTCTTTGTAATCCATATCTTGCAGGTCCCTCAGGATCACCGCCTCGCGTAAATCGGGCGAAATCCGGGCCAAAGCCGCCCGAACCAGCTTTTGCGTCTCCTGGCTGGCCAGCCGATCATCGGGTGACGGTCCACGATCGGCGATTTTATCGCTTAAAGGCTGCGCATCCTCGTCTGATCCCACCCCGGCATCCATTGAATCCGTCATCCTTGCCTGCTTATTCCGACGGAAATGGTCCACCAGCATGTTCCGCGTCAGGGTGGTCAGCCAGGTGCTAAATGCCCCTTTTTCAACGTTATAGCTGCCCATCGTGCGGTAAACCCGGATAAATACCTCCTGTGTCAGGTCCTCGGCGTCATCCGGCGAGTTGGTAAACCGGTAGCACAGGTTGTAAATCCGCTTGTTGAACAGGCGCACGATCCCTTCCCAGGCGGCGGCATCGCCGGCCAGGCATCGGTGGACAAGTACCCCTGTCTGCTGGTCCTCCAAGCTGCTGTCTCTCCAGGAAGTTATACGTGGATCGCCTACCATTAGTTCAAACGAGGCCCAGAACCGTCAATGGCAAACCATACCGCCCGATGAACGCTGATGTATGCAACTTGATAAGCGCTGAGGGAGGGATGAGCATTGGTTTTTCAATTTCCGGCGATTTTGCCAATCCGGTGGGCGGTAACGAGAGCCAGATCAGCAGATCACCAGATCACCGGATCACCCGATTTTTCGGCCTTCTCCGTGTCTCCGTGTCTCCGTGGTAGGTGTGGCCTTCCCGATTACCCGATAGTTTTCACCGGATTGCCATCCCGGGCGGTGCATGATATCTTGAAAATCAGATACACCAGCGGTTCACCCGCTCACTCCTCA
>Ga0209863_10000881_pt1 | contig 12786 bp, 9 predicted proteins | sample OrgsoiDNA2013046_FD_185796 | JGI IMG/M metagenome (GOLD analysis project Ga0209863, IMG submission 185796) | Permafrost soil microbial communities from the Arctic, to analyse light accelerated degradation of dissolved organic matter (DOM) -... | ecosystem: Environmental > Terrestrial > Soil >...
GTGGAAATTGCGCAGGCCAAGGCGGAGATCGGGGCGGAGGGCATCGGATGCGAACCTGCGTCCGCGGTCACACTGGCGGGACTCAAGAAATTGGTGCAGCAAGGTTTTGTGAAGCCGCAGGAGAGTGTGGTGCTCGTGTTGACGGGAAATCTGCTGAAGGATCCTGACTTCACTATGGAGTTTCACCGCGGGGATTTGTTCAAAGGCTCACGGGATGAGTCCGCGGCCTATGCATTGAATGCACAGCGGCGGCCACCTATCGTACTGGATGCCACGCTGGACGCCGTGATTAAGACTCTGGAACAGGCAGAGAAAACGTAGCGCGGCACGCCCTTGAACACTAACTGTCGAAAAACCCCTACTTCTCGCGCAAGAAACGCGCGAGAAATGGGGCACCCGATACTGACTATGCGATCGAAGGACTCGAAACGTTCAGCATTTCGTCTTGCGCTTCCGGCTACGTCCGCCAACCTCGGGCCGGCCTTCGACGCTGCCGCGCTTGCAATGGACTTCTACATCAAGATTGAAGCGCGCGCTGCGGACGCATTTTCGATTCAAGCCACTGGGCGCGACCAGGGAATCTGCGGAAAAGTCGAGGATCACCTCATCCTTGACACTTATCGCGAAGTTCTCGCCGCTTCGGGCCGCGCGCTCATTCCGTTGTCGTTAAAGATCAAGAACGACATTCCAATCGGCAAGGGCTGCGGTTCGTCAGCGGCAGCGCGACTCGCGGGAATTGCGCTCGCGGTCCACTTCGGCCGCCTCCGCTGGACGGACGCACAAATCATCGGAGAAGCCTCTCGCCGAGAACACCACCCGGACAATGCTTCCGCCTGCTGGATGGGCGGGCTCACCGTCGCGCGCATGTCAGGGGAGGCGGAGGCGCAGGTTGTCAGCGTGCGCCCGAAAGGGAAGTGGCCGCTGCTCCTGGCAGTTCCGGATGAGGCGCTATCTACCGAGAAGGCTCGCGGCGTGTTGCCAGCCCAATATTCACGCGCTGATGCTGTTACCAACATTCAAAACTCCATGCTGCTGCTGGCCGCCTTCACGCAAGGGCGTCCTGAGTTGCTCTCTACCGCTTTAGAAGATCGCATCCATCAGCCCTATCGTGCCGCGCTCTGCCCGCTGCTCCCGTGTCTACAGGAGTTGAGAGGGACAGCAGAGATTCTGGGTGCAGCATTAAGCGGGGCAGGACCGTCGGTCCTGATTTTTCTTGACCCTCGCGCCTCACTCGTTAAGGCGCGCAGGCTTGCCGTCACCCACCTGAAACAACACTCGCTTATTGCCGAATTGCTCCCAACCTCAATTGCGTTGCAGGGAGGGCGGAAACAAGCGTAGGGTCCAGTCGATGGCCGATTCGGCCTGGGCCATGCCGGGTGGAGCGGACCACGTCGTTGCCACCGATAATCCGCCGCCGGGTCCAGAATTCCGGCCTGCGTGGTCTGTATATATATGATTATAAGTTAGTTAGCCTTGATTCCAAGGGCTGGCACCTTCGGGCCATTGGCGAACGGTGGCCTCGCGGCTATGATTTTTGGAAAGGGACAGCCTTGGGGAACGAGTGTCGATCTAAACAGGGGGCGTTCCACAGTTGGAAGTAGGTCGGATTTACCAAGAAAGAGGAGCCCGGTGGCAAAACTATTACAGCAGCTCTGGAAGGACGAACAGGGGCAGGACATTGCCGAGTACGCCGTTATGTTGGCGGTGATTCTGGTGATTGTCGTGGGCACGATCCGTCTGATCGGGTCGAACGCCAACAACGTGTTCTCGCAAGTCGGCAGCGCGATCCAGTAAGAGCCTGACTGTTTTCCGCCTAGGGCGTCCGGCGCTTTATGGATCGAGCGTCGAGAGGCCAGATCAGCCATCCTGCTCGGATTCTTCCGTCAGAAGACAATTTCTTAGCTACATGTGTGGGGAGCGGCGGACGCCTCGTCCGCCCGGAATCGCTAACCACAACTCCGGACGAGGCGTCCGGGGCTCCACGAAACCTTGATTTACTTCTGCTCTGGTTGGGATGGAGTGGAGGTCGTTAGCGCAACCTTTTCCTGGGTGCCCGTCGCATACCGCGTCAAGTAAGGGAAAAACGGCGTAATGCCGAACTCCATCTTTTCGTGGACGGAGGTCAGAGCTACGGCTTTGGCCTTGGACAGTTCGACCTGATCGCTCCAAGGGTCGACTCGGATGCGGCCACCCAGGGGCAGGGCCGCGATTTGATCGAGCTTTTTCGCGTCGAGGGCTGGGGCTTCGGCAAGCAAGGTTGACATGCGCATGCTCTTGGCGCCAGCCAGGCCGTCTCCCAGGTGAGAGCGAATCAAGTGCGGCAGGTCGGGTGCCTTGAGTTGCAGGGCCTTCAAGAATAATCCTGCGTTACCCAGCTTGTCTTTGTAGGGAGAATTCTTTAGCAGATCGAGGGCTTTGGTGTCGGCAGCCTCTTCGTCGGCTGGGTTGTGCTTGAAGTCGAGGCGCTGCAGGGACTCCTCATCGGGGAAGAACAGCTTGTCGTTGAATGCAAGTTGAGTATCGATGCGATGCCCCAGCACGATGTGTGCGAGTTCATGCGACAGGACCATGGCGAGCGACGCTTCGTCGGGAAGCACGTCGAGCAAGCCGCGGCTCATTACGATCGTGTGGCCGATGTTGAAAGACTCGAGCGGCGAAGTCAGCAGCACGCGGCAATGAATGTCACCTTGCAGGTCGATGTTGTTGGTGACCAGCAGATTGTTGACGACCGTGGCCAGAATCTTGTCGACTTCTCCGGGAGGCGCAAGCAGGCCGACCTTCGTCAGGCGCTCGACGGCGTTTTCTTCTGCCTGCCGTTCCCACATGCGCTCGGCGACGACGGGCGTTGCATCAGCTGCAGCGGCGCTCTGGTCGCTCACATTTTGGGGTGAGTCGATCAGAATCTGGGTGAACTCTTCGCTCTTGCCCAGCCCTTTCAAGTCGTAACCCCAGAGGCGGGTCTGCGCTTTGAAATGCAGGGTCTTGGTGAGCCCGGTCTTAAAGTTGGCTTCCTCAGAGTAGACGTAAGCGGGCAGCCACACGCCCGGACGCAAATTCAAGCGCCAGCTATCGAAGTGGAAAAAGAAGCTGACCTTGGGTTGCGGATAGTAGGTTCCGTTGAAGCGGACGATGTTGTAATCTTGGTCTTCCACCCAGATGCGGCCCAGGAAACGCGCAGTTTTGTCGCCTTCCTTGGGATGGATATCGATGACCAGGCAACGCACTTCACCCAGAAATTCGCGGCGCACAAAGGCGAAGTCGTAGTTCCTCTTCTGGAAGTCCTGGTCGACGACGACCATCTGGGCGAAGCCCAGGGGAAGAAATTTCAAGGAATAGATTCCGGTTAACTTGCCCACCATGCGGTGGCCGAATCCGGGCTGTCCGGTGAAAGAAACGTCATCGGGGCCTTCGGACATATCGAGGCGTCCGAGAAAATACTGATCTTTGGATGGGACTACATTTCCGGCGTGGTCGTCTTTCAGGTCCTGGAGATAAGTCTCGACCATGGGGTGCATGTGGCGCATTTGCGCGATGAAGAAGTGCTCACGCTGCACCACGCGGTCGATAACTTCGTTGAGCGAAACGGCGGCGGCCGGGGCCATGGGCGCGGCGGTTTGTGCAGGTGCCGCGGCCGGAGTCACAGTTGGAGCCGTTGCGGGCTGAGTTGTAGTCGAGGGGTCTGCGGACTGAGACGCAGCGGCCGGACCCTGAGTCGCGGGAGCCGTATTCGCCGGAGTGGCAGCGGGTGGAACGGCCGACGGGTCTGCAGCCGTTGGAGCCGGTGATGAAGGAGTCGCGGCCGAAGGTGGAGAATCCTGGGCAAAGACCGGGCAGGCGAAGATTGCAAATGCAATAAGAATCACAACGAACCGGGGAGAAACCATTCGCATAAAAGCCTTCTGAGAGCGGGTTACGCTATCTGGAAAATGATATGCAGGACGGCGGTCGAGTCTGAGGGTTGACCGTCTCGCATTGCGGGCTTGAAGCGAATCTGTTCGGCGGCGCGCACTGCGGCGTCGTCCAGACCGTGCCCTAGCCCGCGCACTACTTTGAGCACGCGTATTTTGCCGCTAGCTTCCAACACCACTTCGAGCAGCACCTCACCCTCGATCTTTTTGGAGCGAGCCTCTTCGGTGTAGATGGGCGTTGGCTTGGAAAGGATTTCCGCAGGTGTAAGTCTAGCCGCAACTTCTGCCGGGCGCGATTGAACCGTGGGGGGCGCCGGAACGTCGGCGTCGCCGAAACCCGCCGTTTGAACCTGGCCTCGCGCGGGGCGCGGATCGACTTTGGCAACATCGCCGCCGAATCCTGTGCTGGCAACCACACCGCGTACGCCTTTCGCGCCTCCGGTGCCGTTGCCGTAGCCGGGGCCGGTGGGCATGTCGAATCCGCCGGCTTGGGCGATGTTTACCGCTTTGCCAGGATTAGCCTTGGCAGCGACTCCGTTGGGATCTCCGAATCCGCCAGTTTGCACCGTCTGTGGTGGAAGGGCTACCGTCTGCGGCGCCGAACTACCCGTCGAAAAGACGTTGGTCTTAACTGCCTGTTTGGGCATGACAGGGGTGTTCGTAGGAGGCAGATTCTCCAGTTTCCGCTCAGTGATCTTCACCTCAGGAATCGGTGTATCTTCTACTACCTTCGGCTTCGGCAGGGGCCGGGGAGCTGACAGGTGCAGCTGCGCCGGTGGAGGATCAAGCTTCGCCACCACAACCGGCTTCGGCAGCTGCCGCTGCGGGGTGTGATTCACCGGCACGGGCGTGGGAACCAGTTCGATCGACTGAAAGTCCCTCTTTGGCGGTGCGATGATTTCGGGGTGCAGAATCGGAATCCACACCAGCACGGCGATGACAACGGCCTGAACTCCGTAGCTGAGCAAAAGCTCAGACCACGGCGTGCTCCATCTTGGAAGAGGAGTGAATAGGCCTGGGGCGGAAGCAGGCGATGCCATATTTGATCCTATTCGTTGCAATCTACTCAACACGGGTTGCCGGGAAAAAATTGTTCCGGCTGTGTAATTCGACTATGGAGCGAAATAAGGGACACCAAGCTAAAGTGTACTATTCCCAGTTCGGTAATGCACGGGACAGGCCATTCCGGAGGTTAACGATCTGTGCGCAAGCATTGCAGGATCAATAGCTTGCGTAAATATTGGGGGTTGACACTCAAAGGGACTAAAACCGAGTGCAAAAAACTACAGCATGTGGAGAGACATTTCCGCCGTTCTTGAGGGAACGAGCCTCACTCGATTTGCGGATGGTTCCGGCTAGCAATGGACGATCTTGCCGCTGGAGATGCCCCGGGTGGCGTTTCTGGTATCGACCACCAGTTGAGATTCCTGCACGATGTGCGCAAAGTCGTAGTCGGAGTGGTCGGTGACAATGAGCACGCAGTCGTATTTTCCCAGGTCTTTGAGTTCGGCGCATTTCATCTGCAGGTCGTACTTGCGCCCTCGTCCAATGAAGGGGAAATATGGGTCGTGATAGCTGACTTCGGCTCCGTCTTTCTGCAACAGTTCGATGATGGTGAGGGACGGGGACTCGCGCAGGTCGTCGATGTCTTTCTTGTACGCCACTCCCAGCACCAGCACGCGCGCGCCGTTAACCGACTTCTTGTGGCGGTTGAGCGCGCTGCCCACCGAAGCCAGCACGTGATAGGGCATGTTGGTGTTGATCTCGCCGGCGAGTTCGATGAAGCGGGTGCGGAAGTCCCACTCTTTGGCCTTCCATGAGAGGTAGAACGGATCGACAGGAATGCAGTGTCCGCCGAGGCCGGGACCGGGATAGAAGGGATGAAAGCCGAAGGGCTTCGTCGATGCGGCCGCGATGACTTCCCAGATGTCGATTCCCATGCGCAGGCACAGCATTTTGAGTTCATTGACCAGCGCGATGTTGACGCAGCGGTAGATGTTCTCGAGCAGTTTGGTCATTTCCGCGGCTGCGGGCGACGACACTGGAACGGTGCGATTGAAAATGGCACCGTAGAGAGCGCAGGCGGCTTCTGAGGCTTGCGCATTCAGTCCGCCCACAACTTTCGGAATGTCGCGACGAGCCACGGTGGTGTTGCCCGGATCTTCGCGCTCCGGAGAAAAGGCAACTAGAAATTCTTTCTGATTGCCGTCTTTCTGATTGTCGCTGGAAGCCTCGCCCCGTGCGGCCTTCAGCCCCACTCGATTCTCCCTCTCGAGGATTGGGACCATGACTTCTTCCGTGGTTCCGGGATAGGTTGTACTCTCAAGAATCACGAGTTGGCCCCCGCGCAAGTGGGGAGCGATGGAATGAGTGGTGCCGGTGATGTAGCTTAGATCGGGCTCGTGGTATTCGTTGAGCGGCGTGGGAACGCAGATGATGATCGCGTCCATGCCAGAGATCTGCGAGTAGTCCGACGTGGCCGAGAAGCCTTGCGCTTTGGCGGACTGAATTTCTTCCGCAGTGATGCGATAAATGTAGGAGCCGCCTTGGGCCAGCGTGTCCACCTTGCGGGCGTCAATGTCGAAGCCGGTGACCTGAAATTTCTGCTCGCTGTAGAGCAAGGCCAAGGGAAGGCCCACGTAGCCGAGGCCGATGACGCCGACGCGGGCCTGACGCAGCTGAATCTTGTTCTTGAGCTGATCGAGAGTCGTATCGGCGGCGGAAGAAGGGGTCATGAATCGTCGAGCCTCGGCCGGGAAGCGCTCGCGCATTGGCGTGCAGCGATCCCGTAACGTGAGACGAATTTAATTCTAGCACCCGCAGTTCCGAGAGCTTTTCGAATTGCTTCAGGCAGTGAGAAATCATTCCCAGGCGTTCCGAAACGAAACGAACACTGAACGAACACCGGATGACGAGGGCTATGGGCAGAAGGCGAATCTTGATGTTGGTTGCGGTTGTGGCAGGAGTCGCGGGACTGGCGGCGAATGCTGGGCGGTTTCTGGTAGTCGATGCTCCAGTGCGCTCGGATGTGATTCTGGTGCTGGCCGGGGAGACGGAGCATCGTCCGGAGCGCGCGCTGGAACTCCTGGACCAGGGCTACGGGCGGCGATTGGTGATCGATGTGCCGGCGGACGCCAAGTCTTATGGTTTTACTGACGTTGAGCTGGCGAGGAAGTACGTGCAAGGCCTTACGCAAGCTGCGATGGTCGAAATTTGCCCGATTGCGGGGCTTTCGACCAGGGATGAGTCGCATGACGCGGAACGGTGCCTGGCTGGGATGGGCGTAGGCCCAAAGACCATCCTGATCGTGACCTCCGACTTCCATACCCGCCGTGCGCTGAGCATTTTCCGCCATGAGATTCATGGAGCCTCGTTTTCCACCGCGGCGGCGCGCGACGAAACCCAGTTTGGAACTCATTGGTGGGCCCACCGGCAGTGGGCAAAGACCTGTGTGGACGAGTGGTTGCGCCTGGTGTGGTGGAATGCGGTCGACCGGTGGAGGTGAGCAGAATGACTGGCCCAGAGCGGGAAGCGCTACGGTAAGTTTTCCACATGAACTAGCACAATAGACATTGACTGGCAACTACTAGGAGGATACGATTTCAATACGGTCACCAAAATAGTTATTAACGGAGTGTGGGAATGGAAAGGTTCGCTTTCCGTAGGTTGGTAAGTTGCGTGCTACTGCTTCTGTTCCCCGGTTCGATGTTCGCGGCCGACTCCGGTGCGGCCATGATCTATATCAACGGAGCCGCGCTGGTTAACGACGCCCGTGTGCCCCGCCCCTCGGCCGCTATTTTTTCCGGCGATCTACTGCAAACGCGTCCTCACTCCGTAGCCAATATCAATGAGCCGGGTGCGAGCATTACGGTGCTGGGCGATTCGCTGGTGCAGTATCAAGGGAAGTCGGTGGACATTCAGCATGGCGGCGTGACCGTCGCCACTTCCAAGGAGATTGCGGCGACCGCAGGCGACGTAAAAGTGACTCCCGCGTCGAATGCCTGGACGGAGTTCAATGTCGTCGATACCGATGGCACGGTCAGGATTGCCGCACGCAAGGGCGACCTGCTGATCGACGACGGCAAGGATGTAGTGACGCTGGCGCAAGGTCAGGAGACGACCCGGGATGAAACGAATCCCGACGCGACTCCGACTGCCAAGAAGAAGCGGAACCGGAAGCAGATCCCAGGAGCCACTCCGGCCGCCGGCGGCGGGGCGTTGAGTTCGCCGATTGCAATTGGAATTGGCGCAGGCGCCATTATCGGTGTGACAACTTGGGTGCTTCTGAAGAACGATAATCCGGCCAGCCCGAGCAAGCCGTAATCCTTCGCTGTAACCTTTTCATGAGCCGCCTTCGGGCGGCTTTTTGGTTTTGAGACGGGGGAGGGGAAGAGCACGAGTCTCGGAGCGCCCCAAGTTCGATACTCCCCTCAGCATGCGATGGGTAAAGAGGTCACCCGCCCGAGCATGTGTCAGTCCGGGCTCGCGCCCAAGTGGGCTAGACGACTTCCGAATGGGTCAGCGGCTGTTCGTCTCCGGCGGGTTCTGCCGGTTTACGGCGGCGTGAGCGTTGCAGCAGCGGCGGAGCGGCCGCAATGGTGCAGAACACGTAGAACAAGGCAGCGTTGGCGGGAATCTGCAGGTTGAAGTCGACCAGGCTGTGCACAAGGATTCCGCTCAGGCCAAGCATGCATACCAGGGTGACGGCGCCATTCACATCGGTCATCCATCCCCCAATTTTTGGGACTGCGCGGCGATAGAGGACGACCAGGAACCAGATCATCGTGGCAAAACCGACGAGTCCGGTCTCGACCAGCAACTGCAGATAGTCGTTGTGCGCTTCATTCACGAAGAAGTTGGTGTAGAACGAGCGGAATTGCGGGTAGACCGTGGGGAAGGTTCCCAGTCCCCAGCCGAGTACGGGCTTGCTGCGGAACATGCTCAGTGCGTCGCGGTCGATGGACGAACGCATGCCGCCCGAGATCTCGGTGCGGGATTCTGACGAAATGCTGGAGACGCGGGCGGTCAATTCTTTGCCGCCAAGCCAGGTGAGCATGCCCACGAGCACCAACCCGAAGGCGACCAGCCCGATGACGACGCGCATGCGCTTTTTCTCGCCGAGCAGAATCACGGCAAGCACCGCAAGTTCGAAACCGATGGCCAGCATGCCGCCGCGCGATCCAGAAAGGAAAATGGTGCCGACCATAACGGCGGCGGCGATCCCAGCCGCGATGCGCTCCTTGTCTTCGGGCAATCGTGTGAGCGCCAGGACCAGGGGAATCGGTACGAGAAGTTCCATCAAGCCGGCGTAGTGATTGTGATTCACATACGGTCCGTAGATCCAGCCACCCTGGCTGAGTGGATAAAACCAATAGAGCTTGCCGTTTGAGGAAATGCCGTAGAGCACCGCGAAGGCGGCAAGACCGAAGCCGTAAAGAGTGAAAATCACAGCCAGGTCGCGCGCCTGCACTGCGCGCAACAGAGCCTGTCCTGAAAGAAAACACAGCATGGCATAGGAGCAATACAGCAGCGCGCCGGACATGCTGTCGTGCCGGTAAGCCGTGAACTTGAAGGCGATCTGCATCAAGATCAGGAGTCCAAATGCCGCCATCGGCACAAAGAGAGGATTCCAGCGGACCACCAGTTCGCGGTCCAGCCATTGTTTGGCGAGCCAAACGAGGAAAAGAAGCGTGGAGCCGGCCTCAAGGATGAAAATCGACCAGGGCTCCACTGCTCCGAACGCCACTGGACCGAACATCAGCAGCCCAAAGGTTCCGTAGAGCAGGAGGGATCCGACGATCTGCGACAGGGCAATGCGGTCCGCGTCCGTCATTTTGCGGAGGGATTTTCTCGAGGACGACCGTCTTGACCCGGATTTTCCCGAGGCCGGGCTTTTTGGGGCGGACATGAAATTCGTTTTTCCCATTGAGCCGGCCTACGAAGGTTTCCTGGAGATATGAAAATCGTCGACCCAGAGCTTACCACGGATAGGAGAGCCGTCCGGAAGGCGCCGGATCAGCAGTTTTACGAGCCTACATTCAGGACCGGTGGTGAACTCGCCGTCGGAGCGCTTCCAGGATTCGGCGCCCTTAAGTTCGTCGCTCTCATAGAGGATGGTCGGAGTCGGACTGAACATATTCTGAACAGTGAAATGAGGACCGCCCGCGCCCTCAAGGTCTGAATTTGGATCCGTCCGGTAGTAGGCGCTGAACTGGTAGACGGTGTTGGGCTGGACGGGCACGAACTGAAAAATCCCCGCCTCGCTGATTCCGGCGCCGTGAAAGGTGATGCGGAGCGAATGTGTGCCTCCGCCGTGCGCAACCGCATCGTCAACCTTCAAGTCCACTTCTGACTGTTTCGCATACTGCCAGTCGAAGCCGTTGTTTAGGACCTGCAGGCTGAACGCCGGATTCACCACCAGGTTAGCGGGCGAAGGTAAATAGGAAAGTTGTTCGAACCGTCCGACGGCCTGATGCCACACCAGTTGGGCCTCACCGATTTCTTTGTACGTCAGCAGAAATCGGATGTACTCGTAGGCATAGCGTTCTTCGAAGGGTTCATTGCCCTCGATCAGCGCATTCCAGATTTTGAAAGTGTCGGCGGTCTCACTCTTGATTTTCGCCACCAGTGAGGCCACGTCGGTGCCTTCGGTGGGCGACGTCGCCTGGGTGAGGAGGCGGTTCACATCGTTCTCCAGCAAGTTCAGGAATGCAATTTCAGCAGACGCAGTTGGAGGGACGGCATCGCGCAGCAAGAGGTCGACATCGGGATTGATGCGCCAGCAAAATCTGATTGCCGACGAGGCCAGGGACGGATCGTTGGCCATGACGACGCGAAATTCGCGCATGGCTTTGCCGTTCTGGCCCTGAACGAGGTAGAGATTCGCGGCCTCCCAGGCAACGTCGGGGGTCATGGAATCGGCTTGGATCGCGCGTTCCAGGGCGATTGTTTGGTTGGCCACGTCACCCAGAACCTGATAGGCGCTGGCGAGGTCAAACCAGTAGCGGGCGGAATGCGGGTTTAGTTCAACCGCAGCCTTGTAATAGCCGAGGGCTGTCGCCGGATCGCGACCAACCAGGTCATAGTAGCGGCCCAGGTGGTTGCGGTAGGCGGCATTGCCGGAATCGAGCCAGGTGGCCGCCTTCAAACTCGACAGCTGCGTGCGACTGCCCAGCCACGAGGCCACGAACTCCCGCGCCACCAAGCCCAGATACAACGCGGCGAAGGCCAGAGCAAGGCCAGCGATCAGCCGCTTCCGGGCCGGTGTGTTGAAAGAAATCTTCATGTCGTTGGATGACAATCCTTCGTGATGTGTGGATCTGTCTTACGCGCTGCTGGATGAAGGCGCGGAGACTTCCTCTACTTCGTCGTCCTCATATTCGCCGTCTTCCGATGCTTTGGGATCCTGATAATACTGGGCGTACTTGCCCTGATATTCGTAATAGTAATAATAATCCGGCGAGCTAAGGTCGACGGCGTTGAGCAGGACTCCGACGACTTTCGCGCTGACCTGGGCCAGAAGGTCGCGTGCGCGGCGCAGCGACTGCTTCGTAGTCTGCCCGGAACGAATCACCAGCACTACGGCATCGGCGCGTTGCGACAGAACGACAGCGTCGGTCACGGAGAGGGATGGTGGCGTGTCCACGACGATGTGGTCGAACTGGTCGCGAAGTTCCGTCAGCATGTCCCGCATGTTCGACGAAGCCAGCAACTCGGCCGGGTTCGGCGGTGGCGTTCCCGCGGGAAGAATGAACAGATTGGGAAGGATCGAACTCAGAATCGAACTCTGCGTGATGGCCTTCTCCAGCGAAGTGCTGCCGGTCAGGACGTTGCTCAGCCCGCTTCGCGGTCCCATGCCCAGGATTTTGTGAATGTTGGGACGGCGCAGGTCGGCGTCAATCAGCAGAACCCGCACTCCCTTTTGCGCCAACACGATCGCGGTGTTGGTACTGGTCGTGGACTTGCCTTCCTGGGGCAGGGCGCTGGTTACCATAATGACCTTGGGCGGCGATCCCAAGTTCGAAAGCAGAAGCGAAGTGCGAAGCGCGCGGTAGGCTTCCGACATCGGCGACTGGGGCCTCGCCTGCGTGATCAGTTCGACGGCTTCCTTCGAGGACGCGATGACAAGACGCTTGGCATTCGGTCCTTCCCGAGCGGCCTTGGACCCGAGCGGGATCATGCCCAAGGAGGGCAGGCCGGAAATGAGGTGGGCCTGTTCGGTGGTGCGGATGGTGTTGTCCAAGCCTTCTTTCAAGAACGCCAGCCCGACGCCGGTTGCCAGTCCCAGCACCAGAGCGAACCCGAGATTGCGCGGAATATTCGGCTCGACGGGGGCAGTGGGCGGGCGGGCGGCGTCAACAACGCGAAAGTTGTTGGATTTCAGGCCAGCCGAGACGCTGGCCTCTTTTAGCTTTTCCAGGATGCCTTCATAGAGCGTGCGGTTCGTGTCCGCATCGCGCTTGAGCATGTTGTACTCGATGGCGCTTTCGTTCAGCTTGTTGGCTTCCTGCTTCTGTTTCTCGAGGGCATCGTGCAGCATGTTTTCGCGGCCAAGAGCGGTTATATACTGGCCGCGGACCTTGCTGGCGATCTTTTTCATTTCCGCCTGAATCTGGGAGTCGATTTCCTTGAGTTGATTGTTCAGTTGGGCGAGCTTCGGATAGGACGGTCCAAACTGAGTGTTCAGATCTGCGACCTGAATCTTCAGGTCGGCCTGCTTGCTGCTTAAAGCGTCGAGCAACACAGATGCTGACTGGACTCCGTTGCCCGAATCGATGCTGCCGGCACTGGCGGCAATGGCATCGGGATCGCCCGACTCGACCAGATGATAGAAGGACTCCCGGTCCATGCGCTCACTCTCGGCCGCTGTCAGCGCCTT
>Ga0209863_10000883_pt1 | contig 12751 bp, 12 predicted proteins | sample OrgsoiDNA2013046_FD_185796 | JGI IMG/M metagenome (GOLD analysis project Ga0209863, IMG submission 185796) | Permafrost soil microbial communities from the Arctic, to analyse light accelerated degradation of dissolved organic matter (DOM) -... | ecosystem: Environmental > Terrestrial > Soil >...
TACTATAGAAGATTTATATCAATGGAACAATGCCTTGTTTTCAAATAAGATTATATCTGCCGCCTCATTTTCTAAAATGACAACTCCTTACAAAGAGCAATATGGGTATGGTTTATCTATTGACAGTTTTCAACATCATTTGGAAATAGGACATAATGGAGGCATCAATGGCTTTAGCTCTTTTCTTGGTCGTTTTCCAACGGATGATGTTGTAGTAGCAGGATTATCAAATGACGAAACTGCGAACACCACAGGCATAGTTAATGCGCTTGCTGCTATAGTTTTTGATATTCCGGTAATAACATCATATAAGCATATGGAAGTAAAGGTAGATTCATCCATACTAAAACGGTACGTAGGTGCATATAAAGTCAAAAATGTGCAAATAGACTTAAAAGTAAAAGAAGGTAAACTATATATCCACCTTCGGGATCAAAGTGATGTATATGAGTTTAAGCCTGAATCTGAAACAAAATTTTTTTTCGCTCCCAGCCCGGATGCTTATCAATATGAATTTGAAGTGGACAATAAAGGCAAAGTAATTAAGGCATATTTTATAAGTGCCGGGGTAAAAAATGAAATTAAAAAAATGTAGAGGAACAAAATAATTCATTATTTATTGAGAAAAAACGGTTTTACGACAAGACAATCATATCGTAGTACGATCATTTCAGTAACCCATTGATCCAGTCATTCACCCGTAGATTAGCAAGCTTTGCTATCTGGGTAGGAAACCCATTAAAAGCATGTGGACAATCAGGATAAACATATAATGAAGTCTTGTTGCCGGCCGCCTCCCATCGGTTTGCCATAAAGGTATTATCATCCATAAGAGGGTCAATAGTCCCCACTGAAAAAAATGCAGGGGGCAATCCTTTAAGGTCAGCATACAATGCCGAATAGTTGGCACTGCGTAATTCTTCAGCACTCATGCCTTTGAATACAACACTGTACATCTGGCTTATATATGCAGAATCCAGGATAAGGGTATTCGCATTGGCCATTCTGAATGAAGGTGTTTTACTCAGATCGAATAGGCCGTAGAAAAAGCTGATACCAATCACCTGGCTTATGCCATGCATTTTATCTCTTATGTCAAGCAAGGTCAGGGCAGCAAGAGTAGAACCGGCTGATCCACCTGAGAATATCAATTTATCGGCACCAAATTCTTTTTTGGCGTTTTGCAGTAACCAGGCTGCAACAGAATCACAATCCTCTACTTCTGCTTCGATGGAATTTTCCGGTGCCAGGCGGTAATCCACGCTAACCACGGCTACTCGACAATACCGGGCCGTAACGTCATTCGATGAATCGTTTTGTTGAGGACTCCCGCTCACGAAGGCCCCTCCGTGAATATCAAGGACTACAGCCCGGATGGTATCCGGCCTGAAAATTCTTATACGAATATTACCAACTTTCCCATGTATAAAACGATCCTGGGGTTTTAGGATCGTTTTGCCCCCGGGCTGACTAAAAAAAAATCGGTTCTGGGCAAGCCCTTTCGGAGTAGATATGTCCATTGGAGGAAATGTTGCAAAAATCTGATTCCATTTCTTCACTTCAGGCATATAGCTGTCGTACCCATTTGTCGTGAAAGGCTCATGCTGGGCGATCAGTAATGCAGGCAATAAAAAGGGAAAAATAAATCCATACATTTTAAATACAAGGGATTTCATGTTTGGAGAATTAAGTGGCTATTAAATAGTACAATTTTGTTGTTTCAGTTAGATAGTGGCTATTACAATTAACGGTATATTTGATCATTTGTGACTTCGAAAATCTTTGACTTATTAGACAAATATTGATTGATTTTAGTTGACATTCATGCCGCCTTAAATAATATTGAATTTGATGCTGACTATTTTTTCTTCTTTACGGAATCCATGGTTGTTTCCATCGCTGCTCCATTATCTTGAAACATCTGGAGATGCATTTGCCACTTAGGGAGGTATTTTCCGGCATAGGTTTTAGCCTGCGGATCAATCCCGGATTTAGACTCTTCTGAAAAGAGCGCTATTTCCTTCTTATGTTCCAAAAACTGATTAACCATATAGGCTGAATCGAAAGATTTTCCGGAAAGGTTACTAAGAATATCTAATTCCTTCTTATGCTCAGCATCAAGCGTTATTACCAAAATCTCATCTTGTTTTTTTGCAAGCGCATTCAGTTCATTTTCCGCCTGGGTATGGTCAGCCACCATTTGCTTTCCAATATTGATTACACCCGAATTTCCCTTGTTCACCGCCAATTTTCCAGCCTCAATCTCTTCGATATTTATCAGACTCGCGTTATTGAAAAAGGGATCTTTGATAATAGTAAATTTTATCATTAAAATTGCGACAATTAAAACGATCGATCCTCTTAAAATTCTTAAAAGTGTTGGCATACATTTTACTGAACAATCGCAAAACAAGTGCCTTACTATAAGCATCTTATAAGTCTATTGTGTTGCCCCATCCATTACCCGTTTTACGGCTAAATCATTGTCGGGTTGTAGGGGATAATTTTGCAACTGGCGAAAAACTGGATATCAATTTACGCCTGATAGACAATGAAAAAGTAAATGAACAGGGAACATTGATTACAAAAAATGCTCTGCTGAAGACATGAAAATATTAGCAAATTGGTATCAAAGGAATTGTATACTGGTAAACGGAAGCCAGCAATTACATATTACCAGATTAAAATAACTTTCACCAAATGACAAAAACTCTGACCATTTCAACAAAGAACAATTATCTCACCCTGATTAATGTCTTCACAGTTGATCCTGCCAATCAACAGAAACTGATTGATTTGTTAACCATGGCTACGGAAACCACCAAGAATATAATATTGTCAATTCAATTATCAAGACGCAATTCGAAATACCGTAAAAACGCAGCGAATCCACCCGTTAAATGACGGTATTTATCTTAATGGTAGTTCAGATGCTGATTTTGTTTAAATTTTTTTTAATTTTAGCTTCTGCTATTTCCGCGAAAAAGAACACTGGTCTTCGAGATTTAAGACGCTTATTTAATAGTATTGAATTGCGGGTTACAGCCGGAATTGCCTTCAATATTTGGTATTTGTTGCATAAATACAATTGAAAGGTACGAAAATCAATAATCTGCAAACTCAGGAATCATCTGACGGGGAAGGTGGGATTTTATAAAAATAAATTTATTCGCATGAAAAAAATATCCGGATCGCAACAAAATAAAGAAATCAAGGAAAATGTCTCCAGGAAAAAGAGAAAAATTAAGATTCCGATCAATGATGTGAAATCTAATAAAAAGGAAATTATTGCCCATTTCGAAAAAAAGCAAATAAGGCATAAAATATTAAGAACAACAAGAACTCCGTCGGGTCAGGTTTTGGATTGGATAGATATCAATTCACAGGTTGATGGTAAAATTGCCACGCCTCCTCCGGAGCCGGAACTTTTGGGTTTGGTGAGGGGGAAATATAAACACACACTCACAAAATTTGAACTCGACGACCCCGACGTTGAACGCGGGCCTGCCGGTACCGTACCCATATTAAGGAAGGATCTGAAACATATAAGTTTTAAAAAGCCTTTGCGGCGATTTTTATCCAAAAGTGGCCGGAAAACGTATCCACTAAGGATTTCCGATCAGGATGAAGTTGAAATGCCGGTAGATGGTGGACATGATTATGCATATACATCTCAGTTTGTAGATTGTTTTGGTGGCGAATCTAATTTAAGTGCTTACGATCCGTATACGAACTGGTCCGATGAGTTTTCTCTTTTGCAAATTGCAATGGCCCGCGGCAGTGGGAAACAAAAGCAAACTGTTGAAGGCGGGTGGCAGGAATACAAAGATATTTATGGGGATTGGGTCCCGCACCTGTTTGTTTATTATACAACAAATGGATATTCAAATGACGATGATAACCAGGGCGGATATAATCGAGATGTTGATGGCTGGGTACAATATTCTGATAGTGTATATCCTGGTGCTGTTTCAAGCCCCAATTCAACCCGGGGCGGAGCGCAGTTCATCATGCAAATCAAATACCAATTGTGGCAGGGAAACTGGTGGTTTTGCTGCAATGGAAAGTGGTTAGGCTATTACCCGGGGAACCTTTTCAATGCCTCCGGCTTACAAAATAAAGCAGAGAAAATGGCCTTATATGGAGAAATTGTCGATAGTGGTGATCACTCAGGGGAAACCAATACGGATATGGGCAGCGGTTATTGGCCTGAATGGAGATGGCCCTATTCAGGGTATATTTCAAATGCCCGTTATCAATCTGGCGCACAGGGTCAAATGACCGATTATAATGGTACATCATGGGCAAGTGATCCGGACATGTACGATCTGGAAACGCATATGCTAAGCGGTTCTTCGTGGGGAAGTTATTTTTGGCTCGGTGGTCCGGGCGCTGGATAGTAGCAACCGGTAAAAACGTTATTCCAATGACTTGAAGTATTAGGAACTAACGATTGACGCCTTTTTGTCGCCAATGGATACGGCGAAACTGGAATGAACAATGCCCCTGAAAAATAGTTCTTCTCCGATCGGACTGAACGTCATTCCTGTCAAAACCATTACGCTGGAATATACTCTGTCAGCGCCCGGATCCTCGTTCAATAAAGATCCTGCTGTATCTTTATCTTATTATTGAACATGAAACTGATCATTATCATATTGTGTTATATATTAAATGTAACGGGATATGCACAACAGCCAACCGCCACCGTCATCGTATCCGGCCATGTTTTTGTTGACCGGAACGGGAATGGCATTCGCGACGACAATGAACCAGGTATTGCCGGCGTGGCTGTTAGTGACCAGGTAAATGTCGTACAAACGAATGCCGGTGGCATCTACGAACTGACTGGTATCCCTGGATATGATTTTGTATTTATCAGTGTGCCATCGGGATATAAACTACAAAAATCATTCTGGCAAAAAATACCGGATGGCCAAACAAATGTGCAACTTGATTTTGCTATTGAAAAAATCCCCGACCTCAAAGAATTCTATTTCATTCAGGCTTCGGATACACATATCAGTGAGAAAACCATCGACCGCATGCAGAAATTCCGTGCGGTAGTGGATTCGGTGAAGCCGGATTTTGTTCTGGTAACCGGCGACCTGGTACGGGATGCCTTACGGGTTTCAGAAACGGAAGCATCAGGATATTTTGAACTTTACAAAAGCCAGATTAAACAAATTACTGTTCCGGTATGGAATATTCCGGGTAACCACGAAATTTTTGGTATTGAGCGGCAGACTTCACTGGTCAGTTCGAAAAATCCATTATATGGCCGCAGGATGTTTCATCACTATTTCGGGCCGGATTATTATTCTTTCAATTTCGGTGGTATCCATTTTGTCGGACTTAATTCAGTTGATTTCGAAGATCTCTGGTATTATGGACATGTTGATTCCATCCAGGTAGAATGGTTAAAAAAAGACCTTGCGGTTATTCCTCAAAATATGCCCGTAGTTACTTTCTGCCACATACCTTTTTATTCCGGCGGCTTGAGTCTCCAGAACTTTAAAGAATTCGGGTTCGACCGAACCGTTGAAGTAGAAAAAGGCAGTTTACAATACCGTCATGTTGTTTCCAATGCTGGTGAAGTGATCACCATCTTGTGCCATTATAATTTCCCGCTGGCGCTTGCAGGTCATTATCATAGCAGCCAGCAATTCACATTAAATACTACTGACAAACTTTTGCGCTTTGAACAAACGGCTGCCGTTATTGGTCCATCGGAAGATGGCGGTCTACACTTTCCATCCGGCGTAACACTTTATCATGTAAAGAACGGCACGATCGGCGAAGGCATTTTTATCCCTCTGGATAAAAAATAAAAGCTGAATATAATAGCTCCGAGATCGATAAAATCTGTCATTTCGAAAAGTACTTTAAATCGAAAACCGTTATAAAAACTTTCATGTTTTTATTGGTCTCTTTTTCTTACATTCATTGACCAAATCTCAGTCCATGAGATCCCTCCTCTTCTTGATTGGTCTTCTGTTAATCTGCACGTTAACTCACGGGCAAATCGGTAGTCAGGGTAAACCCTCTCCAACGATCAAGGCTATAAAAGCGGGCCGTCTGATCGATCCCGGGCACGGTCTGGTTTTAGAAAACGTTGTGATTATCATTGACCATGACACGGTCAAATCTGTCGGCAAGAATATTTCCATCCCTGATTCTGCTCAGATCATAGATTTAAGCCAGTGGACGGTACTACCCGGCCTCATTGATTGTCATACCCACATTACTTTCCAGTCAAGCGGAGATCATTATACTGATGTTTTTCGAAGAACACCGATCGATCGCGCTGTAATCGCCAACGTATATGCGATGCGTACATTGATGGCTGGGTTTACCAGCTGCAGGGACCTTGGTTCGCGTGCTCTCGTAGATGTAGCTCTCCGCAACGCGATCAACCGGGGCGATATACCCGGCCCACGTCTTTTTGTAGCGACGATGTTTATCGGATCCACCGGTAGCCATGGGGATTTAAATGGATTTTCACCTTATCTCGAATTGGACTACGGACCTAAAGAATTCCGGGGAATTGCCAATGGAGTTGACGAAGTGCGCAAGCAGGTAAGATTCAACATTAAATATGGAGCGGACGTTATCAAATTCGGAGCCAGTGCAGGAGTGATAAGTGAAGAAGAAAGCGTAGGAGCTCCTCAGTACACACAGGAGGAAATGAATGCGATTGTAGACGAAGCGCATTTATGGGGACGCAAAGCCTGCGCTCATGCACACGGTACCATCGCCATCAAAATGGCCATAAGGGCGGGCGTCGCATCGATTGAACATGGCAGTATGCTGGACGATGAGGCCATTCAAATGATGAAGGACCGAGGAACCTACCTGGTAGCGGATATTTATAATGATGATTATATACTCAGCGAATACTCCAAACTGGGTTTTCCGGAAAAAACTATCAACAAAGAAAAACTTGTTGGTCAGGTACAAAGGGAAAGTTTTCATAAAGCGGTAATGGCCGGAGTCAAGATCGCTTTTGGAACCGATGCCGGAATCTATCCGCACGGCTGGAACGGCAGACAATTTTATTATATGGTAAAGTTCGGGCTCAGTCCAATGCAGGCCATACAAGCCGCTACATCTAACGCATCTGACCTAATCGGCAATACCCGTATCGGATTCATCAGGCCCGGAAGTTTTGCAGATATCATTGCCGTTCAGTCAGATCCACTGAAAGATATTCGGGTCCTGGAAAATGTTTCATTTGTAATGAAAGGAGGTGAAGTTTACAAGAACAATTAGCATTCATAGTTACGATCAATATATTGATAACCAAAGTGAAAGTCATTTGCGTATCAATACCATCCTAAAAATGAAAAAAACCCTTTTGAGTTTTATAACATTCTGTATAATCTGTATTTGTTATTCACAAGTTCAAAAAGATAAATACACATTAGTAATTACAAATGCAAATATAGTAGATGTTGTAAATAACAAAATTATTCCGCATCAATTGATTGCTATTTCAGGTAATTCCATTGCAGCAATAGATGAGACGCGTAAACAGAATCATTATAAGGCTGACAGGTACATAGATGCAAGGAATCACTATATTCTTCCCGGACTTTGGGATATGCACATTCATTTTCGCGGTGGAGATAGCTTGATAGAGGCCAATAAAAAATTACTATCGTTGTTTCTCGCTTATGGTGTTACTACCGTTCGGGAGTGCGGTGGTGATATTACCCCTGCCGTTTTAACCTGGAAAAAACAAATACTACAAGGCGAACTCGTTGGACCGAAAATTTTTACATCAGGACCGAAAATTGACGGTCCCAAGGCTGTATGGGCGGGTTCACTGGAAGTGGAAACACCTTCGCAAATCTCCCGGGCACTCGATTCACTGCAAAAATTAAATGTAGATTTTGTAAAGGTATATGATAGCAAAATCTCCAGAGAAGCTTATTTGGAGCTCATTACACAAGTACATCAAAGAGGCATGAAAATAACGGGTCACATGCCCTTTACAGTTAAGCTAACCGAAGGTGTGGAAAGAGGAATGGACGGCTCCGAGCATATGTTTAATGTTTACAAAGCCTGTTCTTCAAAAGAAGATAGCCTCACTACTTTAATACAACAGAGGGAGCATACCGACAAACCCATTAGTTTTTATACTGCTGTTCCTTACTTCTACGACAGTTATGACGAGAATAAGGCCGGGGAATTATTTAAGTATTTGGCACGGAAGAAATTTTCCATTACGCCCACGCTTTACGTTGTGCAAAACGATGTTGTAGACCTCAAATCCCACGATCATTCCACTGACAGCTTGCTTTCTTACATAGACCCAAAGATTCAGGAAACCTATCAGATGCGGCTCAACGGTGCAAAGAAGCAATCAGATGAAATGAACCTGGCCATGAAGAGGTTCATGTTAAAAACAAATTCGATGGTTCCTCAGATGTACGCTGCCGGTATTAATATCCTTGCTGGTTCTGATTGTGGTGCTTTTAATTCTTTTATGTATCCGGGAGAGTCCCTACATGAAGAGTTAAAACTTATGGTAGCTTCAGGACTTACTCCCCCAGAGGCTTTACAAACAGCTACTATCAATGGTGCAAAGTTTATGGGAGTTGCTAACTTTTATGGAAGCATTCAAAAAGAAAAATCTTCAGATATCATTGTACTTGATGCCAACCCACTAACAAATATTCAGGCAATAGACCAGATTGACATGGTTTTTTCAAATGGCAGATTGTATACAAAAAGCGACTTAAATAATTTGTTACGTTCAATCAAGCATTGAAAAGACGAATGCCAGTAATAGGCTGTTTGATGGATAATAGATATAGCAGCCAATTGCTTTAACAAAAGAAAACCAATCTAGCCCAGTTTTCTCCGGATTCTTTAAATATAGGTTGACTTAAATTTGTCTATACTTTTCGTTCAATACCTTACTTGACAGACAGTAGAAATTTATTGGTGAAATGATGTAAAAAGACGTTAACTATAAATTCTTATTATGGCGGTAAATTAGTCAAAATCGGTATTGTATTACTGATTTGCATATTGTTTGTCATTTTTTGATGTAATTTAGCCATAAATCAGAAATATATTTCCGATGCTATTAACCGAAATAGGCAAATCAGTCAAATTCAGACGGGAATTCCTGAATCTGCGACAGGAGGACTTAGCAGAAATGAGCGGAATCACTTCAAAGACTATTCATCTTATCGAGACAGGGACTGGCAATCCTTCTATTGAAACTTTGGAAAAACTGATAGAGGTACTGGGAATGGAATTGTCACTACAGGTTAAGAAATCAAATTAATGGCAAAAGCGGCTGTATATAATAATGATATATTGGCGGGTATTCTCGAAAAAAAAGCCCCAAACGACTATCGCTTTATATACGATAACGTCTATCTGTCCAATCCAAACTTCCCTTCAATCAGTCTGAGTTTACTTAAAAGAGAAAACGAATATCTCAGCCCGGTACTATTTTCCTTTTTCTCTGGCGTGCTGGCAGAAGGAATTAATAAAGACATTCAGTGCAGGCTCCTAAAAATTGACGAAAAAGATGATTTTACCAGGCTTCTGAAAACTGCCGGTGACGACAGTATCGGAGCGATCACCGTTAAAGAAATCACGACATGAGTATTTGTAAGGGATGCTATCGTCCCGATATTGAATCATATTGTCCTTCATGTCGAAAACTGCTTTTTGATGGAGCCAGGGTGTCAGCGAAACTTGAATACGATGCACCTAAGGATGAAAACCTCCTCCTTTATCAGGAGAAAACCAAGAGGCTTTCGATTTCCGGGGTACAGCTGAAATACTCGTTACTTCTTGAAGGGAAAAAATTAATACTTACTGATTCCCGCGGGCATTATATATTGAAACCCATTCCTCCCGCCGGGACTTTACAGAAAAGGGAGCAGGCTCCTGAGAACGAGCATCTCACTATGCATATAGCAGCAAAAGTATTTAAGATTCAGACGGCTGCAAATACGATTATATACTTCCGGGATGGTAGTCCGGCCTATCTGACAAGACGTTTTGATATCCAGCCCGATGGTAAGAGGTATTTACAAGAGGATATGGCTCAAATCAGTGGCAGAAGCCGGCAAACAACGGGGGAAAATTTTAAATACGAAGGCACATATGAAGAGATAGGCCACCTGATTAAACAACATGTTGCGGCAGCAATACCAGCCCTGGAAAATTATTTCCGTTTGGTTCTTTTCAATTATTTGTTTTCTAACGGCGACGCACATTTAAAAAATTTCTCCCTTTATCGAACAGATATGGGTGATTACTCCCTTACTCCTGCCTATGATTTGATGTGTACTGCACTGCATATGCCAAATGAATCCAATACGGCGCTGGACTTATTTACCGGTGATCATGAAAGTAAGTTCTACAGTTCTTACGGTTTTTACGGCCACGCTGATTTCAGGAAATTCGCAGAAAAAATGGGCATTTTAAATCTAAGAACAGAGCGGATTCTGACGCAGATGCTCAGTTCGAAAGATGAGGTCATCAGTTTGATTCAGAATTCCTTTCTAAATGAGGAATCAAAAATTATTTATACCAATGCATATTTGGATAAATTGAGCCGCATGGGTATGATGGCGTAAGGCCATAGTATGATTATATATTTTATCAAATGAAAAACATACTCATATTTGTCACGACACTGGATGGAAAAGTGACCAAATGGGGTGAACCGCTTGTCCGTTCGTGGTCATCTCACCAGGATCAGGAATATTATAAAAAGATATGGGATGAATCCCGACTTATCGTTATGGGAAGCAGCACATTTGATGCTGAGATATTTAAACCTTCGGCAAGTCATTTAATTATTGTCATGACGAGGCATCCTGAAAAATATAAAAGTCGTGAGATATCCGGGCAAATTGAATTTACAAACGAAACGCCTGTTGAATTAACTTCCCGCTTTACAATCAAAGGTCATCAGCAAATGCTGGTCGTCGGAGGCCCGCATATCGCCACTTCATTTTTAAAGGAGCAATTAATTGATGAATTATGGTTAACGCTTGAACCTAAGATTTTTGGAATAGGGGATAATTTTGCAACAGGCGAGAAACTGGATATCAATTTACGCCTGATAGACAATGAAAAAGTAAATGACCAGGGAACATTGATTACAAAATATGCTGTGTTGAAGAAATGAAATCAAATATGTTTAAAAAGCCTTGAATTGCTAAAGACTGATAGGCGACTGTCCGGATTCGAACGCGAACTGGTTGTCAGGATAAAGTCATTTCCCTGCTTTAACCGGATAGGGAGGCCTGACCGGTTCAACAGGAGGATTTTTCTCCAGTTCATTCAATGCAACTTCAATGGCTTTTTCTAATTGAGGATCTTTCCCGTTTATTACTTCGGACGGGGTCTGTTCAACTTCAATATCCGGGCTCACACCTACATTTTCCACTATGAAACCATCTTGGGTCCAAATGGCCACATTGGGTGCTGTAATATATCCCCCGTCAACAAATTCAGGGAATCCTAAAATGCCTACAAGACCACCCCAGGTGCGTTTTCCAACCAGGGTGCCTACTTTGAATTTCCTGAACATCCAGGGCAGCATATCCCCACCGGATCCGGCGGTCTCATCCGTAATCATAACTTTTGGTCCCTGTATGGAGGCACTTGGCGATTTCAGGTCCTTCCCATACCGCATATTCCAGTTGGCCTGATAAGGGTTTTGTAACAGGTTGATATAATAATCTGCCAGATCACCTCCTCCGTTGAATCGTTCATCGACAATGATTGCCTTCCGGTTTGCCTGTGGGTAGAAGTAGCGCTTAAAATAATCATGCCCCTCCGTTGCCGTATTGGGCACATATACATACGCCACCTGACCTTTTGTTGCTTCTGTTACTTTTCGCAGATTGCCCTCCACCCAATCACGGTTCCTCAGCGCCATTTCGTTTTCAATAGGGACCACCTTCACTACCCGTGAGCCTTCTTTCCCCGGATTGGGTCCGATGGTCAATTCAACGATCTTTCCAGCGGTATTTTCAAAATACTGGTAAACGTTATCTGCTGATGTCACATTATTACCGTTCACAGCTAGCAGGTAATCCCCTTCCCGGGCATTGACGCCGGGCTCAGTCAGGGGAGATTTCAGATCAGGGTTCCAGTTCAGGCCGCCATATATTTTTTTAAACCTGTATCTTCCATTAACCTCGGAATAGTCGACTCCCAACAAGCCACCTTTTACAGGTTGGGTTGTATAAAACTGATCCCCAAATGCTGTAATACGATGATGACCCACGATCAGTTCGCTGCCCAGCCATTGCATTAGCCGGTTTAAATCGTTCCTGCATGATAAGTCAGGAAGAAAAACAGCATACCTGGTTTTCATTCCGGCCCAGTTTACACCATGCATGCCAGGATCATAAAAATAATCCCGGTTGATTCTCCAGGCCTCATCAAAAATTTCTGCCCATTCCACCTGAGGATCAATCTTCACCTGGATATCCGCCAGGTTCAACAACCCTTTCCCGGTCTCAGGCTTTTCCCCGGCCGTAACAATGCCCCAGCTTCCATCTTTTGTGTACAGCATTTTTTTCCCGTCGGTAGAAATAACATAGTCCGATAATTCCATCACTTCATTATCCTTCCGCTTTTTAAGATCATATTTATGCAGCATCGTTGATCCATTCTCAATAGCATTGATATAGATCAGGCTGCCATCTTCCGTTACATTCAGATTCCGGTAATCGCCAGCTTTAACCGGGACATCAACAAT
>Ga0209863_10000884_pt1 | contig 12741 bp, 19 predicted proteins | sample OrgsoiDNA2013046_FD_185796 | JGI IMG/M metagenome (GOLD analysis project Ga0209863, IMG submission 185796) | Permafrost soil microbial communities from the Arctic, to analyse light accelerated degradation of dissolved organic matter (DOM) -... | ecosystem: Environmental > Terrestrial > Soil >...
GCTAATTCAAACAACGCAATTGCCGCTTATCCGCTGCAGGCGCGTCCGCTCTGTCGGACGCCGCCGCGTCAAATTCTTACCAGTGGCCCCTGCGGCGACCGTAATATCCGCCGCCGCCAAACAGCAGCACCAAGACAACGACAATGAGGATCAATTCCATGGCAAGTCTCCTTTGATGGTAACGACTGCAAATAGCGAACGACCTCCCATGAACTAAGTTCCGCCTCGCGCGGAGCAACGATGACGGCTCTTCGACCGAGTGGTGCGTTGAATCCGTTGCTGGCACGAATGCAAAGTGCCTACCGGCTCTGTAAATCTGCTTATCGCGGTGGAGCGGAAGTCGTCGGCGCACGGTCAGAATGGCGCAGGGGACCTGAACAGAGAAGGACCTGGAGTTGGCCGGCCAAGTTGGCCAATCATTAATTTTCCGGATGTGAGCAATAATGACCGGCGCCTACGGAACCCGGAAGAGCATGATAGTTCCATCACCGTCCCCCGCGTTGGCGTCTACCGGTGACTGAGAGTTTTGCGCTCCCGCCTGATCCAGGGTGGAATGCCATGACCGATTACCCAGCCGCAATCCCACTGCTCGCAATTCAGCAACTCCGCTGCCCGAAATGCCGAACGCGCATGAGGCTCGCGCGGATCTCGCCGGGGCCCACAGGATTTGAACTTCGCACGTTCGAATGCGCCAAATGCGATCACGTCGAACAAATCGCCATAGCGTCGGATCCGATGAAATCCGGGGCTGTTGGCTGGTTCACCGGCGAACTGCAGCCGCCGAAATAGGCGATGCCTCCGCCCGACGCTGCCCCAAAGCCCGGATCGAAAACACTTGATCGCGCTCTTTCGCTGGTCGCGGCACTCATTGTCGTCGCAATCATCATCGTTGCCCGATACTGATCTCATGTTTCAGAGTTGCGTGAGCGTTGAGAAGTGGTGCTGGCGATCCCAAAGTCTCTTTGAAAGAGAGCAATATTGACCACAGCGTCAGAACTGAGTTGAGGTACGCTAGTGCCATCACCGCCCCCGTATCGGCAGTTATCGGTGACAGAGAGTGCTGCATGCTCCCGCCCAATGGAGGGAAGCATCATGTCATCCGTTCATCCCAATCCAATATTCAGCCGTGCAGAGATCGGAATCCTTCCGTGCGCCAAATGCGGCAAGCCCATGAGGCTGGCGCGTACCGAACCCGCAGCACCCGGTTATGATGTCCGAATTTTCGAATGCCCGGAGTGCAACACGACCGGGAGCTTTACGGTCGCAATCTAGGCGGCGATGGCGGTGTCGAATAGACGAGACCAAATTGCCTTGAACATCGTTCCAAGCATAGCGCGTTGGGCGGCGATGACGGGGTAGTGGATCAGTTTGATTGCGGCAGCCCGACAGGCTGGCAACCGACCGATTCGGAGCGCATATTCCGAACATGACCGAATTCATAGAGTGGCTCACCGGAACGCATACATGCGACTGCGGAGCGAAATACAAAGTCGCCGTGATCGAAACGCCCACTGATAGCGTGACCTGTGAGAAATGCGGCACCCTGATGGACAGCCGACCCAACAAGAGCTTTCTGGCTTACGAGCGCATGCCGGGGGACGAATGACCCACACCCCAAACGCCCTGGCGACCTGAACCAGCTCTCCAAAGTGATTCCTGTCCGACCATAACGTCGATCTGCCCGACGTGCCGTTGCGTGAGGGCGGATGTAACCCCACGATGAAAAAACCCCGGCCTGGTGCCGGGGATTTTTCAATGTTTCGAAGGATGCGTCGAGAGCATATGGCAACGCTTCCCGACATTCATATGTCGCGATCCGGACATAAAGGGAATCTACTATATTCCATCACCGCACCATATAGGCAGTTATCGGTGACAGAGAGTGCTGCATGCTCCCGCCTGATCCATCAGGAGAGCCAGTTATGCCGCGTACCCAACCCGACCAACCAAAACCCTTATTCAAAAAGCACTTGGCGCTGGAAGCTCTTCGCGTCAAAGAGCAGATCAAATCCCTTCCGCAAGGCAGGAAGCGCGAACTTCTGGCTCGCAAGGCCCGGGAGCTGGAGATAGCTTTGCACGTCGACAAGTGGCTTTCGTCTAGCGGACTTAAGTCGCCCGACTAATGTCCGAGCGTCTCGAATATCTGGCCGCCCCCGTTGGCGATATTTACCGATGAACCGGCGTCGTTCGAAGGATCGCGCATTCCAAGGCGGCGATGGCGGGGGTAGTGAATCAGTTTGAGTGTGGCAGCGGGGTTGGGGTTGAATCGGAGCACCGCAGGCGCATATGTGGAAGATGTCTTCCCGCGACCGTTGGGTTGAAAATCTTCGCTGTCCCCAGTGCGAAAAGAGCGGCCCCGCCGAGCTTTCGCAGATGGATGGCTCTTCCGATATACAGGTGGATAGCTTTCCCGAAGGCTTTAGGGTTTTCGAATCCGTGCACGGCATCAACTTCTACTGTTCTTCGTGCAACTGCCCAGCGGAACCCTGATGACCCACCCCAAAACGCCCTGGGGCCCAACCAGTTCGTTCACTGACAAGGTGAGTGGCCCATTTCTATTTTGAAAAACTCCGTAATTCTACGGGGTTTGAGGCTGTGGGTAACCTGTGGATAATTTGTGGATATCTGCCCCAAAAGCGTCGACAAATTGCAGGACAAAGTTTGCACTACTCAGTTCGATTGAGATGCCATCGCAAGGTGTCCGTGCGTCCTCGCAACATCACAATCTTTGCGGACCCTTTTGAGTGTCCTCCGTTCGCCCAGAGCGAAAGGAAATTCAGATGAATTTCGTTGTCGATAACACCTGCCCAACATGCGGCAGCACCATAAGGCACGCTGTCATCGATCTTCACCCCACGGACCGAGACGCAGCGATCCATTCGCTTAAATGCGCGGACTGCGGCTATGAAAAGACCAGTGTTCTATCACTTCGGCCCGCAGCCGCGCCAAAGATCAAATTTGCCAAAGATCAGACTGCAGTTCGATTCGAAGATCATCGCCGGTAGAGCATCTACCGAGCAGGTCCCGAGGAGACGCTGTTCCGGTCGGTGCCAGGGTCCGGTATCACCTCTCAGGACCCCGCCTCGGTTGGCGGCCTCTTTCGGTTCAAGCGAAGCGTTCGATGCCGCTTACCGGCACGAAGCAGGCTGGGCAGCTTCGTCTCGCGAACCCGCTGGAGCGGGATGACTTTTCTTCGAATCGTCATCCCGCTCTATCTCTTTGTTTGAGCATGATCTCCGCGCAAACGCTTCGCGTTTGTCGCGAGGGAAAACCGGCACCCACCCTCGGGTCGTGGCCCGAGGGCATGCTTTTCCGGATCATGCTTGGGCGCAAAGCAGGCATGCTGTACCTGTTGCTCTAAACAAACACATGGATCCCGCCTGCGATCATTTCGCGCGCCCAACGCCGCCGCGTGCACCGCATCCCGCGCCCTCCGTGCGTGGCGATCATAGAACCCGCGGTGAGGATATTTGATCGGGATGCCATTGCGTAGAGTCCGAGGCTAAGCACCGGCTTGACGAGTTGAACGCACCGCAATATGCAACCCTCCCCGTCTAATTTCGTTATCCCCACGTCCATTTTGACAAAGGAGGCTTGAATGGCGCGCGCAGGCAAAATCGTGTTTGACGCTCAGGTCTTTGTTGCCATCGTTGGAACCGGAAAGACCATCCTGGAATTTCAAAAGAATAAGGATGTGTTCACGCAAGGCGATGTCGCGGACACGGTGTTTTACATTCAAAAAGGCAAGGTCAAGGTGACTGTCCTGTCCGATCAGGGCAAGGAGGCGGTAGTCGGGATATTGGGACCCGGACAGTTCTTTGGTGAAGGCTGCATGAATGGCCAAAAGCTACGCATTTCGACGGCAACGGCGATGGACGATTGTGTCATCACGGCCATCACGAAAGACGCGATGTTGGCCGCGCTTCATGCCGAGCCGAAATTTTCCGAGATGTTTATGGCATATCTCCTGACCCGCAACAGCCGGGTCGAGGAGGACCTGATCGATCAACTATTCAATTCCAGCGAGAGGCGGCTTGCGCGCATGCTGCTGCTGCTCGCGAATTTCGGGAAGGCAGGCAGCCCGCAGCCGATCAGTCCGAACATCAGTCAGGAAACACTGGCGGAAATGATCGGCACCACGCGATCCCGCGTCAGCCATTTCATGAACAAGTTTCGCAAGCTGGGCCTCATCGACTACAACGGGCACATCGAGGTTCACAATTCGCTGTTGAGTGCGGTGTTGCACGAAAAGCCCGAGCTACACGAGGATCATTAGGGAGCAGCGCCGATCTAGGGAAAGGGCACCAGCGCCGAGCGAGGCGTTGTTTTTGCCAAACCGTCTCTTATTGAACTGACAGCTCGCCGCCACACCACTAGATTGGGAGCGTAGTCCCCAACTTCTCTGCATTGGAAACACCAGTCCTTCCGTGCAGGGATTTTTTTGCGCTATAGGGAGCATGGCCCTTTCCGTAATCGAGCGTGGTCAATCTTGCTCAGGCCACCAATAACGGTGACATCCTTTCTTTTAACTTGCCAACGGGGTCTTCTCGGCATTCTGTGCCGCATGGAAAGACAAGACCGGCAGAAACCGACTTCACCGCGCTGCTCGACATGCGGGGAGCAGCCCAAATTCACAACGAGCATGCTCGACCCGCCGACAGGGCGAACGTTTCACATGTTCGATTGCCGGTGCGGCAACAGAACCTGGATTTCAGAGAAGGTTGCGGCATAGGCCGCCGCGCGTGTCGTTGCGAAGCCGTCTTGAGCGGCACAATCGCTTCGTGGACGAGGTGATCAAATGAAGTGGCGGCAGTTCATCACGTTCCTCGCCGGGCCAAGCGCCGGTTGGCAGCAAGACTTGCGCGGGCAGCACAGTGATTGGATGAATCTGATAGTGGCGTTGAGTGGAGTGGCGTGCATGCTGTCATCGCATTCCTCCCTTTCTCAGGAGTTAGGCAAAGAGGTCGCATCGGAGCAACAGGTTTTCAACAATGCCTGTCGAACCTGCCACACGATCAAGGAAGGCGACAATCGACAAGGCCCTAATCTGTACAAGATTATCGGAAGGAAAGCCGGATCGCTGCCGGACTACAACTATTCCAGCGCGATGAAGGGCGCAGGCTTCGTCTGGGACGAGGAAAAGCTCGAGCACTTCATCACAAGCCCCGATGAGGTCGTGCCCGGCAACAACATGAAGCCATATAGCGGTCTCGCATCGACCGACGACAGAGCAAAAGTCATCGCTTTCCTGAAATCAGTCTCGACCGGACGACCGTGATCCGGCTAACTAACCCAGGCGCGGCAAGACCGCGAGCGCCGCGAACAAATTACCCTGCCCGGGAGTCGACTAGCCAGTAGTTGGCAGTTGGTGTATAAACATCTCCATGAGTTGGGATGCGGAAGACGTAGCACTGCTCAAGAAACTCTGGGCCGTCGGGCGGAGCGCCGCACAGATAGCGCGCCGTCTCGGGTATAGCCGTGACGCGGTCTGCGCCAAGCTAACTCGTTTGGGCCTGAAGCGCGGTCACAAGCCGCCAACAGCAAAACCCAGGATAAGGCCGGTGCCGAAGCGAAGGCCGGCGTTGTTGGTTGCCTGTGCCAGCCCGGTGGCAAAGAAGGTGTCGCGGAAGAAAGCAGTGCGGAAGCCCAAGGAACTCACGAAGCGCCAGCTTTACGCCATGCTGGCCGAAGCGGTCAGGAATACGGGCTGACGGGTTCACAAGCACCTGGCCGCTGCGAAATCCATTCGGTGCGAACGACGGGAATATCGGGTGGCAGCAACGCCGTCAGTCGATAGCCGCCAAAGCAAAAAACGGGACCCAAACGCATCTCTGGCAGGAGCAGAACAATGGCTCTCCTAAAACGAGATTTGTATCGTCAGGTAGAAGGCCCTGAGGTCACTCACGCGGATCGCTGCACGCTGGTCTTCGATACCGACAGCAAAAATTTATATGTCGAGCGTGAGGTAGCGCATTTGGACGCGAAGGTCGGGGGCACCGTCGACTACCGGACGGCGACGATGGATATCGCGGATTATCTCAAGCAAGGCGGCCAAACCGCCGGGCACCGCGAGCTATGGCGATTGCTGAGATCGATCTTCAAACAGGACAGCGATGCTGACCAAGCGATCTAGCCGTATCGTTTCCCCAGCCTTTTGGGCCTCTTGAGGAACATCCGCTTGGCCTTTGCCTCCGCACGCTTTTTGATCTCGGCCTTGATCTGTTCAATCAAGGTTCTCGTTTCCGGCGTGTGTACTTTGAGGGTCGAAGTCATTTGCGTTCCCCCCTCTTACAAACTCACGTTGAGAGACTAATCAAATTTCAGAACAGGGCAATGGCAAAAGCGTTTGAAGAGCACGGCACCGCCGAGATCAGCCGAGCCGGGCTTGCCACGGCGGCAGTACAAGGCACTGCAGCGGCGTCTCGGGCCGCCGCATCCGGAGCAAGATCCGGCTTGTCGAAGCTCGCGTTTGAAGTACCCTCCAGGCTCGATCTCCTGCAGCGCGGGTGGAGAGTTGAATGTCGGGTCGTGCTCTCATAGGCGTGGCAGTTCTGGCCGCGCTAGCCGTTTGCAACCCAATCACCACGGCGCAAACTGTACCGAAACTTGACTACGAATTTTTCAAAAGCCGCGTCGAGCCGGTCTTTCTGACCAAACGGCCTGACCATGCCCGCTGCTACGTCTGCCATGTCGAGAGCAACAACCCATTCCGCCTGGAGAGACTTGCACCCGGCGCGCGCGCCTGGTCCGAGGAACAATCGCGCCGTAACTTTGAGATGGTCTCGATACTCGTCAACCCGGGGGATCCCGATACAAGCCGGCTGCTGCTTCATCCCCTTGGCCCCGAAGGCGGCGGAGATGTGTTTCACTCTGGCGGACGGCAGTTCGCCTCGAAGCGCGATCCAGCCTGGCGCACGCTCGCCGCGTGGGTTAACGGAGCGACGCTCGCTTCCCAGCAGAAATAGCGGCGGAGCCCGGACGGTCCGGGATAACAAGCGTGTTGATGCGCTTGGGCACCTCGCCGACCGGGACCACGGCAATCAGCTTCATTGATTTGGCATCGATTGCCGAGACCGAGCGCAGACCTGCGTTGGAAATGAAGGCCGTCTTGCTGTCGGGCGTGAAGGTGACCCAGTTTGCGACCGCCGAAATCGATCCATGCCCGGGCAGCTTGAGGGACGGAAGCGCGACTTCGCCTGATAGCGCGAGGTCGGCGAGCGAGTAAACATACACCGCGTTATTGGGGATGCTGGTCACCCACAGGCTCTTGCCGTCCGGTGCAACGCCAATGCCATGGGAAGGCGCCGTGGCGCGGTCCCCGTCGGTCTCAAACCCGGTTTTGGCTGCCGGTAGCTGGACCCGTGCCACTTCCTTGCGCGCGGCAAAATCCACCACCGCGAATCCGTTGAAGTCGGACAATTGCACAAAGATTCGCTTGGTCGAGCCATCCGGACCCGCCTCGATCGCCATCGGGCGAATGCCCTTGTCGAGCTTGACTTCCCATGCGGGCTGCTCGGTCGCGAGATCGATGACCGTTACAATTCCGGTTCGGATCGAACCGGTGACGACGTATTTGCTGTCAGGTGTTACATAGACGTTGTGCAGCCTGCCGTTTACCGGCACGCTTTTGGTCCGGGTCAGGGTTGCCGGATCGATGATATCGAGCGCGCCGGGATCGCGGGCAATGCCGACCACGATGCGGCCGTCCCTGGCTACCGCGATATTGTTGGGGTGTGCGCTCAGCGCCACTTTCTTGACCAGCGCGCCGGACTTCCGGTCGAAAACATCAAGCGTGGAATCGACTTCATCGCTGACATAGACCTTGGAACCGTCGGGAGAGAATGCAATCCCGTGCGCACCCTCGATGCCCTTGATCTGCTGGACCACCTTGTTGGTGGCGGGATCAATGACGTGAATGCTGTCACCGGCGCTGTTGGTGACATAGACGCGCACCGTGCCCGCCCAGGCCGGAACCGGTGCAACCACCAACAAGATCCAGATATGGCGCAAGGCGCGATAGACGTTCATGGGCGTCGGACTCCCATTCCTCTGACCTGCGCTTGCTCGGAATCTCAGCGCTCACATCGGCGGGATCACGCCGTCCTTGCCGAAAAGAACAGCACCGCCGTGCAAGGAGCCGTCCGACTGACGTTCGGTCGGCACGAACACGATGGCACCGGGCGCAATATCATCCTTGCTTGCCGGAACCAGAGCAACCACCGGCACATTGGCGGGGATATCAATTTTCTTTTCGCCACCTTTATAAGTCACCGTCACTGTTTGACCGTCGACAGCCTTGACAGCATTCGCTACCGTCGCATTTGTCATCATGCTTGATGAGCCGAGGTCCCAAGGGTAGTGGCCTTCGGCGGTCCCGCGCAAACTATCAGGGAACACGACGACTTCCACTGATCGCAAGGTTGTATCGGGTTGTGTTACGGTCGCGGTGCCAATGAACGTGCCTTCCTTGATATCCGCCATCGACGACTTTACGACGGCCAGCGCGGCAAATTTGTCGGCCAAGCTGACGGAGACATCTTTGCCGTCCTTGGCGCGAACGACGAGTTTGGACCCGTCGAGGCTCACCACGGTGCCACGCACGCGGACAGGAGTGCCATCTGCATAAACCGGCGCGCAACCCAGCGCTACCGGAACGAGAAGCGCGCCAAAAGCGGCGCGCGCCAGACGTCTGTGAATATACATGAAGCACCTCATGGCTGGTCGAGGACGCAGCCAACGTAGCGCGCTGGCGGAAAACTGTCAGCGTCGGATTCTTGTCCGATATCACTATCCCGCGATGTCAGGATCGTCAGGAGGCGCAGGGTCAGCAACCCGGCGGGCTTTTCCTGGCTTCATCGCCAGCCGTTGCCGCGCTGCAGGCGATCGACGGCAACAACAAGATCGGGCCGCTCGAGCACTTCAACCAGCCTGTCAAGGATGCGCTCGTGGTTGTGCGGGCGAGGCTCCAGATATTCTTCAAGGATGCGCTGAGCCTCGCTTACGGCCTGAAGCGCTAATTGCTGATCGGTCATAACTTCTCCTTGAACGCAGAGAAACAGACCTGATGACATCAAGTCATATTAGTTCCACGGGTCCGGCCGCCCAATTGCCGCAAAATGGCAGGGACGTTGACCCATCAAACCGGCGCGGCAAAAAAGCCGATGGCAAGGGCGAACAGCATCAGTCCGCCGAACGCATAGATCGCGATATTTACGGGATTGGTCATCTGAGCATAACCCTGCCGACTAATATCGGTTCCGACGCAATTACAGTCTCCAGCGGACGACCGCGCCAACCGAGTTGGTCTCCATGACAGGTTTTCCAGCCTTGATGATACGCTCCGCATGGACGGATCCGTCGCTGCTCGTGTCGCGAAATGACAGGGCGAGACCCGCTACAACAATCGCTGCACCCAACGCGACCATCACGATTTTGAGGTGCGTAAGGCGATCGGCGCTATAAATGGAATGGTTCATTTGAGCCTCCTGCACCTTTTCCGGCGCTTAGGCGAAGAGCCTAGGTCGCGATTGTTTCAAAATGGTTGCGTGAGAAGGACAAAATGGTTTCATCGCGGGGAATGAAGGGGGTTGTCGGCATCCGACGGCCTGATTGGCTTGAACCTGGCTGTCACCGGGAAGGTTTTTTGCAGTTCGCCTTCTGCCGCGTGCACCGCATCCCGCCCCTCGTCCATGGCGATCGCGATACCCCCAAGGCTGACCGGCGCATCGCGGCAACTCGGGGCAAATCTCATCCTGATATCCATCCTCCGGTTGCATCTCTGATCGCGCGATAAAGGCAGCCGGATGCTGGCATACAGGATGCAGATAGTCGCATCACTCGGCAAGGCGCGCCGGCGCTTGCGACCTCAACTCCCATCGTTATGATCGAAGCCAGAGAGGTGCACCAAGCGCCCGCGATATCAGGGAGAGACGTATGAACTTGACCCAGGGCCTGCGCCGGGTGCAGCAGACCAACCCGGAGGGAATCGCGACGGTCGACGGCGACCGCCGCCGCAGCTGGCGCGAGATCGGCGAGCGCGTCGCAAGGCTCGCCGGCGGTCTGCGTGAACTCGGCGTGAACCGCGGCGACCGCGTCGCAGTGCTGATGCTGAACTCCGACCGCTATCTCGAACTCTATCTCGGCATCGCCTGGGCCGGTGCCGTGATCGTGCCCACCAACATCCGCTGGAGCCACGCCGAGATCGAGGATTCGCTGCACGACTGCCGCGCTTCGGTTCTGGTCGTGGACAAGGCTTTTGCCAGGATGGGGGTCGAACTGGCAAAGGCCGTTCCGCTGGCGCTGATCTATGCCGACGACGATGCCGGCCCAACCGAGGCGCGGAACTACGAAAAACTGATCGCTGCGAGCGAGCCGGTGCCGGACGCGATGTCCTCGCGCGAAGAGCTTGCCGGCATCTTCTATACCGGCGGCACCACCGGCCGTTCCAAGGGCGTGATGCTGAGCCACGCCAATATCGTCAGCAACGCGCTGCACATGCTGAGCGAGGGCCTGTTGCCCGACGGCACGATCTATCTCAACGCCGCGCCGATGTTTCACCTTGCCAATGGCGGCGCGATGTTTGCTTCCCTGATCGGCGGCGGCACCAACGTGATCGTGCGGACGTTCAATCCGGAACTGGTGATGGACACCATCGAGCGGGAGAAGGTCACCGCCACCCTGATTGTGCCGACCATGATCCAGATGCTGGTCGATCATCCCGCGTTCCAGACCGCCGACCTGTCGTCGCTGCAGCGGATCATGTACGGCGCCTCCCCGATCTCGGAAGCGCTGCTGAACCGCGCGATGTGGGGGTTGCCCGGCACCGCGTTCCACCAGCTCTACGGCATGACCGAATTGTCTCCGCTGGCGACGCATCTGCCGTGGGACCAGCACACCGGCGAGGCGGCTTCGAAGAAAAACCGGCAGCGCGCCTGCGGCCGCGCCGCGATCGGCTGCGAGGTCAGGATCGTCGATGCCGACCGCAAGCCGGTCGCATCGGGCGTGGTCGGCGAAGTCGCCGTACGCGGCCAGAACGTGATGATGGGCTATTGGGAGCGGCCGGAAGAAACCGAAAGGGCCGTGATCGACGGCTGGATGCACACCGGCGACGGCGGCTATATGGACGAGGAAGGCTATGTCTATCTGGTCGATCGCGTCAAAGACATGATCATTTCAGGCGGCGAGAACGTCTATTCGATGGAGGTGGAAAACGCCATCGCGCAGCATCCTTCGGTGTCGCAATGCGCCGTGATCGGCATCCCCAGCGAGCAATGGGGCGAGACTGTCCACGCCTTCGTGATCCCGAAGGCCGGCGCCCACGTCAATGCCGCCGAAATCATCGCATTCTGCAGGGAGCGGATCGCCGGCTACAAATGTCCGCGCAGCGTCGACGTCAGGACCGAACCGTTTCCGCTCTCGGGCGCCGGCAAGGTCTTGAAGCGCGAGTTGCGAAGGCTTCATGCGCAAGACGGCGCGCCGGCGCAGGCGAAGGCGGGGTGATTCACGCCGCGCCGACTTCGAACACCTCGCCGTCGTAGCCGGCCTCGAGCGGAATCCGAAGCTGACGAACGCCGTCGCGCCTGGTCACCACGGGCATCACGGTGACGATGGGTTTGCCCCTGCTGTCGTCGAGTGCTGCCTCCACGCTTGCCTGCTTGCCGAGCCTGATCAGGTTGCGCGTGGTCGGAAACGGCAGCTTGAAGCGCCCGCTCTGGCCGCCTTCGAGCGCCTCGCGCGGCGACACCCAGATCGAATCGGTGGATTCCTTGCCGTCGTGGGCGCCGACCTGTTCCGGCGGGGCGGCGGCAAGAAAGAACCAGGTGTCGAACCGTTTTGGCAGGCCTTCCGGCGTGATCCAGTGCGCATAGGGCACCAGCTCGTCGAGTGCCAGCACCATTCCGCTATCGGTGAGAACTCTTGGGAATGTCGTCTTGCCCTCACATAAAGCGGCGCGATGGGCAGCCTCGATCGCGCTGGCGCGGCTGGCATCGACCAGCGCGTTCGAGCCGCATGGACGCGCCAGCAGGATGCCACTTTCCTCAAAGGTTTCGCGGATCGCCGCGATCCGGAAACTCAAGGAAGCCGTGTCGAGCCCCTCGCCGCCGGAATAAAGCTCCGGGCTCGCGATGATGTCCTGATCGCCCTTGTCGACGCTGCCGCCGGGAAATACCAAGGCGCCCGAGTTAAAGTCGATCTCATAATGGCGCACCATCATGAAGACCTCGATCTCGGCCCCGGCGCCGTCGCGCAGCAACAAGATGGTGGACGCGGGCCGCGGTGCGACGGCTTCGGCCATCAAATCACTCCGCAGCACTTGATTGCGGTTGCAAATTCGCGCGCTTGTCGACCCGCGCGACCCGCGACAGCAGATAATCGACTTCAGCCTTCGCAGCCTGGGTAATGCTCGAACCCGGCTTGCGTTGCGCGCTGGAGGCGATCACGCCGCGCTTTTGCAGCACGTATTTGCGCACCGCCAGGCCCGCGCCGGGTTGTTGCTCGTAGCGGATCAGCGGCAGATGGGCATCGAACAGATCATGCGCGGCGTCACGCTTGCCGGCTTTCGAGAGTTTCACCACGTCGATCAGCAATTCCGGGAAGGCGTAGCCCGTCATCGCGCCATCGGCGCCGCGCTCCATTTCGAAATCCAGAAACAGCCCGCCATTGCCGGTCAGGATCGACAGCGGCCGCAGCGAGCCGTCCTTCTGGTAGGCGCGCAGCGCGGAAATCTTTTCCAGCCCCGGC
>Ga0209863_10000886_pt1 | contig 12730 bp, 12 predicted proteins | sample OrgsoiDNA2013046_FD_185796 | JGI IMG/M metagenome (GOLD analysis project Ga0209863, IMG submission 185796) | Permafrost soil microbial communities from the Arctic, to analyse light accelerated degradation of dissolved organic matter (DOM) -... | ecosystem: Environmental > Terrestrial > Soil >...
GTGGATCCCGACGTCTGGCGCGAGGAGGCAGCACTGATTGCCGAGCACTACGCCATCTTCGGCGACCGACTACCACAGCAGCTGTGGCAAGAGCACGATTCGCTCGTCCAACGACTCGGCTAGCTACATCAGTCCAGAAGTGGGCCAACTGCCGAGGGAGGTCACCGCGGTTGAAGGCTGCGCATCAGAACAGCAACCGTCGGTCGGCTGTCCGGCTCAGCGGCGGTGTCGGTCATCTGACCGAAGTGTGCGCCAAGCAGCTGAGCTTGGCACGCACCGAACAACATGATGGCCACTGTCGTCGAGTCGGCGTCATCGGCAGCCCGACCGGCCCGCATTTCGGCGTCGAGGTAACCGGCGATCGCCGTGATGATGTGCTGCGGCCCCGAGTCGCCCGCGTGTATGAGCTCGAGAAAGCGGGCGAGCAGTTCGGCGCGACCGAGCAATGCGCCGGCCAGTGGCAAAGCGCCGGCCTGAAATGCGGTGCAGGCCATCGCGATCGCGACGAGGTTGGCTTCGACCGTAGCGGTACCCGGCGCAGGCATTGCCTTGCGAAACTGGTCGCCGAGGTTGGCGAGTTCGAGGCGCAGCGCCTCGAGGATGAGTTCGTCTTTGTCGGCGAAGTGGTTGTAGAGCACGCCGTCTGACACGTCGGCAGCTCGGGCAATCTCGCGGGTCGTTAGCCCGCCGAGACCGTGCGCCGCGAGTAGTCGCCGGGTGACGTTGACGAGGTGCCGCCGCAGCGCACCCGCCGGGTCAGACTCAAGATGACCTTGGACGGCGCGTGCTCGGCGAGGCGACATGGGTGGATACAACCAGACGGACTTAGACGACGTCACGCCGTAGCGTCACGATGACTGCGCCGACGCAGAAGGCCGCCGTCCACAACGCGAGCACGATGCCCCCGCTTGCCTGGGGCAGCAGTCCGCTGCTCGAGTCATAGCCGAGACCGCGGGCGGCGGTCGCGGGTAACCATCGGCCCAGCGAGACGGCAAGGCCAGCCACCGCGGTCTCGGCTATGAAGATCCAGACGACGGCGGCCACGATGGCCGCCGACTGCGCTCGGATCAGTGCGCCCAACGCGACGCCGACGACGGCGTACAAGACGTGCCACGCGGTCACGCCGACAAATGCGCGCACGACTGTGCCGTCGTCGGCACCGAACGAGATGCCTTTGACCGAATACCAGATCAACGCCGTCGTAAGTGCAACCGCAGAACTGAGGATGCCGGCGACGAGCCCGGCGACCGCGGCGATCCAGAACTTGGCCAGCAACACCGGGGTGCGCCGCGGCGTCGACAAGAATGTGTCTGCGATTGTCCCGTGCCGGTATTCGCCGGCGCTGATCGTCACGCCAATGATCAGCGACATGACCGCGGCGAGCCCGCCGTGAACGAGCAGAGCACGCACACCGGCAGCCGTCGCAAGTTTCGTCGAGCTGATCGCGCCCGATTCGACGGCGCCGCTCTCGGCGAGAGCGATCAGTGCAAGTTCGGCGATGATCACCCAGCGAATCGTGCGCGTAGTCAGGAGTTTGGCGAATTCGGAATGCGTCAGGTCGCGGCCCGCGGTCACGCCGGTCATCCGGCGACCTCGGTGGTGAGCCGCAGAAACGCGGCTTCGAGAACCGCCGGGTCGGGGTTGGTCGCTGAGCCCGCGAGGTCGCCGAGCGGGCCGTCGAAGCGTAGCCGGCCGTCGCTGATGACGACGACGTGATCGGCGGTTCGCGCCACTTCGCCGAGCAGATGGCTCGACATGAGAACCGTGCGACCTTCGTCTGCTAGCCCGCGAAGAAAGCCGCGAAGCCAGGCGATGCCCTCGGGGTCGAGCCCGTTCGCGGGTTCGTCGGCGATCAGGATCTGCGGATCGGCGAGTAGCGCCGTTGCCAGCCCGAGCCGTTGGCGCATCCCGAGGGAGTAGTCGCCGACCCGCCGTCGCGCGGCCTGGGTCAGTTCGACGAGCTCGAGCACTTCATCGACCCGGGTGTCGGAGAGGTGTGCTGCGCGGGCCACGACGCGCAAGTGGTTACGCCCGCTGCGGCTGGGGTGAAAGCAATCAGAGCCAAGGACGACGCCGACCGTGCGCCGCGGCGCGGACAACTCGGCGTACGGCCGGCCATTGATCAGCGCCCGGCCCATCGTCGGGCGGATCAGCCCGAGCATCATGCGCAGCGTGGTCGTCTTGCCGGCGCCGTTGGGCCCGAGCAGAGCTGTTACGCGCCCAGATTGGATACCGAGCGTCAGCCCTTCAACAGCACTGAATGTCCCGAAGCGTTTACCGAGATCATCGAGACGGATCGGCAGCGATTCCATCGAACCTCTTCTATGAGCAGATGTTCATGAACGTGCGCTCATATTGAGGGGCCGCCGTCGGACTGTCAAGCGCGGTGCGGCTGGAGACAGGAAATGAGCACGCTCAGTGGGCGCGACCGGGCGCGTCCGCTACGGCCGCCGCTGACCGCTCCGGAAGACCGGGGCAAGATCAGATTGCCCTCAGGTCCTGGTGGCCGGCGCCGATTGTGGTGTCACCGACCAGAGACGGGATTCCCGAATGAGAGGCGCGGCATCGATGTCTCCGCGCTCGCGTCGGGTGGCGTTCTGGTTCGGGCTGTCGGTGTCCGTCTTTTTCCTGCTCGCCGTTTCGTTTCACCCCGGTCGTGCGGCCTCGTGGACCCCATTCGACGACATCGGGGAGACTGTAACGCCGTTCGTCGCCGCGATCAGTTGTTTCGCGATCGCTCGCCGCAGCGCCCGTCGCGAAAGCGCCGCATGGAACCTGATCGCGTTGGGCGCGGCCTCATGGGGCTTGGGTCAGCTCTTGTGGACGTATTTTGAGGTCGGTGTCGGCCAACCACCCGCATCGCCGTCCGTCTGCGACATCGGCTTCTTGCTCAGCCCGGTTCTAACGATTGCCGGGTTACTGCTGTTCGTGGAAACCCCTGCAGCCCAACTGTCGCGGCTGCGCGGCATCCTCGAGGCGGTGCTCATCGCCGGCGGCCTACTTGTAGCAGCCTGGGCGCTCCTCCTCGAACCTGTTGTCACGACCTCGACTGCCCCGCTTCGCGAAGAACTCGTCACGCTCGCCTACCCGGTGCTGGACGCGGTGTCACTCGCGGCACTGATTTTCACCGCAACACGACGCCGGCGAAACATACATGGCCGCCTAACGGTCCTCGGCTCAGGCATCGCGTGCTTAGCGGTGGCCGACTCGTCATTCTGGTATCTGACGACCGTCAAGAACGTCGACGGCGTGAATCCCAGCGACGCCGGGTGGTTCATCGGGTTTCTCGTCATTGCTTGGAGCGTTACAAGCAAGAACCGCCCAGCTGGCGCACGGCAGCCAGCTGCAGCTGTCACCCGCAGGTTCGCATCGCGAGATGTTCGAAGCTGGATCGCTCTGGCCCTGCCCGAGCTTGTGGCTCTACTTGGCGTGATCATCGCATCGCTGCACGACGTCATCGCTGCGTCCAAGCCGAACGTCACCTATCTCTACATCCTCACAGCTGTTGGTTGCATCGCGCTCCTGCATGGGCTAGCCGTATTGATGGAAAACCACGCCCTCACGACCAATTTGGAAGCCCGAATTCTCGACCGCACCGCCGAGCTGGGCAGGCGCGAACGTCACTTTAACGCCCTGGTCGAACATTCGTCCGATGCCACGCTCGTTCTGACTCCCGAACTCGTGATCTACTCCGCAACCGAATCGGTGCGCAGTGTGTTGGGGGTCGACCGCGCCGACCTGGTCAGCCGACGGCTCGACGAGCTCGATTCGTCGTTTGCGGGGCTCGCACGCAGCTTCACAGCGTTCGCCGCGACGACCGACTACTCACGACAGGTGACGTGGGAGATGGGATCCCCAGATGCGGGCGGCCGAATTCTCGACTCCCACATCACGAATCTCGTGGCAGACGCCGACGTCAGAGGGTACGTCGTCAATACCAGGGACGTAACCGAGCGCGCACAACTCGAGCGAGAGATCCGCCATCAGGCATTTCATGACCAGCTATCCGGCTTGCCGAATCGCGCCCTGTTTTACGACCGAGGCGAGCATGCGCTAGCCCGGGCGCGTCGCACAGGCGATGGGGTAGCCGTCGTCGTGATAGATCTCGACGGATTCAAGCACGTCAACGACAGCCTTGGGCATCAAACAGGAGACGCGCTCCTTCGAAGCGTGGCCGAGAAACTCCAGGCCGAGACTCGCGTCGGAGACACACTCGCTCGGCTCGGCGGCGACGAGTTCGCTGTCCTCGTCGAGGACATCGAGGATACGGCCCACGTCGCAGCGATTGCCGAGCGCTTGCGCGTCTGCGTCGGCGAGCCGACATCAGCGGCTGACTACGCCGTGACCGCCAGCATAGGTGTGGCAATCAGTTACGACGACCACTCGTCAATCGAGGATCTTCTCCGGCACGCTGACATCGCGATGTACGTCGCGAAGTCGAACGGCAAGAACGCGGTTCAGCTGTTCGAGGCCTGGATGCACGATCGCGCATCCGAACGCTTCAGGCTTCAGTCGGAGCTTTCCGGGGCCCTCGATCGCGGCGAGTTCGCCCTTTACTACCAACCGTGCTGGACCCTCAAGACCGGAGCCCTCGAGGGCTTCGAAGCACTCCTGCGATGGAACCACCCCGTTCTTGGGCTCATCCCACCAGACCATTTCATCCCACTGGCCGAGGAAAGCGGAATCATCGTCGCGCTTGGCCGCTGGGTACTGCAAGAGGCAACCAGGCAGCTCGCAGCGTGGTCGCGCGCGATCCCCACCTGCAGCGATCTCACCATGGCAATCAACGTGTCGGCGCGACAAATACGCGACGCCGAGCTTGTCGACCACGTACGCACAGCCATCGTCGGTGCGCAGGTCGATGCGCGTCGCATTGTGCTTGAGGTGACGGAGAGCGTTCTCGTCCATGACCCTCGCGAAGTCGCCGACAAGCTTCGCCAGTTAAAGGCAGCAGGTGTGCGCATCGCGGTTGACGACTTCGGCACCGGCTATTCGTCACTGTCGTACTTACAGGAACTTCCCATCGACATCCTCAAGATTGACAAGGCATTTGTCTCGAAGGCATCCGGAAACGAGACTGATGACCAACGAATGTTGAGCGCGATCGTCACGCTCGCCCAAAACCTAGGGCTGAAAACGGTCGCCGAAGGAGTCGAGACGACCCGCCAGGCCGCTCTTCTCACCGAGTTCGGCTGCGACCTGGCCCAAGGCTTCCTTTGGGCGCGACCACTACCCCCACCGGATGCACTTTCACTGCTCCTCGCGACTTCCACAGTGCCCGCCTGCGAGGTCGCGTAACTCTGCCGCGGGTCTGTCAGGAAGCAACCGCGGAGAGCCTGTACCTGGCGTTCATCGTCGGGCTACACACCTGGGAGGTCAGGCCGTGGCGGTGGCCGCGACCTGGTCTGCGTGGAACTCCGAGAAGGCGGCGAAAGCGCGCGGGCCGTAGATGCTGGCAGGTCCGCCGTTCATCATGATCGTGACACCGATCGTCTCGGCCGCTTCCTCGAGACTAGCTCCGTGCCGGACGGCCGCGTGGGCGTGCGCAGCGATGCAGCCGTCACACTCGGAACTGACCGCAATCGCCAGCGCAATGAGTTCTTTCGTCTTGGTATCCAGCGCCCCGTCGGCGAGCGCGGCGTCGTGTAGCGCACCGAATCCCTTGTAGACGTCGGGGATCATCCGCCGTAACTCGCGGGCATGGGGCCGGAGTTCGTCCTGGACATCTTTGCCGTAGGTCATAACTCGATCTCCCTCGTTGCTGTTGGTGCGTTAACCGCCATGAGTACGACGTCGATCGCGTCGCGCGGGCCATCGTCGGTGACGACGGTCCGCACCACAGCTTCACTGCACTCGATCGCCAGGCCTGTACCTACCAGGTCTGCCGCGACGTCCTCCGCGGTGTAGAGCAGGCCAGCGTCCTGCGGCCCTCCGAAGCCGCCCACCATGTTCTTAGAGTCATGCGCGACGACAAGCAAACGACCGCCCGGCGCGACCGCGCTCGCTGCCGATCGCACCACGGTGCGCCGATCGTCGGCCGGGACCTGCAGGTAGACCAGCAAGACCAGATCGAAGGACCCGGGCGTCGGTTGATAGGTGCGCACGTCGGCCCGCAGCATGTTCACGCGCTGGTCGCCAGCACCAAACCGTTTCGCAGCCAATACACGCACACGATCGAGCGCAACCTGAGAGAAGTCGACGACGGTGGCCTGCCAGCCGCGACCGGCCAACCACAGCGCATTTCGCCCCTCCCCGCCGGCCAAGTCGAGCGCCCGGCCCACCGGCAGGTCCGCGGTCAGCCGTTCCACCCACTGGTTGGGCGTCGCCGACCACACCAAGCCGGTGCCGGAGTAACGCTCGTCCCACTCGGAGCTGTTGATCGGTTCCTCCACGTGCGGTCGACGGTCGAATGCAAGCTCATGGCAATCGCCCGCATCATCGACTACTCACTCACCATATACCCCATGGGGTATAGTGGGTAGAAGGGCTCGGCGAAGTTGCGACTAGGAGGTCAGCGGTGTGCAGCCAAGCGATTTGCCGCACGTGCGGCAAGGTCACGTACACCGGTTGCGGTCTGCACGCCACCGAAGTCCTCGCGGCCGTGCCAGCCGACAGGCGCTGCACATGCCGCCGCTAGCCGAGTCATGAGGTACGCCATCTCGGTGATGCTGCAGCAGCCGTTCGACGACGTTGTCGCGACCGTGCGCGGGACGCTGGTGGAGCAGTCGACCCCGCCATTCTGGTGAACGTTTCGGGCAACAGTGAGGTAAAACCGGTCGCCGACGAAGCCGCCGCAATGCTCCGCACCGCACTCGCCGCACTGTCCCACCACACGAATCGGAGCCCCTGTGCAACTTGACGCCGAAGGAATCACCCCCATCATCAACCGGCTCCGCCGCGCCGAAGGTCAGCTGGGCGGAGTCATTCGCATGCTCGACGAGGGACGTGACTGCCAAGACGTGATCACGCTGCTCGCCGCGGTGTCCAGAGCGCTCGACCGGGCCGGGTTCGCGATCGTCGCCAGTGGCCTGCGGCAGTGCGTCACCCAGCCCGAGAAGGCCGGAACCCCTGACCTCGGGGCGCTCGAGAAGCTCTTCCTCTCACTCGCCTAAGACCTCGATGACGCCGTCACACGAGCCCACGTCTACGGCGTCCGCAGCGAGTCGACGTACCGCCCGGCTGATGAACTCGGCCCCGCCGGGTTCGATAGCTGCCAGCTTGCCGCCGTATTCGCCCTCGCGGACCTCGGCAACGATCTCGATCTCGTCTTCGGTTCGCGGCAGCGTCGTCACGCGCGCACCCTTCCTGGCTAGTGGGGAAGACCAGTGGCTAATCCGGGTCGTTGGCGCGGGGAGTAGCGTCTGCGTGTTACGCGGGAAGTCCCCAGACTTTGGATCACTCGTGCAGGACCAGTCAGAATTCGCCACCCTTGGCCGACAAGGTGAGCATGGTCGCTTTGACAGTGATATCCGAGGCCGAACCCGAGGCCTCCGCCAGCCGCTGGATAGGCGTGGGCCGAGCGTCCGAGGCCGACTCGCCAGGTACACCAGGCCCCGACCAGCCGGGCCGAACAAGCATGGGCAGCCGAGCGCTGCGCGAGGCGCTAGCCGGGCGTACTCCCGCCCTGGTCGTCGTTTTCGCGTCGTCCGAACTGGATCTCAGTGCCCTCATGGCCGACCTCCGGGCTGAGGTCGAGGCGGAGGTACCCGTCGTGGGCTGCACCACGGCAGGCGAGATCAGCACCGAAGGTCCGAGCGATCGCGGCGTCGTGGTTGCCGCCTTCGGGGGAGACGACTTCTCCGTGGTCGCGGCGGTCGCCGAGAACGTCAGCGCCGGCCTACGAGAAGCGGGCGCCGAGGTCGCGGCTTCGGTCAGCAGACTCGACGACCGCCCGCACCGGATCCTGTTGCTACTAACCGACGGCCTTGCCGGCGACCAGCAGGAGATCGTGCGCGGCGCCTACAGCATCGTTGGCGCAGGCGTGCCGCTCGTCGGCGGCTGCGCCGGCGACGACCAGCACATGAAGACGACCAACGTGTTTTTCAACGGCCAGGTTTTGACGAACGCCATCGTCGGCGTTGCCATCGGGTCGACGTCCCCGTTCGGTATTGGCGTTCGGCACGGCTGGCGCCGAGTCGGCGAGCCGATCCTGGTCACGGGCAGCGTCGGCACCACAGTCCTCACCCTCGAAGACGAACCCGCACTCGACGTCTACCTACGCCGCCTCGGAGCCGCACCCGAGATGGCAGACCCGGCCGCGTTCGCGCGCTTTGCCATGACCCACCCGCTGGGGTTGAGCAAGCGCAGCGGCGAGGAGGTCCGCTTCATCGCGGGCGCGGATTTCGTCCAGCGCTCGTTGCAGTGCATCGCCCAGGTGCCGCAAGGCGGCCTCGCGTGGATCATGGAGGGCGATGACGCGTCCGTTCTTGCAGCGACGGACGGCGCGTGTGTTGATGCCCTGGAGCAACTCGGCGGACGCGCACCGAAGGGTGTTCTGGCGTTCGACTGCATCGCCCGTCGGGGTGTTCTCGGCGACGCCGGCATCGAGCGTGAAGTCGGCCGCATCGGCGCCGCGATCCGCGACGTGCCCGTAGCGGGTTTCTACAGTTACGGCGAGATCGCCCGGACCAAGGGCACCGGCGGCTTCCACAACCAGACACTCGTCGTCCTCGCGGTGTCGTAGGCCGTGGGCACACCGTCAACCACGCAGGTCAGCGGTACCCCCAGCGGGTGGGCACTGGAGCAGCTGACCGCCTACCTGTTCGGCCTTGCCAGCGCTGGTGATCCCGAAGCAGTGGTTCTGGAGGCGCTCGATCGGTCCGCGGAGGCGATGGAAGCCGAGGTTGCTGCGCTCGTCCTCGACGGGTCAGTGATCAGCTCGATCGGCTTCGCCAACGGCGAGGCACCCGTCGAAACCTTGCTCGCCACCGTCGCCGGCCGACTGACTTACGTCGACTTGCCGGGGGTCGGACCCTGCCATGCGTCGGGCGCGTCCTTCGAGTTGCAAGGCCAGTACTGCCTCGTTGTCGCGAGGACGGGCGACGCCGCCTTCTCGCCTGAGGAACGCAACTTGTTGCGCGGGATGAGCCGCGCTCTTGCTCTGAACCTCCAGTCGGCACGGGTGCTTGCAGCGATGCGCGAGCGCCAAGCTCTGACCGAGCGGCTCACCCGCATCCTGCGGTCGATCAATGGCAGGGCGCCGTTGCCGGAAGTGCTGCAGACGATCGTCGATGGCGCGGTCGAGCTCATCGCGGACACCTCGTTCGCGGGTCTGCGTCGCATCGATCCGCTGGATCCGGACTACTCCGTGGTGCTGTGCGCGGTCGAGATCGTGCCCGGATCCATGGTCGGCCAGCGCGCGAAGATCGGACGGGATGCTGCTGGCCGCGCAATTTCGGAGAAAAAGCTGGTCGTGGTCAACGACTACCAGCACGCCCCCACCGCGTTGGCACTGTGGTTGGAGTCTGGCACGCAGGCTGTGATGGCCGCTCCGGTGCACGAAAACGGGATCGTCGTCGGCAGCCTTGTCGTGGGCAGCGTCGTACTAGGTCGTCGGTATAGCGAGGCGGAGCAGGCGATCCTGCTGTCGTTCGCCGATCACGTCAGCCTTGCGCTGACCGACGCGAATATCACGGCGTCGCTGCACCGTGCGCTGGAGGCGGCGCGCCACGACGCGATGCACGACGAACTCACCCGGCTCCCGAACCGGGCACTACTGAGAGACCGGTTGGAGCAGGCCTGGGTGCGCGGCTGCCGCACCGGGGCACCCATTGCGCTGCTGTTTCTCGACTTCGACGACTTCAAAGACATCAACGACAGCCTGGGGCACGACGCTGGCGACCGGTTGCTCGTCGCGCTCGCAGAACGACTCGCTGGGTCGCTGCGACCCGGCGACACCATCGCGAGGCTCGGTGGCGACGAATTCGCCGTCCTGATTGAGAATTTGAGCGACAGCTCGACTGCCGAGGGGCTTGCGGCGCGACTACTCGAGGTGCTTCTCGAGCCCGTCGTCGTGAATGGCCGCGACGTGACCATGCGAGGAAGCGTCGGCATCGCCGTCTCCGACTTTACCGAGGCGGACAGTCAGTCCTTGTTGTACAGCGCCGACCTCGCGATGTACGAAGCCAAGCGCAGAGGTGGCGGCCGTTACGTGCGCTACCGGCCCGACATGCATATGGACACGCTCGTTCGCCTCGACACCGAGCAGGCACTGAAGCTCGCCATCGGCAACGGCGAACTTGTATTGCACTACCAGCCGATCGAGGAACTGCCGTCGGGCCGCATCATCGGAGCCGAAGCGCTGGTCCGTTGGCTGCACCCGGTGCGGGGTCTGATCCCGCCGATGGAGTTCGTGCCGATCGCGGAAGCGAGCGGCCTCATCATCGGGCTCGGCGAGTGGGTGCTGCGCACCGCATGCATGCAAGCCACCACATGGCCCGCCGACATCGAGATCGCCGTCAACTTGTCGCCTCGTCAGCTGGAACCTGAACTGCCACAGATGGTGCGCGACGTCTTGGCGCAGACCGGTCTGTCGAGCGACCGGCTGGTGCTCGAAGTGACAGAGGCAACAGCAATGGCTGACGCACCCGAGACGCAGCGCATCATCGAGGAGCTGCACGCACTGGGCGTGCACTTCTCCATCGACGACTTCGGCACCGGGCACTCGTCAATCGCGAGATTGCGCACGCTGCCCGTCGATCAGCTGAAGATTGACAAGAGCTTCGTGAGCACGCTGGACACCGACTCGGGCACCGATGTGTTCGTCAGCGCGATCGTCGCGCTTGCGCACGGGTCAGGACTCGTCGCGGTCGCCGAGGGCGTCGAGACCGCGGGACAACGCTGCCGGCTCGTCGCGCTTGGTTGCGACCGCGCTCAGGGCTACCTCTTCAGCCGGCCCGTCGAGGCCCACGTCATCGCGGCGATGCTGCACGATCGCGTGCTTGTTCAACACCCCTGATCGGACGACGGCAGAAGCTTGCGCGAGCGAGTCGACACCGGCCTGCAGGTGGCTCAGGTGGTGATGAATCCATCGCGCGCACACAGATTCCGGTGACCCCGTAGTGCTTCCAAGCGTGCTATCGGACGGCGGGGGTGTGCTGCTCGATGACAGGTCGTCGGCGATGTTCTCAAATGCGGTCGCGAGCTCGTGCAACTCGCCGTCCAGAAAAGCTCGTCGCCTTTCGTGCCGCCTTTCGTTCGAAGCGGCAGCGTCGCTAGTGAGTTCGCGGTAAGGAGTCGTGTTGCCCATCTGTTGCCCAACAGTGATCACCTTCTCCCGCACCGATCTCACCGAGATCGGTCGCAACTACGCGGTCTCGACGGGTCACTTGGCGGGCCTCTTGGCTGCGACACCGCTCCGCGTTCGGGCCGTCTTTGCAGTCGCCGATACGCGCTTCGCTGCAGCAGCTGCAGTGACAGCCTTCGCCGGCTTTTGGACACGGGAAGCTTTGGCAGGAACCGCGGCAGGGGAACGGCGAGTTCGTGACCCTCCGTTCTCGCCTTGACTCACCGCACTGGCAAGGTAGGCCGCCAGCGCTTCCCGGATGATGTCGCTCGCCTTGACATGGCGATCCGCCGCCAAAGCCTCGATGCGGGCATCAACCTCGGTGGAGACCCGGACCTGCCGGACCCGCGCGTGCTGACCCGGCTTCGCATCGGGGTCAATCGACGGCCGACCACCCAACGCCTTCACAAGAACCTCACGTCCGCGGTTAGCCGCATCAGATCCGCGCAACGCAGTCGTCGAACCAGGCTTCAGAGTCATCGCGTGCTCAGCCCAGTCGGCAGCGGCCCGGTAGTCCTTCGCGTTCGCCATCAGTTCTCTCCCATCCGGTCAAGGTGCTTCTTACGCCCGCCATCACATGAAACACGTGGAGACCTCTGGAACCGGCGATCTCCACCATCACCTCCAGCAGGGGCCCGCCACGTGCTCGCGGCGGCCCGATGAACAACGTCGGACGCACCCGCCCGCCGAGCCGCGGCTCATCGAACTCGACCTCCACATACACGGCGTGCTCGATCGCATGCAAAGCGTCTTCGTGCGGGATGCCATGCTTGTCCGCGCTGGCTGCCCAGCTGATCGCCACCCACGTAGTGTACTACAAAACATCGACGGTTGTGCAGTACAGAACCACCTGATGCGCTGGTAGCCAACGGTGTCGTCAAACACAATCATTTGCCGATGAGCGGATGTCCCGAAAGCTCGCAAACCGATTGCAGCGGCTCAGACCCGAACCAGGGCGCACAAACGAAAATTCCGGCCGACTGCGAAGACGGAAGGAACAATGAGGCAGCTGAGGACGTACTGGAAACGGGCCATTCCCGGACCCATCCGCCGGATCCCTCGGATCAGGGCGGCTCGACGAAGTGGCTGTCGTGCCGGGCCATGACCGACTGCACGGCGTCAGGGTCGGGCCGGCCGTGCGCGGCCAGGCTCCCCAATTGTTCGATCAGACCCAGGGCGTCCGCTGTGGTGATGGCGAGCACCCGCGCCGGCCGGGGCCTGGGTTGCGAAAGGTGTGGGGAGTGCCCCGGGCAGCGAACGCGACGGAGCCGGCAGGAGCATGATGGAGCTTCCCGTCCAGGACGAACTCCATCTCGCCTTCGATGACGTACCACGCCTCGTCGTAGCTGTCGTGCAGGTGTGCTGGCGGCCCCGGTACGCCCGGGGCCTGCTCCGCTTCGAACACGACGAAGCTCCGACCAGGCGCCGTCTCGATCTTGACCCGAG
>Ga0209863_10000887_pt1 | contig 12727 bp, 9 predicted proteins | sample OrgsoiDNA2013046_FD_185796 | JGI IMG/M metagenome (GOLD analysis project Ga0209863, IMG submission 185796) | Permafrost soil microbial communities from the Arctic, to analyse light accelerated degradation of dissolved organic matter (DOM) -... | ecosystem: Environmental > Terrestrial > Soil >...
CGAATCCCCAAGGCGCGATCGCGGCGGTGGGCGCGGCTGAAGTCCAATTGAGCGAAGGTCAGACCACGGCGATCAATCGGGTGGCCAGTGGAGAAGTGCCGGCCGCGGTGTTGGCTCTGTTGTCTCCGGAAGCGGCGCAGGCATTTCCCGAAATCGCAGGCTTCAGGATTTTTCGAGTACCGCTCTCGCCGTGTGCATTGACAGGACGACCGAACACACAATGAGCGATCGATCATCTCTGCTGGTCGACGCGAATTCGCGATATTGTCATTGAACGGTTGCTGCGGCCGCCACCAGCCGTTCATCCTTCACCACCCGGCCGTCGACGATATGAATCCCGCGATGCATTTGCGATGCCAGATCGAGATCGTGGGTGACTGCGACGACGGTTTTTCCGCGCAGCGCCACCAGATCGCGAAGGATTGCGAACACCTGCGTTGTGGCTGCGGAATCCAGGCTGCCGGTCGGCTCGTCCGCGAGGATGACCGGCGGATCGTTGGCCAGTGCGCGAGCGACGGCTACCCGCTGCTGCTGCCCGCCGGACAATTGATCCGGAGTTTTGTGGCGATGATCGCCAAGTCCGAACGAATCCAGCAACTCCTCGGCGCGCGCAGTGATGGCACGCGGCGACAGCTTGCCAAGCCCGCGCATCGGCAGTGCGACATTTTCGGTGATGCTGAACTCGGGAAGCAGAAAATGGAACTGGAACACGAAGCCGAGGCGGGTGAGCCGCACCCGCGCGCGCTCCTTCTCCGTCATCGTGGTCGTGGATCGTCCGTCGATCAGGATCTCGCCGCTGGTCGGCAGATCGAGCAACCCCAGCAGATACAGCAGCGATGATTTCCCGGAGCCGGAGGGGCCGGTAATGGCGATGAACTCACGCGGCATGATGGCAAGGTTGATATCCCGCACCAGCGTGACGGGCACGATCCCGCCGAGCACCTTCGTCACCTGGCGCGCTTCGATCAGGGCGGCGCTCATGTCGCGCCCCGGATGATATCGACGGGGTGCAGCCGCGCCGCGGCGCGGGCCGGAAAATAACCGGCGACCATGCTCGACACCAAGGCAACGGTAGTGGCGAGCAAATAATGCTTCGCCGAATAGAGAACCGGTAGATGGTTGAAATCGGAAAAAGGTGTCTTGAATTCCAGCGACGCCAGCCCGCGGGTGAGGAGATAGCCGAATATCCACCCCAACACCGCACCGACGAAGCCAACCAGCAGCGCCTCGATGATGAAGATGGCCCGGATGGTCTGATCCATGAAACCGAGCGATTTCAGGATCGCGATGTCGCGCGTCTTCTCATGGGTGATGGTGGAGATGATGTTGTAGGTGCCGAAGCTGGCAACCAGCAGGATCGCGCCGACAATGGTGTACATCAACACGTTGCGCAGCGTGATCGCGGACAGCAGATCTTCCTGCGCCTCCTGCCAGGAAATCGATTTATACCCGGTCTGTTCGCCGATCCGCTCGCTGATCAGGCGGGCCTGCATCGGATCGCGGGTGCGCACGCGAATCTCGTTGACGATGCCGGTCTGCTTTTCGAGGACCTGCGCGGTCTTGAGCAGGACATAGCCGGTGGTCTCGTCGGTGGCACGAAACCCGGAATGGAAGGTGCCGACCACGGTGGCGCTCATGCTGCCGCCTACGGCGGACGCCAGTGTAATATTGGAATTGACCCGTGCACCGATCTTGTTGGCCAGCCGGTCGCCGAGCAGGATCCCGTTGGAGGCGCGATAGAGCGATGTCAGCGTTCCCTGCTTCATGTGGGTCGAAAGATTGGAGACATCGGCCTCGGTGCGGGGATCGATGCCGACGATCGACGTGGTGAGGTTGCGGCCGGCGAAGCGCAGTACGGCCTTCGACTGCACCGATGCTGTCAGCGCTCCCGGCACCCAGGTCTTCAGCGACGCGATGGTCGCCATCGGGTTCTTGATGCCGGGGCGGCGCACCTCCGGGGTCAGGCCATGGAATTCGGCGGCGCGATAGAGGATGTCGGCGGGCTGTCGCGTCGGCTCGCGCAGTTCGTCGGTCACTGAAATATGCGGCAATGAATCGACCAGGGTCTTGATGAAATCGTCCTGCGATCCCTCCATCATGGCCGCCATCATCACGGAGAAACCGACACCGGTCATGACGCCCGCGATGGCCACCAGCGTCTGGCGAGCGCGGTGCCGGACATGGGTCCAGGCTATGGTCAGGATCAGGTTCACGGCACTGCCGGCTCGGCCAGCAACGGCCGGACCCGCGAACCGTTCTTGATGTTGGTGGTCGCGGGGGAGGCGACCAGTTCGCCCTCGCGCGCGCCGTCGACAATCTCCACAAAGCCGGTCCCGCGAATGCCGATCTCGACCTTGCGCAGGCGGGCGCGACCGTTTTCGATCGTCAGCAGGTTGTTGTCGACCACGGCATTGGCGGGGACCAGAACGACGTCGGGCTTTTCCCGGCTGACGATATTCGCCTCGACGCTCATTCCCACCCGCAGCGGTGTGTCATCGGGCAAGCCGACCCGGACGCGAAATGTCTTGGAAATCGGATCACCGGCAGGCGTGATCTGCTTGACCACTCCCGGCAGTATCTGACCCGCGAACGCATCGGTGCGCAGCAAGGCCTTTTGGCCGACATGGACGCGGGGGATGTCCTCCTCGTTGACGTCAGCGACCACCCATAGCGGCTTTTCCAGACCGATGCGGTAGAGAATGGTGCCGGGATCGACCATGTCGCCGACCTCGCCGTCTTCCTTGAGGACGGTGCCGTCCATCGGCGAAACCAGTTTGTAGTATTCCAGTCGCTGGGCCTGGGCCGCGATCTGCGCCTTAATTCGCGCAAGGTCACTCTCGGCTCGCTGATAGGCCTGTGACGTCGCGACGCCGCGCGCCAGCAACTGCGCCTGGCGGTCGAACTCCCTGTTCTGGAATTCTTCCAGCGCACGCAGGTCGTTCAGCGTTGCCAGCGCCTCCTTGTCGTCGAGGCGGGCGAGAATATCGCCGGCCTTGACGAATTTGCCCTCGCATCGACAACGTTCGATAATGCGGCCGCGAACCAACGGCGTTGAGCGCGACCAGGTTTCGGGTTCGACCGCCCCGGTGGCGTAGACGATTTCCGCCGCGGCACCGCGGGTGACCCGAACCACCGTAATCGCCGGTCCTCGCCACAGCCACCACCCGGCCGCGCCCAGCGCCAGGACAAGCACGGCCGCAACCCCCAGCTTCCACGGAAATGGACGCGGATCGTTCGCCGCCTGCTCGGCTGCGGCTTCCGTCGTTTCGGTGACCCTCGTGTCCATGATCGATTAACGCCAAAGCCACGCGATGCCGTGTCAGCTCTTCGAGGACCCGCCTGGTGCGGAGGCTCTTGCAGGTCCGATTTTGAAGTACTGCCTGGCGTACGCCACGATCTCGCGGTCGCTGGGGTGGTCGGCAGCTTCGACGGCAACGATGCGATCGCCGATTTCCGCGTGTTGTTCGCGGAGATATTTGGCGAATTCCGTCTTGGCGCTGGCAGGGCCAATGATAAGGATTTCGCCGGCATCGCTGACGGCGTTCATCACTTGCGCAAGAAACTCCTTGTCGAATCCAACATGACCGCTCCCGGTCGAGTTCGCCTTGTGGTGAATGTGTTTCGTGGGCAGGTGTGGATGCAGGATGACCTCGTCTTCGCCGGATAGCCCGATGTGAAAAACCTTGGCCTGCGAATGATCGATCCAGACGATCGCATGAAAGTGGGTCGGCATGTTTTATCCTCGTAAGCAGGGGTCAGCGAGCCTTGCGCATTAGTGTCGACCTGACACGGCCCAAGTTATCTTCGACGCGGCGGCAGCTGTCGGATCAGAATTATCGCAGTGACGCGCCGCCCAATTGATGCAAGTCAATCGGGCAAGTCGATAAGAGCCTGAAATTTGGGCGATTTTGGCAACGTCGGGATCGATGAGGCGGCACGGAATGAGCAAAGCAGGCTCGCTGCGTTGCTCAAGGTCGAGACGCGCGATAGGGGATCAATGTGAAATCATTGCCGGGATGGTGAGTGATTCGAGCATGCCGCGCGTCGTGCCGCCCAGGATGAATTCCCGAAGTCTCGAATGACCATATCCGCCCATCACGATCAGATCGGTGTCGTTGTCGGCAGCCAGCGACAGAATGGCATTGTGAATATTGGAGGAGTTCGCGGTAATTCTGTGAGGTCTTGCGGGTAGATTGTGCCGCGCGAGATGAGTGATCAGTGCCGTCGACGATACTTCGCTGGCGGTGTCCTCGTTAATTTGAGGGACGAGAACGGAGTCGCAAGGCCAAACGGCTTTCCAAAACGAAATCAGGTGCGCCGGTTGCCCGACGCACCTGATTTTTCTGCATACGCGTAGCGAGTCCGCCGATTAAGCCTGGATCAGTATGGGCAGATATATCGGCCCCAACGCCGCTCCAGCCCGGGGTTAACATCGTCTGCAATCTGGTGTTCTTGATAGTGTTCGTAGGGCTTTTTTGCGACACTTCCGAGGAGGCAAACGAGCTCAATTTACCGATTTTTAGCGGCGGAAACCGCAGAAGGCTTCAAACATCGACGCGCGTACCGATATCGTGGCGTTGAGCGGCGTTTTCTTCGATCAACGAACGAATCAAATCTGCCAAAACTGTGACCTCTAGAAATGTGACGCGGCAAATTGTGACGTCACAGACGTAATTTGGCAGACGCGATTTGGCAAACGCCATTTTCAAACCGACAAACCTGGCTTCGCCGCCCGAGCGTCTTCTCGATCAAAATCTCCACAATCCAAGAGTGCCGATGTCCAAACAACACACCTACGTTCTCGGCTTGAATACCTATGACCATGATGTGAGCGCCTGCCTGTTGCGCGACGGCGCCATCGCATTCGCCATCGCCAAGGAACGAATCACGCGTGAAAAGCACGCCACAGGTTTCTACAAGGAGGTGATCGATTATTGCCTGGATGCGGAAGGCATCACGCTCGATGATGTCGATCTGATCGTTCGAAATTGTTACATCCTGCCGGTCGCGGAAATGGAAGAGCGGCTGGTCTATCAGGACATGCCGGGTTTTCTCCCCGAATATGAACGGGCCGAGGCTTCCAAACATCCACTCTACCTGTCGGGTTCCGACAGAGTGGTGTCGATATCCCATCATCTGGCGCACGCCTACAGCGCGTTTGCGGCATCGCCCTTTGAAGATGGTGTGGTGATGATTGTCGACGGTGTCGGCAGCTATCGATCCGACGTCGTCGAGCCCTGTCCGTCCACCGATACCGCCACGCCACTCGCCCGCGAATCCGAAAGCTATTACGCATTCAGCGGAACAAAGATCGAATGCCTGAAGAAGGTCTGGATGGAGCCCGAACGTGGCTTCCTGAGCGGTGAATTCTACAACCTGCCTGGCCTCGGCGCGCTCTACAGCCGGGCCTCGACCTATATTTTTGGCGACTGGAATAAATGCGGCGAACTGATGGGGCTGGCGCCTTATGGCCGGCGCGAACAGGTCAAACACCTGCTCGAGCTCAGCGACGGCGCGTTGCATGTTCCGCGTTGGACAACGGACTTCAGGCAGCCCTGCGTGATGGATGGCGGCAGTTGGGAAGCAAGCCCGTCGATGCGGCATTGGGAGGATCTTGCCTGGCGGGTTCAAGACGACACCGAAAACGTGCTGCTCGCCCGCGCCCGGTGGCTGCGCCAAACAACCGGCGCCAAAAATCTATGTATCGCCGGCGGCGTCGCGCTGAACTGCGTGGCCAACGGCCGGATTGTCCGCGAGTCCGGATTCGAGCATGTCTGGATTCAGCCGGCAGCCGGCGATGACGGCATTGCGATCGGCTGCGCCTATTACGGCTATCTCGAAATTCTGGGGCAGCGCCGCGCGTTCGTCATGGACCACGCCTATCTCGGCAAGCGCTACACCGATCGGGATATTGACAACGCCACCGGGAGATTTCTGGCTCGCATCCAGACCTCGGCGGTGCGCTGCGAGAATATCTGCCGCGAGACCGCACAATTGCTCGCCGACCAGCGCGTGATCGGCTGGTTCCAGGGCGGCTCCGAGTTCGGACCGCGGGCACTCGGCAATCGCAGCCTGCTTGCGGATCCGCGCAAACCTGAAATGAAGGATATCCTGAACAAGCGCGTCAAGCATCGGCAAGCGTTTCGGCCGTTTGCGCCGATCGTGCTGGCGGAACGGGCGAGGGAAGTGTTCGAAGGCGAGGAGGAGTCGCCATTCATGTTGATCGCCAAGAACGTCCGCCCCGAATGGCGCGACAGGATTCCCGCAATCGTCCATGTCGACGGCACGGCGCGGGTGCAGACCGTGCGTGAACAAACCAATCCGATGTTGTATCGACTGCTCAGGGAGTTCGAGGCGTTGACCGCCATTCCCGCGTTGATCAACACGTCATTCAACGTCAAGGGCGAACCGATCGTGGAGACGCCGCGCGATGCCGTCATCTGCTTCCTGACCACGGGGATCGACTATCTCGTGCTGCACGATACGCTGGTCTCGAAGAATGCGGTCCATAAAATCGTCGGGCCTCTGGTCGGCATTTATGCCGACGTCGCGACCGTGGTCATGGCGGGCACCCGGCCTGCGTGACCGGGCTTGTCCTGCCGCTAATCGGAAGCCTCCGGGTTCCTGCCGCGACCGATTGCGAATTGACCGACCGGGCCTTCGACGTGGAATTCGATCCCCGTCATCTTCGCGAACAGCTCGATATGGCTGGTCCCGATCGCGCATCCACCGAGGCCCATATCGGTCGCCATCAGGTAGAGCGTCTGGATCAATACGCCGACATCCTTCAGGATCAGCGAATAGGCGATCGAGGTGTACTTCCACGAAATCCGGCCAAAGCGCGCAGCGATCGTGATCAGGATCTGGGGCGGGGCAGGAGCGTCCATTGCGAATTCGGCTGCGGCCAATGTGGCTTCGAGCTCCGGCGCGCCAACGGCGATCGGCACCAAGGCGTGGCTGCCGGCGTCGTAGTGATAGAAACCGCGGGCGAGTCCCTCGCAGTTGGCAACCGTCAGATAGAGCTCGAGTTCGTAAGCGCTGCCGCCTGCGGGATACGGCCTCGCAGCGTATTCGATTTCGGGACCGTCCTCGCCAAACTCGAGCCCGCTTTTCCAGCTCGAGCGGACACGCGCGGTGCATTCGAGAAACTGTGCAAGCTCGGCGAGCGTGATCGGCTGCTGGTCGTCGAAGTCGCGGGTCGAATGACGTTCCAGCAGGAGCTTTGCGACCGGCGAGTTGAGCCGCGAAGGCTCGGCTGAAAACTTCTGCAGATCGATTTTCTTGCCGGGCCAGCGCGGTCGCACCGCCGGAAGCGGAGCTATCGCGCCGGCATGGGGATAAAGCCCGCCCAGCGGGTTGGCCTGTCGGCCCTCCGTGCTGTGGGTGTGGAACAGGAGATCGTGAAAGTCCCAAAGCACGAGGTTGTCGTCGCCCTCGGTCGGCCGGAGGCCTTGGTCGTTCGCGGCGTCGATCCTGAAAAGGATCTGGCAATCCACCAGCAGCGCGAGGAGACCGATTCCCGGAAAATTGTCCTGCCGCCGGAGCCTGCTGATTCTTTGCGGTGTCGACAGGGCCGAGAGGACGGCCGCAATGTTCGGATCGCAAATCTTGAACAACGCGCCGGCGCGCGGCGATTCCAGCACCATTTCATGGCCGCGCCGTCGCAAATACGCGAACCGGGACAACACGATCATTTCGGAATCGCCGAGCTTTGGCGTTCGCGGCCAGTAATCGGGAATCTGCGGTTCGATGACGACCAGGTCGTTGCCGTCACCCGATGGCCCGAGGCGGTACTCCAGCAGGCCGCGCCGGGCCAGGCGCCGAACCAGCAGATCGATTTCCTCGTCGGCCGTGCGGCCGTCGGACGCAAAGGAGGCGAGCGGCAGACCCGTACGCAGGTCCTGCGCGCGCGCCACGGCGCCGGCGCTGAACTGTCCGAGGCCGACCGAATAGCCATCGAAACAAGCGACGATATTTCCGTCGGCCTGCGCTTCAAGCGTGATGTGACCGCTCATTCGCGCGGAAACGCCTGGTGCGATTTTTCGCCCTCGCTTTTTTCCGGGAGCGCGCAAAGCCGGATGGCCCTCAAGTGTGCGGAAGGAACGGCGTGAGTTCGCTTTCCGGTAATGGCCGATCCAGCCATCCAAGCTTTACCGGAATATCGTAAAGCCGGCCCGGTCCGAAGCGGAGATAGAAATGCCGCAGCCCCGGCACGATCACCCTGACGACGGGGACCTCAACGTCGGGCCGCGTCTGATCGAGCACGAGGAAATCGAGGCCGGCGCGCCTGGCGATATTCACGCAGGCGTCGACCTGCCCGCGGGTGTTGTCGAGCGGGACTTTCAAGTCGTCTTCGGATTGGGCCGTCGGATTGCCGCCTGGCGTCAAAAACGGATGGTCCTGCAGACGCAATGGCGTGATGCCGTCGAGGCTCGCTTTCTCGCCGGTGCCGCCACCCATCAGCCCGATCGACAGGAACTGGTTCAGCTCGGTCAACGCCCGCAGCAGGGCGATGCGCTTGTCGAAGTGCGCGCCAGAACCGAATTCGATATTTTCCTGGCCGTTTTGCATCCAGTGCAGGATCGCAACATACGTCGGGACGCCAAGATCGCTGGTGATGTCGAGCACCCAAAGCCGTCGCCCGGTTTCGGCGAGCTGGGTTTGCAGGTCGCGAACGTAGGAGTCGTCGAATTGGCTGAGGTCTACTTCCGGGCGTTGCACTCGGTTGTACCACCAGATTGCATATGAATCCCGTTCCACCAGTTCGAGGAATCCCTGGACGATCGCCTCCTCGAGCGTGTTGCCGGCGGCGCAGCCGTTGGAATCCGCGTGGAAGGCGGCCGGACCGCTGTAGAAAAAATACAATATGCTGGTCGGCAGATATCTGAAGCGTTGGTCGCGCAGCGACCAGACCGGCGACCACTCGATCTTGGCCGATTGATCGAAGCGAGCCGGGACCATTTGATGGTCCGAATCGTCCGCTTGCGTTTCGTCCGGCTCGCTTTGCGCCTCGCTGAACAGCAAGACGTCGTTGGGAAGAATGGCATCGCCCGGCGCAAAATCCGTGAACCGCCGTGTCACTCGGATCTCGTCGCTTTGATAAATTCCGGAATAGCGCTCGATCGCCTCCATCAGCGCGCTGGCTTCACCCTGCTCGGCAGTAGAGCCCTTGCCGAAGCTGCCGCCGCTCAGTCCCGACCTGAGCTCATCGATGTTCCGGGCCGGCGCCGAAAAATTGTGCTGCGCAAAGAAGTTGGTGTTCATGGGCAAATCGGCTTCGATCCGCTCGAGCCGCGTGACCACGCCGGTGAGAGGGCTCACGTGCTTGCGGAAACGTGCCACCGTGGTCCGCGACGACACGGTCCGGTATCCCCCGCTCGTCATCACCAGCTTGGCGCCAGGGCCGGGCTCGATCGGTACCGGCGCCCGGCGCGGGTCCCGCAGCTTCTTGCGGCCGCAGGTCGGACATTGCGGGCGGGCCGCCACGTAATGCTTTGCGATGGTCGCGCCCGGCAGGTCGAGGCTGACAATGTGATCGCGCAACTCGGTGCGAAAACCGGTGGCGATCGCTTTCGCGATTTCGAGCGCAGCAAGCTGGATGCCGCCTTGCCCGACCGCGTTGCGGACGAGAGGTGAAACGGCGACGGGACGCGCCGGTTCGCGGTCAAGAAACCCCTTGACCTCCCTGTTCCGTATCATGCGATCGAAAAGACAGGTCCAACAGGCGCTTTCGCCCGGGATGAACACGGGTCCCACCAGGGGAAAGGCGCCGGAGGGTTGCACCAGCAGCCACGGCGTTTTGTCCGATACACGCTGCCGGTTCAGCTCCGCCAGTTGCCGTTCGAGATAGTCGTTCACGAGCGTGACGGTCAGGTCGGGAGAACTCTTGACGACGCGAACGCCAAGTTCGCGCAGCGCCGCATCGAGTTCGGCGGCACCCTGCACATCGATCGATTGAATGCGCACGCGACAATTCCCGAGATTTGTGTCGGCCATCCCGGGCGGCAGACCGAGACTGGACCAGTAGCCGGCGACGCTGCTTGCGGAAGAGTTCGATACCGACACGACATAGCGGCGCTCGAGCAACCGCTTGAGCGCCTCGTTGATCTTGTCGGATGGAAAATCCTGCTCCAGCCGGCCAACCAGCTCGCGCAGGCTTCTGCCGTTTTTTCCGATCGCGGAGGCGAGGGCACAATAAAGCTCGCCGTGAAGGAAGAATTTGCGGTCCTCGGAATAGAGGCACACGACATCGGGGGGCAGCACATAGGCGGTGAAATTCGGCGCGAACTGCAGAACCTCTTTGCCGGCGGTCCGCTTGGAAGGGCTCTTGGTATGGCCCGTCATGAGGTCATTACACGCATGTTGCTTGCCACTCCGGATCGCCGTTTCAAGGCGCATTCTCCGGGCACCGGAGCTCCCTGGTCCAGCGCGCGCTGGCCGTTCTCATTGGGTCGAAGATCAGCTTGGCCGTCATGCGCGCGTCTGGCCACCCACACATTTGGAGGACCGCCAGGAACACACGAATTGGCCGGGTCGACCTCGTCGAACCCGGCCATGACGCCTTGCGTTTGTCAATATATGCGGAACGCGGCCTAGCCTAGCACAGGCGGCAAGAGCCCCACGACAGGCAGCAGCCTCCGCAGCCACCGCCGCAGCCAACGCCGCATCTGCAACCGCGGCATCCTCGGCAGCCTCTGCACCCTCGGCAACCGCCGCATCCGCAGCCGCGGGCTTCCTGTACCATGCCGCGAAGCGATCCTGTGTTCTCCTTGTCGAAGACATAGAACGTCGCCAGGCTGACGTCGGAGATTTCCTCATCACCAAGCGTGATTTCGTGACTTGGTGCAATGTTCGGCACCCGCGGCACGTCCTGTGTCGGCACGGCCGCTGCGGATGCACCCCCCACTAGTGACATGGTCAATCCGGCGGCTCCCAACGCCGGGACGGCTTTCGTTCCACGCTTGCGCTTCGAAGCTTGCTTCGCCCGTGGCATAGTTGCATCCTCCATACATAGCATTGCAGAAATGTTTTCGAGTCCAGCGCGGCGATTGTAGGCTTTGCTTCTCCGCCGTGCAAGACCGTAAGGCACTCAAGCGCCAGCGACATATCAAGTTCTCGTAGTTCAGGTTCATGAACGATGTGTTCATAAAACATGTTCATGAACGACGCCTGCGCCGCATATTCATCACACCATCTCCATGATCCTCTATCGCCCTGACGGTGCGTGCGTCCTTGCATTCGCGCCATCCCGCCATTATTCAGGCGGACGGGTTTGACCCCTCAATCAGGTGCCGGAAAAGAAGCCGAGTCGGCCCGATGCTGCGCTGCGGTTGTATGGTGGCTCGAACGGAACAAACCGACATGGTCGACTATCATGGACGTTTCGCCTGGTACGAGCTGATGACGACAGATATGGCGGCCGCGAAGGCCTTCTATGCTGCAGTCGTGGGCTGGGGCACCCAGGACGCGTCAACGCCCGAACTGGCCTATACCTTGTTTACAACCGGAACCGCCTCGGTAAGCGGACTGATGGACTTGCCGGAGGAGGCGAGGAAAATGGGCGCGACGCCGAGGTGGATGGGGTATGTCGGCGTCGACGATGCCGACGTGACTTCCGACCGCATCAAGCGTCTCGGCGGAGCCGTGTTCGTCCCGCCGACCAACACCAATATCGGCCGCATTTCGGTCGTCGCGGATCCGCAAACGGCAACGCTTGCGTTGATCGAAGGGCCGAAAAAACCCGGCCGACGGCAGCCTGCCGAACTGGACAGGCCGGGGCACGTGGGCTGGCATGAGTTGCTCGCCGCCGACTGGGAGAAGGCGTTTGCTTTCTACGGCGAACTTTTTGACTGGCAGAAGGCGAACACCGAAATCGCCCCGACAAACACCTATCAGTTGTTCGCCGCCGGCGGGCAGACCATCGGCGGCATGTTCACCAAGCGTCCGGTGGAGCCGGTCCCATACTGGCTCTACTACTTCAATGTCGACGACATCGACGCGGCCTCGGAGCGCGTGAAGACGGGTGGCGGCAAGATCTTCGAGGGCCCGATCGAAGTGTCGGGCGGCAACTGGATTGCGCGATGCATCGATCCTCAGGGCGCCATCTTCGCGCTGCAGGGCAAGCGGAGCCAGGACGGCTTCGGCTGGTCGACCGAGTGGGACGGCTTTTCATCGAAAGGCAGACTGGTCACCAAGCCGCGCGCGTGATGACCCTTTTGGGCAGGTGGTTGATTACGCCGTCCTGCGCGTTGCCGCTGTCTTGACATCACCGGTGTTGGGTGTCCCGGTTGGCTCGATCAGCAGCAAATGCACCTCTTCTTTCGCGACGGGACGATGCTCAACGCCCTTCGGTACAACGTACATTTGCCCCGGCCCAAGGGTGACCGTTCGATCTCGAAGTTGAATGTCGAGCACGCCCTTCAGGACGAGAAAAAAGTCATCTGTATCGTCATGTTTGTGCCAAATAAATTCGCCTTCCACTTTCGCTACCATGACGTCGCAAGTGTTGAACTGGGCGACTACACGAGGCGACCAGTGCTCAGAAAACCCCGCCAGCTTCTCCGACAAGTCAATGCTATCGCTCATGGGTGGACGCCCGCCAATGCCTCTGAATTTATGGGTTCACGCCCTAGCTAGTTTCTGTCGCGAAACGCCTGCATTTTTGTTGGGACGTGTCAGTTATCCAATAAAACCGGGGCAAACTGACGGCGGATCCCGGCATTCGCCG
>Ga0209863_10000888_pt1 | contig 12705 bp, 15 predicted proteins | sample OrgsoiDNA2013046_FD_185796 | JGI IMG/M metagenome (GOLD analysis project Ga0209863, IMG submission 185796) | Permafrost soil microbial communities from the Arctic, to analyse light accelerated degradation of dissolved organic matter (DOM) -... | ecosystem: Environmental > Terrestrial > Soil >...
GCACCGTATAGGATCCGGTTGTATTGGCTGTATAAGTCTGACCATTCGCTCCGCTGATTGGTGCTCCATTATTGAACCATTGATTTCCCGATCCGGCAGATGAACGTAGTAAGGCAGTTCCGCCCTCACAAAAATGAAGAGAATCGGAAGAAGTAATTACGGGTGCCGTTGGATTCATTAAATCGGAAACGATGACCGCAGCAGAAGAAGAGGAACACCCGCTGCTGTTCGTTACACGTAGTGAATAACTACCCGTGGTTTTCGCGTAATAGTAAACAAGATTTTCACTGGTCAGATCGGCTCCATCCCGGATCCATTGATTTCCGGATTGTGAAGAGGAGGTCAATAATTTTTCGTGCTGACAGTTGTCCAGGGTATCGGTCACCGTTATAATGGGTGTAGCCGGAATGGCTCCGGCAATAACAGCCGTGGGTACAGATGTTGCCGTACAACCTGCTGTATTGGAAACGTGAACCGAATAATTTCCCGGTGATTTAACCTGGTAAATTGGATTGACGGCTCCACTGATCAGCGATCCGTCCCGGTACCATTGATTATTCGAATTGAACGATGAACTCAGCAAAATACTATCGCCACTGCAAAGGGTTACCATTGTGGCAGGTGTAACCAATGGGGTGGAAGGGTTGCTCATCACGGTGATGATTACGGGATTTGAATTGCTCACGCAAGCACCGGCGCCGGTAACCTGTACGCTGTATGACCCGGAGGATTTTACTAAAAGGGTCTGGATGTTGTCACCCGGTAAAGCTGAACCATCTTTAAACCATTGATTGCCCTGAGCAGCATCTGAACTCAGCGTAATGCTGTCCCCGTTGCAAAATCGACTTGAATCAGCCGGTATGATAACGGGCACCGGTGGTTTGGTATTTACGGTGACTGTAACCCCCGACGAAACAGCTGTGCAGCCTTTTGAATTGGTTACCTGCACGGCATAACTGCCACCCACAACCGCTTTATACGTTTGACTGATTGCACCGGAAAGAGGACCACCGTCCTGAAACCACTGATTGCCTGAAGGGGAAGAAGAAGTCAGTATCATACTGTCGCCGCTGCAAATGGGTGAGGGATTTGAAGGATTTACGACAGGAGTTGCAGGAACCGGAAAAGCAGTAATATTTTTTTCCAGTGAAAAAGCGTAACAGCCGCCGGAATCAGACACCTTAACCATATATTTTCCGGAAACCAAAGCATTGTACGTTGAGCCGGTCGCAGGCGGTGCAATTAACACGCTGTCCTTAAACCATTGATTGCCCTGGGCCGAATTGGATGTCAGTAAGAAATTTCCACCGGCACAAAAAGTAGTCGCTCCATTGGGGGTAGTAAAGGAGGGAACAAGTGGTTTGGCGAGCTCACAGGGTAAACTTGCAGTAGTAAACGAAAGCGTATCCCAATTTGCATCACCACCATTGTCACATTCGCCGCTCACATAAATATAGTAGGTTGTTCCGGGTGTTAATCCGGTTACGGTAGCGGAGGTATCATTTGTAAATGAGGGATCAGTAGGTGGATTGAACTGATCTTCGATCACATCATAACTATATTGAACTCCCGAAGTAATGGTATTCCATCTGAAACTGATCGCATCGTTACGGAGGGAAGTGATCACCAGTCCGCCGATTCCACTGTAAAAAATTCGCACACTGTTTATCTGCAGTGAATCACCGCAGGTATTATAAGTAGTTACCGTGTATTTTCCCGCATCGGCGGCTGTCATGTTGATGATCGTATAACTGAGATTTCCTCCGTCTGCAAGGCCTGGGTGTACAGTAACAGGAGCAGGTTCTCCCGGCGCCCTGAAAAGAATCGGTACGCCATTATGTTTGAAAACATAGGTCTGGTTGGGATTCGTGGACCCCATCCCGATACTGGGCTGACTGAAATCGCAATAGATTCCGCCTCCTGAAAGGAAGGATGACTGAAGGGGGTCACACTGTGAAAAAGCCTGATTTCCTGATAATACAAGGAAAATGGCCATGACGGCATGAATAATTAAAAACCTGAACAAATTCACCATGCCCGAATCTTTGATTTAGCTGGTCTCAAATCTGGAAATAGTGGATTGTAGTTTTTGCTGCTCAGGATATCAGCAGATTGTCAGGGGAAACGACCGGTTAGGGTAGTGATACTAAAATATACTTTAAATACTGCAAAAAGAAGTTTTTTTAAATCAGGCCGGCGTACCTGTTTTCCGAAGGAAGATATCCATTTTTGACCAGGATGCCGGCGAGTCTTTCATAAAAAGCTGGTTCTGCAGGGGTGACACTCGCAAGTCCATCCACGTACCGGTTGTAAAGGGAAAATAATGCTGCGATCAGAACGGTATCGTGAATCTCCAGATCGGTTGCACTGTTATTTTTCGCCCTTTCAATCATTTCTGCTGTAACATTTTTACCATTTACCTGCACCGCACGCGCGATCGTTAACAGAGCTTTCATTTTTTCAGTTACGGGCGCGTTGGGTAAATCGGTTTTTACTTTCTTTGAAGTCGAGTGTTCTCCCAGTAATTGGTCCGCAGCTGCTGTATGTGCAGCTGTACAAAAACTACATTCATTACCATAAGAAACGATGGTTGCTATCAATTCTCTTTCTCCTTCGGTTAAAGTGGATTCACCGCGTAATAATATCTGCGTAAGCTGCCGGATGGGTAGTGCTGTATCCTTTCTATAATTCAGCAGGCCGGTGATGCCTGGTAATTTTTCTTCAAGCGGTATATATGGCATGATAGATTATTTTGAATTATAAATTTACATATAAGCCTCCTTCACCTCTCATTATTTTATTTGAATAATGCAGTCAGATTTGCTGCATCGGGGGGTTTCAATATTTTATTCCCTAAAAGATTGATTTCATCTTCTGTCAGAAGAAAGCCATTTCCTTTTCCAGAACCATCGAAAATAAAATATAAAATTCCGGAAGCAATTCCACCGAAGCGGGGGTGATTATCGATACCCAGTTTCCCTGCCAGGTACATAGATCCTTCCCCCACATCGGGACCTACATCTCCAAACAAAGCAAAGCAGCTGTTTCCGTTATGGGTATTGTAGATCCAGGCAATATCTCCAAGTTTTATGGTTTCAGAAAAATGATCAGGCAGGACGAAATAAGGGATTTTTTCGGCGTTCACATATCTTCGGGGATCCTGATATTCGTACCGGCTGTCAATCAGGGATGTTGTTGAAACATAGAACCCGGGTGCGGGATCTGATTGTTTTTGTATCAGAGGTTTTCCCGTTGTCAGCTCATTGGATGTAGCGACTCCCCACCAGTTTCCAGTATATCCGCCATGCTTCAGATCATCCAGTCCTGTATTATCGGGATGATAGGCCCTCGGGCTGCCATCAGCATCAATCGCCATACCTGCCTGAAAACAGGTAATGGCCAAGCGATCGATTTTGAATATTTCTGTTTTATTAAATCCGGATGAATGTATCAGTTTATAAGCCTTCATGCCTCTTTGATCTGTTTTGGAAATTATTAAAAATGAATATCCAACTTTTAATTATTCCGCGGGTCGATTTTTCGTATCTTTTATTTCCCCAAAATAAAAAACATGAAAAAACTTATTATTGCCTCCATCGTCGGCGGAATGATCATTTTTATATGGCAGACACTATCATGGACCGTTTTAAATATGCATGGGTCCAGCCAGGAGTATACTCCGAAACAGGACAGCATCATGGCATTTTTAAATACCCAGTTCTCCGAAGATGGGGCGTACCTGTTACCAAACTATCCGAAAGGTACCCCTTATGAAGAAATGCAGAAAACGATGCACGAGCGGGACGGCAAACCCTGGATGCAGATTCAGTACCACAAAGAGCTGAATGTAAAAATGGGTGCTAATATAGCTAAGGGACTGATTACTGATATTTTAATCGTTGCGCTCCTTTGCTGGATATTGATAAAAATGACAGATGCCGGCTTTGGAAAAATTTTCATGGCCTGCCTGATCACCGGGATAATCGTTTTCCTGAATTCGCCTTTCACGATCCATATATGGTATCCGAAGGCTGACTTAGGAGCGCATTTCACGGATGCGGTTGTCAGCTGGGGCCTTTGCGGTCTCTGGCTCGGCTGGTATCTGAAACGAAAATAACATTTGGGACCCTCTCAATGTAAAAGCCATCCCGGTTGTACGAGATGGCTTTGGCGCGTTAAGCGCCACAGTTATTTAATGAAAAATCCTGGTTAGGCGAAACTAACGGGACGTTTCCATGAATTGACTGCAGATTTCATGAATACCTCCTTTTTTTTGTTGAACAGTAAAGTTATTGAAAAAAATAAAAATATCAATGGACACCATTCGCTCCCGGCCCAGGCATTTTATTTAGAAAGAAAATTACCCGGTAACCGCATGCCCTGCTCATCGGACAGTACTTTCCCCATTACTTTTTGAAGCCCTTTGGGTATAATCTTTTTTTCTTCGGGACTAAGCAGATGGATTATCTCGTGAAATTCATCTTCGTCATCATAGTAGCCAAAATATAATTCATACCGTTCATTGCTGTGTAATCGTAAGGATATTTCCTTATCCTCCTCGTAGATATGCATGGTGATGACGGACCATTGTTCATTATCCTCGAATTCAAAGCGGACCTCGGCGGCGTCTTTACTAATCACCTCCGTCACCAGTTTCTCGATCATTTCACCTGCGTGATTCTTTACCAAATCTTCATAAGTCATGCGTCATTTCTTAAGTAAGGCGTAAAATTACCTTATTTAATTCACGGGTATTGCACAGTTTATTAAATATTCATGACTTCTATATACTCAGCCATACGCAAGGTTTGCGTTGAACACAAGGCGGTTAGTGCTGTCGCGGGCGTCAATGCGACATTATTATTTCCAGTCGTTGTTTTAGCTATTCTTGTCGTCTCTTATATTTCATACCATAAAAAAACAGTACAGGGAACGGAGGCGGGGAGGAGAGAGATTTTAGTTTGATTATTCAATACATTTAACGGATCAATTTCAGGCTCCGTTAAATAGATGGATAATATGAAAAGAGACCTTCTTTATAAGTTGTCGCTTATTTTAATGCTGCTGATAAGTTTTACCGTCACAGCAGAAAGCCGTACCCCTGATCCTGCATTTCGTGTTCTTGTTCTGACCGAAAGGGGTGGAATACATGAGGGTTTTGTGGTTGCTGCACTGGACTGGCTGAAAGATTTTTCCCGTGATCAGCATTTTGAATATACGGTAATCAATAACACCGATTCGATCAGTGATGGGTACCTGTTGAAGTATCAGGTTTTCCTCCAGCTGAACTATCCTCCCTATATGTGGAGCAACCAGGCCAAAGCGGCATTTATAAAATACATGGAAGAAGGACGGGGTGGCTGGGTCGGTCTTCATCATGCTTCCCTGCTCGGCGAATTCGATGGTTACCCGATGTGGGATTGGTTCTCACAGTTCATGGGTGGTATCCGCTTTAAGGACTATATCGCCGCAAAAGCGACCGGCACCGTACGCGTTGAGGACAGCGTTCACCCGGTGATGAAGGGCCTGCCGGCAAGCTTTTCTATTCCCGACGACGAATGGTACACTTATGATAAGGATCCCCGTCCGAACGTTCATGTAATTGCCAATGTAGATGAATCCAGTTATCAGCCCCCTTCGTATATAAAGATGGGTGACCACCCTGTGATATGGTCTAATGAAAAACTGAAAGCGCGAAATGTTTACTTCCAGATGGGTCATCATGCCAACCTGTTCCACTCAGCGGAATTCAAAGAAATGTTTGGCAACGCAATTCTCTGGGCCGCAGGAGTGAATCAAAAATGAAGAAAACTATAACTCTGTTAAAGTTGTCTCCTTCATTTACCTGGCAAAAAATAATTGTGGAAATTTGCCGTCTTATTCCCAATTTTTCAAGTGAAAAGAGCATTAACCCCCATCTTCCTGATTGTTTCATTGCTGTCAACCAGGACATCTTATTGCCAATACAGCGATAGCCTATCTGCCCTGAAGAAGGATACTTTACCACCCGCAATTAATTGGGATGCGGCGAATGTTAAAAAGGGATTTCCTTACAAATCGTTCATTGTACCTGCTGCCATGGTAACCTATGGGATCTTTTCCTTAAGCAATCATGATTTATTGCATGTTAATGAAAAGATAAAAGAAGAAGTTTATACCGACAGAGGATCCACAAAAAAAACACCTATTGATAATTACCTGGTATTTGCGCCGATTGCAGCCGTGTACGGATTAAACGCAATGGGCATTCAGGGAAAAAATAATTTCAGGGATCGCAGTATGTTAATAGGCTTGTCAGAACTGATCATGGGCGCTACGGTTGTTACCGTTAAGAAATTCTCGGGTGAGACCAGGCCGGATGGGTCGGATCAGTATTCATTTCCTTCGGGCCATACAGCTGCCGCCTTCGCAGCAGCCGAATTTATGCGTCAGGAATATAAAGATGTCTCTCCCTGGTATGCTGTTGCCGGTTATGCTATGGCCGCCGCAACCGGGTATTTAAGGATGTATAATAATAAACACTGGATGGGCGATGTGGTCGCCGGTGCGGGTATTGGAATCATGTCAACAAAACTCGCCTATTGGATCTATCCGGTCATTAAACGAAAATTGTTTAATGATAAAGATGTAAAAACGATCGTCATGCCCACTTACCAGAATGGCTCATTCGGGTTCGGACTGGTGCATCGGTTCTGAACAATTTCCAAAAAACAGACTGCTTCATAACCTCCTGATTTTTAAGCCTCCCGGGCCTTCCTTTTCTCCCATTTCTGGAAAATATTTACCTCAGATTATTTCTGTTTTTCCGGGTCTTTCTGTACAAGTTTGACCTTAAAAAACGTTTAATAAGGGTAGCTCAATCCGAATAATACCCTAAAACACTAGCAACCCCTATGAAACCCATAGAATATCTCTATTTCAACATTTACAACCATTTTTATCAGCGAAGCTATCATTCCCAGGATTTCTATGCCCGGATGCAGGCGATGTACCTGGTTTCTTTGTCTGCCGGAGGATGGATGCTGCTCCTGGAAACCGCCTATCTCCGCATGATCAGGCATTCCTGGTTTTCGTCAAAACCCGGGGCAACATTGTTTGCAGCAACGGTTTACCTGCTGACGGCCTTTATCTTTAACCATATTTTCATCGTTAATGAACGGGACCGGAAGATCTACGGGAAATACGAGGGGGAATGGAATAGCAACCCGAAGAAGAAAAGGGACCTGCTGATATCTGTCTTCGTGATCCTGATCCCTTATATATTCCTGGTTTCGCTTTCCATATTTTTCCCAAGACATAAGTAGAGCAGTTAAATTTTTTAAAAAAAAATAAGAATACTGCTTCTATTCGGAGTTTGAGTCGGACATTTACCGCCCTCATCCCTGTGTATTATGAATCCGAAGAGCAAATTTCCGTTCATTTCGAAATGCCTTTTATTAATTTGTCTCACATTAGGGATTCCCGCATTGTTCTCCTCCGCAACCAGCATTTATAAAAAAAACGTTTCTTTTCCGGATTTCAAATCCATGCGTGTTCCTTTTGCTTTACAGCTCTACAATATCCTGTCGCTGGATAGTCTGGGATTATCTAAAGAAGCATTCCATGAAGCCATAACCGGATTTTTGAATCTTCAAAACAAGGGAACCATTCAAAAAAACGGCATATTATCCATTGTGGATTTCAGTCTTCCTTCTTTCAAAAAACGCCTGTTCGTTCTGGACATGGAAAACGGAAAATTACTTTTCAATACACTGGTTGCGCACGGCCGCAATTCAGGAAAGCTGCTGGCAACTAAATTCTCCAACCGGTTAAATAGTTTCGAAAGCAGTCTTGGTTTTTACATGACGGGTGAAACCTACAATGGTCAGAAAGGATATTCACTTCGGTTAATGGGTATGGAACAGGGAATAAACAGCAATGCCTATGACCGCGGTATTGTTGTGCACGCTGCAACTTATGTGAATGATGACATTTCCAAAATCTATGGCCGCCTGGGCAGGAGCGAAGGCTGTCCCGCCATACCTGTCGATATTCACCGTTCCGTGATTGAAACCATAAAGAATGGAAGCTGCTTTTTCATTTATGGAAAAGATAAGAAATATGCAAACCGTTCTAAGCTGCTGAAAGATTCTCACATTTCCTCGTAAAAAATATTTCCGTTACTCCGCTCATTGCGCTGGCGCTTAAGCAGGTTCGAAACTCAGTACAACCTTCCCGATCTTAAATGATTTTGAATTCGTAAGTTTTAAGTCTTGCATTTCGGGAATGCCCTCGAACATGGTTCGTCCCTTTCCCAAAACCAGCGGATTCACCACGATCATATACGAGTCGATGAGCTTCTCACTGGCCAGCTGGGAAATGATTTTGCCACTCCCGAAAATCAATATATCCGGACCGGATTCAGATTTCAACTTTTTAACTTCCGGAATAAGTCCGCCCTTAAATAATTTGGTATTATTCCAGGAAGCATTTTCCAGCGTTTCTGAAAACACTACTTTGGGGCTCTTATTCATGGCGTCGGCTATTTTCGGATTTTTGTTGTTTTGCCATAGGTGTAGGCCAATAGCTAGCCATCATTTCATAAGTAACCCGCCCGAATAAAAACAGGGATTCTCCACCTGCATTTCCTTCGACCCATTTTGCATATTCCGGATCGTCGCTGTTTTTATGTGCCCAGCTCATATCTCCGTTTACTCCTGTAAAGTACCCGTCGAGGCTGACGTGATTGAAGACAGTTATCTTTCTCATTTTTACTTTTTAAATTATTATTTATTGATGTTCTTGTTCATACATCAATTGAGAATGATTGAATTGGACATATACCGGATTTATTCTTTAAAATCGGCCACTTTCAAAGCGCAGGTAGAACCAAATTTTAACACGAAGGAAAGGAATCTCGGGAGTATAATTTATTCAGATTGGCCGGCTTTGTACCCGGCACCCAGTTTTTTCATTTTTCTGATTTGTAAAAATAAAAATAATAATACGCCCCATACTGCAACTATAATCGAATAGGCCATCCATTCCAGCCAGAGCGGCGACCATCCTCTTCTTGCAAATAAGGATCTTTGATTGAATGTTGAAACATATTTGGAAGACTTACCCCATGGTACTGATCTTTCGGTTTTCAGATTGCCATAGATATCGTTATCATCGACTTCAGCAACGATAACCAGGTTACCGGCCGAATCACCCGGCAATTTATCAAGCTTGAAATCGGCAGAGACGACCCCGAGAGAGTCTGTTGTATATGTGGGTGTTTCACTTACATTTAAATCACCACCCAGCCTCTTTACTGTTACTTTCATATCAACTCCCTTCACAGCCACCCAGGCGGAATCCCTGAACTCTGAGAAAGTCGCTGCAATTTTTCTGTCCGGCAGCGTATCTATCTGAATCCTGGATTTTGTAAGATCGAAATTCGAATGAACCCCATCATATTCTTTTGTCGGCTCAGAAACAACCAGGAAGCTTTGCTTTGCTGATTTATTCCACACTGATTTGGCCGACGGCGGAATAAATAGATTGGCAATTCCCTTTTCATTCGTAACCGCTTTTCCCAATAAGTTTCCCGGATCTTCAGAACTTATGTAAAAACTGACATGGATATCGGCCACCTGTTGAAATTTGCCGTTTATTTTAGCTTTAGTATTGGCCTTCAGATATTGCAGCTGGTTATTATTATTAAAATATCCAAGCCCCAGTATCAGTTTATTTTTTACAACCTGCGATAAGGAGACTTCCGTTAAGAAAAGAATCAACCCGATCGTTAATATGATATATTTAATCTTTCTCATGTTCTTCCATTTCATCGATTGTTTCCTGTATCGGTATGATGGGTAGTAGCCTGGCGAAAATAGTAATGATCAGCATCATACCTGCCAGTGAACCCATGGCAATCGCCCATTCCTGCCAGCTTGGAAAATAATGACGGTAAGAGTCTGGTACGTCCCGCATGGGCAAAAGAGGATTTAGCAAAGTAGGTGTAACAATCAGGTATCTTTTAAACCAGGAGCCGATCACTACCAGACAACCTGCAATGAATGCCGGGAACGGCCTTCTGCCTTTTTTATTAATTAAAATAAGTATGGGAATAAATATCGCAGTCGAAAGGGCGAACCAGAAAATTCTTGAATACGCGCCCGTGAATAATCCCATGAGATATCCCTCTTCAGATTTTTTCATTTTAAAAGCCGGAGCCAGGAATTCATTCACATTGAAATACAGATATACCAACGCTAGCATCACAACGATTTTCCCCATCCGGTCAAAATGGTCGGTCGTAATGTATTTATCCAGTTTATAAGCTCTTCGGAAAATATACATCGCTACCAAAACAGCGCCTGATCCCACTAAAAATGCACCCGCAATAAAATAGGCACCAAAATTAGTGCTGTCCCAGCCCGGCCGGTAAGTGGTTGCAAAGAGCCAGGATGTAACAGTGTGAATGGCAAATGCAACCGGTATGATGGTGATAGACAATATTTGTATGGACCGGTTGCTGATTTTGATTTGTTCCGGCGTATTTTTCCAGAATGATCCTAAAAACGAATAAAGCTTATTCAGGAGGTTTCCTGGTCTTTTTTTGATCTGCAACATAATATTAAGGTCCGCCAGCAGGGGAAGATATAAAAGTAAAAGACTGATAAAAAAATAGGTGGTAATCACAACCACATCCCATACGATCGGGGACTGAAGTCGCCCGTGCGTGAACAGATTGTAAAACCTCTCGGGCCGTCCCATATCAACGACGATAATAATCGAAGCAAAAGTGATGGCGGACACAGCGATGATTTCAGCAATTCTCGTAAGCGGAGTGCTCCAATGAACATTGGTAAGCCGGAGAACCGCCGTAATCAATGATCCCACCAGGCTGATCGCAACAAAGAATACAAAATTCGAAATGTATATTCCCCAGGATGCATAGTCCCGCATGGATGTAACGACCAGTCCCTTCGACAACTGAAGTATATAAGCGACTAAACCGACTACGCAAAAAATCAATAAAACGATCACCCAAACCGTTCCTTTCCAGCCAAACTTTTTGGGAAGCAGGTCATCAATTATTTTTTGTCTGGCAGGCATTTCCACGAGCTATAATTTTATTTTTGCTTTTTTTTCTTCCTGTGGGTCATTTTTATCTTCAAAAGGAAAGTTTCTGTTTACCGGCGGCAGATAGTAAACACTGGGCTTCGTTCCAAGATCTTCCATTAATCGATATCCGGCTTTATCCTTGATCAATTCACTGAACCGGAAAGTTTCTGCCCCGTTTGAAACAGTATCCTCAATCATATCTCCGAAAAAGAAAACACCATTGGGGCAGGCAGAAACACAATGTGGTAATTCGCCTTTCCTGGTCATGTCCGCACAAAAATCACATTTACTCACGGTACCAATCTTTTGCGGCATGCTGGTTTCGCATGAATATGGTTTTTCGGCAACCTCTTTAGACAACTGCGGAGCCTCCCAGTTAAAAACACGGGTGGTGTACGGACAGGCCGCCATACAAAATCGGCAACCGATACAACGATCACTGTCAATCAATACAATTCCGTCTTCCCGTTTGAATGTGGCATCTACCGGACAAACCTTCACACAGGGAGGTTCATCGCAGTGCATGCAAGTGGTCGGCTGCCAATAGGGTGCTGTATATTCAGCATCCTGCATTACATCTACCTTGATCCAGTTTTCGCCTGGATTCAGTTCGTGCGCATGATTACAGGAAGCCTGACAGGCTTTTACGCTTTTGCATCGGGAAAGATCAATCACCATGACAAATTTCTTTCCCGGGATCCCGACACGCGCTTCGACATTGGATACCGGCGGCAGGTCAGATACGGGTCGCAAAAAGGCTTCGTCCATCTCGATCACTTCGCCATCCACAGATAGCAATTTGACCGTTTTCCCGGAAGGGGTTATCATGCCGTTCTTCTGTGCCGTTTCAAACGGATTTTCTTTTCCTGAACATCCCGTCAGCGCAGCGCCGGCCAGTAAACCAGCCGCTAAAAAATCCCGCCTGGAGGCATCGCTTGTATTCATTGGAAACGAATTAGTTTTTGATTATTTTTTTATCCAGTCCTGTAATTCCTGATCCGATATCTTTCCCTTTAGTATTTTGATTTTGGAGACATCCACTTCAACCAGTCTTCCATCCTGCGACAAGACTTTCATCGTTTTTTTTTCTTCAGGAGGAGCACAGGCAATCACCTGTTTCTTCTTAAAGAACAATCCGGTTGCCTTCCATAAAGAGAAAGCAGAGAGTATTCCCATTCCTGCCAGTAATTTTCTCCTTGTCTTCACCGCTGGTTTGACAGATTCGTTTACTTTCATAGATTCAATTGATCGTTAACCGGAATTATAAATTATTTTTTCAGTGTACGCATGTAGATAACCAGGTCCCAGATATCTTCTGCATCCGGAAGTTTTTTCTTGAAACTGGGCATGTCGGTCCTTCCTTCAGAAATCTTATAAAACAGCGAACCATCCGATTGGGACTGCATCGCAGCCGTTGACAGATCTTCAGGTTGTGTTTTCAGCTGGGCTGCCTTTGATCCGTCTCCCAAGCCTGTTTTGCCGTGACACGATGAGCAATCTTGCACCCATAATGCTTTGCCGGCTGCAATGGATTCTCCGGAGGACTTAACGGGATTCGGCGTTTTTGCGGCTTTATCCGGAACAGGCCAGGGCTTGGGTTGCAGATTAACT
>Ga0209863_10000890_pt1 | contig 12683 bp, 4 predicted proteins | sample OrgsoiDNA2013046_FD_185796 | JGI IMG/M metagenome (GOLD analysis project Ga0209863, IMG submission 185796) | Permafrost soil microbial communities from the Arctic, to analyse light accelerated degradation of dissolved organic matter (DOM) -... | ecosystem: Environmental > Terrestrial > Soil >...
CCAATAAAATAATCGCTAAAATAAACGATTTACTGCAAAAATCATGGCTTTTAAAACCTTAATAATCTTTTCATTACAAATGTACGACAACTGATTTAACCAGCTCCTGCACATTCTGTTCATGGCTCATATAATGCGCGATACAGGTTGTTTTAATGGATGTTGCGTGCGATTTTATCAAAAAAACCTTCCAGCGCATGGAACATATCATGTCCGTAGGGAATAAAGCCAGTAATAAAACGAATTACTCCCGGACCGAGGGGTGCAATCAACGAATAAAAATGCGAATCGTTCACCGCCTGTTTTGAAATAACCTGGACTTTAGTACCATAAAACAGAATGATACTATACACGGCAAGATATAAAATCAGAAATAACAGTATCCCGCCCAATTTGTTCAGCCACCCAAGTAAAACCAATTGAACCAGTTTTTCAAGTAGTTTCCCGGCCCACCGGATAATCAGGAGTACCATTACAAAAACAAGGACAAATGCAATTACGGGTAGCCATCGGCTCGTCATGTGCAGATCAGATTTCATGTGCGTCGCCAGAACAGCAGATAATTTTACTGCCGCTGCAAGACCGATTAGACCGCATATCATGGAAAAAAGAGCGAGTATTAAACCCTTTCGCCATCCCTGAATGATCGCAAGAATTACAACGATGTAGAAGACGATATCAATCATAAAGCGTAAAGCTGAAAACGTAAAGCTTAAAGCCTATAAAAAGCCTGTTTTTTTAAAATGAAACTGACAGCAAATAGTGAACTGGTTACGTATATCCACCATAGTACAAAGCCCATTTCGCAACGTTCGCCATATACCATTTTGGATACAGCATGTACTCAATCCAGACACAATTTATACCAATTTCGTTTAGGCAGAACAGTTAGGCGGTTTTTCTAAAGCCCTGCCCTGTAGGGTTTTAGAAGAAGAAGAGGGAAGCATATTTTCCCAAAATGGGAGAATTAAAAAATATTTTGAAAGAGACTTGCATTTATGAAATCTGCGTTTAATCTTTGTTTTATCGTTGAAGATTTGTAGCTGTTGAATCGTATCCAATCTCCCACTGAGTCGCCTCCAATTACCCGCCATTCTTACTTTTTCAATTTAGTGTTCGCTCCATTCCTCTGAATTACGTGCACCCAATTCCCTGATCAGCCCCGATCAATCCGTAATTTATTTCTTTACATACCTAAACCGTGCATTATGAAAGCGATCTCTACCTTTGTTACCCTGTTTTTTATTGTTACAACTGCTGCAACCAGCGCCGTTCTCTACCTGAATGAAAATTTTGTTCTGTCTGCCGCACTTTGTATCGTTTGGATTGTGTCTCTGACACTTTGGATCAAGTCTACCGGCATGAACGCGCTGAATGATGACAAGCATGTTCCTCAGAATGCCTAATAAGCTTAGGGCGTAAAGCTTAAAGCCTTAAACTACCGGCTGCGTGACTTTTCAATTCCCCGCCCAGGTTAGAGCAATTGTGTAATAAGCAATCTTAGCTGAACGCCGGATATTAAAAAAAGTCATTGCGGAATTGGACTAACGCAGACCCATAATCGCTGTCTGCAAAACAGAAAAAGCGTCCCGCTTTGGCGGGACGCACAGGAAAACTTTCTCAATATATTTTGGACGGTTAAATCAAGGTAAACTGGCGGATGGTTTTATAGCAGGTGGTTTCATTCCACCACCTGCTATGACCAAAGCCTTAATGTTTTAGTACTTTATATTCGACCCTTCTGTTCTTTTCCCTACCCGCCGGATTGTCCTTTCCATTAATTGTATCCGGTTCTATCGGACAACATTTACCCATCGCCTTTCCTACGACCTGATTTGGTGATACACCTTTACGCAGGAGATAATTAACACAGGCTTTAACGCGCCGCTGTGCCAGACCCAGGTTATATTTTACACTGCCGATCCCGTCGGTATATCCATCCACCTCAATAACCATATCAGGGAATTTCTTAAGAATCTCAGCAAGAGAATCCAGATTATCATGTGCAGAATCCGTGAGCGTGGCTTTTTTATACCCGAAATTTCCTACATGAGAATTTCTTTCCAACTCCTTCAGCAATCTGACAATTTCTTTTTCCGGATATACTAAAGCACGCATACATATATTTTCATTCATCAGAGAATCCCTTCCCTGGATATTTGTCAGGTTGAAGTCCTTACTGGTCGCCTCATATTCCGGTCTCGCTGCATTAATTTTAAAATGTGCCGTGTTATGAATTTCAAAAGTATAACGACCCGCAGAATCTGTTTTATATTTTCCCAATATCCTGCCCGGGTGTCGTAAATCGGTAACCGTCAAAACGACATTTCCCAATGCCTGATTCGTTTTGCAATCTACCAGGGCACCCTGTACGTACTGGGCATTGTTTTCCTTCACAGAAAATAAACCGAGACAGCATTCAGAGGATCGGTCCGAACTCATCCATCCCGTATTCCATAAATTTTCTTCATCCGTACTCACATAATACATGTCGTCTTTGGAAGAATTCAACGGTGCTCCGGCATTTACAGGTTTTTCCCATTCCGTCAGAGTGAAATTTCCCTTCGCGAAAAAAATATCAAATCCACCCATACCAGTCCGGCCATTGGATGAAAATACCAGGGTATGAGTCTTATTGTGCAAATAAGGTGATTCTTCGTCTCCTCTACTATTTATTATGTTCCCAAGATTGCGGACCTGGATAGGTTCCAGATTGCTGTCGAGCGATGAAGCCCACAAATCATAACCACCTGATCCACCCACGCGATCCGAAGAAAATATCACGTAACGACCGTCTTCCGTAAGGAAAGGCTGGGCGCTGTTTGATCCATCCATATTCAACGGTTCCGGAGCTTTCACCGGTTGCGACCAGCTTTTGTTTTTCCAGTGACTGATATAAATTGCCGAATTCGTTCGGTTATTTTTCTTTGTCCAGCGGGTGAAGAACATCGTCTTACCGTCATGGGTAAACGAAGCCATCCCGTCGTGAATACCCGGCTCCGAAGGAAGGTCGATCGGATCAGACTGCAGCAATGGATTTTCGGTATTCATGGATTCAAATAAGGAATTCATGTACCATTTCTCTCCGTTTTTTTCAGTTTCTTCTTTGATCGAGGTAAAAACAACCCCATCCACTCTTTGCGCCGCTGCATATGTCGCCGTAGCATTCGGTCCTTTCACTTCCTGTAAGATAAACCGGTCGTTGACTCTCTCCGACTGAGCCTCTATGAATTTGAGGTCCTCCAGCTCCCTGTCGGCACTGGTGAGCAATTCGTCCATCGCTGTATGCTTTTGCAGGAATGTATCAATCTGCGCATGTGCTTCTGTAAATTGCCCATTGGCCCGTAATGTGACGGCGTACCAATACCGTGCATCCGGATACGCTTTCGCTGAAAACTTAATCGATTCCTGATAGTATTTTTCTGCTTTCTGGTAATCATTGATCATCCGGTAACACGTGGCCAGCTGGTAAACGGCTTCCTGATGCGGATCCAGGTTCGTCTTGCCCTTGACTTTTTTCTCTATCGCGAAGGGCGTTGAACGGGGTCTTGAATTTCTTTCGGTAGCGAGGTATTTTTCAAAAACGACAGATGCTTCATAATAATTTCTTGCTTTGAAAAGATTCTCAGCCTGGTAAAAATAACCAGTTCCGGATTGCGCATGCACAAAGGATATGCCCGTGAAAATGAAGCACGCAGCTACCAGGAATTTTTTTATTTTATTACGCTTCAACATGAAAGTCATTTTACATCATTCGGTTTTACATACATCTTAAAAACGGGGGCACCAAAAACGCGGTACACCCATATTGGATTTTTTCTTCCCAACATATGAAATAGAGATCTCCAGACTGTTTCCCTTACTGCCGGCTGCAGATTTTGCAGACGCATCCACATCATAACTTAAACCCATGGTAAGTCCCTTATAATAAAATCCGGCAAAAGGAGCTATCGCGTCATCGAGCCTATAGTAGGCCCCGAACATCACGTCTGTATTTTCGCTGGCATAGACCTGGAAATACATGCCGCCCATTTTTTCCTGCGCATCTCCCTGTTTCATGTAAATAACAGTAGGAACAATGGAGAGCTGGTCGGAAGCCGTGATTCTTACCCCTCCCTGCACGCTGTACCGTATATCCAGTTTGGATTGATTTCCGTCTGATAAATATGGATTAGCCGGCTGCGTAATATGATACGCGGAGACACCTCCGAAAACGCTTGCCGTTCTGTTTGGCGTGGCATCATAATAGGCAATGCCAGCTCCGGCGTCGAATGAAGTGACCTGTGGTTTTAAAAATGTTTCGTTCGAACCCACGGAACCGTCGAATCCTACACCGGAAACCCACTGACTGCCAAACTGCATTTTATTTATATCGAATTTCCTGCTAATAAAACCAATCTGCATGGCCATTGCGAGGTAATGATCTGAGTTTCTTCCAAATCTCACGCCGGTATAGGCAAAACTGACATAGCCATTGGTATAACTGTAAGCTCCATCGCTGGAACTTTGGTTGACCAGGTTGATTCCAAAACTGGCATTTTTGTTAGTTGTTTTTTCCGCAGAAAGACCTTTTGTATTTAAAGTATTTCCATATTGACTTCTCCAGATACCCGAAACACGGTAATCGCCGTCAAATGCACCGGTAAACGCGGGATTCATCGTCATCGGCTGAATATAATATTGCGAGAAATGCGGATCCATCTGTGCCTGCACCGTGTTCTCCAAACCACAGGTTATAAGCAGCATCCAGAAAATTCCCGCAGATAAATGTTTTTTCATAATATTGAATTTTATCCCTCCCGCCCGAAACGGGAAACACATATTACCTGATCAGATTTATTGTTCCTTTTCTCATAATCGATACATTATTATAGAAAGTCACTTTCGCTACATAAACATATACACCTACTGCCTGCGGACGTCCCTTCCAGGTTCCATCCCATCCGCCCTGTGCATCTTTTGATTCAAAAATCAATTCTCCCCACTGGTTATACACTCTCATAGTCAGATCCCGGACAGAAGATCCATATACTTTGAACAGATCGTTGTTACCGTCATTGTTCGGCGAGAATGAATTCGGGATAAAGAAGTCTTTGAGATTCGGATCCACTACTATATTCAGTGTGGCTGTATCCAGACATCCATCCGTCGACTGCGCGATTACAGTAAATGATTTTGAAGTATCCCTGACAACAATAGTTTGAGTTGTTGCAGTCTGATCTGCAAAGAGTATATTCGGAGACCAGGAAAGCACACTGTATGTGAAATTCCCGCTGGTTGTAAGTGTTGCGTTCGTTCCTGAGAGCACCGGATCCGGACTTGACGTGAGGGTAAGGACAAATGGTTTCACTGCTACGTTCACACTTGCCGTATCCTTACAGCCGTTCGCGTCTGTTGCAACAGCAAAGTATGTTGTGCTGTCCAATGGCGTAACGGTTACTACATTCCCAGGACCCACAGCCGGCCAGTCAATTGTATTGCCTGCTGAAACAGCGGTCAGCGTGACGATGGTTCCCTTACAGATATCTGTTGCAGAAGACGAGGCGGTTATAGTTGGTTTCGCAAATATGGTTACTACAACAGGTTGAATATTCGAAGAACATCCACTAACCGCATCAAAACCCTTTATGTAATAAGTGCCGGCCCCTACTATCGCAGGATTGCCTAATGGAATAGTTCCGCCGATATCCTGATAGTAATTATATGTCAGGCCAGCCTGGCTACCAGCAGTAACCGCAGAATTGGTCAGATCGGCCGTTCCGGGGAAACAGGTTCCTGCCGGGTTATTTATAACGAGCGTCGCATTCTTAATGATAACTGTTGTTGACACATTGTTACTGCAGACTCCGTTTGTAAAGCTGTAGAAAACAGTATAAGTTCCTTCATTACTTGCTGCCAGGTTGATATCCCCGGTAGCTGCGTTCAGACTCAGGCCTGGTGAAGAACTATAGGTTCCCCCGCCGGTGCCAGTCAGACTCACGATGGCCATACCATTCTTACAATAAGGTGAACCTGTGTACATGATGGTGGCAGTTGGCTGCGGGTTGATGGTCACCACTACCGGTTGAATATCTGAACATCCTGTAGCATTGGTTCCCTTAATATAATAGGTACCGGCAACGAATACTAAGTTGGGATTGGTGAGAACAATGGTTCCTGCTGCATTTTTAAAATATGTATAGACTAATCCCGGCGTACTTCCCGCGGTAACGGCCGGCAATGTCAGATTTACATTGAGTGGAGCACAAACCGCAGCAGGGTTATGGGTCAATACCGTTGGTTTCGGATTGATCGAAATCTGCGCAGTCGTCGAATTACTACAAGTTCCGTTACTGAATGTATAGGTGACCGTATAGGTTCCCGGTGTACTTGCCGCCAGATTAATATTTCCGTTTACTCCATTGATAGAAACGGGAGCCGGTGCAGAATAAAATCCACCTGCAACTCCGGTTTGTGTTACGGTTGCTGTTCCGGTTGCGCAATATGGACTGCCGGAATAAACAATCGTTGCGATGGGAAGCGGATTGATCGTTACAACAACCGGTTTTATATCAGAACATCCGGATGCTGTAGTTCCTTTCAGATAATAAGTACCACTGGCTGCAACGGCATTCGGATTTGTCAGCGCAACAGTAGCGGCCGCATCCTGATAATAAGTGTATGTGAGACCCGGCGTGCTACCTGTCGTAACACCGATCAATGTAAGGTCAATAGTATTTGGCGCACAAACTGCTGCCGGATTATTTGTCACAACTGTTGGTTTCGGATTGATACTTACGACCACCGGTTGAATATCCGTACATCCTGATGGCGCAGTTCCTCTTATATAATAAGTATTACTGATCGAAATATTATTAGGGTTTAAAAGAGTAATTGTACCGGCCGCATCCTGGAAATAGGTATAAGAAAGACCCGGTGCACTTCCTGCAGTAACAGTGGCATTCGTAATATCTACTGTCGCCGGAACACATACTGCAGCAGGGTTTGTAATGACGATGACCGGTAGGGTCGTGATCGTAACAGAAGTGGTTGTTGTATTGCTGCAGGTTCCGTTGTTAAAGGAATAAGTTACAATATAGGTTCCGGCCACGCTTGTTGCGAGATCGATATCTCCGGTGGCTGCATTTATCACTAATCCGATTATAGAGCTATAGGTTCCACCAGCCACCCCGGTGCCTGTAACGGTTGCCGTTCCGTTTGCGCAATAAGGAGAACCTGTGTAAGCGATTGTTGCGATCGGTAGTGCATTGATCGTAATACTTGCAGTTGTTGTATTGCTGCAGGTTCCATTATTGAATGAATAAGTAACTGTATAAGTGCCCGCTGTACTGGCCACGAGGTCAATATCTCCACTCGTTGCATCGATTACTAATCCGGCAGGTGCAGAATAGGTTCCTCCAATTTGTCCGGCACGTGTTACCACTGCCGTACCGGTTGCGCAATAAGGACTGCCTGCATACGCGATCGTTGCCGTTGGAAGTGCATTGATTGTGATGTTTGCAGAAGTCGTATTGCTGCACACGCCGTTACTAAACGTATAGGTTATGGAATAAATTCCGGCTGTGCTGGTCGCGAGGTTGATGTCTCCGGTACCCGCGTTAATGGAAACCCCTGCCGGTGCAGAATATGTTCCACCTGCAATTCCAGTTTGTGTTACCGTCGCTGTTCCTGTTGCACAATAAGGGGAAGCTGTGTAAGCAATTGTTGCGGTCGGAAGAGTATTAATGGTTACTGATGCTGTTGTTGAATTATTGCAGATTCCGTTGCTGAATGCATACGTAATGATATAGGTTCCTGCTGTGCTTGTTGCAAGATCGATATCTCCCGTAGCCGCATTGATATTCAGTCCGGCAGTGGAAGTATAGGTTCCGCCTACAGGACCTGTCTGTGTTACTGTTGCTGTACCGGTTGCGCAATACGGACTTCCGGCATAAGCGATCGTTGCCGTTGGAAGAGCATTAATCGTTACAGAACCTGTTGTTGAATTATTGCATGTTCCGTTGCTGAATGCATAGGTAACGATGTAAGTTCCTGCCGTGCTCGTTGCCAGGTTAATATCCCCGGTACCCGCATTGATATTCAATCCGGCAGTGGAAGTATAGGTTCCGCCTGCAGGGCCTGTTTGAGTTACTGTCGCTGTACCGGTTGCACAATAAGGACTACCAGTATATGCGATCGTTGCTGTTGGAAGTGCATTGATGGTGATGCCGGTTGTTGTTGTATTACTGCATGTTCCGTTATTGAATGTATAGGTGACCGTATAGGTTCCCGGTGTGCTGGTAGATAAATTAATATCTCCTGTGCCTGCATTAATGCTGACCCCCGCAGGTGCGGTGTAGGTTCCGCCTGCCTGCCCGGTTTGAGTTACAGTTGCTGTACTGGTTGCGCAATAAGGACTACCTGCATAGGCGATCGTTGCTGTTGGAAGTGCATTGATGGTGATGCCGGTTGTTGTCGTATTGCTGCATGTTCCGTTATTGAAGCTATATGTTACTGTATAAATTCCCGGTGTGCTTGTTGTAAGATCTATGGCGCCGGTTGCAGCTGTTATTGACAATCCTGCAGGTGCAGTGTAAGTTCCGCCTGCCTGCCCGGTTTGAGTTACAGTTGCTGTACCGGTTGCGCAATATGGACTACCTGCATACGCGATCGTAGCTGTAGGAAGTGCATTGATGGTGATGCCTGTTGTTGTCGTATTGCTGCATGTTCCATTACTGAAAGTATAGGTAACTGTATATATTCCCGGTGTGCTTGCGGACAAATTAATATCACCTGTAACGGCACTGATGGAAACTCCTGCAGGTGCAGTGTATGTTCCCCCTGCCTGTCCGCTTTGAGTTACAGTTGCTGTACCGGTTGCGCAATAAGGACTGCCGGTATATGCGATGGTTGCAACCGGAAGCGGATTAATAGTAATTGAAGCGGTTGTTGTATTACTACAGGTCCCGTTGCTGAAAGTATAAGTAACTGTATAGGTTCCTGCTGTGCTTGCAACAAGGTCAATGTCGCCTGTTGTGGCGTCGATGATCAGCCCGGCCGCAGAACTGAATGTTCCACCTGCCTGACCGGTTTGTGTTACCGAAGCAATGCCGGTCGCACAATACGGGCTTCCAGTATAAGTAATCGTTGCTGCCGGCAGCGGATTAATTGTTACAACTACTGGTTTGATATCTGAACATCCTGCTGCTGTTGAACCCTTAATATAATATGTTCCGCTCGCTACAACTGCATTCGGAGTTGGCAACGCAATTGTTCCGGCCGCATCAGTGAAATAAGTGAATGTTAGTCCTGCTGTACTTCCTGCAGTTATCGCAGGTACTGTAATATCTACTGTGCCCGGCGCGCATACTGCGGCAGGGTTTGTAATAACAACTGCCGGTTTCGGATTGATCGTAACAACTACCGGCTGGATATCTGAACATCCTGCAGCGGTTGAACCCTTTATATAATATGTGCCACTGGCCGCAACTGCGTTCGGAGTTGCTAAAGCAACAGTGCCGGCCGCGTCTGTGAAATAGGTATAAGTAAGACCTGCGGTGGACCCGGCGGTAACTGCCGCTGCAGTAATATCGACCGTACCCGGTGCGCATACTGCGGCAGGATTGGTAATGACAATTACTGGTTTCGGATTAATCGTTACAACTACCGGCTGGATATCTGAACATCCTGATGCAGTCGTGCCTTTGATATAATAAGTTCCACTCGCCGCCACCGCATTCGGAGTTGCGAGAACAAGGGTTCCTGCAGCGTCTGTATAATATGTAAATGTTAATCCACCTGTGCTTCCCGCTGTGACAGCCGCTGCAGTAATATCAACCGTGCCCGGTGAACATATGGCTGCAGGATTTGTGATCACAATCGTTGGTTTCGGGTTTATCGTAACAACTACCGGTTGAATGTCTGAACATCCTGATGCGGTTGTGCCTTTGATATAATAAGTTCCGCTCGCAGCCACTGCATTTGGTGTCGCGAGAACAAGAGTTCCTGCTGCATCTGTGAAATAAGTGAATGTTAATCCACCTGTGCTTCCGGCTGTGACAGCAGCTGCGGTAATATCAACGGTACCCGGTGAACATACGGCTGCAGGGCTTGTGATTACAACCGCTGGTTTCGGATTGATTGTTACAATTACCGGCTGGATATCTGAACAACCAGAAGCCGTAGTTCCTTTAATATAATATGTGCCGCTGACAGCAACTGCATTCGGAGTTGCGAGAACAAGAATTCCTGCGGCATCAGTAAAGTAAGTGTAAGTTAAACCTGCAGTTGACCCGGCAGTTACCGCAGCAACCGTAAGATCTACTGTTGCGGGTGAACAAACCGCGGAAGGGTTTGTGATTACAATCGCTGGTTTAGGATTAATAGTTACAACGACCGGTTGAATATCAGAGCAACCTGAGGCTGTCGTGCCCTTGATATAATATGTTCCTCCTGCAGTAACCGCATTCGGAGTTGCAAGTGCCACTGTGCCTGCCGCATCTGTAAAATAAGTATAAGTTAATCCGGCTGTACTTCCGGCGGTAACTGCTGCTGATGTAATATCTACAGTTCCCGGTGCGCAAACTGCGGCGGGGTTGGTGATGACAACTGTTGGTTTCGGATTGATCGTTACAATGACCGGTTTAATATCTGTACAACCTGAAGCAGCAGTTCCTTTAATATAATAAGTTCCGCTCGTCGCAACTGCACTTGGAGATGCGAGAGCAATGGTGCCGGCGGCATCTGTGAAATATGCGTATGTTAATCCTGCTGTACTTCCTGTCGTAACAGCTGCTGTAGTAATATCCACAGTTGAAGGAGAGCAAACTGCAGCAGGATTTGTAATAACTACCGTTGGCAATGCGGTGACAATAACAGTAGTTGTCGTTGAATTGCTACATGTGCCATTATTAAAACTATAAGTAACAATATAAGAGTTCGGAGTGCTGGCTCCCAGGTCAATCGCACCTGTGGAAGTATTGATTGAAAGGCCAGCAGGCGCGGAATAAGTACCTCCGTTTTGTCCTGTCTGTGTTACAGTGGCTGTACCGACTGCACAATACGGACTTCCCGCATACGAGATTGCCGCGGTTGGTAATGCATTTATCGTTATTGGTGCTGTGGTTGAATTATTACATGTCCCGTTACTAAATGAATAGGTGATTGTATAAACACCAGGAGTACTCAATGCCAGATTGATATTACCTGTGGCAGCATTAATAGAAACACCTGCAGGAGCAGAATACGTTCCGCCTGCCACTCCGGTTTGCGTTACGGCAGCCGTTCCGGTCGCACAATATGGATTTGCAGTATACGCAATCGTTGCTACCGGAAGTGGATTAATGGTTACGACAACCGGTTTGATATCTGAACAACCTGCAGCAGTTGAGCCCTTGATATAATATGTGCCACTCGCTGCAACGGCATTCGGAGTTGCGAGAACCAAAGTTCCGGCGGCATCAGTGAAGTATGTGAATGTTAAACCCGCAGTACTTCCTGCTGTGACTGCAGCAGTAGTCAGATCCACTGTTGAAGGGGAACAAACGGCGGCAGGATTTGTAATTACAACAGTTGGTTTCGGATTAATGGTAACAACAACTGGTTGGATATCTGAACAACCTGCAGCAGTTGAGCCCTTAATGTAATATGTGCCACTCGCTGCAACTGTATTCGGAGTTGCGAGAACCAGAGTACCAGCAGCATCTGTGAAATATGTGAATGTTAATCCGGCTATGCTTCCGGTAGTAACTGCCGCTGCAGTAATATCGACTGTACCTGGCGCGCATACAGCGGCAGGGTTTGTGATTACTACTGTTGGTTTCGGATTGATTGTAACAACAACAGGTTTAATATCTGTACAGCCTGATACTGTTGTTCCTTTAATATAATATGTGCCACTCGCCGCAACTGCATTAGGAGTTGCGAGAACCAGAGTACCCGCGGCATCGGTGAAATAGGTAAATGTTAATCCAGCCGTGCTTCCGGTAGTAACCGCTGCAAGCGTTAAATCAACTGTACCTGGTGAACAAACAGCCGCCGGATTTGTGATGACAACTGTCGGTTTCGGATTAATAGTAACTACAATTGGTTTGATATCTGAACAACCTGAAGCAGTAGTTCCTTTAATATAATATGTGCCGCTGGTAGCGACTGCATTCGGAGTTGCGAGAACAAGAGTTCCGGCCGCATCGGTGAAATATGTAAACGTTAATCCCGCAGTACTTCCTACTGTAACTGCTGCCGCGGTAATATCCACGGTACCCGGTGCGCATACTGCGGCTGGGTTTGTGATGACAACTGTTGGTTTCGGATTAATAGTAACTACAACTGGTTTGATATCTGAACAACCTGAAGCAGTGGAGCCCTTGATGTAATATGTGCCACTCGCTGCAACGGAATTCGGCGATGCGAGAACAAGAGTTCCTGCGGCGTCTGTGAAATAAGTAAATGCTAATCCAGCTGTGCTTCCGGTAGTAACTGCTGCAAGTGTTAAATCAACTGTACCTGGTGAACAAACAGCCGCCGGATTTGTGATGACAACTGTCGGTTTCGGATTGATCGTAACGACAACGGGTTTGATATCTGAACAACCGGAAGCGGTTGTTCCTTTAATATAATATGTACCACTCGCCGCAACTGCACTAGGAGTCGCGAGAACAAGAGTTCCAGCGGCATCTGTGAAGTATGTAAATGTTAATCCGGCT
>Ga0209863_10000891_pt1 | contig 12681 bp, 15 predicted proteins | sample OrgsoiDNA2013046_FD_185796 | JGI IMG/M metagenome (GOLD analysis project Ga0209863, IMG submission 185796) | Permafrost soil microbial communities from the Arctic, to analyse light accelerated degradation of dissolved organic matter (DOM) -... | ecosystem: Environmental > Terrestrial > Soil >...
TGACCGGCCAACGCCCTTGTTCCAACAGGGAGAGATATCCCTGCGACACGCGTAGGTGCCGGGCCGCCTGCTGCTGGGTCCAGTTTTTTCGCTGGCGTTCGAATTTTAAAGATTCACCGGTCATCGCGCTCGCTTCCGGGGCCTTCGATATTATTACACACATTGTAATAATTGGTTGAATCGGGAGGTGCGCTTCCGGAGCGAGCACGGTTTCTTTTGACCTCGAGGGCATGGTAGCCTATCGGCGTCGGGGGCGGCCGCTGGCTTGGGATGGAAATCGCCCTGACCGTATTTCCTTTTCGCATGGCGCTCGAACCCAAACCTCCGCGGGCACCTCTATGTCATTCATCCGCAAGCACTTCCACGGAACCACCGGACGGCACAAATTTGCAACTTCCTGATTCCGACGGGGTTGATACCAGTGTGAGCGCAACGGCACTGGATGCGGGCATGCTGGTGGCGGGGACGACTCCGCCGTTTGCAGCTGTCGCTGGCGGCGAGGAAACGACCGACGCGCAGGTCATGCTGCGGGTCAAGGCAGGGGATCAGGCGTCGTTTGACTATCTAGTGCAGAAGTACCGGCGGCCGATGGTCAGCTTTATGTACCGCATGGCGCGGAACACGGCGGCGGCGGAGGATCTGGCGCAGGAAGTTTTCTTACGGGTGTATCGGTCGCGGGCGAGCTATGAGGCCAGCGCGAAGTTTACGACTTGGCTGTATCGGATCGCTACCAACCTGGCCGTGAATCATGCACGCGATACGCGGCATGAGCGGCCGGAAGTGACGGTTAGCCTGGATGAGCCGGCCGAGGAATCAGGGACGACGCTGGAGTTGCCGGACGGACATTTAACCGCGGAACAGAATCTGGTGCGGCGGGAGCGGTTGATGGCGATCCGCAGCAAGGTGGAAGCGTTGCCGGAGCAGCAGAAGCTGGCGGTGATCATGCACAAGTATCAGCAGATGGATTACAAGCAGATCGCCGACGTGTTGAAGAAGAGCGAGTCGGCGACCAAGTCGCTGCTCTTCCGGGCGTATGAGACTTTGCGGGAACAGTTGAAAGAATTTGTTTAGCGGAACTGACTGCTGGCTGAGCAGATTGATTGGCGAAGAGACACTGGCGAAAAAGGAAATGAAGGGGAAGCGGTTATGAAATACGATTGCAACGAAATTCGCGAACGGATGCCCGATGTGGCCGCTGGATTCAGTGCGCTCACGACGGACGAGAGCCATCATGTTGCGAACTGCGCCGGGTGCGCGGAGCAGTTGGAGTCGATGCGCGCGACCATGGCGCTGATGGATGAGTGGCAGACGCCTGAGCCTACGCCGTACTTTGATGTGCGGCTGCAGGCTCGGTTGCGCGAGGAGATGTCGAAGCCGCAGGCGGGGTGGTTGCAGTGGTTCCGGCGTCCGGTGCTGGCGGCGGCTTTGACGGTGATCATGGGAGTTGGTGTAGGTTTGTTTGTCACGAAAAACACAGGGCGCCTTCCGGTGGAGCAGGCAGCTGTAACTCCGGAGCGCGGCACGGCGGTGGCTGACTTGCAGGATATGGAACAGAACCATGACCTGTATGCCGACTACGAAGTACTCGACGATCTGGACGTGGCGCAGGATCAGGACACGGCGACGCCGTAAATGGGTGGGACATGAGGCGGGGGAAGAACAAGACGGGCTGGCTGGCGACTGCGTTGGCGGTGGGGATGGCGCTGACAGGCTTTGCGCCTGCATCCATCTGGCGCGGCCCGCAGGAGAAGCATGCGACGGCACCGAGGCAGCAGGCGGTACGGCCTGCGCAGCGGCCGCCGCAACCGCGAGGACATGGCGGAGACTGGCTGCGGCGGTATAAAGATGTTCCTCCGGCCGACCAAGAGAAGGAATTACAGAACGATCCGCAGTTCCGGCGCTTGCCCCCAGAGAAGCAGCAGCAACTAAGGCAGCGCCTGCAACATTTCTCCAGCTTGCCGCCACAGCAGCAGTTGCGCATGCTCAACCGTCAGGAAACCTGGGAGCACTTGACGCCCGAGCAACAGGAGCAGGTGCGGCGGATGCAGCAGCTTCCTCCCGACCGGCGGCGCATGGTGCGTGCGGCCGCACGGGATTTGTCGGCGATGCCCGAGGAGCAGCGGGAGCAGGTCATCAACTCCGAACGTTTCAAGGGAACGTTCTCCGACCAGGAGCGCGAAATGTTGCGCAGCGCCAGCCGTTTGCCGTTTGCGCCTGCAGAGAGCGGCGATGCGGGGCCGCCGGAATAGGCGAACTGGCGCCAGAGTTTCAGAGATCTAACGCAATTACTTCTAGCGGTAGACATCTTTTCTATTCCCAATCCGCACAACCACCACGCGCAACGACTTGTCACGCAATTCGCAAAGGGTGCGGAATTCGCCGACTCGGTAGCGCCAGAAATCTCCCAGAGAGCCCCGCAGAGCCTTGCCGACGCTGCACGCGTCTTCAAGAGGGGCTACACGTTCCTTTAGGTAGGTCACAATGCGGCGCGCCGATTGTTTACTCGTCCAAGCCAAGATCCCGGCTCACTTCCTCGGCTGTGAAAATGCGTTCCTGACCTTTGCGAACGCGCTCGGCTACGTCGGCGGCGAGATAGTAATCCTCAATGTCATCGATGTTGCTGAGAATCATCTCGAACATAAAACGCCTTGGTGCGGCCAGTCTTTTCCGCGATGGCGTCGAGGCGGCGTTCGATGTCTTCTGGAAGGCGGATCGAGGTTGGCATAGGAAACCTATTGTGAATACTTGTATTGCCTGTATTCAGTGTATCGCGCCTGGTCCCGACTACGAGCGAAGCATGTTCCGGGCGATGAAGAAAACATTCGCCGGACGCTCGCCTAGGCGGCGCATGAAGTAGGGATACCATTCCGTGCCGAAGGGGATGTAGACGCGCATACGCCAGCCGGCGCGCACCAGGCTGGCCTGCAAGTCGCGGCGGATTCCGTAGAGCATCTGGAATTCGAAGGAATCTCGGGCAAGCTTTTCCTGTGTGGCGAAGGCTTGCGCTGCACGGATTATCTTTTCATCGTGAGTCGCGAGGCCGTGATAGACGCCGCTCTTCATCAGGATCTTCATTAGCTTGACGTAGTTCGCATCCACGTCAGACTTTTCTGCGAACGCGATGCTCGCTGGTTCTTTGTAGGCGCCTTTACACAGGCGGATGCGGATTCCCTCCGACCGCAGCTTTTCGACATCGCTTTCCGAGCGCTTCAGGTAGGACTGGATCACCGTTCCGACGCTTTTCCGATTTCCCGGCATGCGATGGAGTTCGTGCACAAAGTCGAGCGTGCGCTGGGTGTAGGGCGAGCCTTCCATGTCGACGCGGACGAATCCGGGCGGATTCATCGCTGCAGTCCGGGCTACCAGGCTAGCGACCAGTTCGCGGGCGAGTTGTTCATCCACGTCGAGGCCCATGTGGGTCAGTTTCAGACTGACGTTAGCGTTGAGTTGGTTAGCTGTGATGGCGTCGAGGATCTGCTCGTAGAGTTTGGCGCTGAGGCGGGCTTCGTCGGGATTGGTGACGTTTTCGCCAAGGTTATCGATGCTGACGCTCATGCCGGCGCGGTTGACGGCCTGGGTGGCGCGGACGGCATCTGCGACTTCGGTGCCGGCTACGAAACGTCCAGAGACGCGGCGGCCAAGAGCCGAGCGCTCAGCGAAACTACGCAGGGAGCGGTTCTCAGAGAGGCGGACGAAGAACGTCCTTAGCATGAAGTGCCTGCCGGGTGGTTCATGATGGAACTGAGGATGTCACATTGGGGAATGGCGGTCGGCGGCATGAAGATCACAGAAATTTGTATCACAAACCGAAGGTGATGCTAGCGGCAGAGCTGGACGACCCGCTGGTGCAGTTTTTCTACGCCACAAAGTCCCCACTTCCCGCGCAAAAAACGCGCGAGAAATGGGCATCCAAACTTATGTCGTTCGTGCCGAGGAGGTCTCACCTCCGTTACTGCGGATCGAATTTGATTTCTACCAGTTCTTTGGTCTCGTGAGACGCAGGCTCGAACTTCCAGTGGCCTACAGCCGTGACGGCACTCTGCGTGAGGATGGGATGGCCGCCCTTGACGTCCACGGCCTTTACGGTGCCATTGGGCGCGACGCGGACTTCGAGTTTGACCACGCCCCGGATGTTCATGGACTGGGCGAGGGTTGGGTAAGCTGCCGGAGTCTTCACGACGATTTTCCGGCCAGCATCGGTGGATTCCTGGGCCCTGGCTTGAGCCAGAGCGAAGATGAGTGTGACCGCAACGAAGAGGGCGACGTGGCCCTTCCGCAAAGGGGGCTTCATATTAAGCAAATCTAAGGAACTTCAGTGACAAGCTAAAGGTCACGAAAGTAATGGAGTTGAGGGCTACTCTGGGGAGAATCTGACTTCGACCAGTTCATGGGATTCGCGAGGAGCGGATTCCCATTTCCAGCTGCGAACGGCTTTTGCGGCGGCCTGTGCCAGCACGGGATGTCCGCCTTTTACATCGACCGTCTTGACGCTGCCATCGGCATTGACCAGCGCGTCGACTTTTACTACTCCCTCAAGCGCGAGATTGCGGGCCAACGAGGGGTAGGCCGGGGCGGTTCGATTGACTAGTTTACGCACTGCGCCCTGGGTGTGGGAGTGCACCGGGTGCAGGAACATCATGGCGGCCAGAACCAGCACGCCGATCGCGCCTTGTCGTAACAAATGCTTCATTCCGAGTCCAGTTTAACGGCGAAAGTACTCTGGCCATAGGTCACCGAAGTACTAGCCGTATTGATTTAGACACCGGGATGGACTTATCCGTTGTGCTCTTCGAGAAATTTTTCCACTTCCATAGCGGCCATGCAGCCGCTTCCGGCGGCGGTGATGGCCTGGCGGTAGCGCCGGTCCTGTACGTCGCCGCAGGCGTAGACACCGTTGACTTTGGTGAAGACATAATTGTGGGTTTTGAGGTAGCCGTCGGAGTCGGCGTCGAGTTGTCCGGCGAACATTTTCGCGTTGGGCTCGTGGCCGATGCCGAGGAAGAGGGCGCTGGTGGGGAAGTCCCAGACTTTGCCGGTCTTTGTGTTGCGCAGTTTCAGTCCGGTGACTTCTTTGTGGTTGATGTCGTAGACGTCTTCGACCACGGTGTCGAGCAGGAACTGAATTTTTTCATGCTTCTGGGCGCGTTCGAGCATGATCTTCGAGGCGCGGAAAGCGTCGCGGCGGTGGATCACCGTGACCTTGGTGGCGAAGCGGGTGAGGAAGAGAGCTTCTTCCATGGCGGAGTCGCCGCCGCCGACCACGACAATTTCTTTGCCGGAGAAGAAGAATCCATCACACGTCGCGCAAGATGACACACCGTGGCCGATGAGCTGCTGCTCATGTGGCAGGCCCAGCCAGCGCGCGGAAGCGCCGCTAGCGATGATCAGAGTCCTCGCATGAACCTGATGAACGCCGAGATGGAGCGTGAACGGGCGATTGCTCAAGTCGGCGCTGGTGAGGTGTGCCATGCGGTACTCGGCGCCGAAGCGCTCCGCCTGCTTGCGCATGTTCTCGACCAGTTGCGGGCCCATGATGCCTTCGGGGAAGCCGGGGAAATTCTCGACCATCGTGGTCATGGAAAGTTGTCCGCCGGGCTCGTGGCCTTCGACGACTAGCGGCTTCAGGTTGGCGCGCGCGGTGTAGAGGGCGGCGGTGTGTCCGGAGCATCCGGAGCCGATGATAACGACGTCTCGAGTTTCGCTCATGGTTTTTCCAGGCTGTCGATTAGATGGTTAGGTTTGGAATTTGATGCAAAGGCGCCGGATTCTGTGTCGTCCCTTTAAGGACTTTTGATGATTCCTGTCTCACCCGGCACTTCCGTGCCCGGGCTATCCCATACCGCCGCTACGTGGCTATTTCTTGGTCACCGCGGGCTTCGCGGGTTTGGAGCCGGCTGCGGGTTTGGTCGCGGCCTTCGCCTTCGACTCGCCGCTAATTTTCGCCAGTTCTTCGGGGACGATGACGTTCACGCCTAGAAGCCTGCGATAGTTGGCCAGTACGTCGGAGGCTCCGCGAAACAGGGGTTCGTAGGCACTCTGATCCGGCGCGGGACCGCCTTCGGCGGCTGAGCATCGCGCCAGCGCGACGGAGGGCTTGCCGAATCGTTCCAGGCGGACGCGGCTGGCGGGCGTATTGCTGGTGAGCATGGCGTCGGCGCTGGCTACAGAAGATGCGCTGTCTTCCATCGAAACCTGAATCAGATCCTTAGGATCGCGCACGTGTAGAACCAGGGTCTCGACCATGTTCGCGCCGTCGTTGCTGAAGGAGTATTGCACGCTGGAAAAGAGCGCCTGCACAGAGAATTCGCGGCGAATGCGCACGTAGCTGGCGACAGACGGCTCTCCGGCGACGTGGCCGCCAACGCCGGGTTTCAGGAAACTGGGCATGTCGGTTAGGGTGGATTTGCCGCGCGTGACTTCGAAATCGGAGCCGAAGAGCGGTTGCTTGGGGACGCGGGCCAGGGCCGATGAGATTTCTTTCTGTTCGTCGGCGGAAGGCGAACAGACGTTCAGCATGTTGACCTTGACCTGGGGCTCGGGGGCTTGCGGAGTGGCGGCGGGCAGATCTTGCGCGGCTGCAGGTAACGCCAACCGCAGGCCGAGCAGGATGATCCAAAGCGTGGAGACGTGGATTCTGGGCACGGCAGAATTCTAAATGAGAAGCTCTCAAAAATCCTGGTGTTCAGAATTGGAGCAGGAGGCTGGCCTTGTTCGTGCTACCGGCAGAAGAGGCGAGCTGCGCTCGCCGGACAGCCGGTGGCGGCTGTCCCCACATTCGTTCGCGAAAGACTTAGAATTCCCTTATGGCGAATCTGACATTGGTGTATGGCATGAGGCTGCTACCTTCCGAGGATGTGCTCGAAGTGGGACAGGCTCCCGTGAAACTTGCGAACGGCCGCGAGGCGCGCGTCACGATGCATGTGCTGGAGGGCAGCAAGGACCAGATCGAGAAGCAGTTGCGCACTAGTCTGGAAGCGTTCTTCGATCTTTATCCAGAGATTTAAATCTTGTCATGAGGCTGCGCGCGACACAGTCTTCATCGCCGTACAATCCTGTTCTTCTGCGGGCAAACTGAACCGGCAAACTGACCCAACATGCAATGGTCCTACCCAGAATTGCGGCGGCGGATGGTCGAGGCGGAGTTGTGGCCGCAGGGCAAGATGGCGCGTCTGGCCTGCTATCTGGCAGGCATGGCGATGGGATTGTTTGCGCTGCAGAAATTGCTGGGATTGATTGCGGCTTCATGGGGACAGTATCTGGTCGGCTGGGTCGACTTCCTGCTGATTGTCGCCGCGGTGCTATTTTTGATTCTCGCCTTCCGATGGGTGAGGCGAAGAATCTTGTGGCGGGTGCGCAACCGGCTGATCGTTACCTATGTGTTCATCGGCGTGATTCCGGCCGTGCTTCTGATGGCCATGGCGTTTATCACGCTCTACGGGCTTGCGGGACAGTTTGCCGTGTTCGTAGTGACGTCTGAAATCAATTCCCAGTTGAGGAGCCTGGAATCGGCCAATGCGGCGGTCAGCAATGAACTGGCGGCACACCTGGAGCGCGGGGAGAAGCCGACCGCGGAGTCGCTGGCTGGATTGAAGAGACGCGACCCCGCCTGGGATCGGCGGCAGGTTTGCGGGTGGTATGCGGGAAAAGCGCTGCCGCTGTGCAATGAATCCAAGGGCGCGGCTTTGACTCTCCCCACCTTCGTGAAGGGCCACTTTCGCGATATCGTGCGCGATCATGGTGCGCTGCATTTGCGGGTTGCGACCTCGATGCCAGTGGGGTCAAACACGCTGACTGTGGTCATCAGCGAACCGTTCGACAAGGAACTGGTGGGAAAAATCGCAGCAGATTTGGGGGAGATCACATTGCTGACTCCCGAGGATGTGCTGACGCGGTCTGGGGCCGAGACGGGCGCAGGCAAGTCGGATTCCGGTTTGCGCGCCAGCCTTTCGGTCGCTCCCGACAGCAAGAGCGGAACGCCATCCAACCAGCCGGGCGTGACAGTGCGGGACAACCGGGCGCTGCGGCCTGAGTTTACGGTCGGCGCTCTGACCAACGCGAGCAGTACGTTTGACCAGGAAGTGTTGTTCGCCACGCCCATCCGGGTGGTCGACTGGAATACCGGAGGGGAAGGTGGGGCTGGAGCAGCAGTTCGTACTCGGCCGTCGGTGTTGTATGGACATCTGTTCGCAGCGCTCGGGGAGTTCGTTGGACTAGTGGCGTATACGCTGATCGGCGTGGGAGTGTTCTTCGCGATCATCGAACTGATTGCACTGATTATCGGTACGCGGATGACGCGCACCGTCACCGCAGCCGTGGCGGATCTGCACAATGCGACGAAGCACGTCGATCGCGGGGATTTCAGCCATCGCATTCCGGTGAAGTCGAGCGACCAGCTGGCGGATCTGGCGATTTCGTTTAACTCGATGACCGCTTCGATTGAGAAGCTGATTCTTGAACAAAAAGAAAAGCAGCGGCTGGAGAATGAACTGGCCATTGCGCAGGAAGTGCAGGCGCAGTTGTTTCCGCGGCAGGTGTCAGAACTGGAGTCGCTGGAGGTGCATGGATTTTGCCGTCCGGCGCGCACGGTCAGTGGAGACTATTACGACTTTCTGACCGCCAGCTCGCACAAGCTGATCCTGGCGGTGGGGGACATCAGTGGGAAGGGAATTTCGGCGGCCCTGCTGATGGCGACCATTCACTCGGCGGTGCGCGCCTATAGCGTCGAAAATTTGCCGCAGATGCGGGAACCGGTCGCCGTGGGTGCGGTGGCCGGCGCGGGCAGGGTGATGGCGGCATGGCCCGAGGGTGCGGAGGTTTCCCCGGGAGCGCTGCTCAGCCTGTTGAACCATCAGCTCTATGAGAGCACTCCGCCAGAAAAGTACGCCACGCTGTTTCTGGGGATCTACGATGGGCGATCGCATCATCTGACGTACAGCAATGGCGGGCACCTGCCACCGATTCTGATTCGCGAGGACGGCGCGATTCGCAGGCTGGAAGCGGGTGGGACGGTCGTCGGCCTGTTCGACAACATGTCGTATGAGGAAGGCGCGGTCGAAATGCAGCCAGGCGAAATTTTTCTGGCCTACAGTGACGGCGTGACCGAGCCCGAGAATGATTTCGGCGAATTCGGCGAAGCGCGGCTGATTGACCTCGTCCGCGACAACCGGCATTTGCCTTTGGCACAGATCAGCCAGATCGTTACCCAGGCTGTCGACGACTGGATCGGGGATAACGAGCAGCCGGATGATGTGACGCTGGTGCTGGCGCGGGCGCGGTAAAGTCGGCTCCGGCGTCTGGCTTTCGGCTCCGAAAAGATCATGCCTGGTCCTTGCGAATCGGACGTCGAAACCGCGATCCTGATGTTGACAGGAGATGCATCATGCAATACCGTGGTACCTCGTTAGTTAACATCCACGAGCGGGAGTAGCATAACCACGGCAATGCGCCGGGGCTCCATCCCGGAGATGACGGTTCGATACCGTTCCTCCCGCCCCAGTTTTCCCTTCAATCGACGTTCAGCCAGCAGACGATCAGTCAGTGGCATTTGCCGTGGGCGGTGTCCTCATTGCATAGTGGAAGGCATGGGTGCGGATACTCTAGTGCTGGCGGGCAAGCATGTTCGGCTGGAACCGCTTGATTACCGGCACGTTGACGGGCTCGTCGGGGCGGCGGACGATCCCGTGCTTTATCGGTGGAGCCCCGTGCCGCGGGATAATGCGGAGGCAACGAAGTACGTCGAGACCGCAATGGCCTGGAGAGACGCGGGCGCCGCGGAGCCGTTCGCAATCGTCACAGCGGCTGACGGCGTCGTGATCGGATCGACGCGGTTTTGGAACATCGAGCGATGGGCGTGGCCTGCGGGGCATCCATCGCAGGGGCGTGGGGTTCCGGACGCCTGCGAGATTGGCTACACATGGCTGAGCCGCGCGGCCATTCGGACTGCTGCGAACACGGAGGCCAAGTTGCTCATGCTGACGCATGCCTTCGAGGTGTGGCGCGTGCTGCGCGTGTGCTTTCACACCGACGCCAGAAACGAGCGCTCGCGGGCGGCGCTGGAACGCATCGGGGGCCAATTTGAAGGGATCCTTCGCGCGCACCGCATGGCCGCGGATTTTATTCCACGCGACTCGGTACGGTATTCAATCGTTGCCGCGGAGTGGCCGGCGGTGAAAGTGCGTCTGGAGCAGTTCGCCAACCGACCTTAGCGACGGGACTAGAACGTGAGACTAGGCGATTGTCTTCGCTTCAATCCCATAGGCTTCCACCCACTCATCGTGAGTCTTCTGCGAAGCCGGATACTGGAAGCAGAGGCCGTAGCCATCGGGATCGGTGAACCAGAGCTGCCTCATGCCGTAGGGCGCGACTTTGGGTTCGTTGACATTGAGGCCGTGCGCGCGTAAGTGCTGGTAGGCGGCGTCCAGATCTTTGCAGCCGAAGAACAGGCAGATGTCGTTGTGGCTAGCGACGCGGGCGGGATCAGGCGCGGCGGGGCGATCCGCGGCTTCGTATGCGGTGTTCAGCATCACCTCAGCGCCATTCAAGCGCAGGCCGCACCAGTTGCAGTTGTCGCCGGGCTCGGACGATCCCCAGACGGTGAAGCCAAGCACGTCACGGTAGAAGTGAATGGCGGTGGGCATGTCGAAAACCTGCAGCAGAGGGGCGACGCCGCGAATGTCCATGGTAACCTCCGTTTGCGAGAAAATATATCAGAAGTAAACTTGGACGCTCTTAGCTGCCCGTGGTGAGCAGCGTCCTCGTCTCGATATGCGAGAGAGTATGTGCCCCTGGAAGGGAATCTGACATGAACGTGGATGAGATTCGCAAGTATTGCCTTTCGTTCCCCCATGCGACCGAAAAGCTGCAGTGGGGCGACGCTCTCTGCTTCAAGGTCAAGGAAAAGATGTTCGCAGTCGTAGGCCTGGACGAAGTGCGGTTCACGTTCAAATGTATGCCCGAAGTGTTTGCAGAATTGATCGAGAGGGAGGACATTCGTCCTGCGCCGTATGTGGGGCGCTACAAGTGGGTGATGCTGGACCGATTGGACGCATTACGCCGCGCGGAGCTAGAAGCTCTGGTTCGGCAGTCGTATGAGATGGTGGTGGCCAAGGCGCCGAAGACGAAGCTCGGCAAGAAGAGTCTCAAGAAACACGCATCCAGCGCGGTGGCGGGCTCTGTGGGACGGAATCGGCGCTGAGCAATTCTTGCGGATTCGGCACGGGTGCCCGTCCAGGTGGCCGTGTGCTGACGAACGGTCGGATTTGACTCTGCTCCTTCCGCTCGGCTAGCCTCAAGAGTCACTGCAATCCCGAACTCCTCACTTGCGCATGCGATCCCGGCACAAATTATTGATTTTGCTGCTGATGGCGGTCGCGGGGACGGCCTTGCTCTCCGCTTCCACCCACCCGGTTCATGCCCAGCATGGCATCGTGGTGAGTGTGAACGAGCTGGCTTCGCGCATCGGGGTCGATATCATGCAGGGCGGGGGCAATGCCGTGGACGCCGCCGTGGCGACCGGTTTCGCACTAGCCGTGGTGCATCCTCCGGCGGGAAATATCGGCGGGGGCGGGTTCATGCTGATTCGCATGGCCGACGGCAAGACGCACTTCCTCGACTATCGCGAGAAGGCTCCAGCCGCGGCTGCGCGTGACATGTATTTGGACGCACAGGGCAACGTGATCGACGGCGCCAGCGAAATCGGCTACAAGTCGATTGGAGTGCCCGGGTCAGTTGCGGGCATGGTTTACGCCGAGCAGAAATATGGCAAGTTGACGCTGAAGCAAGTAATTTCGCCGGCCATCAGGTTGGCCCGCGAAGGCTACGCTCTGACGTGGGAAGATGCGCAGGATATGCACGACAGATATCTGACGCAGTTTCCGGAGTCGCGGCGGGTATTTCAACGGGATGGCGATTTTTATAAGCCGGGAGAGATTTTTCGCCAGCCCGACCTGGCCCGCACGTTGGAACGGATCGCGGAAAAGCCGGATGATTTTTATCACGGGGCACTCGCGCGGGAGTTGGCCGCCGCGATGCACAAGGGCGGCGGGCTGATTACAGCCGACGATCTGGCGCACTACGAGGTCAAAGAGCGCGAGCCGGTGCGGGGGAGTTATCGCGGGTATGAGATTATCGGCGCGCCTCCGCCATCATCGGGTGGAACGGCTCTGATTGAGTCGCTTAATATTCTGGAGGGATACAATCTCGCTGGAATGGGGGACCGGTCGGCGCAGTCGATCCACTTTACGGTCGAGGCCTTCCGGCGGGCGTTTCTGGATCGGGCGGAGTTCATGGGCGATCCGGATTTTGCGAAGATTCCGGTTGCGCAGTTGCTAGATAAGAAATATGCGGCGGCCTGGCGTGAGACCATCGGGCCAGCGCACGCCAGCCCCAGCAAAGACTTGAAGCGGCCGGCGGTGTTCAGCGAACTGGAACAATATGCGGCGGCGCATCCGCCGACTGCACCGCGCGAGTCGAATCACACGACGCACTATTCGGTCGTGGACGCAGACGGCAATGCGGTCGCCGTGACCACGACGATCAACGACTGGTTTGGGTCGCGAGTGACCGCCGATGGTCTTGGTTTTCTGCTGAATGACGAGATGGACGATTTTTCGGCGAAGCCGGGAGCGCCGAATTCCGACGGGCTGCTGCAGGGCGCGGCGAACGCGATTGGGCCGGGGAAGC
>Ga0209863_10000893_pt1 | contig 12675 bp, 12 predicted proteins | sample OrgsoiDNA2013046_FD_185796 | JGI IMG/M metagenome (GOLD analysis project Ga0209863, IMG submission 185796) | Permafrost soil microbial communities from the Arctic, to analyse light accelerated degradation of dissolved organic matter (DOM) -... | ecosystem: Environmental > Terrestrial > Soil >...
GCGGCGGAGCATTCTGGACGTGCTATTCGGCCGGGCTCAAGATAGCTTGGTGGAGTCGCGCGTGCAACGACTGTTGAAGGATTGGCCGCCGGCGGCAGGCGAATTTCGGAGTGCGTGCGGGAAATTGGCGTAACCGAAGTAACTTACTATCGGTGGCGAAATAGATACGGTGGCCTTGAGAGCGACCTGGCCGAGCATTTGACCGAGCTGGAGGCCGAGATCAACCGGCTGCGCCGGCTGGTGTCGGATCTGACATTGGAAAAGCTCATCTTGGTGGAGTCGACGACGGGAGCTCTGAGCCCGGAGTTTCGTGCGACCTACGTGCTTCGTGCCAGCGCAGCGTTAGGCATCTCCGAAAGGCGCGCTTGCCAGGCGCTTGGGCAGCATCGATCGACCCAACGCAAAATACGGGCGCGGCTATCGTTGGAAGCGCCACCCGTGACCCAATGCCATTCGGCAGATCCAGGGTCGCTATCGACGAGTCTGCCCGATCGCCGACCGACGCCGCGGGTCAGTACGATGCGTGGCGCCCTGGATTCCGCGCGAGGCGAAGGTGCCGATACCGATCCAGGCTTCGTCACGTCCACCGGTGCAAGGAATTTGGAAGGTTAGCGCCGGAGGACTCCCACGCTCAATCTTGCGCTGAGTCTCGCAGTCAGCCGTACTGCGGCAAGGTGTTCGGCGGATGAAAAGGATACGATCCATGTCGAATTACGATCGCAATGCAGCCATCCCCGGCGCCCCCGCCGATTATACGTTCGCAGTGGATGCGGGCCTGCGCGCCTACATGCGCCGCGTATATAACTACATGGCCACCGGCGTCGGCCTGACCGGCCTTGTCGCGATGCTGACCTATCAGTTCACCGGTCCTGAGCTGCTGCAGAGCCCGCTGATGTGGGTGTTCATGCTGGCGCCGCTTGCACTGGTGTTTTTCATAAGCGCCCGTATCAACACGCTGTCGGCGGAAGCGGCGCGACTGCTATTTTTCGTCTATGCAGCCGCGATGGGATTGTCGCTTTCGACAATCTTCCACGTCTACACCGGCGCCTCGATCACGCGCGTGTTCTTCATCTCAGCCGCGACCTTCGGAGCGCTCAGTATCTGGGGTTACACTACCCAGCGCGACCTGTCGGGATTCGGCACGTTCCTGTTTATGGGGGTGATCGGCATTGTGATTGCGAGTTTGGTCAACATTTTCCTAAGGTCGAGTGGGCTCGACTGGATGATCTCTATCGTCGGCGTCGGCGTCTTCGCGGGTCTCACCGCCTACGATACCCAGCGGATCAAGGCGATGTATGATCGTGGCGACGATGCCGCTTCCGCGGGCCGCAAGGCCGTGATGGGAGCGTTGTCGCTGTATCTCGACTTCATCAACTTGTTCATGATGCTGCTGCGCCTGGCAGGCAACCGGCGCTAGGCAGTCTTGCAGTACGGGATTGGCTCTGACAGCCCGATGTTAAAGTTTCGTACCAACACGCCTTCGGACTAACGTTCGACATGGGCCACTCGGCACCAAGCATCGCTTCGGCTATTGCAGTGCACTGCTTCGGTTATTAACGGAGTGGGTTATCGCAATCGAAGTCATCGACGAACGAAATCTGGTTGACGTCGTCGGATATCATCGTGATCTGAAAGCAGGGCCGTGGAAGCCGTGGCCGCAACATTCGAGACTTGCAGGGGACGACGCCGACATGAATACAGCACCTGTGCGCCATCGATCGGCTCGAGCCCGACTTACCTTTTGCACGGACCACTTGGTTGTGACCGCTCGGCCGGTTTATTTACGCGCTTGACTGCCCAAGATACGATGCTCGCCGGCAAGCCATCTGCCTGCCTCCTCAAAATTCGTCAGGAAAATCGCACGTCAGATCTCGTTGCTATCGTTTAAGCCAGGAGAGAGTATTTATGTCGCTTTCGATTGGATTGCTTACGATACTGACCGGGCTCGCCATTATGGGGTTCGGCCTCTTCATGTTCTATGCGTGGCTTCCGGTATTCTATGCTTTGGTCGGTTTCGATGTGGGCATCCTACTGGGGCGAGCGTTGACGGGAGATGCTGGCACGACCGCGATTGTCCTCGGAATTGCCGGCGCGTTCATTCTCGGCGTGACCTCCTATGTTCTTGAGCCCTATCGACGTGTACTGCTCGGGGTTTCCGGCGGAATCCTGTTCGGCCTTTCCGTAAGCTCCGCTTTCGGACTCGATGTTTGGTTAGGTGGCTTCTTTGGCAGAATATTCGCGTTAGTTTGCGGCGCCATCGGAAGCCTGCTTATGCCGCGATTCTTCGACATCTTTGTTATCGCTGCATCTGCCGTCAGCGGCGCAGCCATGGTGTTGATAGGCGCAAACCACATTTTGCCCGGGGTCCGACTTATTGACCCCGCCGCTGGCGGCGCTTTGCCGTCGCTGATCACGATAATTTTGGCCGCCGCCGGCATGGGTTGGCAGCGCCACAATATCGCAAAATGGGTTCAAGTGCTGCCCACTGGCCACGGCGTTTCAGAGTCTTCAGTAGAGGATCGAAAGTAGAGGACCGAAGTGGACCAAGTCGATTGTGATTTGCGATCCGGGAAAAAAACGGGATACTATTCACCAATCGTTGAGGTGGATCCAGAATGAATAGTTTTTTGGCGCGGCAGAGGATGTTGTTTGTCGCAACTGCTTTCGCGACGCTTGGATCCATGCTGGTGGCTACAACCTCTTTCGCACAATCATCAACAGGATGCCGTGCCTACGCTGAGGATTATGCCGAGCGCTATTCAGCCGGCAGCGCGTGGGGCGACGCCTTTCGCGTCCGAGGACGACCTGGTGCCTCCAATGTAATCGCGACCAGCGCAGCGCGTCGACTTCGCAAGTCAACGCTTATTGACAATGCATACGCACGATGCATGCAAGACCGATGGCCGTGAGTATCGAGACTGAGGCAAGAAGCCGAGATGCGGGAATGATCCACCAAGCGGCCGCTACTCGGTAACTCCCGTTCCGTCCAGCCCCACTGACTTGTTCTCCGCTCAAGATCGCAGGCGCGAGCCGGCATTGGGGCCGGATGCACCGCGGTCGGCAAACAGGTCTCAGCGGCAATATCGAGACGCTACCGGATGCGATCCGCGGTGCGTGCGGACCCAGCAACGACCATGGCGCCAGTAGTAATGGCTACGCGCATGCCGCCGACTCCCCGCGGCCGCACCTGCGATCGCCCCAACAGCCGCTCCTCGACGACCGCCGATCGCGCCGCCGATGATCGCGCCGCCCACCGCGCCGCGTCCCGCCGAGCTTTGCGCGAGCGCATCCGCCAAGGGAATTGTCGTTGCCAGCACCAGGAAAAACAACAACGGTAGAATCCGATGCATCGGGCACTCCTCAAAACGTTCAATTTCTTGCGATTGCGCGCCAGATTCCTCGCAGGACGAACAAGAGATTCGACAAAATGCGTTGACGTCGCTCTCCACTTCTTGCGAAGCGACCGACAATCCTGTTCGCGCGGCTATTGAATGCAACGACGATGTCGCTTCAGTCAACGTTGCTCTCGGTCAGATGGCCCACAATGGATGTTAGTTTGTGACGGGTCGAAGCGTTGGCGCCGCCACGCCAGACGAAGCCGCGCCGAGTCGCAATTTGGCGGATTTGTGCCAAGTCTCGCGACCAGGGTGATTGGACCGGTCTTGCTCCATTCGGTGAAAATACACACTCCACCGGATATCAGGGCAAGTAACTCCCAATAGAGTCTTTGTGGTCGGCATTGGCATGACCTTTTGGTCAAGCCGGAAAGAAAAGTGATCGATCGGAACAAACCGTTAAGGTCTGCATCTAGCCGCCGAACCGCAGGGTAAGTCCGGCAACTCCTGCCGCAGGATTGGCGCCGAGCTGCCCTGCCATGGAAGGTGGCTGCAGCATCGCAGAGCGACTTGAGACGTCTCAGCGGGAGATCGTCGGCAGGGATGCCCTGATTCGCTCCGAGAAATCGGCTGCGCCATCGGCCGCCAGTGCCGCCTCGTTAATCCGAGAGCGTCGCCGCAGTTCGTCGAACGGCAGCGTCGTGTCCATCCGGCCCGAGTAATAGAGGTAGCCGTCGACCAGGCCGTTGAGGACATGACGGACGTCAAATCCGCCGCTCCTTCCGGCGGCGTTCGCGTATCGCACGATGTTGATCGTGCAACTGTTGGTCAGCAGGTTATAGAATTCGGGGTGATCGGCGAGTTGGTCGATCCGCCCAAGGTAGACCAGGAGCAGCCGGCGCGCATCGTCGGCCGAGGTATTGAGGCGATAGAGGTACACCGGCTCCCCTCGGTAGTTGGTGCGCACGCGTACGAGGTCGCGCTCGTCACCTACCACGTAGATCAACTCGAATTGTTTGAAGAGGGAGGCGACAGGCGCAAAACCCTCGCCGACCTCTGGCCGCGTCTCGATGGAGATGCCCAGCGGCGGCGCATTGTCGAAAATGAAGCTCAGGAACGTATGCCCGACCGGCCCTTCGGTGAAGTAGGATACATAGAAGTCGAGGGCGATCAGGTGCGACAACAACACCTCCCGCTCCTCATAGCGCACCGTGAAATCATTCCGGGTACGGTAGTCGAAGTTGCGGACACCGGTCAGGCGCACGCGGTCGCCGTCGACGACGGCTCGCGGCATCACCGCGACTTCCGGTCGCCAGTTGCGATCGTGCGAGGGGCGGATGGAGATCCACCATGCGACCACGCCGAGAAACAACACGATCGCCATCGCGGACATGCGCCGCCGACCCGAAAACCAGATGGCCCAGATCGCGAACGCCGCGAAGGCTGCGGCCAGCGCCAAACGCATCCCGGCCCATGGCAGATTCGAATAGTAGATGGCCAGCGTGGCCCACGCGATCGGTATGGCCCAGCGCAGAGACACGATGATCGCGATCAGCCAGCCGAGAGGCCTGGACAGGAAGCTGCGAAACGAACTCATTGGCTTCTCCCGCTGTTTCATTCTGCCGAACGCATATCGGCGTCGCCGTTCGCAAGGGCGAAAAGGCATGCGTCATTTCGCGGCCGAAGGGACAGCAGGGGAACGTACACCGACCGGACTTCACTTGTTAAGCCTGCTCTGGTAGACTTTGAATGCTGCATGGCCTTCTCGCTTCGTTTCAAGTCCCTGGCATCGATGGGCATGGTGAGATCCACCGCAAGGCATTCAGGCGGCCCGGCGGCTTCGTGTTTGCTCAGCTTGCCGTGGTGCCATGTCGGTCTTGCCCGGCGCCAGCCTTGCCGGTCGTTCAGGATAATCGTCGACCGCGTATCATTCGATCAACGATGTATAACTCAATGACAATCAGCAGCACCGTCCGAGATCGACCCGTACCGGTTCTGTATGGTTTAATGATTGTCTCACTCGCGGCATTGCTGCCGCTTCCGCCATTGTTGCAGGATCAGAGCTACCATCAGTTCGCCGACCAGCGTGAATTGTTCGGCATACCGAATTTCTGGAACGTGGTCTCGAATCTGCCTTTCATCGCGGTCGGCACTGTAGGCCTGTTGCGGGTTCGTCGCGACGCAACGACCATTGTGCTGTTTACGGGGCTGTTTCTAACCGGCTTCGGTTCATCATATTACCACTTGAATCCGAATGACGGCACCTTGTTTTGGGATCGGCTGCCGATGACGTTGTGCTTCGCCGCAATCCTTGCCGCCGTCGTCGAGGAGCGCGTGGATGCGAGAGCGGGAGCGATGTTGCTGCGGCCGCTGTTGGCAATCGGCATTTTCAGTCTTCTGCTGTGGCGTTGGACCGATGATTTGCGGCTCTATGCCTGGGCGCAATTTTTTCCTTTTCTCGCATTGGTCCTGATTCTCCAGCTCTTCCCGCCGAAATATACCGGCGCATCCTATTGGGTCACCGCTGCGGCCCTCTATGCGTTGGCCAAGCTGCTGGAATTCCTTGACGAGAAGATCTACTCGGTTGGCTCGATTTTGAGCGGACATACGCTCAAGCATCTCGCTGCAGCTGCCGCCGGTTTCGCAATCCTGAGACTTTTCCAGACCCGCCGACCAATCGATGGCGTCGTGTAAACGACTGCTCCCGTCCTCGGGCCGCTTGCGCGGCACCGGACAATGCGTTGCCATCAATGGCCGGCTATCATATGGAACAAGGAGGCGATCGATGAAATTCATTTCAATCATACCGGCTTTGGCGGTCATGATTGTGACGTCGCCGGTATCTGCCCGTTGTCCGGTACGCTCGTCGTTCCCATGAGCTATCTCAGACCAGCAAGGCGCTTCGCAATCCATATTCATTCCGACGACGAAGGCCGTCGTCCGCGTAGCGAATTTGCGTGAGCTTGCGCGCGGGTCGGGCAGATGCGTGTGCCGCGCTCATCGAGATGGCGTTTGAAAGATCATCCCTGCAACACAAGCGCGGTGCCAATGAAATGAAACCCCGAGATCGTTCGCGCCGGCCCACCTGGTGGTCCACTCGAAATGTTAGTTTGGGGGTTGAATCCGTATCGTCGGGCTGGGTGCGTTCGCGCCGGCGATCGATAAGCCAGCGGTCAATGCGTGCCTATCGGGAGCAATGGCGTCACCGGTCGTCGAGCGCTGGCCGTGCATCCTCCGTCGTGGCCGCGGTCAGCGACAAAATCCACGCATGGCAGACTCGCGCTCGAAGCGACGTGCCCATTGAGACGTGCCCATTGAATAGTACCGCGGAAGCCGGTATTTTCGACTACACGCGGTATCGAAATTGCCGAGCATGAGGTGCTTGCATGAATTCGGTGTCCAGACGGTTTGTCGTCGCCGTGCTTTCGCTCATGGCTCTTGGACTGGCGTCCGCCGTCCATCCGCAAAGCAATCCGCCGGCCGATATCGGTGCGACGTTGTTCCAGAATGTGCGCATCTTCGATGGCAAGAGCGGCTCGCTCTCCGCGCCGTCCAGTGTGCTTGTCAAAGGCAACATCATTGAACGCATCTCGACGGCGCCTATCACCGCCGAGCCAGGCGTGGCGGTGATCGCCGGCAATGGCCGAACGCTGATGCCCGGCCTGATCGACGCACACTGGCATGCGATGTTGATACGGCCCACTCCAGTTCAGTCGATCAACGGTGACGTGGGATACAACAATATCGCGGCGGGCGCTGAGGCGACGGACACGCTGATGCGCGGCTTCACGACGATCCGCGACGTGGGTGGTCCCATATTCGGACTGAAGAGCGCTATTGACTCAGGGATTGTCCCGGGTCCCCGTATTTACCCCTCAGGGGCTATAATCACGGTAACCAGCGGGCACGGGGATTTCCGCCAGCTGTCCGAGCTGCCGCGGACGATCGGCGGCATGCTCAGCCGCATGGAGCAGCTTGGCGGCAGTATGGTCGCCGACAGCCCCGACGAGGTTCGCGTCCGCGTCCGCGAGCAACTTATGCAGGGCGCCTCCCAGATCAAACTGACGGCCGGCGGTGGTGTTTCCTCGCCGTTCAGCCCAATCGACGTGGTGACTTTCACCGACGCGGAACTTCGGGCGGCTGTCGAAGCGGCCGAGAATTGGGGTACCTATGTCACCGTGCACGCCTTTACGCCGGCGGCTATTCAGCGAGCCATTGCCGTTGGTGTGAAATGTATTGAACACGGCTTCCTGATGGACGAGGCAACCGCCAAGCTGATTGCCGAGAAGGGCGTGTGGTTGAGTCTGCAGCCTCTCCCCGAGGATTTGAGACTGGGCTTTCCGGCAGGCTCAGTCCAACGAGCCAAGGCTGATGAAGTCTGGCCCGGCATAGCCCGGACATACGAGATGGCGAAGAAATACAAGATCAAGACAGCGTGGGGCACCGATGTCCTGTTCTCCCAAGCGCTGGCGCAGCAACAGGGAGCAATTCTGGCCTCGCTTGTCCGTTGGTACAGTCCCGCCGAAGCGCTCGCCATGGCGACCGGGACCAACGCCGAACTGCTGGCATTGTCAGGCAAACGCAGTCCGTATGCTGGCAAGCTCGGCGTCGTGGAGCAGGGCGCACTTGCCGATCTGCTGCTTGTCGATGGCAATCCGCTGGAGAATATCAACCTGATCGCCGACCCCGCCAAGAACTTCAAGATCATCATGAAGGACGGCAAGGTCTACAAGAACACGCTCGGCGGTTGAGGCCAGCTTCGAATCGATGGGATGCCTGGCATCCGTTCGACGCCGGATTGTGCCGACAACCAAAAGCGGCTGGAGCACGTGATGCAGTTGCCCACCGAGGAAGACCGCCGCAGTCCATCCATTCCGGAGTTGATGGGATGAGTTCGACGATCGACGAGACAACGATGGCGGCGCGTCAGCCAGTTCTTGTCGACCTCGCCTTGCAGGGAGGCGGCTCGCACGGCGCATTCACCTGGGGCGTCCTCGACCGCCTGCTCGAAGAGCCGTGGATCAGAATCGAGGCGATCTCGGGAACATCGGCCGGAGCCATGAATGCGGCGGTGTTGGCGGACGGATGGTTGAAGGGCGGGGCCGATGGAGCGCGGGCCGCGCTTGACGCATACTGGCGGCGTGTTTCGCGTGCCGCCGCCTTCAGTCCTCTTCAGCGCTCTCCCCTGGAACGGCTGATGGGCCGCTGGACGCTCGATGCTTCACCTGTCTACCTCGCCATGGATCTGATGTCGCGTGTATTCTCGCCCTACGACCTCAACCCCACGGGCTTCAACCCGCTTCGCCAGGTGCTGGCCGAAAGTATCGATTTCGAGCGCCTGGTGACATCTCCGATCAAGCTGTTTATCACCGCCACAAACGTGCACACCGGGCGTGGACGAATCTTTCGCAACGACCAAATCACGCCGGAGGTGCTTTTGGCCTCCGCATGCCTTCCCACGATGTTCCGGGCTGTCGAGATCGACGGTGAGCCCTATTGGGACGGCGGTTTCGCCGGGAATCCCACCATCACGCCTCTTGTCCGCGAGAGCGACGCGCATGATACCATCCTGGTCCAGATCAATCCGAGGGAGCGCCGGAACACACCGAAAACAGCAGGCGATATCCTGGACCGCCTCAACGAAATCTCCTTCAACGCGCCGCTCTTGAAGGAACTGCGCATGATTGCGCTGCTGCGCCAGGCCGCCGATCCCGGAAGTGGCGAAGGGGCGCGCTGGGCAGGCATGCGAACTCACCGGATCATGACCGACAGACTGGCTGAATTCGGCGCGTCATCAAAGCTCAACGCTGAATGGGAATTCCTCGAGATGCTCAAGGTGGAGGGCCGAAAGAGCGCTGCGGATTTCCTGACCAGTTACGGCGCAGATCTCGGCAGCAAGTCGAGCGCCGATCTCGATGTACTGCTGGCGGAGTGCTGAAGGTATGAGTTTTTGTGTGAACCTTGCTTGCCACGACGATGAGGCACGATGAGTGTCGTCGGAATCCTGATCGCGCTTGGTCTGCTGGTCTGGCTCGCTTATCGGGGCTGGTCCATTCTCCTTCTCGCACCGCTAAGTGCCCTGATTGCTGCGCTGCTGGCAGGCCAGCCGCTGCTGGCGAACTGGACGCAGACTTTCATGAGCAACGCGGCGGGTTTTGTCGCACAGTTTTTCCCGATCTTTCTCCTTGGTGCGCTGTTCGGCAAGCTGATGGAAGCCAGCGGTTCGGTTGAGGCCATCGCCAAATATCTGACCGAGCGCTTGGGCACAAAGCGAGCCATGCTTGCCATCGTGCTGGCGGGAGCATTCGTAACTTATGGCGGCGTCAGCCTGTTTGTTGCATTCTTCGTGTTGGCGCCGATGGGCCACGCCCTGTTCAAGGCTGCCAACATACCGCATCGCCTGATGCCCGCGGCCATCGCACTCGGCACATCGACCTTCACGATGTCGGCGATGCCCGGCACGCCCGCGATTCAGAACGCGATACCGATGCCGTTTTTCGGCACCAATCCGTTCGCCGCTCCCGGCCTCGGGCTGACGGCTTCGGCGATCATGCTCGGATTCGGCCTGTGGTGGTTAGCGCGGGCGGAAGCCAGAGCGCGGCGCGCCGGCGAGGCCTATGACTATACCGATCCGACCGATCCCGCCGCGGCCGCAGCCGACGGGATCGTCCGCGAGCGCGCCACGACGGCGCGCGAATTTGATCCCGAGGAAATTACCAGGGGCGCTCGCGCTGTCGCGCTGCCGCCGTTTGTGCTGGCCGCGCTTCCCCTCGTCACCGTCGTAGCGGTCAACCTGATCATGTCCTTCGGGGTTCTGCCGAATATCGACGCCTCCTTCCTTAGCGAGGAGCGGTGGGGCTCGACGTCGCTCGCTGCGGTCGGCGGCGTCTGGTCCGTCATCATCGCGCTGGCGGTGGCGATCGCGGTGTTGATCGCGACCAATTTCAACCGCTTGCCCACCCCGCGGGCGACGATGGACGCCGGAGCGAACGCCGCGGTGTTGCCGATCATCAGTGTGGCAAGCCTGGTCGGCTTTGGCGCGGTGGTGGCGTCGTTGCCTGCCTTCGAAGCCGTGAAGGCATGGGTGCTTGGTATTGAGGGCGGGCCGCTGGTCTCGCTTGCCGTGGCGACCAATATTCTTGCCGCCCTCACGGGCTCGGCATCTGGTGGCCTGACCATTGCCCTCGACGCGCTCGGGCCGACCTATATGCAGACCGGCCTCGATCCCGGCCTGATGCATCGCGTGGCCGTGATCGGCGCGGGCACACTCGACAGTTTGCCGCACAATGGTGCGGTGGTCACGCTGCTTGCTGTTTGTGGATCGAAGCACCGCGAAAGCTATCGCGATATCGTTATGGCCGCGATTGTCGGTCCGATCGTCGCGCTTGTCGCCGTTATCGGGCTGGGGTCGGGGCTCGGCTCGTTTTGATCGATGTCGAAAGGTTTGCATGGCGCCGCCGCTGAAACCAGATCCGCATTCCGGGGAGCGTGACCTGGAGACCGCAAATCGGTGCATTTCGGCAAATTCGGCACCGGAATTTAATCTATTCTCGACGAAGCATTATTGGAGATTCCTGCTTTCGAGGCTCTGAATGACGGCCGATGGCGCACCGAGGATTTCCACTGGCATAGTTGCTGCGGTGCTGCTCCTGGTGGCGGTATACTACGGCACCGATGTCCTTGCGCCATTGGCGCTCGCCTTCTTGATCATCTCTATCGTCTGGCCGTTGCAGCAGCGGCTGCAATCGCGATTGCCGGTGCTGGTAGCCCTTGCCCTCACGATCATTGTTACGGCCGTGGTGTGCCTCGCCTTTGCATCGCTGGCCGCCTTGGCTTTTGGTCGGGTCGGACGCTCGCTGGTCGCGGACGCATCGCGTTATCAAGCACTTTACGACGCGATGGTGGCTTGGCTCGAAGATCGGGGAGTCTCGGTCGCCGGTTTGTGGGCCGAGCATTTCAATACTGGATGGCTGCTGCGTGCCGCGCGGCAGGTCACCGGGCGCGTCACGCAGTTTCTCTAGATCCGCCTGATCGAGACGCTTGGCTGCAGCGCACGGCAAAACCCAGCCTGCACTCGTACTCTCAGCCTCTTGCGCGATCTGACCAGGGCCGCAGGCCCCGATCAGGCGTGCGCTAGGGGCGCATCGCCTTAACTAGAAATGGCACCCGCAGGAGCGTGAGCATAGCGACGCCGAAGGCGGCACGCGGGACCGAGTGCAGCGACGAGACCGGTTAAGAGGGCACCCGGGACAGGGGCAGTGATAGCGACGCCGGCATGCTCTATGACGGCGGGACCCTTTCCCGAGTGCTCCCGGCGAGGAACTCCGTAGCTCTAGCGCGAGGGATCGAAGCCGCATGGCCGAGACGCTACGCGGCTCGGTTCACGAGAGCCCGGTGCGGCACTTGCCGCACGCGCACGGCTACGCGGTGAATGGCTTACGCGGACACTGCGATTTCCGAGACTCCACCTCTCCAAGGATGACGCCAGGATGCTGCGAAATCGTCGCGCGGCAGCCCAAGGATGTCTCGCGCCGTTGTCCTGTTTGCGAATCCCAGCCTTGTGGTAGCAGCCGGAACAAACGAGGGGACACAGAGATTCGTTGTATGAGGAGCTATCTCAATGCTGATGACGAGTGAACGAAGGCCGACAACACGGACACTGCGCGGATGGGCGATCCACGTGCTCCTGGAGGCGGGCGCTATCCGCGAGTGCGAGGAGCATGGTTGGATGCAGGACCGCGCCGATCCGCATGCACGTGAGCGGGCCTTCGATATCGCCCGTGAAGACCCGCCAGCAGGGGTCTCCCCTGATGCAGCGGTGGCCGAGGTTCGCAACGTGCTGAAGTCGATCGGTGATACCTGCCCAGAATGCCCTCCTGACTAGAAGGACCGGCGCCGTGCATGAGAGAAACTAACCCCGCGCGCGCCGCAGCGCGGCTCCCAATCGCTCCTTCTCCTTATCCCAGCGGGCTTTTTCGGCTTGCGATCTCTTCTCGAGAGGCTCGACCTCGGCCTGGATGGCGGCGGCCCGCTTCGCGTGCTCCTGCTCGGCCTTGTCCAACGCAACCTGCGCCTTGTCGACCGCCTGCTGACGGCGTTCACGATCCTTCTGCCTGGCGGCCTCTTCGCTCGCCCGTTGACGCTCGCGCCGCTTCTGCTCCTTTTCGAAGGCGAGAGCGGCCTTTCGTTCCGCAGCCTTGTCAACGGGGCGAGAGGAAGGCTTCTTCGCCTTTGGGCCTTTCGACTTGCGTGCGGCTTTCGTTGGTCCTCCGCCGCCAAGATCGGTGGGCAGCTCGGCATGTTCGCTGAAAGGTCGGTCGGTTCCAACCGGGCGCCTGAG
>Ga0209863_10000894_pt1 | contig 12654 bp, 12 predicted proteins | sample OrgsoiDNA2013046_FD_185796 | JGI IMG/M metagenome (GOLD analysis project Ga0209863, IMG submission 185796) | Permafrost soil microbial communities from the Arctic, to analyse light accelerated degradation of dissolved organic matter (DOM) -... | ecosystem: Environmental > Terrestrial > Soil >...
AGCCCAGCGCGGTGCACCGCACAGCCAGCGCATGCCGTCCAGAATGTTTCCCTAACACCAGCTTCGAATCCGGAACACCCACCGAATGCGGCGTCATAATCTCGTACGTCAGCGGATTCTGCAACATCCCATGCTGATGAATCCCCGCCTCATGTGCAAAAGCATTCCGCCCGGTAATCGCCTTGTTCGGCTGCACCGCAACGTGCGTAATCTCGCTCAGCAACTGGCTGGCCGGGAAAATCTCCTCGCCCACTATCGCGGTAGTAAACGGATATCGATCCGGACGCACACGCATCGCCATCACTACTTCTTCCAGCGCCGCATTCCCCGCCCGCTCGCCGATTCCATTGATGGTGCATTCAATCTGCCGGGCCCCAGCGGAAATGGCTGCCAAAGAATTTGCCACGGCCATGCCCAGGTCGTTGTGGCAATGGGTTGAAATGACGACATTCTCAATCCCTCGCACACGTTCCCGCAAAGTGCGAATAATATGTCCGTACTCTTCCGGCATTGTGTAGCCGACCGTATCGGGGATATTCACCGTGGTCGCGCCTTCATCGACGACCGCCTGCACCACCTGGCACAGGAAATCCAGATCAGTGCGCGTGGCATCTTCGGGCGAGAATTCCACATCGTCACAATGGACGCGGGCCAAACGAACGGACTCGCAGGCGGCGGTGATGCACTGCTCCCGCGACATTTTCAGCTTGGCGGTGAGGTGAATATCCGACGTGGCCAGAAACACATGGATGCGAGGATTGGCGGCAGCCTCGATGGCCTGCGCCGCGCGCTCGACGTCCGGCGTAGTGCAGCGGGAAAGCGCAGCAATCTTGGGCCGCCGGACCGACTTCGCCACCAACCGAACTGCCTGGAAGTCCCCTTCCGAAGCAATCGGGAACCCCGCCTCAATCACATCCACACCCAGCCGGTCGAGTTGCTGCGCCATGCGCAGCTTTTCCTCCACATTCATGCTGCAACCCGGCGACTGCTCTCCGTCCCGGAGGGTGGTGTCAAAAATCTTGAGTTGTGGCTTCTCAACCGCAGGTTCCATAGCTCGGCGCTTCCTCTCCACCAGCCCGCTCGAGGGGCTACAACTCCTATTCTTCGGCACCTCGGGCCTTAACACAAGCTTATAATATTGAAAATATCATTAGTTTTACTTACAATGAACCTTGCCGATAATGGTCCCTTAACTTTCTCTTAAGCACGAAACAAGGACGGAATCGTCATGGATCTCGCCGAACTTGAGGTTTTTCTTACAGTTACGCGCGAAGGCCGCTTCTCCCGCGCGGCCGAGAAAATGCACCGCACGCAATCGGCAGTAAGCCAGACCATTCGTAAGCTCGAACAGGAGCTAGGCGAGCCCCTCTTCGACCGCTCCTCCCGCGAGGGCGCACTCACCGACGCCGGCCGAGTCCTCCAAGAGTATGCCGAGCGTCTCCTCAACCTGCGCGCCAGCGCTCACGACGCCCTGAAGGAACTTCGCGAAGTCCAGCGAGGCCAGCTCGTCATCGCCGCCAACGAGTTCACAGCCTTGTACTTACTCCCCGTCCTCGGCAATTTCCGCCGCTTGCATCCCATGATCAAGATCACCGTTCTGCGTTCACTGGGCAGCCGCATCGGCGATCAGGTCCTCCGCCACGCCGCAGACTTCGGAGTGCTCTCCTTCGACCCGCAAGAGCCTGCCCTAAGCTCTGTAGTGGTCTACTCGGATGAGTTATCGTTCGTGGTACCCCCGTCGCACCCTCTGGCTGGCTCGAAGGAAATCAGCATCAAGCAGTTGGGAGCCGAGACCTTCGTTGCCCACAACGTGCCCTCTCCCTATCGCGACAAGGTCATCGACTCTTTTCGCAAATACAAGACCCCTCTACATATGGACGTGGAGCTGCCCACGCTCCAGGCAATTAAACGATTTGTAGCCATGGGGAACGGAGTCGCATTCGTGCCGCATATCAGCGCTGAAACCGAGATTGCTACCGGCGAACTAGTCAAGATCCCAGTCCGCGAACTCGACCTGAACCGGAAGCTGCGGCTCGTTTATAGGAAGAAGGCCAATCTTTCCCATGCGGCGCAAGCTTTCTTGAAGGTCGCCGAGGCCTACGCGACAGAGCGGGGAGGCAACTACCGATTCCAGCGGAAATAGGATGCGATACAACGAGCCCAGCCTACTTCTCGGGCTCAGTCCTCATCACGTGAATTGTCTTCGCTTTGGCATCGAGTGTGCCACTGATCTTCACCCTTTGCCCGGCAAACTTCTCCACTTCGGCTTGATTGTCCAAGTGGTAAACTTCTTTGCCCGCGGCCAGGACAAACTCCCCTCCCATCAGCTTGGCGCAATGCACTGCGCACTCGCCCGAAGTTCCTCCCATCACACCCTTGGACTTCAGCATCTCCTGATGCGAATGTGTGAGCGAGTGAACGTTCATCGCGCACTGGCTATCGGAAACCTCGCCTCGAAAGGTTCGAACAGTGTCGGCTGCATGACACAATCCCGCCGGGCAGAACCATAAGCTCATTAGAAAAAATACGTTTCTTTTCACTGTGCCACCCCCTTGCCGTCACCTCCCGGGTTCGACGACAAACTTCATATGCATGCCTTCATGATCTTCGCTGCAAATCACCGTGCAAACCACTTCATAGTCCCCTGGCTCGGTGGGTGCGGTCAACCGAAACTCCTGCGTGCCCGGCTTGAGCAGCAAATTCCAACCCTCTACTTTCGACCGATCGCCGGCCTTCAACAACGAGAATCCGTGAATGGATCCGTCGCGGTTCCACGACTTCCCCCGTCGCGCTGTGATGCGAAGCAGGACGGCCTCGCCCGCTTGCACTGTGATGGATGGCGTCTGTTTGCCCTCCATCTTGTAGCGGCTGTCCTTGTCAGCAACGAGTTCGATGACGCGACCCTGCCCCGGTGCGGGAAGCGATGCCAAAACCACTCCGCAGAGCAGGGTAATTGTCACACCAGCTCGGGCACCTGGCCGCGGAATTATGGCCGTCACTGGTTCAGGTAGCGGACAATCAAGCGCATGTCCTCCTCGGTGATGAGGGCGCGAACCCGCATGTGCCGTTCAATGGTGAGCATCATGCGTGGCGGAAACTTGTGCGGCGACTGATGGCAGCGTCCGCAATTGGCCTGGAATCGTTTTTCCCCTTCGATGCGCAGGTCATCGTCAGACATCGCGCGGTGTACGGTGGAGGGGGCAGTACTCTCATGCTTTCCTGCCTTGCTGGCGGCAGCCACCGCGCACAACATGCTCACGCCCAGCAGGCTGCACAAGACAGTCTTCCGGTGAATACTCACTACAGCCTCCCCAACGGAAAAGCAAAGCGATAGGCAGTTCCGACGGTCCAACGATTGAAATTCCCCACCGAGCTAAATTCGCGTCCATAACTGGCCGTCGCCTTAAATCCATCGCGGAAGTAGTAGTTCCCGCCCAAGTCCAGCTCTTGATCATCCGCGGTAGGCAAACCGTAGTCGGCAGCAGTACCAGCGGTGATTCCTCCGGCGAAGAACTGCTGCACCCGTCCTACGGCTTCGGTATGGCGCATCGCTTTCTGCCATTTCGAAATCTGCGAGAGCCGGTAAGCGCCCTCAATCCAGTAACCACGTCCCTGTTCACCAGACCACGCAAACTCGGATCGCAAATTCAACGGCACCGTAAGAGGTTGCCAGGCAAAATGAAATCCAGCGGATCGGTACCGCCCCTCCTGTAGGAGCTGCTGGAGCGATGCCCCGATTTCGACTCTCTGGCGGGGAAAGAAGATCCCAAGTCGACCGCCTGCCAGCCGATCCGATTCCAGTTTGTTAATGGCGCTATTCGTCGAAAAGTACACCGCATAATTCACATTCGCGTTCGGACTGGCTGTGACCCCTCCCCGCAGCATCACTCCATTACCCGAACCCGATCCAAGCGGAAAAATTGTCGGGACGGGCTGCAGGCTGCGGATCCAGATCGGATACAGCCGCTCGTTGTAGATTCCAAACGGAGTAAGGAAGCGACCTACGGTGACCGTTACCTTGGCGTTTGCTATGAAGTCCAGCTCGGCGTAGTCTAGTTCCTTTTCCACTGGCCCGCTGAACGAATTGCTGCCGGCAGGCTTCTCGAACTCGCCCTTGAACTCGCCACGCGCTTCCACCAGCCAACGCTCTCCGAGCGGAATCAGGACGACTGGCATTACCACAGGGACCAGCTCCCTCTCGCCCCCGTTTCCACTGGCGAAGAATCCAGCGCTGCCGGTGAGGATGGGAACAGGCCGTTCGGAATTGTCACTCTGACCGGGAAGAAATGAAGGGAACGTCAACAGCAGCGCCGCCAGGACACCGACAAGGGCGATATTTCTTACGGAGCGGACTAGGGGCCCGGGACTCGCGATGACAAGTGGCACAACTCCCCCACATCGGCGTCCTTCAATTGTGCGGGGTCAACCGTCGACCGTCAAAGTCACGGAAGTAACGGGAGGGGCATTGCGTGTCCGTTTTCGGTAGACAAGTATGTCCCGAGGGTCAGCCTTTGTCCCCAGCCCAGTACTTGTGATCCCGCAGATAGAAGCGCTCGTTGTGGGTATTCAGAGCCGTGCGAAAAAATAGGGAAAAAACTCGCAAGTGTCCCATCTTCTGGAAGCGACGGTTGGTAGTAAACACGCCTCCACGCACAATTGCAAACTTGCGCCGCGCCACTTTCTGGCTCAGCAGGTAGTCCTCGGCAAACTGAGCCTCTTCGTGAAATCCGCCCAGCTCCTGAAAACGCTCGCGCTCAAACATCATGAACATCCCGGTGGCAAAGGGCTTGTAGACACAGGAAAGATATTGGAAGAAATCGCTACCCCAGTATAGAACCTTGTCGACAAAATTCCCCCGGCAAAGAATGTTGGTCGTCGCGAGATGTAGCTGCTTCTCCTGCATCTTCTCCAGACACCGCCGCAGCAACCAGGGCTCCGCCAATTCGATGTCCGCGTCAAGAAATAGAACGTAAGGCGTCTTCGCCAGCGCAGCGCCGCGATTACGGCCCACCGCCGGCATCCCGCCCGCAATCACATCCACCACCAGTCGGTCGCCAAAGCTGCGAACAATCTCAGGCGTTCGGTCGGCAGAATTCGCATCAGCGACGAGTACCGGCGTAATCCGCATCTTCGAATAGTCCTGCATCGTCAAGGACGTCAACAGGCGCGGTATCAGTTTCGCCTCGTTCTTCGCCGGAATCACGATGGTCAGTTCCGGCGTGATCGCCGGGTTGCCCGCCGGAGTCGTCAGGGGTGTGGTCGTTGTTGTGGTCATGGACGTACTCATGAATTTGGACGCCTTCCTCGTTCACAGTGACGTAAGTCAGCTTGGTATCGGTCCAACTGCCGGTGTTGTAGTACTCGATCCCGTCTTTCTCGCGATGCATCGCTTCATGCGTATGCCCGCAAAAAACCCGATCCGCACCCTTGAACCGAGCATGCAGCACCGCACCCGCGCATACTTTCTTCGAAAGCCGCAGCCAGCTCGTATTCGCCCGGTCCGCAAAACGTGCGAACGGCTTACCCTTCAAGTCCAGCTTCTGCAGTACCAAATGCAGAAACGTCCCCACATGGCTGAGCAAGACATTGTTGACTATGAACCGGTCGAATTGATGACCATGAACCGCCAGATGCTTCTTCCCGCCGTAGTCCCAGGCGTACTCTTGATATACCTTCACGCCAACCAGATGCGACATCACATCGGTCAATCCAAGGTCGTGGTTTCCCTCAACCCAAACAACCTCCACAGCACGTTTCGGATTCGACAGCTTGCGAATATACCCCAGAAACTGCCAATGTTCTTTCTTGAGGCGGCGGAAGTTGAGGTCGGAAAAAATGTCGCCCAGCAGGATCAACCGCTGGAAAACCTCCCCCTGCAACATGCGCACAGCCTCCCGCGCATGACTCACTTCCGAACCAAGATGCACATCGGACAGGATCAGGGTGTCGGCCAAGATCTGTTCCTCATTCAAAGGTTATAGATTGGTTATTACAGGAAGGTTAAAGGCTTGCGAATGTACGAAGAATGGAACCAATGTACCAATAGAATCAACAACGTAGGCTTTGTGATCCTTAGTCGCTTCATGGCGCTGGAGGGAGTTCCCCGGCGACACGTTCCACCCCTACTCCTGTAAACTCAATTACATAACCATGGGAACTCGCCGAAAAGCCCGCGAACTCGCGCTCCAGATGCTGTTTCAGGCCGATGTCGCCAAACAGGCTCCGGACGACGTACGAAGGTCTTTCTGGAATGAGCGCGGCCAGGTCGAACCCGACGTCCGCGGCTTTGCCGATGACCTCTTCCGCATTGCCACCGACCGGGCCGAAGAGATCGACAAGAGAATCGAAGCGCATGCCGAGCATTGGCGCGTGGAACGCATGGCGGCAGTGGATCGGAACATCCTCCGCGCAGGCGTGGCGGAGTTCCTGGGCTTTGCCGATACACCGAAGCCGGTCGTAATCAACGAGGCGCTCGAAATCGCCCGCAAATTCTCCAGCCCAGAATCCGTAAACTTCCTGAACGGCGTGCTTGACAGCGTGGCCCGCGAACTGGAAAAGACGCCGTCGAGCGCAGCTTCGCGCGCTTAGCTACTGACCTACGGCTTCACCAAAACAAAATCAGGATTGCAGGGCTGCGTCGCCGTCGAGATGCTGCACATCGCCGTGGCGGGACTGGTCGTGTCGCTGACCGGCAATACCTGAAGAATGTCGCCCGAAAACGTTGTGTTCAACACGTGCACAAGGCCATCGGTGCTGCCGACATAGAGAAACGCGCCGTCAGTCGTTAGGCCACCAGTGGTCGGAGGCTGCGCTCCAGTCAAAGAGATTCCCCCCTTGACCTGAGACTGGATATTGTAAGAAAACACGCTGCTGAAGTTGCGCGGAACGACGTAGGCTGTGGAAACATCGGACGACAACAAAAGTTGACTTGCATCCAGCGGGCCTTGGCCAAAATCGATGAGCGGCCCAACGGTATTGCTCGTGGTCTGGGCACACCCTGAACCGGGAGCCGCTGTGGAAATGACCTCCAGATCCGGCGCATTTGGGCCATTCAAAACGACAAATTGGTTCGTCGCAGGAAGAGCGCGTATGAATTGTGGAGTTCCGGGTATGCCAAACGCCGTACCCGTTTGGCTACAGGTGTTAAGTGGTGTCACAGCGTTCGCGGCTTGGGCCATATAGGCGAACCCCCCGCTCGGGTAAAACGCCACGTCAATCACACCCGCTGGCGATGCCAAACGCCGCAGTTGAGTGACGGAGTCAAAAACGTAGACCGGTCCGGCAACCTCATTCGATGGCTGGCACGGCGAGCCCGTGCACTGGTAAGTCGTGATGTACACGAGAAAGGCGTCGGCGGAAAACACCGCCGACTTCGCGTGGTCGGCCGGATTCAGCAACAGTTGCGTGCCGGCATTACTGGGCTGGTCGTACAGGAAGACTTGGTTCGGCGTGGTGGAAGTGTCCGACACCACAGCTTTGGAACCGTTGGAGGATACGCCGATAACATTGCCCGTGACAGCATTGTTCGTGGTCACGGCGCCTGCGCTGGAAACGACAGCGATCCCGTCGCAAACCGGCTGACCGCTCGCCGAGTGGGGAACGCAACTCCCAACGTAAATTTCACCACCAGAATCGCTGATCAGCACCGAGGTCGGCGTGTGGGGTAGGGCAATCGGCGCACCCGGGGTATTCGTCATCTGGGGAATCGGAACAATGAAGCTCAAGCAGCCGAGCACAGGTCCGTTGGCTCGATCCCAGCATCCAGAGCTGGCGGCATAGATCGTGGTGTTGCTGGCTGCGCCCGTCACCGTAACTCCAATTCCAACCGGAGGGTAAATCGGAGGACTTGCGGGCTGAAACCCAATGTTGCAGTTGGTTGGCAGGCAGGAGGCGGTAACCCCGGCTGCTCCTGTTTGGGCTCCCGAAATCACCCCTGTCGTACTCACCGAAGCAACCGTCGGGTTCGTGCTGCTCCATGTGATCGGCGGATTCGCAAGCACCAGACCGGCCGAATCCATGACGGTAGCCGTGATCGTCTGCGCAGGACTGCCCTTCGGGAACGTGAGCGAGTTGCCTCCCGAAGTCGTCGCTAGCGTAATCGACGCCACCGGGCAAGCGGTAAACGTAATCGGTGCGCTGGTGGCGCCGCCAGCGGTGGCGAAGAACGACGTCTGACCCGGAGTTTTTGCCGTCACCCGCGCCTGATTAAAGAGAAGGCCGTTTCCGGAAGTCGTCAACGTCAACACCGCGCTGTTCACCGAGTTCCAGCTTATCGGTCCAATCGTCGACGTGATGTCGCTACCGTTATTGGTGCCGATCACTTGGTAGTCGGCAAAGCCTGCCGCTGCGAATTGAGAAGGTGCTGAGAGTCCTGGTACTCCTGTCGTGCCGCAATTCTGGGGCGGGGAAACTAGCGGGCTGGCGACCAGTCGCTCAATATGCTGATGAACGAATATGGTAATGGGAGCGCTGGTTGCGCCCAACGCGGAAGCCGTCAATTGGACAGCCTTTGCTGGACCTGGCGTGCATACCGTCGGCGCCGCCAGCGAGTCCCAGGATCCCGCGCAGACCGTTGGTACACCTGCCAGCGGTGCCACGGAGAGCGCCGAATTGTCGGAGGCTTGCCAGGTGATGCGGGCAATCGCAATCGCCGTCCCATTGTTATCGGTGACTGAGAGGCCAGAAAACTTCCCTTGTTCGAGCGAAAGGGAGGCGGGAGAGATGTGAATCGTTGTTACCGCAACGCCCGACGACTTCTTACCGCAACCGGGCAGCGTCATTACTAAGGCGGTTAATCCGCACAACAAAAAAAAGGAACAAACCCTACCCATGAACCCTCCCCGCCCGCGGCAGACCTTCACGGTGAGCCAGCGAACGAGCCCTCTAAATGATGCAAACAAACTGAATAGAATGGCGTGATGCAACTCGCGTCAACGCGCCAGGAACCTTGCAATGCAAAACTTTGAGTCTAGAGGCTAACGGCTATTTCGGCAAATCCCTCGGCCGGAAAGCATAGAACTGCCGCCGCTTCCGGTGAGCTGTTTGAAGGTGAGATGTCCGAAGTCCCTTTGGGGTTGACGGGCTGGAAAGGGAATTGATATATTCAGAAGGTTCCGCGAGTATTCGTGAGCCAGCCTGTGCCTGTGTGCCCAATTGTGGGTATGGTTCCGGCAAGGCTTGGTAGATTTAACGGTCTGGATGGCAGCAGTTTTCCAGAACGCCCTCGCTGAAGTACCACTGCGATGACCTTCCACTTGGAAGGATATGCAGGGTCTGCAAGCGAAACGGAGTGCCTTCAACCCAGGCGCCACCGTCGTTTGTATCAATCTGATACGGATGTTGGGGATTTTTCTGCGTTTGGGCTCAGATGCCCTTCTGCGGAATTCACGTTGCGCCATGTGTGTCCTGGCTCGCGCGCGGATTTTGGTAGTTTGCGATTGGATTTCTAAGGAGCTGAAAAGAGTGCCTACATTCAATCAACTCGTACGAAGTGGGCGGAAAGCGCCGCGCTACAAGACGGCCAGCCCGGCGCTGCAAAGCTGTCCGCAAAAGCGTGGTGTCTGCACCCGTGTATACACGCAAACGCCCAAGAAGCCGAACTCGGCGTTGCGCAAGGTAGCTCGCGTGCGCCTGACCAACGGGATTGAAGTTACGACCTATATCCCCGGCGTCGGCCACAACTTGCAGGAGCACTCGATTGTGCTCATCCGCGGTGGCCGCGTAAAAGACCTGCCGGGTGTGCGTTACCACGTGGTGCGCGGAACGCTGGATTCGACCGGCGTGACCGACCGCAAGCAGAGCCGTTCGAAATACGGCGCCAAGCGGCCGAAAAAAGCCAAAGAATAGTAGCAATTGCAGATTAGAAATATCAACAATTGAACTAGCGGTAGCGGAGCGAAGAAGAAGCGATGCCTAGAAAAGGACATGTCCCCAAGCGAACCGTCGACGCCGATGCGGTCTACGGCTCCGATCTGGTTACGAAGTTCGTGAACTGCATGATGTGGGGCGGCAAGAAAGCCACCTCGCAGCAGATTTTTTACGGTGCCATGGGCAAGCTGCAGGAAAAAGGCGGCGATGAAGCGCTCAAGCTCTTCAAGAAGGCCGTCGAGAACTGCAAGCCGCTGCTCGAAGTCAAGTCGCGGCGCGTAGGCGGCGCGAACTATCAGGTGCCGATCGAAGTCAACGCTGATCGCCGGACATCTTTGGCGATTCGCTGGCTCATCAGCTTTTCCCGCAGCCGTGGCGAAAAAGGCATGACCGACAAGCTTTGCGCGGAATTGCTGGATGCGGCCAATGGCCGTGGCGGCGCGATGAAGAAGAAGGAAGACGTGCACCGCATGGCGGAAGCCAACAAGGCGTTTGCGCATTATCGCTGGTAAAAACATTTGTGATTTGGCAATTTGTGATTTTGTAATTTGAAATTACAAAATTAGAAATCGTTCGAGAGTCCCAGAAGGAAGCAAGTACCGTGGCCAGACAAGTACCATTAGAGCGCTGCAGGAACATCGGCATCATGGCCCACATCGATGCCGGGAAGACGACGACGACGGAGCGCATCCTGTTCTATACGGGGAAGACGCACCGCATCGGCGAAGTCCATGAAGGTACGGCCACCATGGACTGGATGGAGCAGGAACAAGAGCGCGGTATTACCATTACGTCGGCGGCGACGACCTGCACCTGGCGCGATATTCGCATCAACATTATTGATACCCCGGGCCACGTCGATTTCACGGCGGAGGTCGAAAGATCGCTGCGTGTTCTTGATGGCGCGGTCGCGGTATTTGATGCCGTTCACGGCGTGCAGCCGCAGTCGGAAAAAGTTTGGCGCCAAGCCGATAAGTACGGCGTACCGAGAATTTGCTTTATCAACAAGATTGACAAGATGGGTGCGGATTTCGAGCACGCCGTCGATACCATCCGCAAGCGCCTCAATGCCAAGCCCGTCGCAATTCAGATTCCCATTGGCCAGGAAGCGAAGTTTGTCGGCGTCGTCGACCTGGTCGACATGAAAGCCATTGTCTGGAACGACGAGACCATGGGCGCGGAGTACGTTACCGAGGAAATTCCTGCCGATCTTAAGAAAAAGGCCGACGCGTTCCACGCGCAATTGGTGGAAGCTGTCGCCGAGACCGATGACGGCCTGCTGCACAAATTTCTGGAAGGCGAGACCATTTCCGCCGCCGAACTCCGCGCTGCCTTGCGTCGCGCGACCATTGCTCTGCAACTGTTTCCGGTGATCGTCGGTACGTCGTTCAAGAACAAAGGCGTCCAGCCGCTGCTCGATGCGGTCGTCGATTACCTGCCTTCGCCACTTGATACCAAAGAAGTCAAGGGCGTGCATCCCGATACGGGCGAGGCGCTGACGCGTCATCCCAATGATAACGAGCCCTTTTCGGCGCTGGCTTTCAAGATTATGGCTGACCCGTTTGTTGGCCAGTTGACGTTTATCCGTGTTTACTCCGGGCAGCTGAAATCCGGCGATGCCGTACTCAATGCGGGCAAGCGCAAGACGGAGCGCATTGGGCGTCTGTTGAAGATGCATGCCAACAAGCGCGAAGACATTCAGGAAATTCTGGCGGGCGACATCTGTGCCTGCGTGGGCCTGAAGAACGTGCACACGGGCGACACCATCACCAACGAAGATCATCCCATTGCGCTCGAGTCCATCACTTTTGCGGTACCCGTAATTTCCGTCGCTGTTGAGCCGAAGACGAAAGCCGACCAGGAAAAGATGGGTATGGCCTTGGGCCGTCTGGCGCAGGAAGATCCTACCTTCAAAGTTCACACCGATCCCGACAGCGGACAGACCATCATCAGCGGCATGGGCGAGTTGCACCTGGAAATCATCGTCGACCGCATGATGCGCGAGTACAAGGTGGAGGCCAACGTCGGCAAGCCGCAAGTCGCGTACCGCGAAACGATTCGCAAGAAGACCGAGGCCGAGGGCAAGTACATTCGGCAGACCGGCGGCAAGGGCCAATACGGTCACGTCAAGCTGCGCCTTGAACCGCAGGAACCGGGTAAGGGTTACGAGTTTGTCAACGACGTCATCGGCGGGTCCATTCCGAAGGAATTTATCAAGCCGATCGACCAGGGAATTAAAGAAGCTCTCGAAGGCGGTATTCTCGCGGGCTATCCCATGGTTGACGTCAAGGCGACGGTTTACGACGGCAGCTATCACGATGTCGATTCGAACGAAATGGCGTTTAAGATTGCCGGATCGATGGCGTTCAAAGAAGCCGCGCGCAAGGCTTCGCCGGTTCTTCTTGAGCCCGTCATGGCGGTCGAAGTCGTAACTCCGGAAGATTACGCCGGGGCCATCATGGGCGACCTGAGTTCGCGCCGCGGACGCATTGAGGGCATGGAGCATCGCGCCGGTTCGCAGGTGATTTCGGCGATTGTTCCGCTGGCGGAAATGTTTGGTTACGCAACGCAGATGCGGTCGAGCACGCAGGGCCGCGCCGAGTACTCGATGCATTTCGCGCGCTACGAAGAAGCGCCGCGGTCGGTTTCGGAAGAAATTATTGCCAAGGTGCAGGGCACGGCAAAGTAGTTACAGACATTTAACAAGCCGGGATTCCCGGCAAAACCAATCCGGCCCGGCCGGACAGAGCGACGGAGCATAGGGAAATGGCGAAAGAGAAATTTGAC
>Ga0209863_10000895_pt1 | contig 12647 bp, 12 predicted proteins | sample OrgsoiDNA2013046_FD_185796 | JGI IMG/M metagenome (GOLD analysis project Ga0209863, IMG submission 185796) | Permafrost soil microbial communities from the Arctic, to analyse light accelerated degradation of dissolved organic matter (DOM) -... | ecosystem: Environmental > Terrestrial > Soil >...
TCGCTGCGCCGCCGCGCACCCCAGACAGCTCGCGCGCGACAGCGTTAGGCGTTCCATCGCGTGAGTGTCGACGGGTTTTGCCCGGCGGCACTCGTCGCGGGAGGTTTCAGGAACCCTGTCAGGGTTCCTGTGTTGTCAATAAACCGGCGGCGCCCAATAGCCGCCCTGCCAGACCCAGGTGTAGCCGTTCCAGACCCAGTGGGGCGCCATCCAGGCGGCTCCCGCGTAGGGCGGAAAGGCCCAGGCGCCGCCGATCCAGACGCGCGCGCCGCCGCGGAAGCCCCAGTACCCCGGGACCCAGGCGCGGGCCAGCGGTCGAGCGCCGACACCGACGCCCGTCACGCCGCGGAACCCCAATCCCCCGCGGAACCCCGGCGCCGCGCGGAACCCAGGCCCGGCGCGAAAGCCCGGGGCGGCGCGAAAGCCCGGGGCGGCGTGGAACCCGCCGCCGCCGTGGAACCCGCCGCCGCCGTGGAAACCGCCGCCGCCGTGGAAACCGCCGCCGCCGTGGAACCCGCCACCGCCGTGGAAACCACCACCGCCGTGGAATCCACCGCCGCCGCGTGCGAATGCGGCCGCCGGGGCGGCAACCAGAGCCAGACCAAGCACAGCCGTCAATATTCGTTTCATGACTTGAATCCTCCGATCTCCAGATGAATGACCCGCGACCTTGGTCGCGGGATAGTGGCATTGCGCACGACGCGCCCGAGCTTGGCCTTGGACGCCGCGCACCAAGTCTTGTTAGATCCCCCCAATGGCGGCCGAGAAGCCCGAAGCCACGAAGCCCGGAGCTGCGAAGCCCGAAGCCACGAAGCCCGGAGCCGCGAAGCCTGGAGGACCGGTGATGGCGGAGCCGTGGGTGCCGCGACGCCTTCGCCTGGTCGCGGCCGTGCTGGCCGGGTTTTACGTGCTGGCGGTCTGGCTGGATGCCGCCGGCAACGGCGCGGCGGACCAGGTCTTGCCGCTGCCGGTGCGCTTCTTCGTGCAGGAGGCCGCGCTGTTTCCGCACGCCGCGCGGGACATCATCGAATGGCGGGCCCAGGCCTGGTTCTGCGACGCCGGGCACTTCGAAGAGCTCGACGTGCGTCCGTATTTTCCCATCCGCGCCGACGACAAGGAGAGCCGTTTCTATCGCGCGATGTTCTTCCACCTGCACCAGCGCAAGGTGCTCGCGGCGCTGGATCGGTTCATCGCGCGCGAGCAGAACCGCGCGCATCCCGAGGCGCGCATCGGCGGCGTGATGCTGCTGAGCCTGCGCATCCCGATCCCGCCGCCCGGCACGCCCGAGGCGCGCTATCAGAGGTTGCCGCTGGCGGACTATCCGGCAGCCGTCGAGCGCCATTACTGGTACGTAACCGACAAGGGCGAGCGCGAGCAGCGGTGCGCCGACCAGCAGGCGGACAGCCCATGAGGCGCCCGCCGCGGTCGGTGACGCCGCTCGATCGCGTCCGGAGCTGGCTGGAGGCGCCGCAGCCGATCGAAAGGCTCGAGCTCATCCGGATCGTGGCGCCGCTGGTGCTGCTGGCGTTCCTGTCGACGCGTCTCATCCACGCCGACCACTGGCTGAGCCCGATCGGATTTCGCGTTCCGTATCTGGGCGGCCACGACTGGCGGCAGCCGCTCTATCTGCCGCCCGTGTCGCCCAAGGTCGCGTGGATGATCGCCGTGCTCACCACGCTTTCGGGGCTCTGTCTGTCGGCGGGGCTCTTCACCCGGCTCGCCGCCGGCGCCTTCGCGATCCTGCTGGCGTATCTGGCGCTCGCCGATCGGCTGGAGGCCTTCACCGTCAGCAAGCTGGGCCCGATGATCGCGCTGGCGCTCTGTCTCAGTCCCTGCGGCGCGCGCTACGGTCTGGATGCCTGGCGCCGGCACCGACGGCACCCGGAGGTGCCGCTGCCGACGCACGTCCCGGGAGGCGTGATCCGCTATTTCCAGATCTTCCTGGCCGCGATGTACTCGGGCGCGGGGATCGCCAAGCTGCGCGGCGACTGGCTGTCGGGTGACGTCCTGTGGAGCCACCTACACGACAACTACCAGACCGCGATCTCCTGGTTCTTGGTCCGCTCCGTCCCCGGTTGGGCCTGGCAGGCGCTGCAGTATCTGTCATTGACCTTCGAGGTGGCCGCGCCGCTCTGGTTCGTGCTCCCGTGGACGCGCCGTCCGGCGGTGGTCGTCGCGCTCTCGATGCACGCGATGATCGGCCTCATGTTCGGGCCCGTGATCTGGTTCGCGCTGCTCATGAGCACGCTGCTGGTCGGCTGCTACGCGCCCGAGCGCTGGTTGTTGCGAGCGTTTCGCCGCGGCCAACAGGAGCAGGCGACTGGCCAGGAGGGCGTTGCCGTAAGGCAACGGTGAGCGAAGCGAACCATGCCCGACGCCGTGCCGCCCGGAGGCGGCCTAGAGCATGCCGGAGAGCAGCGTCGCGCCGGTGGTCACGATCCGATCGCCCGGCGTCACACCCCGCACGATCGGCAGGTAGTCGGTCCCCTGATCTTCGTTGATGGCGACGATCCGGCGGACGAATCTGAGGCGGCCGTCGGGCGCCGCGCCAGTCTCGACGAACACCGCGGTCTGATCGGCGATGCGCAACACCGCCGTTCGCGGCAGCGCCGCGACCGTCGGGCCGGCGACGGCGACGCTGACCGTCGCGTACATCTCCGGCTTCAGCTCGCGGTTGCGGTTGGGAATCGAGCAGCGGATCCGCGCCGTGCGAGAGACCGGATCGAGCGCGCCCGCGATCCAGTCGACCTGGCCGGTAAATATCTCGGCGGGGTAGGCGATGGCCTTCAGGCTGACCGTCGCCCCCCGACGCACGCGTGCCAGATCCATCTCGAAGATGTCGGCGAAGACCCAGACCTGGTCCAGGTCGCCGATCGTGAATAGCTCGACGGCCGTGCCGCCTCCGTACTGCCCCTGCACCTCGGCGCCGGGGTTCACGTTGCGGGCGATCACCTCGCCGTCAATCGGCGCGCGCAGCGTGAACTCCTGCGTGACGGCGTCGGCCGACGCGCCGCCGAAGAGCCGCGCCTTCTGGCGGGACCGCTCCATCTCCGCCTTGGCCTTACCGTGGTTGTCCTGCGCCGATTCGTAGTCGCGCTGGGAGCCGGCGTGCGCGTCGTAGAGCTCCTTCTGGCGGTGCAGATCGTGCTCGGCGGCCACCAGGTCGGCGTTCGCCTTGCCGAGATCCGCCGACGTGTTGCCGACGTCCGGCGATTCGATGGTCGCCAGCGGCGCGCCTTTCTTCACGCGCGCGCCGGGCTCGGCCAGGATGCGTCGGATGCGTCCGGTGACCGGCGAGAACAGGTGTGCGACGCGGCGGTCGTCGAAGGCGACCTTGCCGCTGGCGACGATCTCGTTACCGACGGTGCGCATCTCGACGGGCTCCACCTGCACCTTGGCGTCCTGGAGCTGCCGCGGCGTCAGCCAGACCTCGTCCTGCGGCGGCTGCTGCAGAGCGCTGCCGGCGGCGGGCGTGCTCCGACATCCGGAGGCAGCGACGGCGGCGGTCAGGGCGACGGCGGCGGCGAGGGGGACCCCCAACAACAGGGCGGCGACGGACGGGCGGGCCTTCATTGAATCAGCTCCGTCGCGGTGGCGGCTTCGATCTGAAAGACGGCGTCCCAGTAGGCATTCAGATCCTGGATGTATTCGAGCTTGGTGGCGACGTAGGTCCGCTGCGCGTCGAGGAACTCGAGCAGCGACGCCGCCCCCTTCTGGTACTGCAACTCCACCAGCTGGCGCGCGCGACCCGCGCGTTCGAGCAGGCGCCCCTCCATCCGCCCCACCAGGCGGCCGGTGGTCTGGTAGGCGGCGAAGGCATTCTCGACGTCGGCCACTACCTGCGCGCGCAACTTCGCCGCCTGCGCGTCCTGCGTGATCCCGTCGGCCTCGGCCTTCTTGATCTCGCCCTGCTGTTGGTAGAAGAGCGGCAGAGTGCCGGTGAGCGAGAGCTGCAAGGTCGGCGGCGTCACGCCAGCGACCGGCGTCGTTGCGGTGCCACCGGTCGGGGTGGTGATCGTACTCCCCGACGCAGAGCCCTCTTGCTGATACTGGAGGTTGATGCCGAGGTCGGGAAAGCGCTGGCGTTTGGCGAGCGCGACGGCGCGCCCGGCGCGCGTCCGCTGGCTCTCCTGCGCGCGCAGATCGGGCCGGGCCGCGATGGCGCGATCGACCAGTTGCTGGGCGTTCATCCCGGCCAGGCCCGCCGGCGTCGCAAAGCGGAGCTGGCCGGCGTCGATGGTGAAGTCGGTGAACCCGCGCCGCTGACCGAGCAGGAAGGCGAGCTGCACCTTCGCCTGCCGGAGCGCCTGCCCGGCGGTGTCGACCGCCTGCTCGGCCTCGAGCTTCACCGTTTCGGTTCGCGAAAGGTCGACCTCGGAGATGGCGCCGCTTCGATATCGGATCTGGTTGAGATCGAAGGTGTGCGCCGTGGACCCGGCGATCTCGCGCGCGAGATCCAGCGCCGCCGCAGCCGCGACCGCCTGGAAATACTGCTGCTTGATCTGGAGCTCGATCGTCCGCTGCGCGTCCGCCCGCTGGAGCCGCGCCGCCGCCAGCGCCGCCTCGGCGACACCCTTGCGAAGCCCACGCTTGCCCGAGAGGGTGTCCTCGATGGCATTGGAATCGCCGATGCCGACGAACCATCCGTTGTGCGTCTCGTAGAGACCATCGTTGAAGAACGAGTGGTAGAGACCGCCGGTCGCGTTTGGGTTCTGGATCGCGCCCGCGGTCAGCGCATCCCCCTCGGCCGCTTGCGCCGCCGCCTCGGCGATCAGCAGGTCGAGGCCGTGCGTCCGAAAGATGGCCAACGCCTGGCCGAGGGTCAGCGCCTGCGGGATGACGGGCTCGGGCGGCAGCTCAGCCGCCCGCAGCGAGGGCGCGGCGACAGCGACGAGGGCAACGAGGGCGAGCGCGCGCAGAACCACCGGCGACGCTAACGCAAGACCCGTGCCCGCCTTCCAACCCCTGAAGATCCCGAGAACCGGGGGTCGGCGAAGGCAGCCCGCCAGCCACCTCCAAGTTTCTTGTATGTGTCGTGAAAGTTTCCTGTACGTCAGCGTGGGTCGAAAGCGTAACCGCGCTCCTGAGGCCCGAACGGGCCTAGCACCCCGGGGCGGCGACGCCGGGCCGGCAGACCTCGCAAGAGATCAGGACTTCGTCGACGTTCGGGTTGGCCGGATCGGGCGAGACCATCAGTGCCAGACCGCCGTCCGGACAGGTCGTGGCGTCGGGAGCTAACGTCCAGCAGGGGGCGGCCCCGCCGTTCTCGAGGCAATCCCGCACGACGATCGCCTTCGTCTCACCCGCGTTCGTCCCCTCGTTGGTGATCGAGCAGTCGGGGTGGCCGAGCGCATTCTGGTGAGGTGTGACGTTGAGGCACGGGGAGCCGGAGGCCGTCATCATCCCACCGATGCCCGCCGCGATGCCGCTCATCGCGGCCTGATAGCTGTCGTCGCAGATCGAGGTCACGACGCTGTTGTGAAAACCGTTCACGAACTGGGTGATGCGGATCGCCGGATCGGCGAAGCTCTCGTCGCCGGTCGGACCGCAGGAGTACTCCACCTGCGGCCAGCTCTCTGGAGGCGTGATGTTCGGAGGCACCCACTGGACAGTGTACGGCGTCGTCGGACCGGTGATGGCCGCGACGAAGATCTGGCGGTCGGGATCGGGCTTGAGAGCTTTGATGTCCGAGATGAACTGGCTGACCGGGATCAGCATTCCCGAGTCGGTGTCGTTCGATTGGCAGCTGTCGAGGGTGAGCGTCTGCGCCCCGACGGCGCCCGTGGCATCAGACGGCGGGTTGAGCGGCGGTTGCTGCAGCGTCGTGGGGCTCGGACCGTTCGGGTCCTCACACAGGTGGCCGTAGCGGTTGCACCGGTAGTTCGCGATCGGACCGAGCGGGTTGGTGAGATCCTGCTGGCCACCGTTCAACGAGAAGAGCGTGGTGTTGGCGGGCGCGGAGCAGTCATCCTCGTTGGTGAGAATGATGATGGCGAGGTAGGCGCCGTCCCGCACGAAACCGGTGTTCTGCGCCGGCGGGTTCGGGAATCCGGGATTGTCGGCCCCGAGCGCGCGATCGATCGAGGCGAGCTGATGCTCGAAGCCGCATCCGGAGCCGCCGAGGAAGCCGATGCACTGAAGCACGGTCGAGATGCCCATCGGGTCGGCGAGCGAGAAGTCCTTCGACGTTCCGGCGGCGTCGTCGGTGATGAAGGTCGCCCCAGGGGTGAGGGTGGTCGAGGGGCAGGTTCCCCTGGGCATGACCTGGAACAGTCCGCTGTCACCGCCGTTCTGGCTGCAACCGATGCCGGCTCCCTGATCGCTCATGGCGCCCATGTCCGACGAGACCACCGCGATCTGAACATTGGGGAGCCCCATCGGAAGCGCCTGCAGGGTCTGCATGAACGTGGGAAACTGATCGATCAGCTTCTGTTGCACCGCGCTCATCCCCGTCGAGTTGTCGATCATGAACAGGATGTCGAGGTTGTAGTTGGCCTTGGCCGAGAACGCAGTCGTGTACGTGGTGAAGGTGCCCGTCGGCGTCGTGCCGGAGCTACAAGCCAAGCCACAGGCCAGGAGCGCGGAGACCGCGGCGCCGAGCGGGGCCCAGCGGCGCGAGCGCCGACCGGGTAAATGCGATGGTGAACGGCCAATCATGGGGAAGTCCTCGTCGGGTTGCCCGACCCCCATCATAACGCCACTCACCGTTTGAGATGAATTCCGGGTGCGGGCCCGCTCACGGGCAGCCCGGAACGTTGGGGACACCCGCGCTGCAGATCGAGCACCGGATGACGCTGGTCGAGCTGTCCGGGTTCGGATTGGTCGGATCCGCCGAAACGTTCAAACCTCGGGTGGCGGCCGGACAGCCGTTCGTCGCATCGGGCGGGGTGAGTGTCCAGCAGGGTGGGGAACCGCCGCTGTCGGCGCAGGACGCGACGACGATATTCTTTATCGCCCCCCCGGTCGTCACCTGGCTGATGACCTCGCAGCTGGGGTTGCCGTTTGTGTCTGTCTGGATCGTCCCGCCGACGCACGTGGAGTTGATGAGCGTGCCGATTCTCGCGGCGATGGCTTTCATGGAAGAGGCATAGTCGTCGTCGCAGATGGAGGCGGTGACCCCGTTGTTGCCGAAGGCGGCCACGAACTGCGCGATCCGGACCGGCGGATCCGCGAAGCTGCCGTCGCCGTTGTCGCTGGAACAAGAGTGCTCAATTTGCGGCCAGAGCTCGCTGTTCGGGCCTGCGGGGAGCCACTCCGCCGTGTAGGGGGTCGTCGGGCCCACGATGGACGCCACCAGGATCTGGTCGTCTGGATCGTTTTTGAGCGCCTTGATGTCGGAGATGAACTTGCTGACGGGTGTCAGCATGCGGGACTCGGTGTCGTTCGACTGACAGTTGGTCAGGCTGAGCGTCGGTGCCGTGGCGGGGCCCGTCGCATCGGACGGCGGATTGAGAGGTGGCGCCTGCAGGATCGTGGGGTTCGGACCGTTGGGGTCTTCGCACAGATGGCCGAACTGATTGCACCGGTAGTTGGCGATCGGCCCCAGCGGATTGTTGAGGTCTTGGTTTCCGCCGTTCAAAGAGTAGAGCGAGGTTTCCGCCGGCGCCGAGCAGTCGTCCTCGTTGGTGAGCATGATGATGGCGAGATAGGCGCCGTCGCGCACGAAGCCGGCGTTGCTCGCCGGTGGTTGCGGATTCCCCATTGCGTCATAGTTGTCGGAGCCGAGCGCGTGATCGATCGAGGCGAGCTGATGCTCGAAGCCACAGCCCGTGGAGCCGAGCAAGGCGAAACACTGAAACACCGTCGCGAGGCCCGTCGGGTCCGCGAGCGTGAAGTTGCTCTCCGTCCCCGAGGCATTGTCGGTGATGTAGGTATCGGTGGCTATTTTGAAGTTGTTGGTGGCGCACGTACCTCTGGGCAAGATCTGGAAGAGGCCGTCGTCACCATTCATCTGGCTGCAACCGATGGCGGTCCCTTGATCGCTATAGGCCCCCATGTCCGACGAGACCACCGAGATGTGAACGCTGGGGAGCCCCATCGGCAGCGCCTGGAGCGTCTGCATGAAGGTGGGCAGCTGCGCGAGGAGCTTCTGCTGCATCGCGGTCATCGAGGATGAGTCGTCGATCATGAACAGGATGTCGACGTTGGTGTTGACCCTGGGCGGTTCGGGGACGAAGCCGAACCCCGCGTCAACGGGGCTCGAGTGTCTATCGAGCGCCTCTCGGGCACAGGAAGCGCAAGACAGGATTGCGGGCAGCGCGATGGCCATCCTGGCCCAGTCGCTTGAACATCGGCGGCGCGGGCGGGGCAACGAACGACTGGTCATGGGTTCTTGGCGCGGGCGTCCGAGCAACAATATTGATAGCAACGGCCAAGCCACGCTGGAGAGGTGGAACGACGCGGCGCCGAGGCGGGATGTGGCAACCAGGTTGGCACGCCCGCCAACCCCTCGTCGTCCGCCCGCGGCCAGAAGGCGCAACGGGCGAAGTCGGCGTCGGCGGTGACTACGTCAGACCGGCGGCGTGGTGCTTCCCGCGTCGCGCGTCGCGGATCTCGTCCCGACGGTGTCCGGCTTCCCCGCGGTTCCATCGGGTGACCCCGCGTCCAACCGGTGCCCGGTGATGAGCCTCGAGCCGCGCTTGTAAGTGAAGTACGACCAGGCCCAGTCGATCAACACCAGGAGGCGATTCCGAAAATCAATCAGGTAGAAGATGTGGACGAGCAGCCAGGCCATCCAGGCCAGGAATCCGCCCAGCCGAACGCGTCCGATCTCGGCCACGGCGCGCTTTCGGCCGATGGTGGCCATCGATCCCTTGTCGACGTAGGCGAACGTCTCGCGCGCGTCGCCGTCGATCGCGCGTTTGATGGCGCGCGCGACGAAACGGCCCTGCTGCATGGCGACCGGGCTGGTGCCGGGCAGCGGCACCGCCGCGCCGGCCGGGATGAAGACCGCGGCGTCGCCGATGCAGAACGCCTCGGGGTGTCTGGGTACGCTGCAATCGGGCTCGACCGGCACGCGGCCGACGCGATCGGTCTCGACGCCCAGCGCCGCGATCAAGGGCGAGGCGCGCACGCCGGCCGCCCACAGGACCGTCGAGCTGTCGATCCGCTCGTCCCCCAGCGAGACGCCGGTCGAATCGATGCCGCTGACCCGCACGCCGGTGCGGACCTCGATGCCCATCTCGGCGAGGCTCCGCTGCGCCCGTTCGGAGGTCTCGGGCTCGAACGAAGAAAGCACCCGCGGTCCGGCCTCGACCAGCACGACGCGGGTCTGATCGGGATGCACGGCGCGGAAGTCGCGCGAGAGCACGAAGGTCGCCAGCTCGGCGATGGCGCCCGCCAGCTCGACGCCGGTGGGGCCGGCGCCGATCACGACAAACGTCAGCATGCGGCGCTGCAGGATCGGATCGGGCTCGCGTTCCGCCGCCTCGAACGCCAGCAGCACCCGGCGCCGGATCTCGACCGCGTCGTCCAGATCCTTGAGCCCCGGCGCCACGCGGGCCCAGTCGTCGTGACCGAAGTAGCTGTTCACGGCGCCCGGCGCCAGCACCAGAAAATCGTATTCGAGCGGGGCGCATTCGCGGGTGGTGATCCGGCGCGCCGTCAGATCGATGCCGGTCACCTCCGCCAGCAGCACCCGCACGTTTTCCTGGCGGCGGACGACGCTGCGGATCGGCACCGCGATCTCCCCCGGCGTGAGGCCGGCCATCGCCACCTGGTACAGCAACGGCTGGAAGAGGTGATGATTCGATTTGTCGATCAGCGTGACCCGCACCGGCGCCGCCTCGAGCGCGCGCGCGGCCGACAGCCCCCCGAAGCCTCCGCCCACCACCACGACGTGCTTGCGCAGCTTCATCGCGGGCGAAGTTAGCACTAGGGATGCGCGGCGTAGTACGCGCCGAACACGCCGGCGACCTCCAGGATTGCCGGTCCCGTCGTCGCGGTAGCGTTGGGCGCGTACTGGGGACCGCCGCCGTCGTTGATAAAATCACTACAGCTCGGCACTTCGAAGTGAGGGGTCGAAAACACCAGGCCCGGGTAGTTGGCAGGCATCGCGTCGATCGCTTCGTACCCGTAAGCCGGGATCATGGTCTCGGACTTCTCGGGCCCGTTGCCAGGGCAGGGCGTATCGCCGGGCGTGCTCGTCGACGGCATGAGCTCGATTCGTTTGACGGCCGGCCACTTCGTGCGGATGTTCTTGATGATGCCGTCAAAATCCGTCTCCCACTCATTCGCGGTATTTTCTGTCCACTGCGTTGCCATGAAGATCACCCGATCGGGCGTCGCCGAGCCGTGGGCGCAGGGATGGCTCACGGTGGTGTTCCAGGCTGGGTCGCCCGGCATCGCCCACGCGTTCGTGTAGTGGCCGGCGACCCAGATCAGCTCCCACCTAGTCGCGTCGATCCCCGGATACGTCAAAAAGCCGCCGCTAAAGAACTGGTACATGGGAGACGGACCCACCATCAGGTTGCAGGTGAAGGGCCCGCTTCCCCCGCCGCCGCCCTGACCCCCGCCGCTCGAACCACTGGTCCCGGAGGCTCCAGCCGGCCCGCCGCCGCCAGCCCCAGCATGGCCACCACTCCCCGCGGGCCCCATTCCGCCGACCCCGGACGCGGCAGAATCGATTCCGGCGTCGACCCCCGCGGAGTTGCCACTCATGCCGCCTGCGGCGCCGCCACCACCGAAGCCGCCGGTGGCGCCGCCGATTCCTGGTGTTCCCGCGGCGCCCCCACTCTGGGCGCCACCGGTGCCGCTATCGCCGCCAGCTCCCGGGCTGCCCGCGGCTCCGGGGGAACCACCCCCGCCGTCCGGCGGAGCGCCCGCGCCGGACGAGCACGAGGCGACGACGAGAAGGCAGTCGAACAGGAAAACTACACCACACGGAGGGCCGCTCATCGCCACAGGGTATAAGACAGCTCGAGCTGTAATCAAGCCCGCACGCCATGATCCCGTACTGCTGAACCCAGCCGCCACGAGTGTGTATACTTAGGCGTATGCCACGCATGCAGATCTACTTGCCGGCGGACCTCTACGAGGCCGTGAAGGGGCGTCATCTGCCGGCGTCCGAGCTCTTGCAGAAGGCGGTGCGCAACGAGGTGCGACGGCGAGAGCTCGAAGCCGCCAGCCGTAGGTACACGGCCGAGCTCGCGGCCGAGGTGGGTCAGCCAAGCCCGCGACAACGCGCGCGCGCTGCTGGCGTCGCGCGACGAATCGCCGGGCGCATCCAACGAAAGGCCGGCTAGCGTTCGGTGCTGGTCCTCGATTCGGGCGCGGTCACGCGCCTCGCCGAACGCTCGCGAGACGTCCTCGCGCTGATTCTCGCGCTGCGAGGCGAGGGATTGTGGCCACCGACGGCCCCAGCCGTTGTGTTGGTCGAATGCCTCCAAGGGCACGCCGGTCGTGATGCGAACGAGAATAGGTTGCTCAAGACTTGCGACGTCGCTGAGGCTGTCACCGAGGCGCTTGCCCGCCGAGCGGCGCTCTTGCGCCGGCTCGCCCGCAGAGGATCGGCCATTGACGCGCTCGTGGTCGCGTTCGCCGAGCCAGACGGGACGGTGCTCACCTCCGACCCCGACGACCTCGAGGCGCTCGCGGCTCACGCCAACGGCGTGGTCATCGAGCGGGTCTGATGGGTTTCGTCACGGATGGGCGAGCGTCGATTCGAGTACGAGATCGGCAATGAGCTTCTGATACTCCACGTGGGTCTTGTGCGCTTTGGTTTGCCAGCGCTTGCCATCTTCCCCGTCCATGTACGCCTTGTATTCGGGCGCGCCCGGGAAACCGACGTTGTCGGCGACCACGACGCTGCCCTGGCGCAACCAGCCCATGTCGAGGATGCGTCGTAGGTCGGGGAGGTAGGCCTCCTTGGCGTGATCGATGAAGACGAAATCGAGGCCGCCGGGTTTGAAACCGTGCTCCTCCTCCAGTGCCTTCACGGTCTTGCCGCCATCGCCGATCGATCCAACGACGACCGTTATGCGCCCGGTGGCGCCCGCGTGCTCGATGACCCGTCGCGCGATGGCCGCGTTCGAGGGATTGAATTCCACCGAAAACACGCGGCCGCCATGGGGAAGCCGCCGTGCCATTCTGAGCGCCGAGTACCCGATATAGGCACCAAGCTCGAGCACCCGCTGGGGCTTGGTGCGATCGACCGCCGCGTCGAGGATCGCGCCCTTCTCGTCCCCGACGTTGATGAGAAATTTGTGCTTGTGGGCGAACTCGTCGATCGCGGCGATGGCGGCGTCGAGGTTGCCCGCGGGGGCGTGGGCGATGACGAACTGGGCGGCCGCCTCTTCGCGGCCGTCGCCCACCTGCCACTCGGACAAGAGCCGCTTCATGCTGAACAGCATGCGAAGGAAGGACCAGCGCAGAAACGGCACCGGCCCGCCCAGCAACCCGTTCACGACGACCAGCCCGGCCACTCCCCCGACGACGTAAACCAAGATCATGAACCGACCATACCGCGAAGGCCGCTGGAGTCGGACTCTGTGTCAGAAAACTGAGGTGGTTGCCCGACTGTGTCGTCATTCTGAGAACTGCGGGCCAAGACAGAGGTCGAACACCTGGGTCAAGACGGCGCGCTGTTTGCAGTCTCCGCGAGACAACATGAGTTACACACGAATCTCGATGGCCGCGATCTCCTTGAC
>Ga0209863_10000898_pt1 | contig 12635 bp, 11 predicted proteins | sample OrgsoiDNA2013046_FD_185796 | JGI IMG/M metagenome (GOLD analysis project Ga0209863, IMG submission 185796) | Permafrost soil microbial communities from the Arctic, to analyse light accelerated degradation of dissolved organic matter (DOM) -... | ecosystem: Environmental > Terrestrial > Soil >...
CAGTAATGGTTTACCGTTACCGTAAGTTTCGGTATACATTTTTATTCCGCGAACTGAATAATATTTTCCAGCTGCGGGATTATTTCCGTACAAAATTTTTTTTGTCTGACTGTAACCAGCTAAAGTCAACAACCCGGACAATAATATCAACGGGTACACAAATTTATTCCTCATGGATTTTATTTATTTTCATACCCGGCGCGGATTTAAAAAACCATTTCAGGCACATCTTTTTTTGCGATCAGCTTACCCAACGTTTTGGACCGGATCTCTTCCACTGTTACGCCTGGTGCTCTTTCCACCAATAGAAATCCTTCGTCTGTAATATCCAGTACGGCGAGTTCAGTAACGATACGTCTTACGCAGTGAAGCCCGGTGAGCGGAAGTGTACAGGCCGGAAGCAATTTGGATTCGCCTTTGGGATTGGTATGCTGCATCGCCACAATGATATTTCTCGCGCTGGCAACCAGGTCCATCGCGCCACCCATGCCCTTGACCATTTTTCCCGGTATCTTCCAATTGGCGATATCTCCGTTTTCAGAAACTTCCATCGCACCCAGCACGGTCATGTCCACTTTACCTGCGCGTATCATTCCGAAACTTTCGGCGCTGTCGAAAAAAGCGCCACCTGGTAAAATCGTCACGGTTTCCTTTCCTGCATTGATCAGGTCAGGATCCAATTCTTTTTCATCCGGATAGGGTCCCATTCCCAGCATTCCGTTTTCTGACTGGATCATGATCATCATGCCTGTCGGAATATAATTGGCAACCAGCGTCGGAATGCCGATGCCCAGGTTTACATACATGCCATCCCGCAATTCCTGTGCGATCCTTTTTGCTATTCCGTATTTGTCTAGAGCCATTGGTGTCGTTTATCGTTATAGTTGGCAGTTGGCGGTTTTATTCGATGACCGATGACCGGCCATATTCTCACATTGTCATTTCCAAATTCAATTTTGACTTCCTACATTACCACTCTTCCACATTCACCACACTGATATCAGGCTTTTAATCCCCGCAATTCTTCTTCATAGTCCAACAGAAACTGCGCCAGCATTGGATTAATTTCTTTCATCGTTTCCGCGTTTGTACGCAGCATTTCAAAAGTTTTCTCATACCCCACTGTCCCGCCTCCGAGGTCGATAACCACATTCTCTTCCCCTTCTTCTTTGTCCCTTGCATAATCCCGGATATCGTCCATGATCAGGTAACTCGGATGAAGGGCATACCAGTAACGGATCGCCTGTCCCCATTGTTTTTCACTCAGGGGAAGATCACAAAGCACATATAAAAAAACGTCTGCACGGTTCAGGGAAGGATGGATCAAACCAAAAGGACCCAATGGTTTCAGAACGGGCTGATCAAGGTAACGGTTCAATGATTCAAAATAATTTTGATCCTTTATTCTGTTTTTCAACAATGCACGGATACATTTTAATTCTTCCGGAACACTGATTTCATTTTTTTCCTGCAGGATCGCAAAATGCATCAGCTGCTCCATAAAGTGGATATGGTTTTCATCCAGCAAAACTTCCAGTGGCAGGCCGAGCCGGTAAAGTATATCATAGAAAACCGGGATGGAAACAAACCCATTCCCAAACCCGACATATAATAATCTTCCTTTCCAGAAACTATTATTCTCCGGGGGTGTACGGTCCACAAAAAAACGGCCGATCGTTTGATTGACTCCCATGTCGCGTTCGAACTGCTGTACTGATATAAACACTGCCTTAATTGTTAATTGTTAATCGTCAATTGTTAATTGTCAATTGTCAATTGTTAATTCCTTCAAGCCTCGAGCCTCAAGCTTCACGCTTGCCGCTTCAAAGTTCTTTTCTCAATTCTCTTTTCATATTCAGTTCCCTGGAAAATCCGGTGAACATATATTCCCGCCACATGCACATGATCCGGGTCCAGGATGCCGGGCTCTACCAATTCCTCCACTTCTGCGATGGTAATATTTCCAGCCTTAGCCATGGATGTTGAAAAATTCCTAGTTGTCTTTCTGAATACCAGGTTGCCGAGACGGTCTCCTTTCCATGCTTTTACAATGGCGAAATCTGCACTCAGGGCATGCTCCATGAGGTACATTTTATGATTGAATTCCCGGATCTCTTTTCCAATCGCGATTTCAGTTCCGTAACCGGCCGGCGTATAAAAAGCGGGAATGCCCATCGCTGCCATTTGAATACGTGTGGCCAGGGTTCCCTGTGGCACGAGGTCGACTTCCAGTTCACCCTGCAATAACTGCCGTTCGAATTCTGCATTTTCTCCCACATACGAGCTGATCATTTTTCTGATCTGCCTGGTCCTTAATAAGAATCCCAATCCGAAATCATCCACCCCGGCATTATTCGAAATACAGGTCAGGTTTTTTACTCCGGTTTCCACAAGGGCCGATATACTATTTTCAGGAATTCCGCATAACCCAAACCCGCCCAGCATGATGGTGGATCCGTCGGGAATGTCTTTCACGGCATCCAGCGCATGGAGAAATACTTTATTCATAATATGAAGTTATGAAATGATGCGGCTTATTTTGCAACAGCCGGTACTGGCTTTACAGGTGGTAACTTGGGGAGATATAATTCTGTTTTGTGGCGATTGGCAAACGCCGTCAGACTGTCAAAAATTTTTTTGTTCAGGTCAGGTCTTGATTCATAGAAGTGCAGGCTGTTTTTAAATTCTTCCCTTGTTACATGATGGATCTCGAAAATCCCATCGAGCAATTCCTGATTGGCTAGCATTTTATCCTTCCTGACTGTATCCTTAGGGAAATAGGCCGTGGAATATTCGTTCGCCAGAATAACATCTTTCATTATCATGGTCATGGTATCCGTGGGTATGATATCGCCTGGAATGCCCGTCCGGTTACTACAGGCAGAAAATAAAACGACAAAAAATAAAATGATTAGCCGATTCACTGAAGGTCCTGTTTATATTGGTTCAGATTGGACACATCGATCCTCGATAAAATATCCAGGGCCCTGCTTTTTTCATCCGGCGTGCCGTGTTTAAATACATTCCCGATCTCGGATCCTTTTCCCTGGAAGAAAAATTGTATAAACATGGTATTCGGAAATTCATTATTGAGACTGTTAAAAGCAATAAGTGTATTCATAACGGCGACTCGCGCGTCGGCCTCATGGTCAAACATCTGGTCCAGGCCCGGCCGGTAATAATTATAGATCGCATCATGTATCGGGTTGTATTTGGGATTGGTCAGGTTTTCTACCAGCCAGTAGCGGTTCCGTAAACCGTCGAATGGTTTCCATCCGTTCACCGAATTGGTTTCCGGCGCATTGTTCACAATATTCTGCGCCTTCTGGAAATAGAGATCCCCGCCCCGCAGTCCGTAGGAATCGAAATTCAATCCGAGAATGATATAAGCATAGTATGCAAATACTGCCGTGAGGTTAGCGGTTAACGGGTCTGTGCCACCCACCCGGTTCTCGTTGAAGTCCAGGTCCTGGTATTGAATATATTTAAAAGTGACGGACTCATCCAGGTAATTCATCAGCGGGCTCTGGTATGCACTGTTAAAAATCGGCCTGCCCAATTGTATCGTCAGGGAAGCGGTATACGTATTGTTGTCCGTTGAGCCCGCCAGGTTCAACAAAAAATTACACTGAATTTTTTCATTTTGGTTAAAGGCCACATTGGACCATTTGCGGCCATTCATGAAATTATACAGCGCCGACTGAAGTGTGGTGAAAATCTGTTTGTTGACACTCGTATTAATTCGGTTAGACAACACCGTTACATTGGCCTGGAATTCCTGGCACCGGGCGATACGGGCTTGAAGGAAAATAAAAGAAAAGAGGATCAGGATTTTTGCACGCATCAGAGAAGTTTTATGATCCGGTCTACGATATCACGGGCCACCTGTTGTTTGGATTTTTGTTTATACGGAATTTCTTCCCCGTTCTTTTCAAAGATGGTCACCTGGTTCGTATCAAAACCAAAACCGGCGCCGGCATCATTTAAAGAATTCAGCACGATCATATCTGCATTCTTCGATTTCAGTTTTTTCCGGGCGTAAGCCATTTCATCTTTATTCTCCAATGCAAAACCAACCAGTATCTGCCCGGATTTCTTTTGTTCACCCAGGTCATGAAGAATGTCTTTTGTGCGTGATAGCTCCAGCGTGAACGTGTCAGAATTCTTTTTTATTTTTTCAGAAGAAAAAGTAACCGGTGTGTAGTCCGCTACGGCGGCCGACATTACGGCGATCCGCACAGAAGGAAATATTTCAACACAGGCGTTATACATTTCTGCGGCAGACTGTACCCGGATAACCCGGATGCGCGGATCACTGATTTCAATGGAGGAAGGACCGAGAACCAAATCCACGGCAGCCCCTCTCTGAGCAAGTTCAAGGGCAATCGCGACACCCATTTTTCCGGTGGACTGGTTCCCGATAAAACGGACGGGATCAAAGGGTTCGTGCGTCGGACCCGCTGTCACCAGTGCTTTTTTACCTTTCAGTTCTGTGCTAAAAAAAAAATTCATTTCCAGGAAAGAAATGATCTGCTCCGGTTCAGCCATCCGGCCATCTCCGTAGAGTCCGCTGGCCAATTCCCCCTTTTCGACGGGTATCACGCGGTTTCCAAAGGATTCCAGTTTCTCCACATTCGCCTTTGTTGAAGGGTGCTTCCACATGTCTTCATCCATGGCGGGGGCCACCACTACGGGACAGGTTGCAGACAAATAAGTTGCGAGCAGTAAGTTATCGCAGATGCCATTCGCCATTTTGGCGAGTGTATTGCAACTGAGCGGGGCGATCAGCATGACGTCAGCCCAGCGCCCGAGCTGTACATGATTTGTCCAGGTATCATTCAGGAATAAATCGCTGAGGACCTCGTTTTTTGAAATGGTGGAAACAGATAACGGCGTAACGAAATCCCTCGCCGAAGGAGTCATCACTACCTTTACTTCGGCCCCGGCTTTAATCAGTAGCCTGGTGAGAAGGATGGATTTATAGGCAGCAATACTACCGCATATACCCAACAGTATTTTCTTTCCTTCTACCATAGATGATATTAAGGCCTAGCTGAAAAGATCGTCTTCGTTCTTGCGGTAATAGATCTTGTCCTCCATGAATTCCTGGGTAGCAAGCAATGCGGCGTTGGGCATTCTTTCATACGCTTTGGAGATTTCAATCTGCTCTTTATTCTCATGAATTTCTTCCAGGCTGTCAGTATGGGTTGCGAACTCTTCCAGCTTGCTGTGCAGTTCTTCCTTCATGGTTATATTGATCTGATTGGCCCTTTTTGCAATGATGGCAATGGATTCGTAGAGATTGCCGGTTTTGTTTTTCAGGTCAGTCAGATTTTTTGTTTCTGCTGTATTGGAAATATGGGTACTAACTTGACGTCTTAGTTTGCTCATTACTTATTTTTTTGATTGTATTGTTCGTCAGTTCCTGGTAATCAAGAACCTGTTTTTTCAGTTTACTTTCCGGAAACCGGTCGTTAAATTCATTGATATCTGTCAGCACCTGTTCCAGGCGCGCCTTTTTCTTTTCCTCAAGGCTTCCCAGTGCATAGTAGTATTCTGACTTAATAATATACAACTTATATTCGTCACTGAACTGAGAATCCGGGTAAGTATTCATCAGTGTGTTGAAAGTGAGCGTAGCGGCCTTTAAATAAGCCAGGTTGGTTTCCCTGAGATTAAAATAAAGCTTGGCAGCTTCAAAATCTTTTTCCTCCAGTTTGGCCCGGCATTTTTCAATGATCTCGGTAGCTTCTTTTACCTTATCTGAATTGGGATGCTGGGCAATAAAAGCCTGCATGAAACCCATTGCTTTCGTCGTATTGGTCTGGTCCAGCTGAAATTTGGGCGACTGCTTCCAGAAGCAAAAAGCCCGCATATATTCCATTTCATCCGTTTTCGGACTATTCGGAAAGGCTTCCGCAAAACCCTTAAACAAGTTTTCCGCATTGATATAGTCTTTCAGATAAAAGGCGCAATAAGCATATTTATACCAGATATCTTCAAAATGCTCCGATCCTTTCATTACCCGGTAGAGATCATCATAAAGAATCTGGGCATGGTTATAATCCTTATTCAGATAGTATTTTTCAGCCATCTGTAGTTTGAAGGTATAATCCGTGCTTTTCAGGATCTTGTTGAAATTCGTTGGCTGTCCATTCTTGGACGACTTGAATAACGAGCAGGAACTGAAGGCTGTAATAAATATAAAGGCGAGTATTGATAGTCTCATGAAGCCTGCGAAATTACAATAATTAGGTAAGAAACGAAAATAGGCCGTTTTCATGCGCATCAGGCTGGCTTTTCTGTTAAAATATATGCATTAAATGAAATAGTGATGGCCCCGTCCTGTCCGTTGTAAGCGGAAGGAGGGGCCATCATTTCCCTTTCGGGTTTATCTCTTGCGCAGGTTCGGATGCGGAGCCGGAACCGTATTTGGTCCTTCTTCGCCCGTTCCATCCTTAATATCGATGGTGTTTTCATCACCGCCGGTCTGACCGTAACGGAAGATGAACCGGTCTGAGTTAATACCTTCTTTTTCAACCAGGTATTTAATCACTTCATTTACACGATCCCAGCTGAGCTGTTGGGCTGTTTTGCTGGATTCGCCATAACCGATAACGGCAACTTTACAGGCCGGGTTATTTCTCATTTTTTCAGCAATCGTTGAAGCCAGCGCTTTCCCGTCTTTGCTCAGGGTAACTGATCTGCCTTTGAATACGATACTTGGAAGGTCACCAATTGAACAACGGTTTCTGCCTCCCAATGTTCCAACGCCACCGGAATCCAGTTTCGCATTGATTTCCTTACAGCATGCAGGATCCGGACATTTACCTACACCATCCGCATCAACAGGCTGACATTGTGTGGGGGTAATAAGCTCTTTATCCTTGCAATCCGGAACGCCGTCACCATCTGTGTCACGGCTAACTCCATGGGTATCAACCGGGCAGCCGGCTGGTGTATTGGGTTCATGGTCGAACTGATCAGTTACACCATCACCATCTGCGTCATCCAGAACGGGCTTGGGGAGCTTCATATGACGGGGAGCATTGAGTTCGCTGTAAGCGTAATCCAGCGGGTTGATCCACCAAAGTGGTTCAACGGCTCTTTTTCCAATATTATAATTCAGACCCAGTGAAAGGAAGTTATAGGAATCATAGTCGCGGGTCATGGCATGAACTGCGACTGAACCAGTTTCCTGCCATTCCTGGCCGTCTAACAGATCGGTTTTGGTGATAGAAACCTTGTCTTCCAGTGCGATATTGAATTTGTCGGAAAGTTTGTACGCAATACCACCACCGAGCTCCAGAACCGGACGGAAGGGTGTACCGCCGAAGATGGTAGGCTGGGACGCATCCCGCTGTCCAAGTGTTTCAAATGTCCCGTCCATCATATTCTTCAGGGCCGTCTTGATATTTTTCCGGTTGCTGTAGGCGAAACCACCGGGACCGAACTGGTTTACAATGGATTGATAATTATAGGGTTGTCCGTTTGCATCGGTCAGGTTATATAATGTGCTGTAAGTCATGATTCCAAAACCACCCAGGGCGTAAACAGCGATGTTAGATTTTGCCCTATGAAAATTAATATTATTTAATGTGACTATGCCTTGTATGGAGAGATCCTGAATGGTCGTACGGTAATTATAGAAGACCGGGGTTGCGCCATTGGCAGGGTAAAATTTTGTGATCTGGGCATTTGTTGCAAAACCGTAATAGGACGGCTGCCAGTTCAGGCCCTTTGCCAGCATGTAATCATATTCGAGACGCAGTGAAAAGGTATATCCCAGCGCTTTTCTGGCATGAAGGCCGAATCCAAATGTGGGGAGCCAGGACCTGACGTCACCGGAAACAGTTGCCAGCCCGCCCTTTACACCAATTTCCCATTCATTACGGGGTTTAGCCGGAAACGGGTAGGCATTATTTAAAAATTCATTATGCTGGGGGATCCTTTTTGCAGGAATCAGAGATGAATCGCGAATATCGTAGCTGCTGCTGCTTTCTGCTGAAGTATTGTCCTGGGCGAAACCTGGTGAAAGAAATGCCAATAAAACACCGGTTAGTACGATGTACTTTTTCCCTATCATAGACTGAAGTTTGTTGTGAATAACGTGATTAAAAACTAAACAATACTTTAGCAAAAATATAAGTTAAACTGTAATTTGCAAACTTTTACTACGAAATAAGCTGGAAACCACAGAATTGTAGAGAATATTGCCAATTCATCCACACGTATGCCAGTATTTATAATCCCCGGATCAGAAAGTAGTAATTTGGCGGTCATTTTATGCAGTTAGCCCAATCACTACTTAAGGAAGAATTGATTGTTTTTGAAAAAAAATTCCGGGAGGCGGTTAAATCCCAGGCGCCTCTTCTGGATCGGATCATGCGTTTTATCGTGAACCGGAAAGGGAAACAGCTCAGGCCCATGTTTGTGTTTTTATCGGCTCGTTTATGCGGACCCGTAAATGAATCCACTTACCGGGCAGCATCCCTGGTGGAACTTCTGCATACGGCAACCCTGGTACATGATGATGTAGTGGATGAATCCCTTGAAAGAAGAGGGTTCTTTTCCACCTATGCCTTATGGAAAAACAAGATCTCCGTACTGGTGGGCGACTACCTGCTGGCTAAGGGTTTACTACTATCTCTGGATCACAGTGATTTCAGAATTTTGCAATTGCTTTCCGGTGCCGTTCGCAAAATGAGCGAAGGTGAATTGCTTCAGATTGAAAAAGCCAGGACGCTGAACCTGGACGAGCTGGTTTATTTTGAGATCATCCGGAATAAGACAGCTTCGCTGCTCGCCTCTTCCTGCGCTGCGGGTGCATTTTCAACAAGCGGTGATGAAGCCATCACTGAAAAACTCAGCCGGTTCGGAGAAGCAGTGGGTGTCGCATTTCAGATAAAGGATGATTTATTTGATTACGGGGATGAAAAAACAGGCAAACCATCGGGCAATGACCTGAAGGAAAAAAAGCTGACCCTTCCCCTGATATATACTTTAAATACTGTAAACAAATCCCTTCGCAGGGAATTGATATATATAATAAAGAATCAGAATCGCAATGCAGAGAAAATAAAATATGTGATAAGTCATGTTGTGAAAGCCGGTGGTATACGGTATGCTACGGAGAAAATGAATCAGTACCGGGATGAAGCGCTGCGGATACTTTATGAATTCGAAAATAACGATGTTCGAAAAGCACTTGAGGAATTGGTCAGGTTTACTACGGATAGAAGATATTAGTGTGGTGAATGTGGAAAGGTAGAAAATTAAAAATGTGAGAGTTACATTTGGAAATGATAGTGTGGAGATTTGAAATCGATCACTAGTATACGCCTCGGGCTCTATGCATTATGCCTCACGCCTCACGCCTCGGGCCTTATGCATCAAGCCTCATGCTTCACGCCTCGAGCCTCGTGCCTCAAGCCTCAAGCCTCAAGCTTAAAAAATGGAGAAGAGATGGAAAATAAAAGAAACGGATGACGATAAAGTCAATGCACTCGCCGCAGCATTAAAAGTTCATCCACTGATCAGCCGGATACTGGTGGGTCGGGGAATTGAAAATTTTGAAGAGGCAAAAAATTATTTCCGTCCTGAAATTTCGCAGCTGCATGATCCCTGGCTGATGAAAGACATGAATCTGGCCGTAGAAAGAATTCTCCGGGCCGTTGATCAAAAAGAGAAAATCCTGGTCTTTGGAGATTATGATGTGGACGGCACCGCTTCGGTTGCCCTGATGATTCAACTGCTTCGTAAAATATCCGATCCGGCTGATATTGATTTTTATATTCCACACCGGCAGCGGGAAGGCTATGGAGTTTCAAAAGCAGGAATCGATTTTGCAATAGCAAATGCATTTGGCTTAATTGTATCTGTTGACTGCGGAATAAAATCCATCGAACTGGTAGCCTACGCAAAAGCAAATGGAATAGAATTTATTATCTGCGACCATCACCTTCCGGATATTATTCTACCGAAAGCCGTCGCCATTCTTAATCCCAAACAAATCAATTGTCCCTATCCTTACAAAGAACTTTGTGGCTGCGGGATTGCTTTCAAGCTCATCACGGCAATATGCGGGGTACTGAATCTTCCCGACGAAAACTATCTGATCTACCTGGACCTGGTAGCGATTGCAATCGCTGCGGACATCGTTCCAATGACCGGAGAAAACAGGACACTTTGTTTTCTGGGATTGAAAAAAATAAATGAAAATCCAAATCAGGGCATCCGGGCGCTGATGATTTTAAGCGGACTAAGCGCACCTGCTTCCATTACTTCACTGGTCTTTACCATTGCACCGAGGGTAAATGCGGCTGGAAGAATGGACGATGCGCGAAAAGCCGTGCTGATGTTTATTGCCAAAGATTATGAAGAGGCTTTGCTTTATGCTAATTTATTACACACTGACAATACTGACCGTCGCGAAGCCGATGCCAGCATCACCGAAGAAGCACTTGCCCTGATAGAAGCTGATGAAATACTGCGCAACCGGAATTCAACCGTGTTATATCAGTCCCACTGGCATAAGGGTGTAGTGGGCATTGTCGCTTCACGCCTGATAGAAAAATATTATCGGCCCACCATCGTGCTTACCCAAAGTGGTGCATTTGCTTCAGGAAGCGCGCGCAGTGTTCCCGGTTTTAATTTATACGAAGCACTGCATGCATGCAGGGAGTGGCTGGTGGGTTACGGCGGACACTTCGCGGCGGCCGGCATGACGCTGGAACCGGAAAATATTGAACGCTTCAGTAAAAAATTTGAAGAAGTCGTTTCCGAAACCATTGATCCCCGTTTCCTGATTCCGGGAATACAGATTGATGCCATCGCGCGTTTCAGTGATCTCGATTTCCAGATATTCCGGATCATTGAACAGATGGAACCCTTCGGTCCTGAAAATTGCAAACCGGTTTTCGGTTCGTTTGGCGTTGTTGAATCGGGCCATTCGCGGCTACTGAAAGAAAAACATATCCGACTGATAGTTAAACAGGATGATCTGATATTCTCAGGCATCGCTTTTAATATGTCAGATAAATGGCCGCTGTTGCAACGCGATCAACCATTGGACATTGCGTATACGCTGGATGTGAATGAGTGGAATGGACAAAAAAGTCTGCAATTGAAAATCCTGGATATCAGATCAGGGCATAGTGTGGTTAATATGTAATTGTAGAAAATGAAAAATGTGGGAATTGAATTTTTAATGATAATGTGGTAATGTAGGCTGGAACCAATTCCAATTCTTCATATTGTCATTTCCCCATTCAACTTCCAAATTTTTAATTCTCTACAATTACATATTAGCCACATTAATGTTATGCTTCCAGAATAATCGAGCTCTTTTTATTTCCAATCAGATCTATGCTTCGATTAATGAAATTCGTCAGCTCGGCGCCTTTGAGCAAACCCTGGCTCAGCAGGGCGAGATCTGCGAGGTTATTGATTATTTTCTGTTGTTTTTCCGAATCTCTTTCTTCTAAAATATTGGGATAGATCGGATGATTGCCGTTAACGGTAAGCGTTACTTCATCTGGCATATTCGCGTAGAACGCTCCCATACCGCCATTCAGCGCGGCCATATCTTTCATGCGCCGCATGAATTCCGGTCTGGTTGCAACAACAGGCATTGCATCCTGGCTTAATCCCTTCACTTCAACTGTAACATGCAGAGAAGGAATATCCACGGCGAATAATGTTTTCAGTTTCTCAACATCGTCTTTGCCAAGTACACTTTCTGCTGAATCCTGTTTATCGATCAGGTTGTCCACCACTTCGCTGTCCACGCGCGTGAAATGAACATTTTCCCATTTCAATTCCATCTGGTTAATGAACCCGGCATCCACAATGGTTTCAAGTTTCACCACTTTATACCCTTTGCCCTGCGCTGCGCGGATATAACTATCCTGTTGAACTGGATTGCTGGTATAGATGATCACCAGTTTGCCTTCCTTATTTTTTTGAAGCGTTTCTGAAGCTGTTCTGTATTCTTCCAAAGTATAAAAACGTGAAGCATCGGCATCTTCCATGATATGGAACTTGTTTGCCTTTTCAAGGAATTTATCGTCGGTCATCATACCGTACTTCACAAAAAGTCCCAGGCTCTCCCATTTCTCTTCGTATTCTTTTCTTTCCTTATTGAAAATCTCTTCCAGTTTATCCGCTACTTTTTTTGTAATGTGACTGTTAATCTTTTTGACATTGGGATCTCCCTGAAGATAACTGCGACTCACATTCAACGGAATATCCGGACTATCAATCACACCCTGCAACAACATCAGGAACTCCGGCACGATATCCTTTACTTCATCCGTAACAAAAACCTGGTTGCTGTATAGCTGGATTTTGTCTTTCTGGATTTCGTAGCTCTGTTTGATTTTTGGAAAATATAATATCCCGGTCAGGTTGAATGGATAGTCAACATTTAAATGAATCCAGAATAACGGGGGTTCATTGAAAGGGTATAATTCTTTATAAAAATCCTGGTAGTCCTGTGTTGTGAGTTCACTCGGTTTGCGCGTCCAGGCGGGGCGGGTATTGTTGATTTGTTTTTCTTCAAAAAATACCGGGATGGGCAGAAAGCGACAGAATTTTTCGAGGATGCCGCGGATGCGGCTTTCATCCAGGAATTC
>Ga0209863_10000899_pt1 | contig 12630 bp, 8 predicted proteins | sample OrgsoiDNA2013046_FD_185796 | JGI IMG/M metagenome (GOLD analysis project Ga0209863, IMG submission 185796) | Permafrost soil microbial communities from the Arctic, to analyse light accelerated degradation of dissolved organic matter (DOM) -... | ecosystem: Environmental > Terrestrial > Soil >...
GGCGTCTTTGTGCGAAGGTTTCGGGACGCTTAAAACCTCAAACAGCGGAGCTGTGCTCCGCGGACGGCCGCCGGCGGCCGTCCCCACGTGTGTCCGGTACCAACTCCTCGCCACGACCTCAGCCCGATGCTCGGACACCCTGGACAACTTGTCCAATCCCGAAGGCCCTAGTTCAACCGTCATGGACTCAGTAACTTAGGGCCCAGGTTACCCCTTCCGCCGAAATCCACCCCCGACAACTTGTCCGCAAAGGTCACCTGGACATTTTCTAACAACAACAAAACAAACACTTTATCTCTCCGGGCAACTGGATAGCCGCGTGCTTCCTAGAAGGCACGGGCCGCCCTGCGGACCGAGAGAGAGGATTATGAATCCCATCAGTACAGCGCAACCTAGCGGCCCCGCCGGAAGCCACGAAAGAAGTGGTTCGAGCGTAGCTGCAAGGTGGCTTTTGCTACTCAGTTCCCTCTGCATTCCCATTTCTGCGATGGCTGCGGCTCCGCGATCCAATACGGACGAGTCGACAGCCTCGCGAGCCCGTTTGTCCTCGGAATTCCGGTCGAGCCGTTTTGACCAGGGCTCCAGCAAGATGGTCAGGGTCATCATCCAGTACAAGCAGCCGGTGGCCGCTTCGCAAGAGGCTCCTGGTGAGCGCGACATGAAGAACCAGGGCGCGTTGCTGCATACGCGCTTCAGTTCGATTCGCGCTACAGTCATGACCGTGCCTTCCTGGATGATTCCGCAGATTGCGAAGAATCCGAACGTGGCCTACGTAACCCCGGATCGCGCGGTGCAATTGAGCTCCTCCGACGAGGATCCGATTTCGGCTACGACGCGCGACGTGGCCGCGACGCAGTTTAGCGTCGATGGCACGGGCGTGGGCGTGGCGGTGATCGATAGCGGCGTCTCGGATCATCCTGACCTGCATACGGCATCGGGCGCTTCGCGCGTTGTGTACAGCGAAAGCTTTGTGGCCGGCGATATCAGCACGGGCGATAAGTACGGACATGGAACGCACGTGGCCGGAATCATCGGCGGGAACGGTTCGGCCTCGGCCAGCGGTTATGCCATGAAACATCCGGGCATGGCAGCGGGCGCGAACATCATCAACCTGCGTGTGCTCGATCAAAACGGCATGGGTACGGATAGCCAGACGATCGCCGCGATTCAGCGCGCCATCGCCTTAAAGTCCACCTACAACATCCGCGTCATCAACTTGTCGTTGGGCCGCGGCGTTTGGGAGAGCTACTCGTTGGATCCTCTCTGCCAGGCGGTTGAATCAGCCTGGAAGGCGGGAATTGTGGTGGTGGTGGCGGCCGGCAACAGCGGCCGCGACAACTCGATGGGCACATATGGCTATGCCACGATTGGCGCTCCCGGAAATGACCCGTATGTTCTTACGGTGGGCGCGAGCCGCACCATGGGTACCGCAACCCGCGTGGATGATGCGATTGCCAGCTACAGCTCGAAAGGACCGTCGCTCGGCGACCACATCGTCAAGCCGGACCTGGTAGCTCCTGGCAACCGCATCGATTCGTTGCGCGTTGCGGGCAGCACCTTGGATGCGAACTATCCAGGCTATCGGGTAGGTCCTTCCGCTGGCGGAACGGCCCAGTATTTCCGCCTCAGCGGCACCAGCATGTCCACTCCAGTAGTTACCGGTGCGGTTGCGCTGATGTTGCAGAAAAGTTCTACCCTTACGCCTGACCAGGTGAAAGCCCGGTTGATGAAGACAGCGTGGAAGAGCTTTACGCAGTACACGTCCTCCATGGACGTACGCAACAACTCCTACAACAACCAGTTCGACATCTTCAGCTACGGCGCGGGCTACTTGGACGTTACGGCCGCGCTGAACAACACGGACCTGGCTTCCGGCGTTGCTCTTTCACCGACGGCGTCACGCAACCTACTAACGGGTGCGGTGACGTTGACGAATACCTCGCTTGGGCTGCTGAGCGGTCAGTCAGTGGTCTGGGGCAACAGCGTGGTTTGGGGCAACTCGGTGGTCTGGGGTAACTCCGTGCTGGGCGCGAACAGCGTAGTGTGGGGCAACAGCGTGGTCTGGGGCAACACCTTGCTGAGCGGTTGCAGCGTAGTGTGGGGCAACAGCGTGGTTTGGGGCAACTCGGTGACGGGCGCCCTGAGCAGCGACGAAGACGGCGAGAACTAAGAGATACCGGGAGAAAGATAAGAGAAACCACATGACACGCTCATTACCCAATTCGGCGAAGATGTTCGTCGGTGCGGTCGTGGCAGTCAGCCTGGTCCCGGTGATCTCCGGAGGCCTGCGGTGGCAGTCGCATAACCTGCTACCCATGCTGAGTCTGCTCGCGGTAACGGTCCTGACTTCGAAGTTGAAAGTGAAGTTGCCAGGACTTACCAGCACCATGTCCGTGAACCTGCCATTCCTGCTCCTGGCGGTCGCGAAGCTGAACTTGCTCGAAGCTTCGCTCGTAGCCATCGCAGCCGGCCTGGCCCAGTGCCTGGGCGGCAATAGCCGTCCGGAACCGGTGAAAGTGCTCTTTAGCGTCAGCAACCTGGTCAATGCAGTCGCAGTGTCCTTCCTGGTGTTCCACCATGTCGGTTTCGAAGGCACGGTGATGGGAAACGCTGTGATCTGGACGGCGGCAGCAGCGGCGATGTACTTCCTGGCGAACACCATTCCCGTCGCCACCGTCATCGCTCTCTCCGAGAACCAGAAAGCGTCGAAGGTTTGGTCCGACTTCTTCTTGTGGACCTTCCCTTGTTACGCTGCTGGAACAGGAGTCGCGGCGATCGTAGCCTCGGTGCAAACCGCGGCTTGGATCCCGATGCTTCCCGCGGCCGCAGTAGCCTACGCCGTGTACCGCTCGTACACGATGTATGCCAGCCGCATGGAAGCGGACGCTCCGCAACGCGCCATGGCAGCAGGTGCCGGCCGCTAAACTACAACGCAAGTCTGAACCAAAAAGCTCCGGCGCAAGCCGGAGCTTTTTGCTTTTGCCAGAAGATTGTGTGGCGCGGGCGCCCCGCCCGCGAGGTCTTGGTTCTTGCACTAAGGCACTGAGAAGTTCCAAGACGTGCACGGGCGGGCCCCGTGCCTCCCGGACTCACGGCCCGTCCGCCACACCCAACATCTCCGGATCCGCCGGCGCATCCATCTGCTGCTCCCGCCGCGCGCGTCCTTGTTCCAGCAGCTTCCGATACCGCGCAAACGCTGCCTGCGATTGAGTGTGCCGCCCCAGTTTCTCCAGAATCTGTCCTTTTAGCGACTGCACCTGCGCGCTCTCCGGCGCGAGTTTTTCCGCGGCCTGGGCCGATTGTAACGCTCCGGCGTACTCCCCTTGCCGTTGCTGGACCCGAGCCAATCCCATGTCCGCGCTCAGAAAATTGGGGTCATGCCGCAGGGCTTCCTGATAGCTCTTTTCCGCGTCGGTATCGTTACCCGCCTGAAACAGCAGTAAACCCAGTTGGTCGTAGCTAAAGGGAAGATCCGGTTCCAGAGCAATATCTTTTTGAAATTCCGCCTTGGCTCGCTCATAATCTTGTTGCTTCAGATAGGCAACGCCCAGGTGGTAGTGGACGAAGGGCAGCTTCGCATCGAGCTGTGCCGCATGCGAGAGCTCCCCGACGGCCTCCACGTTCTCGTCGCGATTCAGGTGGGCCTTGCCCATGAAGAGATGGAACTGCGCCGAGTCTCCGCCAATCTTCACCAGATGGTCGAGAGCCCGCTTCTCCAGATCCGGAAGCTTGGCGTGCTGCGCCGCCACGCCCAGTACGTATAGGTATGCGAAGTTGGCAGCTTGTTCCGGCCAGAGAAACTCCAGCGTGTGCGCCGCTTCCGGATACTTTCCGGTGAAGAAATAGCAAAGCCCCAATAAATACCGCCCTTGCCCCTGACTTGCAGGGGTCAGGTTCGTGGGCCCCAAATTCGCAGCCTTCTCTTTGACGACCGACTCCAGCGGGGCAATTGCCAGGTCATACCGGTTCTGGCGGTAATAGGCCAATCCGAGATTCAGCCGGATCCCCGCGACCTTGGGCGCCGCCTTCGAAGCCTGCGTCAGCAGTCGTACCGCCTCGGACCAATGTTGCCGCCGCATCGCCACCACACCCAGATTCCCCAACGCTGGCGCCGATCCTGGCTCCGCCGCTAAAACCTGCCGAAAGCATTTCTCCGCGCGATCCAAATCCCCGGCGTGCAGCGCCTCGGCTCCCTCGCGAAAGACCGCGGCCATTTGCCCCGGAGCCGCTGTTTTAGCGGTCGCCGCGCTATGCTTCGGAGCCCCCTGACCCGCCACAACCGACACCCCCGCCAGCGCGCAAAGCGCCGCCGCCAAGAGCACTCCCCGGACTCCAATTCCCCGCATCATCTCCCTCAGTCTCGCGGACTTCCCCACACAGCGCAAGTTGCAATTCCACAATTCGATCAATTTCGCGCTATTATCGGAGGGCTCAACGCTGTGAATCACGGCGAAGAGATCCATCTCTATGGTCACTATTCGCGACGTAGCCAAGGCCAGCGGGTTCTCCTCCAGCACCGTTTCCATCGTGCTGAACGACGCCCCGCTTGCACGCTACATCCCTCCCGTCACCAAAACCCGCATTCAGCAGGCAGCGAAAAAGCTCGGCTACCGCCCGAATCTTTTCGCCCGTTCTCTCCGTGGAAAGCGCAACCGCGAGGTCGGCGTCATGGTTTTCGATATCACCGACCCCTATTGCACGCCCATTCTACGCGGTATTCAGAACGCCCTCTACGACGGCTCCTATCTCCCCATCCTCACCGATGCGCAAAACGAGCGTGCCCGCTTCTTGCGCTATCTCGAGATGCTGCTCGACCGCCGCGTCGATGGTTTGATCATCCTGGCCAACTGGCTCTTTGTCGATATCAACTTACTTGCGGATCTGGAACGAAACGGCGTACCCACGGCGATGATCAGCCGCGAACTCAAATCCGATTCCATCAGTTCAGTCATCCTCGACAACGAGGCGGGCGGCCGCATGGCGATGGAACACCTCGTCTCTTTAGGTCACAAGAAAATCGCGATCTTCCGCGGGCCCAAACTTTTAGGCGACAGCGCCCCGCGCTGGCGAGGCATGAAAAAGGTGGCTCAGGCTGCCGGCGTCGTCCTGGACGAAAAGCTCATGGTCGATCTCCCCGATTCGCGCAACCCGCTCTCCAGCTTCGAAGCCGGTCTGCAACTTACCGAGGAACTCCTGCGCCAGCGTAAAGCCTTCACGGCGCTCGTTGCCTTCGACGACCTGACCGCCTTCGGCGCCATCCGCGCGCTAGAAAAAAACGGTCTCCGCGTACCCAACGACTGCTCCGTCATCGGTTTCGACGACATCGACCAGTCGGCCCTTTACAATCCGGCGCTGACCACCATCCGGCAACCGATGCAGGGCATGGGCGCAGCCGCGGTAAGCGTTTTACTAGAGGCAATTACCGTCGCGCAGGACAATCGCCGGGTCACCGCGGTACACCAGCGCATGATGCCCGAACTGATCGTGCGCGATTCCACTCGCGCCGTGCGCTAGGCGAGACTACGAAAAACCATAGAATTCTCGCTACCAAAACTCATAAACAAAACTTTTATTAAATCCTTTCAATAAAGGCTAAGCTCGGCTATGATACGGAAGTTTTCCGGTCCGCTTTGCGCGGTTCGGGCAACCGATACTCTCCCGGTGAGGTGCCGTTCCATGCGTTTCGTTTCCGGATTTGCTCGAGGAAGTGCCCGAACATTTGCCCGAGCCAGCGCCCTGCTGCTGCTCTGTTTCTCCGCCACTCTGTGGGCGCAAACCACGGGGTCAGTTACTGGAACAGTTCATGACAGCACTGGCGCCGTCGTCGCCAATGCCCAGGTCACGGTGAGCAATCTTGCCAAAGGCATCAATCGCACGACGCCGACCAACTCCGCAGGCGACTACCTCGTGGCTGGTCTCGGCCAGGGCTCTTATGACATTACGGTCACTGCCGAGGGCTTCAAGAAATTCGAAGCCAAGGGGGTTACTCTCGATGTCGCGCAAAAGGCTCGCGTCGATGTGGAAATGCAGGTCGGCGCTATCGGTACAGAAATTGTAGTGGAGGGCACAAGCGTAGCCCAGGTAGAAACACAATCCTCCGATTTGACGGGCACGGTCAGCGGCAAGGAAATTTCCCAACTCCAGTTGAATGGCCGCAATTTCACCCAGTTGGTAACGCTCGTCCCGGGTGTGAGCAGTCAGACCGGGCAGGATGAGGGCACCGTGGGGGTGGCCGGGAATGTCAGCTATAGCATCAATGGCGGCCGCACCGAATATAACAATTGGGAACTGGATGGCGGCGACAACATGGATAACGGGAGCAACACCACGCTCAACGTGTATCCCAGCCTCGACGCCATCGGCGAGTTTAAAGTTCTCACCTCGAATTACGGCGCCCAGTATGGACGCAGCGGTTCGGGAACAGTAGAAGTTGAGACCAAATCGGGCACCAACCAGTTCCACGGAGACGCTTACGAGTTCGTGCGCAACGACAAGTTCAACGCCCGCAATTATTTCAATCGGGAACCCGATCCCAAGCCCGGCTACAAGAAGAACGACTTCGGATACACGATTGGAGGGCCTGTCTACATCCCAGGCGTGTACAACGAAGCGAAGCAAAAGACTTTCTTTTTCTGGTCCGAGGAATGGCGCAAGGAACGAGTTCCGAACCCATTCAACGTTGCTGTTCCGACCGCCGCCGAGCGCGGCGGGGACTTTAGCGGCCTTTACGGGGCCGAGCAAATATGCCCAACGGCACCTGCAGGTTCTGTGGTCCCCATTTTTGATCGCACGGCGGCAGGTTTTCCTGACTGTCCGTCCGGCAGCACGGTTGCCGGAGTTGCACAGACCTTCCCCGGGAACCAGGTACCAACCAGCGCTGCGGATGCCAATAACGTAGCGGCGTTGCTCGCCTTGATCCCGTCGCCCAATGACTCCACCGGAACGTTCTACAACGCCCAGATAAGCGCGCCGACCAGCTGGCGGGAAGAGTTGGTGCGAGTGGACCACAATCTCACCAACAATGAGCGGCTGACGTTCCGTTACATCCATGATTCATGGGATACCGTCAACGCCACTCCGCTCTGGACCAACCAAGGGAGCTTTCCCACCATCGAAACCAATTTCAAAGGCCCCAGCGTCAGTTCCATTGCCCGACTGACCTCCACCTTGTCTCCGACGCTGCTGAATGAATTTGAAGTCAGTTACACCACGGATCACATCGTCCTGATCAACCAGGGTGCCTGGCAGCGGCCCTCCAACACCAGCTTCGGCGATTTGTTCGGAGGGAATGGCGGGGGCATCATTCCCGGAATCAATCTCGTTTCCAACGGAATTTATAACGGCGGATTCGGAGAAGATCCGGGATATATCGCTCAGGGTCCATACAACTCGAATCCCACCTACACCTATCGCGACAACGTGTCCAAGAGTCTTGGTCGGCACAATCTCCAATTCGGCGCTTACCTGGTGACCGCGCAGAAGAATGAATTCGGAGGCGAGCTGGGAGCTGGATCCATACCTGGATACCTCACCTTCGACGCGACCAAAGCCAGTTCCACCGGCAATCCCTTTGCTGATCTTCTAAGCAGCAACATTTATAGCTTTGGCCAGCAGAGCACACGCCTCAAGTACTACAACCGCTACAAGATTCTTGAGCCGTATTTTCAGGATGATTTTCACGTCTCCAGCCACCTCACTCTGAATTTGGGCCTACGCATCAGCCTGTTCGGCACCTACAGCGATAAGCAGCGTTTTGCTTTTAACTTTGATCCGAAGCGTTACGTTCAGGGCCAGACTACTGTGGATTCCGATGGCAACGTCCACTTTCTCACTGTCGACGATCAAACACCAACGGTCACCGACCTGCCCAACGGTATCGTCCAATGCGGCGTTACAGCTGGAGTCCCTATCGGTTGCATGAAAGGTCACCTTTTCAACCCTGCGCCTCGGGTCGGATTTGCCTGGGATCCGAAGGGCGACGGGAAATGGGCTGTTCGCGGAGGGTACGGAATTTTCTACGAGCATACCAATGGCAATGAGGGCAACACTGAGTCTCTTGAGAACTCACCGCCCCTGGCTACGACGGTTACTCAGATCGGAATTCAGGGCTACGGGAATATCGGGCAGGGCGTAGCTGCCGGAGCGCAACTGCCGTTGTCGGTGAACTCCGTTCCCTCTAAGGCAACGTGGCCCTACATGCAGCAATGGCACGTTGATCTTGAGCACGAGGTCATTCGCAACACCGTCGCCAGAATCTCCTATGTCGGAAGCCAAGGTACGCATCTCACTCGAGTGAGAAATCTAAACCAGATCGCGCCGCCGCCCTTCACGGCGCAGAATCCGAATCCTTACCAGCCGGGTCAGCCCATCGCCGGACCCACTCCCACCTATCTTGGTGATTGCGCAACGGGAACGGCCGGCCAAGGGGGACCCGCGATAGCGGGCTACAATCCGGACGGCATTCCAACCGATCAAACCTTGAGCACACCCGGCGTAAACATGTATGTTGCATGTGGCAATAACCCAGACTTTTTCCGCCCCATCCCGGGTTACTCAAACATTAACGGCCTGGAGCCTGCCGCATCATCTACCTACCATGCCATGGAATTTGGCGTCCGACGCAGCGTCGGTGGTCTGGAGCTGAACTTCGCTTACACCTACGCGCATTCCATCGACAACTCCTCGTCGCGCGGAGATAGCAACATGGTCAACGCGTTCGATCCTCGCGCGAATCGCGCGAGTTCCAGTTTTGACGAGCGCCACAATCTCAACTTCGGTTACGTCTGGGATCTCCCGTTCTTCAAGAACAAGGGCATGAGCCACATGCTTCTTGGAGGGTGGCAATACTCCGGTATCTTCGAGTTCAATACGGGAACGCCTTTCACGGTTACCTCTCCCAACGACAATGCCGGTGTGGCCAACGGTACGTCGAACACGGCTGCCTACGCAGACAGAATTGGCAATCCCGATATTGGCGGCGCCCACAGCACCGCAGAAGGCAATTTCCAGATTTACGACCCGAATGCCTTTGCCACACCTCAAGGGCTGACGTTCGGAAACTCCGGACGGAACTCGCTGCGCAATCCTCGACGCGTCAACTTCGATATGTCCTTGTTCAAACGCTTCTCCATCAAGGAACATCTCGCATTCGAGTTTCGCGCCGAGGCTTTCAACATCTTCAACCACACCCAACTCGGCTACATCGGCGGCGATGGCGGTTCGGGAGCGAATAACAGCGACAGGAACTCGGCGACCGCCGGGCAAGACTCGGGGAACTTCCTCCAGGTCTTGGCTGCCCACAATCCACGTATCCTCCAACTCGGAGCCAAATTGATCTTCTAAGGCTCCAGAAACACGCACTCCCGGCCCATCTCCTTAGAAAACAAGGGGATGGGCTTTTTCCTGCCTCCGCACCGGTTCCAACGCTCCAATCACTGCAAGTCCTTGCACACTGCCCGTTCTACCTCAGACACCCCCATCCGCAAGTCCTTCAGCCTAAAGGCGTCTACTTGTGGAATCCCACGTGCCAAGAGACAATGGTCCACGACAGGAGCTCGAAAATGTCACCATTCGTAACCAGTCCGGTAACCTCCCGCAACAAGCAGAAGGGCTTTTCCCTCATCGAATTGCTCATCGTCGTCGCGATCATTGTGATTCTGATCACCATGGCGCTGCCCAAGATTACGCAAGCCAAAATCGGCGCGAATGAAGCCGCAGCCGCAGGCGCGCTGCGCCAGATCGGCCAGGCCGAGACGCAGTATTCCACGACGTATACGATGAAGGGTTTTGCCGATAGCCTGGCGGCACTCGGAAACGGCGGTCTCGCCAACGGCACCAGTTGCGCGCCTTCTCCCGAGCACGCGTGTCTGGTCGACACCACCCTCTCGACCGGGTCCAAGAGCGGCTACAAATTCGTCGTAACTCCCGGAACCCCAATTAACGGGGTCAACACCAGCTACGCCGCCGGCGCCGCACCGCTCTCCTACAACAACACCGGCGTGCGCCTGTTCTGCATCACTTCGGAAGATTCGCAGATTCGTGCCGACTCCAACATTGGAGCCAGCACAACGCCCCCGTCGCCAGCGTCGTGCAGCAGCGGACAGTTCTCGCCCATGTAGTTTGTGGGAAAAAATTTTGTAGGTGGGGGTGTTCGGCCTGTGTGGCGCGGGCGCCCCCGCCCGCGAGGTCTTCAGGCCTTTACTGAACGTCTGCGGACCTAGAGAAGAAGCAGATTCCTCACGGCTGAAGCCGTTCGGAATGACAATCCTGAAATACAATCTCGGATTTTTGGACGATCCAACCGCACGCACAGGCCGCCCGGAGAGAGCGGCCGCCTAGCAAAAAGCTTACGCCAGAGGAGTCTGACTCGGCGCCGGAGCTTCGGTCTTGGCCGTGGTCGTCTCGGTCTCTTGCTTCAGGCCTTCCTTAAAGTGCCGAATTCCTTCGCCGATTCCTTTGCCGAGCTCCGGCAACTTCTTCGGACCAAAAATCAGCAGGGCCACTACAGCCACAACCACCCAGTGCATCGGAGCAAATTCCATCACACCCTCCAGTAGATTTCAGCCTCAAGTTTAACGCGTTTTCCAAGGCAAAGCCGGGAATTCTTAAGGCCAACAGTCGTGCCCATTTCTTACCTGCGGGCCATGCACCAGCGTGCCACGCCAAAAGCGGCACCTGCGTCTAGAATACGCTGAAAGCCGATATGCAAGCCCGACCGCAAACCGCCTCCACGCAGCCCAAAGCGGCTCTTACGCAGCCCAATGCTCCCGGCATCAGCAACCTTCCGGCCGTACCCGCTTCTTCGGCATCCGAGCCCTCGCGGCGCTCCGCCTACGGACTGCCCTGCGCTAAGTGCGGCATGTATTACGAGTCTGCGTTACCGGCCTGTCCGATCTGCAAGTCTCCGGAGCGCGTTTCGCCCCGCGCCATCATTTCGAATCCCGGCGTGCTTACCTCGCCTACGCAGAATCTTCCTCCTGTAGCCCCCGGCTCCATCGAAGGCATTCCGGATGCTGCCGCCCTCGAAGAAGAACGCGAACGCTTTCTGCGCGAACTCAAAGTCCAGCTCGATGCCGGTTTGGCCGCCCGCGCCGCAGCCGGAGCTGCCGCCTGCGTTCGGCAGTCCGTGCATAATCCAGGTTCGGAAGAGACCGCCGCCGAAATCTGCCGCGACTGCTACGACCAGGCTCAGGAGACCGCGGATCGCCTCGAGGCCGCTCTCCATATGGATCCCAGGGACGCTGCCAAGATCATATATGACGCCGTCTGGGCCGATACTTCCGACCCCGAGCAAACCTACGTCAATGCTGCCCAGGCCCTGCTCCACGAGCTCCGTAGCCGTTCTGGGCTGCCCTCGACTCCGGGCATACCCGGCAAATACAGCCACTAACTCAGCGCCTAAAGGCGCACCATTTCTCATGCGGTGCGGCACGGCTGAGGCCGTGCCCTGATATGAAGCTTACCTCGGCGGCTCAAGCCGCCCGATTTTTCCCTTATTGTGCAGGGCTGAAGCCCTGCGCCACCCAAAAACAGGGGCGCTGTGCGACTTTTATCCGCCAGTCTGAAACCGTGCCCTGATGCGAGTCTATGGAATCTACGAAAAAAGGGGCGCGTCGGAGAACGCGCCCCAGCCGTTTAGGAGGAACAACCATGAAGAAACTTATTTGCCAAATCCCGCCGTCTGCATTGATTGCCTCGACATCTCGCTGGTCGACGCAATGCCCTGAGCGCGCAGTTTGAAGTCGTCCGCGTTGGAAGCGTTCTCCAAAGCCACGTCATACGCAATCAACCCGGCCTGGAACAAATCCCACAGCGACTGATCGAAAGTCTGCATGCCATATTGCGAAGTGCCCGCGGCAATGGCCTCGCGAATCGACCGTGTCTTTTCCGGCACCAAAATACACTCGCGGATGTAGGCCGTGTTGATCATGACCTCAACCGCGGGAACGCGCCCTTCCGAATCGCAGCGCCGCACCAAGCGTTGGCTCACGACCGCCCGCAAAGTCGCTGCCAACTGCAATCGCACCTGCTTCTGCTCCGGCGGCGGGAAGACAGCGATGATTCTGTTAATCGTTTCAATACAATCCAGCGTGTGCAGGGTGGAGAACACCATGTGGCCCGTCTCAGCCGCATGCAGAGCCGTGCCAATCGTTTCCAGATCGCGCATTTCGCCGACCAGAATCACGTCGGGATCTTGACGAAGGGAGGCTCGCAACGCGGTGCCGAACGATGGCGTGTCCACGCCGATTTCGCGCTGGTTCACGTACCCCTTCTTATCGCGATGCAGGAATTCGATGGGGTCCTCAATGGTGATGATGTGTTCGGCGCGCGTGGAGTTCACGCGATCGAGCATGGCGGCGAGAGTGGTCGATTTACCGGAACCGGTGACGCCCGTGACCAGCACAATGCCGCGTGGCATTTCGCAAATCTGTTCCACAATCTTCGGCAGATACAGCTCGTCGAGAGCCCGAATCTTGGTGGGAATAACGCGCAAAACCATTCCGACGTTGCCGCGTTGTTGAAATACGTTTACGCGAAAGCGGCCGAGCCCAGCCACGCCGTAGGCCATATCGAGTTCTGCGGTTTCCTTGAATTTTTGTTTTTGCCGGTTGGTCATCGTGCTGAATGCCA
>Ga0209863_10000900_pt1 | contig 12627 bp, 9 predicted proteins | sample OrgsoiDNA2013046_FD_185796 | JGI IMG/M metagenome (GOLD analysis project Ga0209863, IMG submission 185796) | Permafrost soil microbial communities from the Arctic, to analyse light accelerated degradation of dissolved organic matter (DOM) -... | ecosystem: Environmental > Terrestrial > Soil >...
TCCAAATTTCCAAATCTTCAAATTTTCAAATTATATCAGCATTCCGGCAAACTCAGCGGTATGTGCACCGCCAGACCTCCGTCGGACGTTTCCTTGTATTTACTATTCATATCGAGGGCCGTGTCCCACATGGTGCGGATAACGGCATCGAGAGAGACTTTTGCAAAATCAGGCATGCTCTGCAAGGCCAGTTGCGAAGCTGTAATGGCCTTGATGGCTCCCATCGTATTACGTTCAATACAGGGTACCTGGACCAACCCCCCGATGGGATCACAGGTTAGTCCGAGATGATGTTCCATGGCAATCTCCGCGGCCATCAGTGCCTGTCGCTGGGTTCCGCCCATGCTTTCGGTCAACGCACCCGCGGCCATGGCAGATGAAACGCCTATTTCAGCCTGGCATCCGCCCATGGCGGCAGATAGTGTGGCGCCTTTTTTAAATATACTTCCGATCTCGGCGGCAGTCAAAAGAAATGAAATTATTTTTTCTTCCTGAAATTCCTCGGTAAAACAGATAAAATACTGAAGCACGGCAGGAATAACTCCGGCAGCGCCGTTGGTAGGGGCAGTCACCACTTTGCCGAAAGAAGCGTTTTCTTCATTTACGGCCAGGGCAAAACAACTCACCCAGTCCAGAATGTACTGAAAATCCCTACCCCCCGCCTGAATTGCCTTTACCCATCCCGGATAGTCAGCATAGGTTCTGCCCTTAAGCAATTTTTTGTTCAGTGAGGCTGCCCGCCGACTTACCTGTAGTCCGCCTGGTAACATACCATCCGTATGACAACCCTTATACATACAATCGCGCATCACTTTCCAGAGGTTCTGCAGTTGTTTTTTTACTGCGGATTCTTCCCGCCAAACCAGCTCATTTTCCAAGACCACCTCATGAATGGCGAGGCCGGTTTTCCTGCACCAGTGCAGCAGATTGGCGGCCGTATCAATGGGGAAGGGGAGCTGTACCGTTTTTTTCGAAATTGAAGGGCCCGATTCCTGCTCGATAAATCCGCCGCCAATGGAGTAATAGGTTTCTGCCATGGGATCCTGTCCGCGGAAATCTGCAAGGAAACTGAGGGCATTGGGGTGATAGGGCAGGGATTCCTTCGTGAGAAACCGGATATCTGTTGAAGGATCAAAATCTATGGGAAGACCAGGCGCGAGTGTTTTTTTCTCCAGGATGGATTCAATAACCGATGGAATGGTTGAGGTGTCAATGGAAACCGGATCAAAGCCAGCCAGGCCCAGTTGGATGGCAATGTCCGTTCCATGACCCTTGCCGGTCTTTGCCAGGGAGCCATACAGAAGAACCTGCAGGTGATTCAGGTCCTGTAATAAGCCCTTCTCCTGTAATGAACGGATAAAAGCCTGGCTGGCCCGCCAGGGACCTAAAGTATGTGAGCTGGAAGGACCTACGCCAATTTTGAAAATATCAAAGACCGAAATGGGTTCGTAAGGCAAGAAAAAAGTTTAGGTAAAATTACAATAAAAAACCCCGAACGGTTGCTCAGGGTTGGTTTGGCAGGTAGTGTGTGGTTACGGCACTTGGAATAAAAACGTCGGCCTTGAATAACAAGACAGTTCATTAGTTAGAAATGCTGCACCATTTATATAATTTCACTGTTCCTTTCCCTATCTTTTTTGGCCAGGAGTTCGATATATCGCTGTTCATGCTGGTCCCATTTGAATTTCCTGGAGAAAATGGCTATGAAAACGACAATGATCAGAAGCGCCAGCAGGAGTATTCCGGGATTGAAATCGGAAGTATTAGCCATCATCCGGGCCCTTTTATACCAACCGGAGAAAAAATTGAGTACAATGGGAATAACAAATAAAAGTGCCAGGGGAATACCCAAAAGAAATTGCCTGAAAGTCCGCTTTTGCTTGTCCCGGTTGGCTCTCCAATAAACGATGAAGGCTTCCTCTTTCTCGGTTAACACGTCTGGCGGGTTTTATAATGCATTTGTTAAGAATTATTGAACAAAAATTGAGGTTTCCGTGGGTATATGGTTAGTTTTCAATATTTTATTTTAATTTTCGGATAATTATTTACTCGTATTCGCGTTCGTTAATTACTTTTAAAAGTAAATCCACGACTTTGAAGATACCTCAGTTGCTTGTGCAGTATTTATATAAATACCGGAAAATGTCCCTTCCCGGGTTGGGCATTTTTACACTGGACAAATCGGTAGTGCTCCCTGAAGAAAATGATCGTGTCCTGCTCTCCATGCCCAATGCGGTTCAGTTCCAAAATGCAAATATAGCGGCGGCCGATAAAGAGCTGATCAGTTATATTACCGAACATACGGGTAAGATCAGACCGCTGGCTATTTCGGATCTGGATTCCTATCTCAATCTCGGTACAGAAATGTTGAATATCGGAAAACCCTTTCATCTGGAAGGAATCGGAATCATTACTAAAAACAGAGCAGGAAAATTTGATTTTACGCCCGGCGAGTATAGCCTGATCAAAGAAAACGATCCTTCTTCTGACCATGGAAAAAGAAAATCACACCCGAAGGATAAAACGCAGTTGAATATTCCATCCACCGGGCAAAACAGAATGTTGCTGAAACTGCTCGTTTTTGCAGGTGCCCTTGCCGTCGTCGGATTTGGCGGATGGCTGATGTATAAAAAAAATAGTCCGGCCTCATCAGAAAAAATGATAGATACAGGTTCTGCGGTTCAGGCGCCGGTACGGGCCGCAACGGATTCCCTGGCTGACTCAACGACCCATCATGATTCTGCCAAACCGTTATCAAAAGATACCATTCATCCTCCAACTGTTAGTGGTCAGTCCACAACAAATTATAAATTCGTTATACTGACAACTTTTAACAAACCGCATGCGATCCGGCGATACAATCAGTTGTTATCATTCGATCTGAAACCGCACCTGTACCAGAAAGACTCCACGCTCTTCAAAATTTATTTTCAATTCCCCGCGATGGCCAGGGACACCGTGCATATTAAAGATTCTCTTCGCAGGGAGTATGGGCACAATGTAATCATCGAACAATAATTACCCCTCATCTTAAATTGCTGATCCCTCAATGGATTTTTTACTAACTTGAATTCAATTTAAAAGATTGAATATGCGCAATATTGTCTTGCCGTCATCAAAGAAATTTCTCATTTTATTCATTTCGTTTTTCACTATGTCCGACTTCCTGACTGCCCAGGCACCCAAGGGAGATCCTACGCTGACAGAATTTTATTCTCCCGTTCCCAAAATCGTTACACCTGGCAAAACAGACGCACAGCCGCCTTCTGATGCCATCATTTTATTTGATGGTAAAAATCTGGATCTCTGGCGGGCGGAAGGCCCGGATACCGCCAAGGCCGCAGGATGGAAAGTACATGATGATATCGTCACTGTTGATAAAAAAGCCAAAGGGATTTTAACCAGGCAAAGATTTACCGACTTTCAGCTTCATGTTGAATTCCGGATCCCTGAAAATATCACGGGTTCCGGTCAGGCAAGGGGCAACAGTGGAGTTTTTCTGGCCTGCATTGCTGATGACGGAGGGGATGTCGGATATGAATTGCAGGTGCTGGACAATTACAATAACACAACCTATGTAAACGGACAGGTCGGAAGTATTTATAAGCAGGGTGTGCCTCTGGCCAATCCATCCCGCAAGCCGGGTGAATGGCAGGACTATGAGGTTGTTTGGACGGCGCCCCGCTTTAAGGACGATGGCAGCCTGGATTCGGCAGCCAGGATAACTGTTCTGCTGAATGGCGTCCTCGTCCAAAATAATTATTTACTGAAGGGCCTTACGCAATATATTGGTCAGCCCTATTACAAGAAACACGGAGCCGCACCGATCAAACTGCAGGCCCATGGTGATCCCAGCGAGCCGATCAGCTTCAGGAATATTTGGTTAAGACCTTTATAAGCCAAAAGCCCAAAGCGTAAAGCCTAAAACTTCTTTTTAAAACGTTGAATTTATTCTAAATTATCGGGCTGAAAATTATTTCATTCTCAAATTCGATCATCAGTTTTAGGCTTTACGCTTTACGCTTTAAGCTTAAAAACGCTTACTTCGAGATATAAACCGCCCCATCAGGCAATTGCTTTATAAGTTCCAGGTTTTTATTTTGCAGAATGGAAGGCAGACCGGGCATTTCCGGGTTATCAAGGTCGCCAAACCATACCAGGTAGCTATTTTTAGCGGAATAATAGGTCTGAACCCGGTCGGAAAAAGCCGTAAAGGGAAGCTGGCGGGCGGTCAGTCCGGTAATAAAATATACGGCATCGCCGGCATTGGAATAGATGGGATAGCGGGGATCAAAGGAGGATTTATATTGTTTAACGAACCGGACTATGCCGGACTGAACGAAAGGATCTTCCTGATAACCCCAGATGCCTGCATCCTTTACACCATCATAAAATTCATAATCCGCCGCCATCTCCACATTCAGAAACCAGGCTGCCGCGAATAAAAGTGGCCCAGTGTATATCCATTTCATCCGGTACGATCGGCTGGCGATAAAACCCGGGATCCAATAACTCAGGGACCATAACAGTGGAATAAACATCGGCGCCAACAACCGGCTGGTGAACTGTTCATAACGGGTAAGAGTAGACGAAAAGATCATGAATACGCTATAGGTCAGGCCCGTTACGGCAACCATGTATTCCATCCCATAGGCGCTTTTTTTCCGGTATCTAAAAAAAATAGTGAGTATAAAAACAAACAGCACCATGCCCGCCAGGACAATGGACAGTCCCGGCCGCTTCCCAATCAGTAACCAGTCGCTGATCACATCACCAAAATATTCTACAATTTTAATAATGCCGGTATCGCTTTTTGAACGGGGTCCTGTAGCCAGGCCGGTCAGCGAGAAATTCCGGATGACATTGATCAGCAGTAAGGAGATGGAGAGGCTGCCGAAAACCAGGCAATGAACGATCCTTTTTCGCCAGGGCAGTACAACATGAAAAAAAATAACAATCATCCCGGTTATCATCAGAAAAACCCCGGCATACCGGGTTAAACAGACGCAAACGCTGATGCCGGTGGAAATCAGCAGCCATTTCCAGGTCATTTGACTTAGATAATTCGACATACTGATGATAAATAAAAGAATCAGGAGCAGGAAAATCGTTTCTGACCACAGAAAAGAATAAAGCTCCTGTAAAGCCGGACTGAACAATATGCAACAGAGCACAATCCGCTTATACCATCCGGACGTCTTTTCAAACCCATTCATCATGGAGCCACTTACATAAAGCAGGACGGCGAATAAGAATCCATTCAGAACTGGGCCATATTGAAGCGGGTCCAGTCTTGTAAAAAATGAAACGACCGTTAAAAAAAAGGGATAACCAAAAGGGAAGTCAATGACGGGAAGATGTTCAAAAGAGATAAATCCATTACCGGCTATCAAATTCCTGGCCGCGCTGATATAGGTAACAGAATCCGGAGAAACCCCGATGCCACTGTGTCTTGAAAAAATCTGAATCAGGAAAAACCCGATCAAAGCGGCAAGAAGTGAATCCAGGTTTCCTGGAAGGGAAAATAAATTCGGCCTTACTTTCATTCGTTAAACCGAAGATATAGGAATTATGATAGTTTTATCTATGAATACGATGGCCTAATTTCAATTATTGTTCCAGATCTAATTTTTGATGAGCAGATTTAATTACCTGATATCCGTACTGACTGTCTGTTGCATAGCCCCGGCCAGTGCCCAGATTTTCGGAGGAACGCCTCCATCCGTTAAATGGAAAGTGGTTCAAACGATTCCGGCCAATATCATTTATCCCCCCGGACTGGATAAAGAAGCAGGACAGGTCGCCTTCCTTGTTTCAGCCCTCAGCAACACAACCCTGCACACGATCGGCAATAAGCAAAAACCTATTGATATTGTTTTTCATAATCTGACGACCATACCCAATGGATATGTGCAGTTGGCTCCTTTCAGAAGTGAATTTCAACTCACGCCTTCCCAAAACAGTTTCGACCTGGGAAGCCTTCCCTGGAACGAGACCCTGGCCATCCATGAATACCGCCACGTACAGCAATACAATAATTTTTGTGTTGGCCTGTCCAGGGCCTTTTTCATTTTATTCGGACAGGATGGGCTTGCCCTGGCCAATAGTCTGTCTGTTCCCAACTGGTTTTTTGAAGGTGACGCCGTTTACCAGGAAACCCTGGTCAGTCAGCAGGGCAGGGGCCGCCTTCCACTTTTCCTGACTGGTTATGAAGCGCTCTGGATTTCACAGAAAAATTATTCCTGGATGAAACTCCGTAACGGTTCTTACCGCGATTATACGCCTGATCATTATCCCCTGGGGTACATGATGGTTGCGTATGGAAGAGAGAAATACGGTGCCGGTTTCTGGGCTAAAACAGCCGTTGATGCAGCAGCTTTTCAGGGATTTTTCTATCCGTTGCAAAAAGCCATTCAAAAAAATGCCGGCATTTCCTTTGATTCATTCCGTGCCAGGGCCCTGGACTATTTTCATAACCAACTTCCCGAAAATGCCTACGCGTCGCCACAGGCACTGTATGGAAAAAAAAATGTTCACTTTGTTGCGGATGAATTATTTCCGCAATTCACGGATAGCAACCAATTGATTTTCGTACACAGCAGTTACCGGCTTCCCCCTGATTTTGTAAAGCAGGATGCGGGTAAGGAAAAACTGACCCGAATAAAATTCCGGGCCGTCACCGGGGATGATGCCTATTCCTACCGGGATCATAAAATTGCCTATACCGCTTATGAGCCCGATCTGCGCTGGGGTTGGCGCAACTATTCAGTTATTCGTATCATCGACCTCGAAACAAAAAAAGACAGCCGGCTTACCGGCAAAACAAAATATTTTTCTCCCGATATATCTCCCGACGGGATGTCCGTCGTGGCGGTCAATATGGCCACAGACGGAAAAAGTTTTCTGGATATTTTGGATATCCGGACGGGAAAGATATTATTGCAGCTTCCCAATCCCGACCACCTGATCTATACCTACCCCAAATTTTATGGGGCCGGCCAGCTGGTAGCAGCCGTAAGAAATGAAAAGGGCCAGATGGCGCTTTTGCAAATGGAGATGCCTTCCGGAAAACAAAAATTACTGACGGACTGGTCGATGGATCCGCTGGGATTTATTTCGGTAGAAAATAAACTGATTTATTTTACCCGGACAAACAATGGACAGGACCAGGGGTTCTGTTTCAGAGACGGACAGTCATTCCGTTTGAACGCAGACGCCAGCACAGGCAATTATCAGCTCGCCGGCGGCTATGGAAAATTAACATGGAACAGTTTTACCAGCGCGGGTTTTACGCTGCAGGTTTCGGGCGCGAAAAATATATTTGTTCCGGAGCCGGAAGATTTCGTCAAACCCGATACATCAGAAAAACATAAAGTATATTCCCTGGACCATCCGCCATTTCAGATTCCCTTTCCCATTCCGGATACGACTTTCCCTGTTAAATCGTATAGTGCATTTACCCATTTATTTAATTTCCACAGCTGGAGGCCGTATATCAACGATCCCGACTACACCCTTTCCCTGTTGGGTCAGAATGTATTGAATACATTTCAATCGGAAATATATATCGGTTATAACAGCAATGAACAATACAAGACGGCCGGAATGGATTTTACCTACGGAGGTTTGTTCCCTTTCATCAATCTGGGTGCAGAATATCTGATTGACCGGAACGGTTATTTCAACGGGCAAAAAATATACTGGAATGAATTACTGAGTTATGCCGGACTTTCCGTCCCGCTGAATCTGAGCAGGGGCAGATGGGTAACCAGCCTGGAGGGTGGGAGCAATATTTCATATCATCAGCAATATTTTAACGGAGTATATAAGGACAGTATTAAAAATAATTCCTATTTCAGCCTCGATCCCCAGTTACTTTTCACGCATCAGCTTCAGGCAGGCAGGCTTCAGATATATCCTTCATACGCTCAGACACTTCAGGTGCTGTACAACCGGGCCATCACAAATCTTTCCGGAAACCAGTTTCTTGCAACGGGAAATTTTTACTTCCCCGGACTGATTTCAACACATAGCCTGGTCATCCGGGGTTCCATCCAGCAGCGCGATTCATTGAACCAGGTCCGTTTTACAAACAGCTTTCCGTTTTCCCGTGGATATTCGGGAGAAAATTTTTATCAGATGTATGGATTGGGAATCAACTATAATTTTCCGCTGCTGTATCCGGATTGGGGATTTGCACAACTGGTTTATTTTTTAAGGATCCGCGCCAATATATTTTATGATTATACCGGCGTGCCTTTTTACGCTACAAATGGCCCTGGCGTGCAATCCCAATACCGGTCAGCGGGCATTGAGATTTACCTGGACACCAGTTGGTGGAACCAGCTTCCCTTAAGTTTTGGCATCCGGTATAGCCGGCTCCTGGATCCGGATTACGAGGGAAGGGGACCCAATCAATGGCAGCTGATCCTGCCCCTGAATATTTTGAATAGCGGTTACAGCAGCCACACATTCAATCCTTAGAAAGATCTTTCTTATCGCGCTGAACTTCTTAATTTTGCGCGCTTCCGGAGAAAACCTATCCGGACCCTTACTATGAGTTACAAATCTGAAATTGAGAAGAGAAGAACTTTCGCCATCATATCCCATCCCGATGCAGGGAAAACGACACTTACCGAAAAATTCCTGTTGTTCGGCGGCGCCATTCAAACTGCCGGTGCCGTCAAAAGCAATAAGATCCGAAAACACGCCACGAGTGATTTTATGGAAATAGAACGGCAGCGAGGTATTTCCGTTGCCACTTCCGTGATGAGTTTTCAATATAAGAACATGCTCATTAACCTGCTGGATACACCGGGCCACAAGGATTTCGCAGAAGATACGTACAGAACTTTAACGGCCGTTGACAGCGTTATCCTGGTCATTGACAGCGTGAACGGGGTAGAGGAACAAACCAGGAAACTGACGGAAGTCTGCCGGATGCGCGACACGCCGATCATTGTATTTGTCAATAAAATGGACAGGGACGGAAAAAACCGGTTCGAACTGATGGAAGAAATCGAGAATGAATTACACATCAAATTGCATCCCCTCACCTGGCCCATCAATAGCGGTAAGGACTTTAAAGGCGTGTACAACCTGCACGATAAAAATCTGATTCTCTTTACGGCCAATACCAAGGCCTCGGAAGACGTAGTGCAGATCGGCGACCTGGGCGATTCTTTGCTTGATGAGAAATTGGGTGAAAGGGATGCGGTCATGCTGCGGGAAGACGTGGAGCTGGTGGATGGCGTTTACGGACCTCTAAACGAACACGATTATCTCAGTGGAAAAATTGCTCCGGTCTTTTTCGGCTCGGCCATAAATAATTTTGGCGTACGTGAAATGCTGGATAGTTTTATACGGATTGCGCCCGTTCCCCAATGCCGGCCGACGACAGCCGGAACGGTTTGTCCCGAAGATGAAAAACTGAGTGGTTTTGTTTTTAAAATCCATGCCAACTTGGATCCGCGCCACCGCGACCGGATCGCGTTCATCCGCGTATGCAGCGGAAAGTTTGAACGGAATAAATATTTTCATCACGTCAGGCTGAATAAGGATGTCCGATTCAGCAATCCATACAGCTTTCTTGCGCGTGATAAAGACGTTATAGAAGAAGCCTATCCCGGAGACGTGGTCGGATTATTTGATACCGGAAATTTCAAGATCGGCGATACGCTGACCGAGGGAGCCGATTTCTATTTTACGGGGATCCCTTCCTTTTCACCGGAAATTTTTAAGGAGGTGCAGAACAAGGATCCCATGAAAACAAAACAACTGGAAAAGGGATTGCTGCAATTGACGGATGAAGGTGTGGCGCAATTGTTCACACAATTCGGAGGTAATAAAAAAATCATTGGTTGTGTCGGTGAATTACAGTTTGAAGTAATTCAGTACCGTCTTTTGCATGAGTACTCGGCTTCGGTTCAGTTCAATACGCTTCCGTTTTTTAAAGCCTGCTGGATAACCAGTAAGGACGAAAAAAAACTACTTGATTTTGCCCGGTTTAAACAAAATAATATCGCAGAGGATAAGGACGGGCAAATGGTTTACCTGGCCCAGAGCGAATGGTTTCTAAAAACGGAGATCAGCAATAACCCGGATATTGAGTTTCATTATACATCGGAAATACACAAATAATTTGGAGATTTGAAAATTTGGAAATTGGGAAATGATTTACTGATAGTTTTATAAAAGTCAGTTTATTAGCGGTTGTATTTTCAAATCTCCAAATTTCCAAATCTCCAAATTACTTCAACCGTATCCCCGTATAATTATGTGGACTAATATTTTTCAGTTCTTTCTTCACCACGGCTGCAATTTCAAGTCCGTCAATAAAGGCGTGCATGGACTGCTTCGTAATGCCATTCTTTCCCCTTGTCAGGGCCTTCAGGGCCTCATATGGTTTGGGATAGTCTTCCCGGCGTAATATGGTCTGAATGGCTTCAGCCACGACGGCCCAGTTGCTTTCCAGGTCCAGGATCAGCTTGTCCTTGTTTAATACCAGTTTGGTAAGTCCTCTTTCTATGGATTTAAGGGCCAGTATGGTATGTGAAAAGGGAACTCCGATGCTTCGCAGAGTGGTGGAGTCAGTCAGGTCGCGTTGCAGACGGGATACCGGAAGTTTTGCTGATAAATATTCGAAAATGGTATTTGCCATACCGAGATTGCCCTCTGCGTTTTCAAAATCGATCGGGTTCACTTTATGTGGCATGGCGGACGATCCGATTTCCCCATCTTTAATTTTCTGTTTGAAATAATCCATGGAAATATAGGTCCACATGTCCCGGCAAAAATCAATGAGGATGGTATTAATTCGTTTTATACAGTCAAACTGCGCGGCGAGCAGGTCATAGTGTTCAATCTGGGTTGTAAACTGCTGTCTTTGCAAACCCAGTTTATTCTCTACAAATTCATTCCCCAATTTGATCCAGTCTTTCTTCGGAAAAGCCACAAAATGGGCATTAAAATTGCCGGTTGCGCCGCCAAACTTAGCCGTGAACGGAATCTGTATCAGGAGTTCAATCTGATTCTCTATTCGTTCAACAAAAACCATGACCTCCTTTCCCAGGGTGGTAGGAGATGCCGCCTGGCCGTGGGTCCTGGCCAGCATGGGCGTATCCCGCCACTGCCTGGCCAGAATGGACAACTGTTTTTTTAGATTTAAAATAAATGGCAGGTATTCGATTTCAACGGCGTGTTTCCAAAGTAAAGGGATCGCCGTATTGTTGATGTCCTGGGAAGTAAGACCGAAATGGAGCCATTCCTTTGATTCAGCGTCCTTGGTCTGATCCAGCCTGGCTTTCAGAAAATATTCCACGGCCTTAACATCGTGGTTGGTGGTTCGTTCTATCTTTTTTATTTCCAGGGCATCTGCCAGGCTAAAATTATCAACCGTAGCCAGAAGCAGTTTTTTAGTAGCGGCGGTGATAGTAAAAAACTTCTTTTCGGAGAGAAAAATAAAATAAGCGATTTCAACCTGGACACGGTATTTTATTAAAGCGTACTCAGAGAAATATTCTCCCAGCTCCTGCAGTTGGCTCCGGTATCTTCCGTCAATCGGTGAAATGGCTGTCAGTGCGTGAAGTTCCATAGACTCAGTTGCAAATAAGGATTATTTGGATGCCTTCCCTACTTTTGCAGCCAAATTTAAACTAATCGAGTTGGACAGAAAAATAAGGGTGGGTGCTGTGAGTTATCTGAATACAAAACCGCTGCTCTATGGAATTAAAAATTCCCCGGTCTTTAGTGAAATATCGCTGGTTACGGAATATCCGGCATTGATTGCGGATAAGCTGCTGAAGGATGAAATTGATATTGGCCTTGTGCCGGTTTCAATGATCCCCCAATTGAAGGAATATCATATAAATACCAGCTATTGTATCGGTTGCGACGGACCGGTCGCTTCAGTTTGTTTGTTTAGTGAAGTACCCATCCAGGAGATTAAAACAGTTCTTTTGGATTATCAGAGCCGGACTTCCGTTGCCCTTGTCAAAATATTGTTTGAAAACCACTGGAAACAGAAACCGGTGTTTGTACAGGCGGGATCCGATTTCCTTGATCAAATACAGGGTAGTACCGCTGCAGTAGTTATCGGTGACCGGGCTTTGAAACAAAGATCTTTGTCAGCCCATTTTTATGATTTGGGAGAAGCATGGAAGCGGATGACGGGACTGTCCTTTGTATTTGCCGCATGGATCAGCAATAAAGAGTTGAATCCGGATTGGGTGTTTCGTTTTAACCAGGCAAATGCCTATGGCATTCAAAACATATCCCGTGTAATAGAGCAAACACCGGATCCTTTTTTTGATCTGAAAGAATATTATACCCGCTACCTGAATTATAATTTGGACGATGAGAAGAAAAAAGGACTGAATCTTTTTTTAAAAATGCTAGCGGATAAGAAGTAGGGTTCCTTTTCTTACGATATTGCCGCAAAATGAATTCGCTTTTATTAAGTAGACGAACGCGCCAGCATCCTGTTTTTCTCCCTGAAAGGTTCCGTCCCAGCAATCGGAGGGATTATTTGTTTCAAAAACCCGCTAGCCCCAACGGTTATAAATAGAAAAATCCTGTAACGTAACATTCCCCCAGCTGCGGATTCCAAAACAATCGTTCACACCGTCA
>Ga0209863_10000901_pt1 | contig 12620 bp, 9 predicted proteins | sample OrgsoiDNA2013046_FD_185796 | JGI IMG/M metagenome (GOLD analysis project Ga0209863, IMG submission 185796) | Permafrost soil microbial communities from the Arctic, to analyse light accelerated degradation of dissolved organic matter (DOM) -... | ecosystem: Environmental > Terrestrial > Soil >...
CAATGCCCGTCGCACATCGTCCGGATCGACCAGGCTACGCCCATCCACCGGAAGAACCGTCATCTCAACCCCAATCTCTTCCAAATGCTTGCACGCCAACAGCACCGCGTGATGCTCAATGCTCGACGTGATGACGTGATCGCCCGCACTCACTAGACCAGCAATCGCCAGATTGTCCGCCTCAGTGCCTCCGCTGGTAAAAACGATCTCGGAAGCCAGGCACCCCAGCAGCGCCGCTACTGATTCACGTGCGTTTTCAACCGCCGCCCGCGTCTGCTGCCCATGATGATGAATCGAGGACGCGTTGCCAAACTCCTCGCAAAAATGCGGACGCATGGCCTCGAACACCTCCGGCAAAACCGGAGTCGTGGCGTTATTGTCGAGGTAAATGCGATGCATGCGGAACCCGCTTCTATTCTACCTTGCAGCAGGTGGTCGGGATGCAGCCTGCTACCGCTGATCGATCGCCACGTAGGGGGCGGGGTACTCCGGCCCCAGGTAGTCGGCGCGAGGGCGGATCAGGCGGTTGTCGTCTAGCTGCTCGATCACATGCGCAGCCCAGCCGCTGATGCGGGAGACGGCAAACACGGGTGTGAACAAATCCACGTCGATGCCCAGAATGTGATAGGTCGAGGCAGAATAAAAATCCACATTGGCGTTCAGCTTCTTCTCCGCCTTCACAAACGCTTCGATCTTCTCGGACATGTCATACCACTTGCCCTGTCCGCTCGCGGCGCCCAGGTCCCGCGACATCGCCCGCAGATGCGTGGCCCGCGGATCCTCGGTGTGATACACGCGATGCCCAAAGCCGGGGATTTTCTTCTTCTGCGCCAGCATGCCCCGCACATGCTCGACCGGATCGGCTCCCGCGTCGTCGACCGCCTTCAGAATGCGGAACACCGCCTCATTCGCCCCGCCGTGCAGCGGCCCCTTTAATGCGCCAATCGCGGAAGTAATCGCGGAGTGCATGTCCGACAACGTCGCCGCCGTCACGCGCGCCGCAAAAGTCGAAGCGTTCAGTTCGTGGTCCGCATGCAGAATCAGCGCGATATCCAGCGCCCGCTCCGCCGTCATGGAAGGCCGCTTCCCATTCAGCATCAACAGAAAATTCGCCGCGTGTGAAAGCGATGCATCCGGCTCGACGACCACCTGTCCCTTGCGAATGCGGTCGTAAGCCGCCACGATCATCGCAATCTGCGAAGTCAGCCGAATCGCCTTGGCGACGTTCGCATCGTGATCGTTCTTCGTCTCGTCCGGATCGTAAAACGACAGCGCCGACACCGCCGTCCGCAGCACATCCATCGGCAGGACGTGCGAAGGCGCATTTCGCAGGATCGTGATGATCCCCGCATCCAGCTTGCGCTCCCCGGCCAGTCGTCCCTGCAGTTCGCTCAACTCAGTCCGCGTCGGCAACTTCCCAAACCACAGCAGATAGCACGTCTCTTCGAAGGTCGAGTGGTCGGCCAATTCGTGAATATCGATGCCGCGATACGCCAGCACTCCACGATCTCCGTCGATATAGCAAATCTTCGATGTGGTGGCTACGACGCCCTCAAGTCCCTTCGGGGGTTGAGTTGTGGTAACGCTCGACATGAGTCTCTCGCTTCGATCGCTGGATTTTTGTTGCGGACCGCAGGAGGCGGGACGCGGTAAGCATAACCTTTTTTTATACCTGAATCCCTGCGAACTTTCCAATCCGCGCTTTGCCACAGGCCTCGCCGCAGCGTATATTAATAGTTCTACCGTTCATGGTTGTCCCCCTGTGTTCCTCATTTTGTTCATGGAGAAATCATTCGCAATGAAGGGTTTTTTTACGGTTCTGCTCGCCTATACGTTTATTTGCTCGGCTGTGGCCAGAGGCGACGAGGGCATGTGGCTCTACAACGCCGCTCCAAAAGACCTCATCAAGGCCAAATACGGATTCCAACTCACGCAGCAGTGGCTCGACCACGTTCGCCTGTCGTCGGTGCGCTTCAACAACGGCGGCTCCGGATCCTTCGTCTCTCCCGACGGTCTGACCTTCACCAACCACCACGTCGGCGCACGCTGCGTCCAGCAACTTTCCACCGAAGGCCACGACTACATCAAGACCGGCTTCTACGCCAGGACGCAAGCCGATGAGGCAAAATGCCCCGATCTGGAACTCAACCAGTTGGTCGCCATTGAGGACGTCACCGGCAAAATCAACGCCGGCCTAAAACCAGAAATGTCGGCTGCCGAGGCCGCCCAGGCGCAGCGCGCCGCCATGTCACAGGTCGAAAAAGACTGCACCACCGCGACCGGATTGCGCTGCGACGTCGTGATCTTCTATTCCGGCCAGGTCTACAACCTCTACAAATACAAGAAGTACACTGACGTCCGCCTCGTCTTCGCTCCTGAGTTCGGCATCGCTTTCTTCGGCGGCGACCCGGACAACTTCACCTACCCTCGCTACGACCTCGACATCACTTTCTTCCGCGTCTATGAAAACGACAAACCCGCTCACCTCGACAACTACCTGCGCTGGTCGCGCGCGGGAGTAAAAGGCGGCGACCTGATTTTCGTCTCCGGGCATCCCGGCAACACCGGCCGACTGCTCACCATCTCCCAGCTTGAGTTCCTTCGCGATGTGCAGTATCGGGTCAACCTGAAGTATTTCCAGCGCCGCGTCGCTCTACTGCAGGATTTCAGCAAGCAGTCGGAAGAGGACGCCCGCATCGCCAAGGAAGAACTTTTCAGCCTGCAGAATTCTCAGAAAGCCATCACCGGCTACAACTCGGGCCTGCTCGACAAATCCATCATGGATGCCAAGGCCGCCGACGAAGCCAAGCTGCGTGCGTTATTCAAGGCCGATCCAAAAAACGCCGGCGCACCTGATCCCTGGGATGAGATCGCCGAAGCCATCAAAGTTCAGCAGTCCATTTACAGCGAGCTCATCTATCTGGAACGCATGCGTGGCTTCGGCTCCCACCTGGCACAAATCGCGCGCAACCTCGTCCGCGCCGCCGCCGAGAAGCCTAAGCCAAATCAGGCCCGCATGCGCGAGTTTCGCGACTCGAATCTCGCCTCACTCGAACAACAATTGTTCTCCACGGAACCGGTCTACAAATCACTCGACACGGCACTGCTCGCCGACTCGCTCAGCGAAATGCAGGACGCACTCGGCCCGGACAATCCCGACGTGCAGAAAGTGCTACAAGGCAAATCCGCGTCCGATGCGGCAAAAGAGTTGATCGCGAACACGAAACTCGACGACGTCGCCGTCCGCAAGCAACTTTACGAAGGCGGACAATCCGCGATCGACGCCAGCACTGACCCTCTCATCGTCGCCCTGCGAGCCATCGACCCATCGGCTCGCAGAGCTCGCCAGCAATTCGAAGACAAGGTCGATTCCGTCGTGCGCCGCGACGGCACCATCATCGCCAAGGCCCGCTTCGCGCAGAACGGTTTTAATCAGCCGCCCGACGCGACTTTCACCCTTCGCCTCAGCTACGGCGCAGTCAAAAGCTACCAGGAAAATGGAAAGTCGACTGCTTTCGATGCGAATATGGGCGGCGCCTTCGAACACGCTGCCGAACACGGTAATCAGCCACCTTACGACCTGCCCGAAAGCTGGATCAAGTCGAAGGCCAAGCTCGACCTGAAAACACCGCTAAACTTCGTCTCCACCGCCGACATCATCGGAGGCAACTCCGGCTCGCCGACAGTAAACAAGAAAGGCGAAGTCGTCGGCATCATCTTCGACGGCAACATCGAATCCCTGCCCTGGAACTTCGCCTTCAGCGACGTTCAGGGCCGCGCCATCTCAGTTGACTCGCGCGGCATTCAAGAGTCCCTGCGGAAGATCTACGGCGCTGGCGCGCTCGCAGATGAACTCATGGGAACACACGCAAAAAAGGCGAAAGCGGGCAAGTAGAGAATGCCGCAGCTTGTCCCATCAGTTAAAAAGGCCCGCACTCAAATGCGGGCCTCCTTCTTACTCTAGCTCGACAGGTTGCACCAAACTCGGAGCACGCATGCGGCAGTGCTCGAATACGCAGACACAACCGTGGACAATTCGGACACAACGGTGGAAGAGCGGCGCCTCCAGCGCCGCGTAAGGCGCCCATTCCACGCGGGCTTCAGCCTCCGTGGTCGTCTTCCGCGCTGGCAATACGAATTTCTAGATGCCCGATAGAAAGAACAACTCACGCCGGCCAAATCGACAACGCAGTCTTGCTCAAAATCTGCCGCTGAATCTCCCGGCTTAAGGGCAACGCCAAAAATTCCTCCAGATTCTTCTTGATATCGGGCACGCCCGGCCCCGGCCAATCCGTTCCGAATAGTGTCTTGTGCGCAATTTCATCGAGCCGCGGAAAATATTTCAGCAGCGTCTTCGGCGGAATGCCGCTGATATCCAGATATACATTGGGATGCCGCCGCACCAGAAAAAACGCAGTCTGCATCCACAGCGGACGCCCGCCATGCGCCAGCAAAATCTTCAGCTTGGGAAAATCGACCGCAACATCGTCCACATAGATCGGATCGCCATACTTATTGCGCGCCCCGGGAAAAATCGAGGTCCCCGTGTGAAACATCACGGGAACTCCATTCGCCTCCGCCGCGCGATAGATAATTTCCAACTCTTTCATGCCACTCAGATAATCGTTCGGAAACAGCAACTGGTGCGGCGGATGAATCTTGATCATCTTCAGGCCCAGCCGCAAAATCTGCTCCACATCGGCCATCACATTCGTCGTGTGCCGCGGATGCAGGCTCCCGCACGACAGCAGCCGCGCCGCATCCTCCTTCACATAATCCGCGACCCACTGATTCACTCCGCCGGTAAACCCGATCACCTCCGGCGCAACGTAATTGATCAGCATCGCCCGATCGATCCCGCTCTCGTCCATGAACTTGAGAAATGCCTTGGGCGACCGGCAGAATTCGACGATCTGGTCGAAATTCGCCCGATTCCTCTTCATCAGCTCCAGCGCATGGGGCTTGAACATCTCCATCGGCTGAATGTGAATGTGGCAGTCGGTGATCATTGAGTTTTGGGAAACAGCCGCAAGAATAACGGAGGGCCTCAGTTCGCCGCCGCGAGCACAGCCCTCTTGGTAAATACGCGAATCATCTCGCGCCGATATTCCGGTGTCAGCGCGGAGGTAGTCAATGGCTTCGCAGTTTTCGCAGCCAGGTCGCCCACAGCTGCGGCCAGCGATTCGTCCATTGCCCTACCTGTGAGCAACTCGTCCACGCCCTTTACCAGCAACGGCGCAGGATTCACCGCAGTAATCCCAACGCGCGCATCCGCCACATGCCCATTCGATCGCTTCATCGCCACCGCCACGCCCGCCAGCGGATAGTCGATCGACCCGCGCACCCTTAGCTTCCGGTAAACTCCGCGATAGCCCGCCGACGAAGCCGGCAAGAACACACGCGTAACTAGTTCATTCGGTTGCAGCCGACGATAGTCGTCGCCAAGCCCCGTGTAAAAATCGCTCAGCGAAACCCGACGCACTCCAGCCGCGCTGGCAATTTCAATCTCCGCTTTCAGACACAACAGCGCCGGAGGCGTGTCCCCAGAAAACACCGCCCAGCATTTCGTCCCTCCCGGCGCGACATGGCACAAGTCGCCATCTTTCTTAATGCAGAATCCGCACCCCTTGCGCCATGTGAGCGACTGGTTGTACCAGAGGCACCGTGTATCAAGACAAATGTTTCCGCCGATCGTTCCCGTATTGCGCAGCACAGGCGAAGCCACCGAGGCCGCAGCCTCCGTCAGCACCGGATAATGCTGCCGCAGAAATTCTGACCGCTCAATCTCACGCAGCGTCGTGAGCGCCCCAATCTCAACTCCACCGTCTGGCGCACTCCGAATTCCCCGCATCGCCGAAACGCGCCCCAGATCCAGCACATACTCTGGCTCAAATAATCTCTGCCGCATCGATGGAATCAAATCGGTCCCACCAGCAATGATCCGCACCGGCTCGTGGAGCGGCGGACGCCCCCGTCCGCCGTCTGGCGCCGATCCCGTCCCACTAGATGCCGTATGCATAGCCAGAAACTCCAGCGCTTCATGCACGCTCCTCGGCCGCAGCACCCTGAACTCCGGCAAACTCAATCCGCACCCCCGGCAAATTCCTGCCGGGATGGGTCGAGCGCATGCCGCTCCGGCCCCTTCCCCTCAAAGCATAGCGATCCCCCATGCTCGCGAAATCGCACCGGCGAAGTCGGATCCACCCCCTCAGTCAGATTCAGCGCCTTGGCTCCCTTCTTCGCGCGCAGTGCCGCCAGCACTCGCTCCGGCGTAAACGGCGACTCATGTAACCGCACGCCCACCGCGTCATAAATCGCATTCGCAATCGCCGGAATTGTCGCCGCCAGCGAGCCCTCGCTGCACTCCTTCGCCCCAAACGGCCCCTCGGGATCGATACTCTCAACAATAATCGCCTCAACTTCAGGCGACTCGATCGCGGACGGGCTGCGATATTCGAGCAGCCCAGGATTCATCAGCATCCCATCCTTCCAAACCATTTCCTCCGTCAGCGCCTGCCCCATCCCCATCCAAACCGACCCGATGATCTGTCCTTCGACCGAAACCGGATTCAGCGCCCGCCCGCAATCGTGCGCCGCCCACACCTTGTGCACCGTCACTTCGCCAGTATCTTCATCGACGCTTACCTCCGCCACCTGCGCCGAGTACGAATAAGCCGGCGACGGCCCCACTCCCGCCCCCTTGTGCTTCCCCCCACGAGCATCGACTGGAGGGGCATAGGAGCCCGTACCGGTGAGCGCCCCATGAAAATCAATCGCCGCAACCACTGCCTCCTCGAAAGTCATCGACTCCTTCGGCCCCTCATCCTTCCGCTTCTGCTGCAACGACCCTCGCAGAATCTGCCCCTCGACGCGTCCAGAAACCGAAGCCTCGGGTTGTGTGGGTCGGACACTCCTGTCCGACAACTCTACCCACGAAGATGCGTCCGCACCATTCCTCAAAACTATGTCCCCCCGAAACGCCAACTCCTCCACCCCACACCCCATCTTCTTCGCCGCCGCCGCCGCAATAATTTTCTTCACTTCCTCCGCCGCACGCAGCGTGGCATTCCCCGCCATAAAAGTTACCCGGCTCGAGTACGACCCAATATCAATCGGAGTCAAATCCGTATCCGCCGCAACCACTCTCACCCGCCCCAGCGAGCAGCCCAGCACCTCGGCGGCAATCTGGGCCGTCATTGTGTCCGACCCTTGACCAATTTCGGACGCTCCGGTGTACACCACAACTCCACCATCGCGATCAATCTTGATGTTCACAGTCGAATGCGGCATATCCGACCGAATAATCGAGTTCGCCGCCCCGCTCACATAGTGACTGCACGCAATGCCGAGTCCGCGTCCCTTGCCAAGTCTGCCCCTGCGCTCCTTCCATCCAGAGCGCTCCACCGTTTTCTCGATGCACTCCGGCAACCCGTAACTCTGCACCCGCAGTCCGTTCACGGTAATGCACGGCGGCTTGAGCAAATTCCGCTGCCGAATCTCTGCCGGATCTTCCCCAATTTTCGCCGCGAGTTCGTCAAGCTGCGATTCAAACGCAAACCGCACGTTCACGGTGCCGTGCCCGCGCATGGCGCCGCACGCAGGCTTATTCGTCAGTACGCGGTATCCGTCGTACTGAATATTCGGGATGTCGTACAACGCGCCCAGCAGTGCTCCCGAATAAAGAATCGTCACCACGCCGTAGGAACAGTAAGCCCCGCCGTCCTGCACAACGCGCGCTTTGACGGCGGTAATGCGCCCGTCATTCTTGACGCCGGTCTTCAAATCGATGATGGTCCGCGGCCGCCCCCGATGCGCCCAGAATACTTCCTCGCGCGTGTAAGTGATCTTCACCGGAGCCTGCGCCTTGCGCGCCGCCACCGCGGCAATGATTTCCAACGGAATCACTTCACTCTTCCCGCCAAACCCGCCGCCCACCAGCGGCTTGATCACGCGAATCTGCTGCATGGGCATTTCCAGCACCAGCGATAACTTGTGCTGCAAGTAATACGGGACTTGTGTGGAAGACCACACCGTCAGCCGCCCCCGGGTGCCCGTATGCGGATCGATCTCAAACGAAGCCAGTGTGGAGTGCGGCTCCATGGCCGCATGCGTTACCTCATTCGCGATGAAGCGCGCCTCAGCGATATGGTCGGCAGCCGCGAATCCCCGGTCAGGATCGCCGAAGCTGTGGTGATAACCCTTCTCCAGATTCCCCGGCTTGTTGTCGTGAATCAGATCGCTCTGCGCCTTCATCGACTCTTCCGGATCGAAGTAGGCCGGCAAAACTTCGTACCCGACATCGATCAGTTCCAACGCCTTCTCCGCAATCGCCTCAGAAATTGCGGCCACGCAGGCAACGTTATCCCCAACGTACCGGACCTTGTCGACCGCCAGCGCATGCTCGTCATGCCCCACCGGAAGAATCCCGTAAGGATTAGGCGCGTCGCTCCCGACAACGACAGCAACAACGCCGTCGAGTTGCTCTGCGCGAGTCGTATCGATGCTCTTGATCCGCGCATGCGGATAAGGCGAATGCAGAATCTTCCCTACAAGCATGCCGGGCAGACTGAGGTCGTCGGTGTACTTACCCGCACCGGTGGTCTTCTGCGCCGCGTCGACCATCGCGGTCGGCTTGCCGATGATGGAGAATCCCTTGTTCATCGCGTCCTAATCCAACAAAGCCCAACAAACTCTGTCATTCCGAGTCGCGCCTGGCGGCGAGAACGGCGAGGAATCTGCTCCACGCGTGCAGCGCAACTCACTTCGCCACCATCCCCTGCCGCTCCGCCGCAATCGCCTCTCGGATCGCCGCATACATCTGGTTGTATCCCGTGCAGCGGCACAGATTGCTGCTCAGCGCGGCCCGAACATCGCCTTCCGACGGGTCCGGATTCTCCGCCAGCAGCGACTTCACCGTCATCACGAATCCCGGCGTGCAATATCCACACTGCGCCCCGCCCCAGTCCCCATACGCCTTCTGGATCGCTGCCAGACATCCGTGCTCACTCACGCCTTCGATAGTCGCGATCTCCCGCCCCTCGCAGCTCGCCGCCAGCATCGTGCAAGCCATCATCGCAACTCCATCCACGAGCACAGTGCAAGCCCCGCAGGAAGAATCGTCACACCCGCGCTTCGAGCCCGTGAGCTGCAGGTTCTGCCGCAATGCATCCAGCAATAGCGTGCTGGGCTCGAGCGCAACCTCGTGCGCACGCCCATTGACCCGCAATTCGATGAGTTCTTTTTTCATAAGTAGCGATGAGCGATGAGCAGCGAGCGATGAGCAGTGAGCCAAACAACCACCGCGCTCATTCATTGCTCATTGCTCATAGCTCATTGCTCCCGGCTCAATACATCGGAACTTTCCCATCCACCTGCCGCGACCATGCGTCGATCCCGCCCCGCATGGACTGCGCCCGTTCAAATCCCTGCTGCCGCAGCCATACCGTCACATTCATCGAGCGCACACCGTGATGGCACACCACGACAATGTGATCCTCGGGATCAAGTTCCTGATGCGCCCGCGAGGGCACGTCTCCCATCGGCATCGGCTTCGCGTTCTCGATTCGCACCGCATCGAATTCCCAAGGCTCGCGAACGTCGAGTAGTGTGAATGACTCTCGCGCATCCATCTTGCTCTTCACTTCTTCGGGAGTGATTTCGTGGTCCATGACTTTGTCAGGAAGACCCGCCCCTCACTTCCCCGTCCACTTCGGCTCCCGTTTTTCCATGAACGCGCGAATGCCCTCGCGCGCATCTTCCGTCTTCATCAAGTCGTCGAAATAGATTTTCTCGGCACGCGCCAGACCCTTGTCGAAGTGCATCGAGTCCCATGCGTACGATGCCTTCTTCGCCACCGCCAGCGCCGCCGGACTAAGCTTGCTCAGTCGGTCTATGCAGTCTTCCACCAAATTATTCAAATCACCTTCAGCAACCGCCCGGTTGGCCAATCCAAACTCCGCCGCTTCTTTCCCGCCAATGGTCCGCCCTGTCAGAATCAGCTCTGCCGCACGCTTCTGCCCCACCAGCGCCGCCAGCGCGGTACACGCCACCGGCGGATAGCATCCCAGCTTAATCTCCGGAAATCCCCACTGAGCCGATTCGGTCGTGAATGCCATATCGCACACCATGGCCATCTCCGCTCCACCGCCCAGGCAGTACCCCTGCACCGACGCGATCGTGACTTTCTTCGTCGCAACCAGCGCGCGAATCACGGCGTGAAACTTCGACAGTATTTCTTCGATCTCTTCGGGAGTATGAGCGGCCACATCCACGCCCGCGGAGAATGCTTTGCCCTGGCCCTTCAGCACGATCACGGAAACATCGTTCCGTGCCTCAGCCGCCGCCAGAGCGAGCGTCAATTCCTCCATCATCCGAACGTCGATCACGTTCAGCGGCGGATTGTGCAACGTGATCCGGACTACCAGTGAAGCAATCGCAACTTGAAGCTGGCCGAGTCCCGAAACCACCGAAATAGATTCCATAACTCCGTGTCCTCGGCGTCCTCAGTGGTAAAACTGATTTCCCCCGTGTCCCCAGCGTCCCCTGTGGTTAAGAGCCCTAAAGATTAATCGCCGACTTCCGCACTTCCCCAATGGTGGAAAGCGGATCCCGCGCCCCCGTCTTCTCCGCAATCCACTTCTTCTCATTGTTGATGATGTCGAGCAGCAACTTCTTGTCGGCAAGCGACGGCAAGTGGTCCTTCAAATGCTCTTCGTAAGCCCGATCATCCAGCGGTTCGCCCGTGTCCGCATGAAATCTCTGCCCCGCCCACTTTCCAATCGCCCGATTGAATTTGATATTGGGCGCATATAGCTTGGCTGCGCCCTTCTGGAGAGCACCATTGAATCGCTCAATCAGCCCCGCCACTTCGTCGCGATAAAGATTGCGGTTGTAGTCGTTCAGGTCGTCAAGGTCCGGAGCCTTCTCATTCTTCGGCTCGTCATACCGCCCCTTCACACCCCACACATACGCCCAGTGCGCCGACGAGGAATGATCGGTGCCAAACAGATCGTACGAACTCGAAATCCATTTGTTGAGATATTTCTGGATCAGCCACGCCGGGATCACGCCCGCTTCCACAATCCGCCGCAACCCGTCATTCCCCGTACCCATGTGGAACGCTTCTTCGCGCAGCATGTATGACATTGACCGCCCTAGAGGCGCAAACGCCGAATACTTCAGCATCTGCAACTGAAATTTTCCGTCGCGATCGACGAAGTCGGTGTACGTAAAAAAGTCCATCCAGTTGTCGACATCAACGTTGAACGCGCCCAGCAGCCGCTTGTTCTCAAACGCCCGCCGCTCCAGCATCTTCTGCGCTTCGACTTTCCCCGAATATCCAAAGTGGTCGACGAGTAGCGCGCACATCTGCCAGCCGTGGCGCATTTCTTCGATCATCACGCGCGTAATGGCCCGCCGATCCCATTCCGTTGGCGCATTCGCCAGCAGGTTCCGCTGCTGCTCCACACTGGCGAACTCCGTATCGCCCTGGTAGACGATCATGTTCATCAGCGCGTCGCGCATCTGCTGCGTCGGAATCTGCCGCAGGTTCTCCCACTTGCGCCGCCCCTTGAACGATCCGAATTCGATTTCTTCCGTATCGATCGCTCCGTATAGCGTATCGAAGTGAAAGGCGTCGATGTCGGCGGTATTGACGCCGATGTCCTTGCGCCAGTCGTTGAACAATCCGACCCAGTCGCTGAACGTTCCGATTTTTGCTACTTTGCCCGGCATAGATTCCAACACCTCGTCACAAAGACAATTTCTGATTGAGCTAACGCTCGCGTAGGGACGGACGCATTCGTCCTCCCCGCAAGTTCTACTTCGCTTTAAACACCGCTGGCCGCTTCTCCACGTACGCCGCCAGCCCTTCCTTCGCGTCCTCGCTCTGGAACAGCAACTGCTGGTTCTCGCGTTCCACCGCCAGCGCCGACTCCATCGGAATCTCCCACCCCGTCTGCACCGCGCGCTTGATGCGTCCCACGGCCTTCGACGCCTTGTTCGGCGGGCAGAACTGCTTGGCGTACTCCATGATGTTTTCCATGAAGCCATCGCGCTCGAAAATATCGTTCACAATCCCGAGTTCCTGCGCCTCTTCAAACGAGAACGTATTGCCCGTCACCATCAACTCGATCGCCTTGCTCTTCCCCACCATGCGCGACAACCGCTGCGTGCCACCCGTACCAGGAAGCACCCCCAGATTCACCTCCGGCAGCCCAATCTTCCCCGCCTCTTTCCTCGCAATGCGCAAGTCGGCCGCCATGGCGATCTCGAGCCCACCACCTACACAGTGCCCATTGATCGCCGCGATCACCAGTTTCGGCGTGTGCTCCAGCCGCAGCAGCATCTCGTTGGCATGCAGGCAAAAATAATATTTGAACGTCGGATCGACGCTGGTCAGCATCTTGATGTTCGCGCCCGCGGAAAAAAACTTCTCCCCAGCGCCGGTCATCACGATCACATAAACGTCATTGTCCATCCGCGCCTTCAGGATGGCCTCGTCCAGCTGCCGGTTCATCTCATACGTATAAGTATTCGCCGGCGGGTCGCACATCTCGATCACCGCCACGCCCCCGTCGGTTCGATAGTTCACCAGCCGCTTGGTAGTCTCGTCGCTAGCC
>Ga0209863_10000902_pt1 | contig 12612 bp, 10 predicted proteins | sample OrgsoiDNA2013046_FD_185796 | JGI IMG/M metagenome (GOLD analysis project Ga0209863, IMG submission 185796) | Permafrost soil microbial communities from the Arctic, to analyse light accelerated degradation of dissolved organic matter (DOM) -... | ecosystem: Environmental > Terrestrial > Soil >...
CCTTCAGGCGCCACTGTCCTTTGCCCCGACGGGAGGTCGGCCCGCCAATTTGACGCCGAGCTTCGGAATCACCACCACCACATCGGCACCGAGGGCGCGCGCGACGTCCCCCGCATCGTGGACGCGCCCATCGAACCGCCCCGCGAGCGTCAGCGCGAAGAGCCCCAAGAGCGCAGATATCGCGGTTCCGGCGAGCGCCACCTTGTATCGAGCGTGGGCGATTGGCCGGCTCGGTGGGTAGGATCTCTCGGAGACGATCAGCCCGCCGCCCTGGCCCGCCGCGCCGAGCGTCGACAGAAGCTGGGCCTGGAACAGCTTGGCCTCGAGCTGCCGCCGTCGCTCGCGCGCCTCCGAGACGTCGCGCGCCAGACGGGTCCCGGTCGTGTCGGCCGCGGCGGGCTCGGGGCGCGGTGGCCCCGATCGGCCCAGATCGCTCTGGGCCTTGAGCGCGCCGATTCGCGATCGCACCATCGCCAGCGCCCGCCGGAGCGAGGCCACCTGCTCGTCCCTGCCGGCCTTCACGGCGCCGGGCACCGCTTGGGCCGCCGCGGAAGCCGCCACCGCCGCATCGGCCTCGAGCAGCGCCGCGCGCTCGTCCTCCACCCGGCGTTGCGCGATCTTGACGTCCGGATCTTGGTACGGAAGGTGTGTCTGCTTTTCGTCGAGATCCCGCTCGGCGGCCGAGAGCTCCGCGGCGACTCGTGCGCGCGCGGCCAGCACCACCGGATCGGGGGTATGCGGGGGGCCCGGGACGGCCGGGTGTCCAGGATTTGGATGCCCGCCCGCCTGGGCCAGCTTCTGCTCGAGCTCTGCCGCCCGTATTCCGAGCGACGCCACCTCCCCCGCGCTGGCGGTGCCGCGGTCGCGCTCGGAGACGCGCACCGAGCTGCCGGCCGTGGGCCGTGGGTGCTCCGCGGAGAGCGCCGCCAGACTGTCCTCCTTGCTCTTGACCTCCTGGTCGGCCTGCCGGCGTTCGGCTTCCAGGATGTGCCGGGCCTCCTCCGCCGCATGTTGCCTCCGCTGCGTATCGTCGTCGACGACGCCGTTCACCAATCGCATGAGCACGGCGCGCGCGCGATCGCCGTCGTCGGTGTCGTAGGACACGCCGAAGGTGGTGCCCTCGCCGACGGTCACCTCGACCTGGGCGCGCATCTCGTCGACCGCCGCGGGGAGGCCCCGCTCTGCCACCACGGTTGGGTAGAGGCGCATCTCCTCGATGAGGCCCTGGAGGCGCGGGCCTGAGGTCAACATTTCTTGGAGCCGTTCGCCGATCTGGCGGGGTGAATCGGGCTCGGCCTGCAGAACGCCGTGCTCATAGAGCAGGGTGGCTTCGGAACGATAGAGACGCTTTGCGGAGAGGACCAGCGCGGCCGTGCCGGCAAGCCCGAGCGCGAACACGAGACCGCCGATCCAGAGCACGCCGCGTGAGCGCCGGCCGAATGCCCGGAGAGCGTCGGCCAGAGCGCGTGGCGACGAGGGGGCGCGCACCACCATCGCGCCGACTATACATGGGGCGGCGCGATGCCGCCCCGCAAGTCCAGGCTCGCGTCAGCCGCCAATCTGCAGGCCGAGCAGCGTGAGATCGTCGCGCGGCCCCGCCGAGGCCTGGGCGGTGGCGACGATGCGGCGGCTGATCTCACCGATATCGTGCGGCGCACTCCCGACCAGCTCGGTGAACTGGCACTGTCCCATGGTCGAGCAGGGGCGTCTCGGCGCCGACAGCACCTCGAACACACCGTCGGTGGCGAGCAGCAGGATGTCCTTCGCGGCCACCGAGATGGTCTCTTCCCGATATTGCGCGTGCGCCACGATCCCGAGCGGCGGGCCGGACGAATAGGCCACGCGCGAAACCACCCCGGTCGAGCGGCGGAGCAACGGGAGCACATGGCCCGCGTTGGCGAAGATCCAGCGCCGGTTCGGGGCGTCGAGGAGCACGCACAGCGCGGTCACGAAGCGATCGTCCTGCATGCGCGCGACCAGCGTGTGATTGAGGCGGTCGAGCAGCTCGGCGGGGCCGGACACCTCGGTGGCCATTCGCCGGACGTCGGCGCTGACGCGCGCCATGGTGAGCGCCGCCGTCACCCCTTTGCCAGAGACGTCACCGATCACGCCCATGACGCGCCCGTTGCCCAGATCTACGAAGTCGTAGAAGTCGCCGCCGACCGCGTAGGCCGGCATGTATTCGGTGACTACCCGAACGGCGGCCGAGTTCTCGCCGATCGCTTCGGGTAAAAACGTCCGCTGCACGCCGCCCGCCGCCGCCATGTCTTGTTCCAGCCAGGACGCCGACGAGGCCGAGGCCCGGCCGCGAGTAACCGGCAGGATGCCGCCCACGCCCTCGGCGAGCTCCACCAGCGCTTCGAGGTTCTGGATGGTGAACGCCGGCGCGTCGGCTTGCCGCTGCACGACCAGGAATCCCTCCAGAGACTTGCCGGAAAAAATTGGAGTCGACATGGTCGAACCGCGTCCCGTCGCCAGATCGCGCGGAAGGAGCGTGGGCGTGACGGGCATCAGTCCCTGCGCCGCGATCGGGCCCCAGACCGCGTTCAGCGTGGCGAGCAAGCCGGCGCCCGCCCGCGCGTCGCGCACGCCGCGCAGCGGCCGCCCCTTTTCGGGAAGGAACAGATCGGCGTCCGCAACCTGCGGCCACATCATGGCGATGACAACCGCCAGCCGCTGAGCCAGCTCCGACGGCGACTCCGGATCACCGAGCGCGCCAATCGCCTGAGCGACCGCATTGCCGGCCGGGCTCTCCTCGGGAGAGCTTGCGTCGACCAACATCGGCGATGTCAGGTTAATGGTGTTCGAGGACATCTTCATACCTCAGCGGCTGACGCCCCATGGTCATGCTGAAAGCTGCTCTAAGGTACCCCGTCGCACCACCCTACACCATAGAAAAACGTATCTTGCGTCACAGGCAAAGGATGAAACTATGTCCACCCGGCGCATTCCTTAGTGCCGTGATTTCGACTGTTTGTGTGTCGGAGAGGAGGGCGGCACCCGGGGCTCGGCGTTGAGCATGACGCGGTCGAGGCGAAGGAGCCGAAAGATTGCGAGGGGCTGATCGCGCAGCCCCTTGATGACGACACTGCCCCCCTGCGCGCGTACCCGCTTGTACAGGGAGACCAGAGCGCCCACCCCCGAGCTGTCGACCATCCGGAGCTGGGAGAGATCCACATCCACGACGCTCGGACGTGTCTTCACCAGCTTCTCCAGATCCCCGCGCAGCTCGGCGACGCTGACGGCATCGAGCTCGCCCTCGATCACGAGGCGGGTCACGCCGTCCTTCGCCGGGGAAATCTCGAATCTCATGTGGCACCTTCCGTCTTGCGGGCGGCGCTGGCGCGCTCCGCCAGGTAACGCTTGCTCAGCGTGAGCAGGTTGGGTCGGCCGGCGCGGTAGGTCATGTGCATGAACGACTGCATGATGTAAAGGCCCAGGCCGGACTCTGGGAGGGTGTCGAACGCCGGGGGTGGAACCTTGGTGGGGTCGAAGCTGGCCCCCCAGTCGCGCAGCTCGATCCGGATGAGGCCGCGCCGGGTTTGGATTCGCAGGTCGATGCTCCCTTCCTTCCGGCCGGCGTACCCGTGGAGGACGACGTTGTTGAATGCCTCGCCGACGGCGGAGACCACCTGCATTTGGAATTCGTTCCATGGGCGCCCCTGGGGCCGCGGCGTGACCAGCTTGCACGCCGTCGATACCGCACGAAGGGCAACGTCCCGATGCTCCAATATTCCGGCCAGCTGGAGCCGAATCAATGCGGGAACCTCGTCGCCAGGTCCGTCCACGGTGTCATATCGGAGGTTAGACGTTTCGGTGTAGCGTAAAGGCGTGGTCCGCTCGGTGCGCGTCGCGAAAAGACTCATCGACGTTGTCGGCTCGCTTCTCGGCCTTGCCATTACTTTACCTCTTTTCCCCCTGATTGCGGCAGCAGTCTACCTCGATTCACCTGGGGCGATCCTGATTCGTCAGCGGCGCGCTGGGCAGCTCGGCCCCGGTCTCGACGACGGGCCCGACCGCGGGGTGGGCGAGCCGCCGGGCCCGCGATTTCGGGAGTTCTTCATGTTCAAGATCCGCTCGATGCGCCCGGACGCCGAGGAGCTCAGCGGACCCGTCCTGGCGAGCGAGAACGATCCGCGGATCACCCGGGTGGGACGCTTCTTGCGACGTACGCATATGGATGAGCTGCCTCAGTTCTTCAACGTGCTGGTCGGTGACATGAGCATCGTCGGGCCGCGCCCGGAACGCCCCGAGCTGGCCGAGCAGCTCGCGCTCGCCATTCCGTATTTCGAGGAGCGGATGCGCGACGTCAAACCGGGGATCACGGGCCTGGCGCAGGTCACGCTCGGCTACTCGGGCAAACCGCCACCGGGGAGCGAGCTCATGCCGTTCACGCGCGATCTGAGCAATCCATTTGAGGTGGAGGGCGCCGAGGACGCGGTCGCGGATCACATGCGGATGAAGATGCTCTACGACCTGGCGTATGGCGGCGCGATGGACGACCTGCGTACCTTCGTGCCGCTCGAGCTGTCGATCCTCGTGAGGACGCCGCTCGTGATGTTGCGCGCGCGCGGGACCTGAGGCCGCGGTGTGCGACGCACGGGTGGTGCTGGTGGTCTCGGCGCTGGCGGCGCTTGGATACATCTACCTGGGCTACCCCGCGCTCATCGGCCTCTGCGCACGCCTCGCCTCCGGCCGGCGGGTCGCTTCCGATCCGGTGGGCTCTCCGCCTTTGGTGAGCGTGCTCCTCCCCGTGTCGGGCGGCTCGGCGGCCTTGGCGCGGAAGATCGAGAGCTTGCTGGCGCAGGACCACCCGGCTTCGCGACTTGAGATCCTGATCTACTGCGACGGATGCCGCGACGACAGCGAGGCGGTGGCGCGGGCGGCCGAGGCTGGCCCGCGAGCCGCCGGCCGCATCCGCGTGTTCTCCAACCCCGATCGGCGCGGCAAGCCGGCAGCGATCAACCGGCTCGCGGCCGAAGCGTGTGGCGATCTGCTTCTGCTCACCGACGTTCGCCAGCCTCTGTCGGTGAACGCCGTTCGCGCGCTGGCGGCGGCGCTCTCGGACCCCGGCGTCGGCTGCGCGACCGGACGGTTGGTTCTGGAGGGGCGCGCGGGCAGCGGCGCCTACTGGCGTTACGAGAACTGGATCCGGACACAGGAGTCGCGCTTTCGCGGGGTGGTCGGGATGACCGGCGCCATCGCCATGATGAGGCGCGCCGATTTCGTCCCGCTGCCGGAGGCGCTGATCCTCGACGACGTCTGGATCCCGATGCGCCTCGCGCTCGCCGGCAAGCGCGCCCTCTTGGTGTCGGAGGCCGAGGCGCACGACGCCGCTTTCGACGACGAGCGCGAGTTTCGGCGCAAGGTGCGGACCCTGGCCGGGAACTACCAGCTCTTTGGGCTCTTGCCGTCGTTGCTGTTGCCGTTCCGCAATCCGATCTGGTGGGAGACGTTCTCGCACAAGGTGTTGCGCCTCTGCGCGCCGTGGCTCCTGGCCGGCCTCCTCGCGACGTCTTCCTCGGTGGCCTGGTCAGCGCGCGGAACCGGTGGCACGCCGATGGAGGTTCTGGTCGTTGCCCAGCTGGCGTTCTACCTGGCCGCCGCGCTGGGGGCGCGGGCCGGTCGGGTGGCAGGGATCGCGCGCACGTTCGTCGTGCTGAACGCGGCGGCGGTGGCCGGCCTCTGGCGATATCTCTCCGGGCGCCAGCGCGTCACCTGGTGAGGCGATGCGTGTTCTCGTGATCACCAAGTTGTTTCCCAATGCCGCCGAGCCACTCTCCGCGCCGTTCAACCGGCAACAGCTGGGCGCGCTCGGGCGGCGGTGCCAGATCGAGGTGCTGGCGACGGTTCCGTGGTTCCCGGGCTCCCGTGCGGTGGCGCGTCTCACGCGCAGCGCGCCGCCCCCCGAGGTCCCCCGCACGGAGCGCATCGAGGGGCTCGACGTCTCGCACCCGCGCACGCTCTACCTGCCGCGGGTTGGCCATGCGTTCTCGGCGGGGCTGTACGCGCTCTCGGTTTTGCCCGCCTTGTTACGACGCCGGGCGCGCTTCGACGTCCTGCTCGCGTGCTGGGCCTATCCCGACGGCGTGGCGGCGGTGGCGCTCGGGCGTGCGTTCGGCCTGCCGGTGGTCGTGAAGCTGCACGGGTCGGACCTCGACATCCTGGCCGGGCGGCCGACGTTGCGCTGGCAGCTCGCGGGCGCCCTGCCGCGCGCCGCGCGGGTGGTGGCGGTCAGCCGCGCGCTCGGCGCCGAGGCGGCGGCCCTGGGTGTCGACCCCGCTCGGATCGAGGTCGTCCCGAACGGCGTCGATGCCGCGCTCTTTCACCCGCGCGCGCGGCAGGATGCGCGCGCGGCGCTCGGCCGCGGGGCCGACGACCGCAAATGGATTCTCTATGTCGGCCGGTTTCACGAGGACAAGGGTGTGCTCGATCTGGCGGCGGCCTTCGCGACGGTGGCGGCCGGCCATCCGAAGGCCGCGTTGGTCCTGGTGGGCGAGGGGCCGGCGCGCGCCGAGCTGGAGAGGGCCTTGGCGCCGCTCGGCCCGCGCGCCATCCTGGTCGGCGCGCGCCCGTTCGACGAGGTGGCGCTGTGGATGTCGGCCGCGGATCTGGTGACGTTGCCGAGCCGCCACGAGGGGACCCCCAACGTTCTTCTCGAGGCCTTGGCGTGCGGCCGGCGCGTGGTGGCGACGCCGGTGGGCGGAATTCCGGACATCGTTCACCGCGCCGAGCTGGGCGCGCTGGTTCCGGTCGGCGACGTGTCGGCGCTGGCGGCGGCGCTGGGCACGGCGCTCGAGACCGACCCCGACGGCGCGACGGTCGCGGCGCTCGGCGCCCGCGGAAGCTGGGACGAGAGCGCGGCGCGGCTGGAGGCGACGCTTGCGCGCGCCTTCGCAGAGCGAGGTGCCCATGTCGGTCTTCGCTGAGCCCGGCGCCGACGCCGACGCCGACATTCGCGCCCTCGTGGTGGCCTACAGCTTCCCGCCCACAGGCGGCGCCGGGGTCGGCCGGCCCGTCAAGCTGGTGAAGTATCTCGGCCTTCACGGGGTGCGGCCGGCGGTGCTCACCGCGTCGAATCCGTCGTCGCCCGTGCGCGACGAGTCGCTCCTGGCCGACATCCCGACCGGGACCGAGATCGTGCGTGTGCGGACGTTCGAGCCGGGGTACGGCGTCAAGCGCGTCGGTTGGTCGCTGGCGCAGGCGGGCGCGGCGGCGCAGCTTTCGCTCGGCCAGCGCGCCTTGAAATTGGCGCTCGCCGTCGGTCACCAGGCGCTCGTTCCCGATCCCCAGATATTGTGGCTGCCCGCCGCAGAGCTCGCGCTTTTGCGGCGGCTGGCCCGGGGCGCCGACGACGTCGTGCTGATCAGCGGGCCGCCGTTCTCGCAGTTCCTGCTGGGTCCGCTGGCGCGCATGCGCCCGGGCACCGCCGTGATCCTCGACTACCGCGACGAATGGAGCACGGTGCGCGAGGTCTACGAGATGAATGCGCGGCTCCCGGCGCGGGTCGGAGCCGCGCTGGAACGGACCGTGGTCGGCAGCGCGCACGCCATCACCACCGCCACCGAGGCGTTTCGCGAGAACCTGCTGGCGCGGTTTCCGTTCCTCGATCCGGCCGCCGTGGTGGCCATTCCGAACGGTTACGATCCCGACGATTTTCCGGCGGCGCTTCCGGGACCATCCGCGACGGCCGATCGATTGACGGTCACCTACGCCGGGACGATCTTCCGGCTCACCAGCGCGCGCGGTTTCCTGGGCGCCGTCCGCCGCCTACACGCCGCCGAGCCCGCGCTGGCCCGGCGCCTGCGGGTCCGGTTCCTGGGGCGCATCGTCGAGACCGAGCTGGACGCGTTCGCCGGGAGCGAAGCGCTGGGCGTCGAGTGCGAGGGCTATGTCCCGCACGCGGAGGTCACCCGGGCGCTGGAGGCCAGCCACCTCGCGCTCTGCATTCTCGACGACGCGCCCCACGTCGAACGGATCTACCCGGCGAAGATCTTCGAGCTCGGCCACCTGGCCGATCGCCGGGGGCTGCGTGTCCTCACCCTGTCGCCACCCGGGGCGCTCGCCGATCTGGTCCGCACGCATCGGATCGGCGAGGTGCTGCCCCCGCGCGACGAGGGGGCGATCGCCGAGGTCCTGGCCCGCGAGCTTCGCGCCTTCGTCGCCGGCACCCGCCCGCCCGCGCCGCGCCCCACGGACTTCGCGCGCTTCGACCGACGCGCGCTGGCGGGCGACTTCGCGCGCGTGATGCGCGCCGCCCTCGCCCGCGCGCGCCGATAGTGCGGCCAGGGGCGCAACGGCGCCGCTAGGCCGCCTCCGGGCGGCACGGCGTCGGGCATGGTTCGCTTCGCTCACCGTTGCCTTACGGCAACGCCCTCCTAGGAATTCAGGATCTGCGTGATGGAACCGGTGCAGTAGGTCGGCTCGCCGAACGTCGTCATCGGGGTGCCCATCGCCTGCGCCAGCGTCAGAAGCAGATCGTTGTGCGCCCGATCCTTCGACGCGGCGACCTTGGGGTCACCATCGGTCAGATCCAGCGGGAAGGTGACCATCTGGCCGGTCTTGAGCTTGCCGTTGGCGCCCCCAATCAACAGGAAGGGCGTGTCGTCGTGGTTGTGGGCGGCACCCATGTCGAGCTCGTTCCCCCAGCAGATGACCGACTGGTCGAGGAGCGTTCCGCCGGCCGCCCCGGTGAGGCCGTTCAGCTTCTGCGCGAAGTAGGCGACCTGGGTGGCGTACCAGGTATCGATCGCCTTCTGCTGGGCAATGTTCTGATAGAGGTTGACGTTGCTGGCGTTGTAGATGTCCGGGCTGCTCGCGCACTGGCCCATGTTGTTGTACATGGTGCAGGGCGCGATCTGGTACATCGAGGTCGGCCCGTTGTGCGAGTAGTTGTGGTGGGTGTCCATCTGGTTCGCGCCGAGCCAGGTGTGCGTCACCTGGCTGGTGGACGTCGAGAACTGCAAGCTCGCCACCCGGGTCAGATCGCAGGCCAGGGCCAGCGCCAGGATGTCCATCTGGAGCTTGGCGTTGGTCGGAAAGTCGGTCGACGCCGTGACCGCCGCGGGAGGCGTGCAGTTCTGCGTCGCCGTCGCCGCCGCCTTGAGCTGCATGTCCAGGCTGTTCCAGCCGTCCTGCAACGCCTGCAGCGTCGCCCGGTCGTCGTTGCAGACCTTGGGCATCAGCGCCGACAGCTCGCTGTTGAGCTGGCCCGCACCGCTGCCGAAGAGCTGCTGCCGGATGAAGGTGGTCTTGTCGGGTCCGGCGGTCTGCGTCGCCGCATTTCCGAACAGCTGCTGTCGGGCCGCCGTCGGATTGTCGACCGGATCGATGTAGACGCCGGCGGCGTTGTAGAGCATCCGCGTCTTGACCTCGCGATCCGTGAAGTCGGCCGGGCTGCGGACCATGAGCTGGATCGAGGGGAACGGCGTTCCGGCCTTGAGCTGGGCCGCGATCTGCTGGTCGATGCTGATGCTGGTTGCCGCGGCGCCCGTCGAGATCTGCCCGGTCCACAGCGACGCCATGCCCGCTTCATGGGAGCCCTGCGCGGCCTTGTTGTTCAGGCCGTCGAGGACGATCACCTTGCCCTGCAAGTTCGTCGTCCAGGTGACGCCGCCGACGGTGCCGCCCGTTGCGAACGGTTTGAGCGTGTCGCGAAAGGTGAAGGTGGGGGTGAGGGTCGGCGCGCTTCCGGCCGGCGGCGGCAGCACGTCCTTCCCGCTGGCGTCGGTCGCGCCCCAGTACGGGCGCACGCAACCGCAGGGCGTGAAGACCAGGATCAGGTAGGTGGCGGGGGTCCCAGCCGCGTAGCTGGGGACGCCGCGCAAGAAGGGATAGGTGATGGCAGAGGCGCCCACCATCTGCAGGAAGTGTCGCCGCTCGAGCTGGATCTTGCGCTTGTTCATTGACACGCCCCCCCCGCGTTCACCGGCGGCCGATTCATGAACGAATCGCTGCTGACGACGGCGACCAGGAGCTGCTGAAGGTTGAAGCTATTGTTGGTGGAGAAGGTCTTGTAGATCTGCTGGGCGGAGCAGGCGTCCGAGTTGCTCTCGACGCGGCCGAGCGCGTAGCGAATCTGCTCCAGCGCGTAGCACTGATCGACCTGCGGACTGGCGACGAGCTTGCTGATCATGTCGGTCGTGCCGGTGAAGTCGCCGGTGATGTCGGTCGACCCCGGGTGCGCGGTAAAGGTTCCGCTGGAGCTGACGGGCGTCCCGTTCTCGGCCGTGATGTAGGCGCCCGTCGCGTCGTAGTTGTCGAAGCCGAAGCCGATCGGGTCCATGTACTCGTGGCAGCCGCTGCACACGCTGTTCGGCGCGACGTGGTTCTCGTACTGGCTGCGGGTGGTCTGGCCCGCCGGGATCGTGGTCGGGGGCGGCGGGATGGGTACGCCGCCGACGGCGGCGGGCGGATTGGGCACCTGTTCGCAAAGGATCTGTTGCCGCACCATCCGACCGCGCTTGGTCGGCGAGGGCAACGTCGTGTGCGCGTGAATCGCCAGCACGCTCCCGTCGGTTAGAACGCCCATGCGCGGGGCGCTGGCGGAACCGACCGCCGTCGACTTGTAATCCGCGGCGACGCCGGGGCCGGCGGTGTTCAGCACGTAGCTGGCCGGGGTATTGTAGAAGGTCGTCAGATCCTTGTTCACGTAGGAAGACCCCGACGTCAGCAGATCGCCGAGCCCGTTCTTGGTGGCCGCCAGCACCGTCGAGCTGAAGGTGACCAAGGTTTCCATGTGCATCTCTTGGGCGAGAGCCGCGCTCCAGGTCTTGAACACGGTGTCCTTGGTGACGGCAACCATGTTCTCGATGTCGAGCCACTGATCGGCGAAGTCGTGAAGCGCGGCGGCCGCCTTGGGGTCGGCCAGCATGCGCGTCGCCTGCGTGGCGACGTCGCTGGCCGTGGCGAGGTGCCCGCCGGTGGCGGCGGTGGTGAGCGTTTGATCGGGCAGCGAGCGCCAGAGATAAAGCGAGAGCCGAGTCGCCAGCTCCAGCGGCGTCAGCGGAATTGCGCTCGCTGTTCCGCTGGCCGGCGGTTGCCCGAACTCGAGAACGAACAGGAAGCGCGGCGAGGTGAGGATCGAGGTGATCACCGCCTGAATGCCGGTGGGGAAGTCGAATGGCGCAGCGCGGACGTTGTTATAGAGCGTCAGCAACGCCGCCGATTCGGTGGCGTCCATCTGTCCACGGAATGCGCGCCCGCCGAAATCGTTGATGAACTGGGTCGCGCAAGCCGCGTCCTGCGTCGTGCAGGTGACGAGCGAGCTCAGGTTGCTCGCGACCGCGGCGGCGGCCAGCGTCTCGGCCGCCTCGAGGTACTGCTGGTTGAAGATCGTCCCAGAGATCGAAGCGTAGCTGTTGGTGTTGAAGTTGCCGTCGATCTTCTGCTCGGAGACGAACTGATTGGCCGGCTGCGTGTTGTTGGGATCGAGCCCGAGGTCCCGGATCATGTTGTTGTACTCGATGCGCGAGAGGCGTCGCAGCGGCGTCGAGCCGACGTGGACCCCGGGCTGGCAGAGCGACGTTTCGGTAAAGAGCGTCAAGCCGACCGACGGTGGCTGCATGACCGTCACACCGGAGCCGCCGCTGCCGGTCGCGCTGGAGCCGCCACTGCCGGTCGCGCCGGAGCCGCCGCTGCCCGTCGCGCCGGAGCCAGCCGATCCGGGGCTGCCGGGGCTGCCGGCGTTGCCCGGGCTGCCCGCGCTACCGCTGGCATCGCCGGATCGGCCGGCGCAGGCCGACGCGAGCACGACGATCGGGAAGACGACCGACAGAAGCGATAGCGGCGCGTGTTGCTGTTTCCGACGCATCATTTCCTTAAATTAGGCGGAACGACGAGTATGGGCTCGGCGATCGGGCTGGTGCTACCGCTCATCTCGCTGGAATGGTCGCGCCCCAACGGATTCCGTGAGCCCCAACCCCGCGCGGGCGGACGTGGCCGCCTCCACACAAAGTCACCTACGTCGGGAAAGATAGGCTCTAGCGGCGCGTCATTGCAATAGATGGGTCTGCCGATCCTGACGATTCGTAGGAGATGTCCGGATATGTCGGATATATGTACTCCCAGTCGACAGCTCGGCAGCTCGGCAGCTCGGCAGTTTGGCAGTTTCGGATAAACCCGGCTGCGTGCCTTCATCCGCGCGCACGCGTTTCTCCCGCGGTCGAGATCGGGGGTGGCGGCAGCAGGTGGTTTCGGAAGGCGCCGGGGTCGCCCGCGTGTCCGTCCATCGCCGCGATGGCGACGTTGAACATCTCTCGCGCCGTGAGGTAGTGCAGGCGCCAGCGTCGCCCATCGTTGTAACGGGTGGTCAGCTCCTCGTGCAGCATTTGGCCGCCGTCGCCGAGCAGCGAGGCCGCCTGCGCCTCGGGCGCGCCGTGGGCGTGGACCTTGACGAACACCCAGTCGGCGCGTCCGGCCACGTGGATCTGTTGGCGGACCCAGGTCCGGATGCGCGACGGCGTCGCGGGATCCTGCGCCGTGACCGCGGCGCTGTCGATCCGCGGTCGGGGGAGGTGCCCCGCACCGCGCTCGAGGGCGAGCGCGAGCGGTCCTTCGATCATGAGCAGCCGATCGCGCCGCACCTGACCTACCGCCGCCGGCGTGCCCCAC
>Ga0209863_10000903_pt1 | contig 12606 bp, 11 predicted proteins | sample OrgsoiDNA2013046_FD_185796 | JGI IMG/M metagenome (GOLD analysis project Ga0209863, IMG submission 185796) | Permafrost soil microbial communities from the Arctic, to analyse light accelerated degradation of dissolved organic matter (DOM) -... | ecosystem: Environmental > Terrestrial > Soil >...
GAAATGTCCTCGCCGACCGAAATGACCGCCACCGTGGTGTTCCGGGTCGGCCCGGTCAAGGCGACGTTCGGCGGCAAGGTGACGTTGTCGGATCTGGATCCGCCGAACAGTTATCGCATTTCCGGCGAAGGCTCCGGCGGCGTGGCCGGATTTGCCAAGGGCGGCGCCACCGTGCGGCTGGAATCCGAAAGTCCCGAGGTCACGATCCTGCATTATGAGGTCGACGCCCAGATCGGCGGCAAGCTGGCGCAGCTCGGCCAACGGTTGATCGATTCAACCGCGAAGAAATTGGCTGGTGAGTTTTTCGCTTCGTTTGGAGAAGTTGTTGGCGGGGAGGCCGAGGCGCCCGCGGAAGCCGATGCTGCCCCGAAAAGCTGGTTGAGCAAGCTGACCGGCGCGGCCTAGCGAACCGTGGAGTAGCAAAACCAACGTCCAAGTGCTGCGTGCCCCGGATGCTGCGCAGCGCCATCAGCGCGTTTACGCGCGTCTTCGACGCGCTATGGCGGTGCGCTGCAATCCGGGGGCCATCGAGCACGTCGCGCCCCTGGGTCCCGGCTCTGCGGCGCAGCGTTGGCACGCTGCACCGCGTCCGGGACACGACAGGTTGCGGGTGTTGATCGCCACAACGGACATCGATGCTAGGCTTTATATCAGCGCGGCCCCTTCCGCCGGCTCGCAAAGCTGATGTACCATTTTACCCGAGCTGCGGCGGAGGGCGTGCCGGAATCCCGGCAACTGCAATCGGCGGTACGGGCGCAATCGGGCGCGTCCTAGGTTCATCGTGCAAGAATTGAGCGTCCGAGCGCGCATGGCGGGACGACGCAGGGAGGAAACCAATGAAACTTTCCCGTCGTAAACTTCTGCATCTGGCCACGGGCGCCGCCGCGCTGCCGGCTTTCTCAGGGATAGCGAGGGCGCAAGCCTATCCGACGCGGCCGATTACATTGGTCGCGCCATTTCCGGCAGGCGGGCCAGTGGACACGATCGCTCGAATTCTGGCCGAGCACATGCGAGGCTCGTTAGGTCAACCCTTGCTTGTCGAGAACATCGCAGGTGCAGCCGGCAGTCTCGGGGTGGGCCGGGTCGCCCGTGCCGCACCTGATGGTTATACGCTCATCGTCGGCCAATGGAGCACGCATGTGGCCAATGCAGCCATTTACAAGCTTCAATATGATACGCTCGCCGACTTTGCGCCGATCGCTCTGTTGTCAAACAATCCGGGGCTCATTGTCGGACGCAAGAATCTGCCGGCAAATGACCTGAAGGAACTGGTTGCGTGGTTGAAAGCCAATCCGGAAACGGCCACGCAGGGCACGCCGGGTGCCGGCGGGTTTGGCCACATCGGGGGCGTATTCTTTCAAAACGTGACGGGCACGAAATATCAGTTTGTCCCTTATCGCGGCGCCGCGCCGATGATCCAGGATTTGCTGGCCGGCCAGTTTGACATCGCGATTGATACGCCCACCACATCGATACCGCAGATTCGCAGCGGTGCTATCAAGGGCTTTGCCGTCATGTCCAAAACGCGATTGGCGGCGGTGCCCGATCTTCCGACCGCGGATGAGGCGGGCGTGCCCGGCCTTTATCTTTTGCAATGGAATGCCGTTTGGGCACCGAAGGGCACGCCAGGCGACATCGTGACAAAGCTCAACCAGGCCATCGTCCGCGCCATGGCTGATCCGGCTGTGCGCCAGAGACTTGCGGATCTTGGCCAGGAAATCTATCCCCCTGAACTGCAAACACCTGAGGCGCTGGCCGAATTTCAGAAAACCGAGCTGCATAAATGGGGGCCGATCATCACGGCGGCAAATATCAGGGTCGAGTAACCGGTGCCCGACATTCTTCTGACAGCCGATGGCACCGATGGTGACGATGGCATGCTGTTCTGCCGAGACTGTCTTGCGCGATGTATCAGGAGACGGTCTTATCGCAAAGAGCTACAGTAGCGAGTGAGAAGAAAGGACGACCTGTAACGTCCGAATTCAAGGGAGGCTGGGATGGCCAATGCCAGGCATCGCAATGCGCGCGGTCAACCTTTGGAAGCCGCTGCCGGAAACGGGCTGATCGACCGTCGCGCGCTACTTGGGCGCGGCATGGCGTTCGCGGGCGCGATGAGTGCGGGCATCGGCCCGTCATCTGCGGCCGCGGGCGCCGAACCGCTCGCCGACGATCCATGGAGCATGGAAGTCGGCGACCCAATGCCGCTCTACCAGGTGCCGTCGAAGTTCGAGACGAAGGTTGCGCGCACGCTGAGTAATCCCAATCACGAGCCGCGTAATTCACACGCGCGCACGCCGCACCATCTGCTCGAGGGTACGACAACGCCGAATGGGCTGCATTTCGCCATCAATCACGCCGGCGTCCCCACCATCGATCCGGAGAAGCATCGGCTCGTGATCCATGGACTGGTGAAGCGGCCGCTGGAGTTCACGCTCGAAACACTGTCGCGCTATCCCATGATCTCGCGCGTGTCGTTCGTCGAATGCGGCGGCAACAGCGCCCCGATGTTCTCTCCCGAGCCGATGCAGGAAACCGTGCAGGCACTGCACGGGCTCGCCTCCTGCGCGGAGTGGACCGGAATCAAGCTTTCAACCCTGCTTGAGGAAACCGGTATCGATCCCGGCGCGAAATGGTTCATCGCAGAGGGCGCGGACTCGCCCCGTTTGAGCCGCAGCGTGCCGATCAAGAAGGCGTTGGATGACGCCATGATCGCGCTCTATCAGAACGGCGAGCGCATCATGCCCGGAAATGGCTATCCGATGCGCCTGCTGCTGCCCGGCTACGAGGGCAACATGAACGTCAAGTTCCTGCGCCGCATCAAGCTCGTGGATCAGCCCGCCATGAGCATGTATGAGGCGCGGACCTACTCGCAGATCCTGCCGAACGGCAAGGCGTACCGGTTTTATTTCCTGCAGGAAGTCAAATCCTTCATCACCAGCCCTTCGCACGGCATGATGTTGAAGGGTCCTGGTCTCTACGAGATTTCGGGCATCGCCTATTCCGGCACCGGCCGGGTCGAGAAAGTAATGGTCTCCGCCGACGGCGGCCAAAGCTGGGCGCCAGCGGCACTTCAAGAACCGGTCCTGAGCAAGGCCTTCACCCGCTTCCGCATGCCATGGCGCTGGGATGGCGGCCCGGCCACGCTGCAGAGCCGGGCGTGGGATGAAGCCGGCAATGTACAGCCGACCCGCGCCGAATTCGTGGCCGCACGCGGCGAATTGACGAAACCGGCGCCGGTCCTGAGCTTTCCCAATCAGCACTACAACTCGATCACCAGTTGGGGCGTCGGAAGCAATGGGGAGGTCAAGCATGTTTACGGCTAGGTGCGCGATCTTTTCCGCCGCATTGTTATCGGCGATGATGACCGACGCCTCATTGGCCGAGACGCCCAATCTCGGCAAGCCGATCGATGAGGCTGCCATCGCAGCCTGGGACATCAGCATCCTGCCCGATGGCACGGGACTGCCGAAAGGCAGCGGCACGCCCGCGCAGGGCGCTGTGATCTACGCCGAAAAGTGCGCGCTGTGTCATGGCGACAACGGAAAAGGTGGCGGCCCCGCCGCCGCCTTGGTGAGTGACAATGTGATTGCCGGTATCTCCGCGTCGCAGAAAACCATCAAGAATTTCTGGCCGTATTCAACGACGATCTTCGATTTCGTTCGCCGCGCCATGCCGTTTCAAACGCCCCGTTCGCTCACCGATGATGAAGTCTACGCGCTCACGGCCTACATTCTCGCGGAGAACAAATTGATCGGCGCGAACGAGATGATGAATGCGCAAACCTTGCCGCAGGTGAAAATGCCCAATCGCGAAAACTTCATCATCCGGTTTCCGGATCGCATTTAGGTGCGCCTCGACAGATGGTGTCCGCGATCGAAGCAGCGCGCGTCAGCGTGCCGCAAATCCAGCGCGTCTCTTGAGTAGTATGTGTATGCAGTCGGAGGAATAGCGATGCAATTGCGGGTTTTTGGGCGCACGGGAATGCAGCTCTCGGTGCTGGGCTTCGGCTGCGGCGCCGTGGGCGGATTCATGGTGCGCGGCGATCCCGCCGAGCAGGAGCGTGTCATCGCGCGGGCGATCGCCGCTGGCGTGAACTATTTTGACACCGCGGTGCAGTACGGCAATGGCGAATCGGAAAAGAACCTCGGCCGCGTTTTGCAAAAGTTGAAACCAGCGGGCGTGTTCGTCGGCACCAAGGTCCGGTTGCCGCCCGGCGAGTTCGGCCGCATTGCCGACGCCGTGACGATGTCGCTCGAGGGCAGTCTGGCGCGGCTGGGTCTTGACCGGGTCGACATCTTTCACCTGCACAATCCGATTACCGAGACCGGAGGCGGACCGGCGCTGAGCGCCCGACAGGTGCTCGACGACGTAGTACCGGCGTTCGAGCGCCTGCGTGCGCAGGGCAAGATTGGTTTCCTCGGGATGACGGCAGTAGGGGACACGGCGGCACTGCGACAAGTGATCGATGCGCGCGCTTTCGACAGCGCTCAGGTCGTCTACAACATGCTCAATCCATCTGCCGCCGAGGCATTGCCGAAAAACTATCCGGCACAGGATTATGGACGATTGTTCGATTCCACCAGGGCGGCCGGCGTTGGCGTCGTGGGCATCCGCGTGCTGGCCGGCGGCGCGCTGTCGGGCTCGGCCGAGCGTCACCCGATTGCTGGTCCGGCGCCCGAGCCGATCGGTTCGGCGATGAGCTACGATGCCGATGTCGATCGCGCACGCCGCCTGATCCCGCTGGTAGAGGAGGGTTTCGTCGCCAGCCTGACCGAAGCCGCCACGCGGTTTGCGCTGTCTCACCCGGCGATGGGCACGATCCTGGTCGGCATGGCGACGCCGCAACAGTTCGACGACGCCCTCGCCGCGGTCCAGAAAGGCCCGCTGCCGCAAGCAGCACTCGACCGCCTGTCAGCACTGCGGCAGGGATTTTCCGGCGAACCACGATAATCGCCAAGATTGCCCAAGGCGCCGGGATCAGAAAGGATTGATACCATGACTGGACGCAGGCCCTTTAGCGAACTGACCAAGGACTTCACACCCGCGCGCCGGGCACGTGTGGCGGCAAAAGCGGCCGCGCTGCGCGAGGCGATGACGCTTGAGGAGTTGCGCAAGGCGCGTTCTCTCTCACAAGAGGACGTCGCGGAAGCACTCACGGTCAACCAGCCCGCCGTGGCCAAACTTGAAAAGCGCGGTGACATGCATGTGAGTAATTTGCGCCGCTACATCGAAGCGCTCGGCGGCACGCTTGAAATCACGGCGCACTTCGACAAGACAACCGTGGTCATCAGCAACATCGGAGAAACGCCGTAATTACCATGGTCGCATCGGTAGCAAGTCGAGGTGTTTGGAAAGACGATAGCAGCCGGCGTCCTACGGGCGGATCAGTCAAACGAAATTGCTGGACGGAGGAACGCCTGGCGCCTGGCACGATGCGTTTCAACCGTTGCGGTGAGCCCGGCCGGCGCGCTAGCCTTGGTGCCAGCAATGCCGGGAGAAAAGCATGGGTCGGAAGATAGCTATTGTCGGAGCGGGGGCCGTCGGCGGGTATGCCGGCGCCCATATGGTGCAGGCGGGGGAGGACGTGACGTTCATCGATCCATGGCCCGAGCATGTTGAGCACATGCGGAAGCACGGCCTGCGCGTCACCCACGCCAGGGACGTCGCGGAATTCTCGGTTCCGGTGCGCGCGCTGCACGTCACGGACGCGCAGCAACTCGCCAAGGAGACGCCGGTCGACATCGCCTTCGTGTGCATGAAGTCCTACGACACGGCCTGGGCCACCACGCTGATCCGGCAGTATCTGGCGCCGGACGGCTACGTCGTGTCGCTGCAGAATTGCATGAATGAAGAGACGATCGCCGGCATCGTCGGCTGGGGCAAGACGCTGGGGTGCATTGCCAGCAGCATCACGGTCAACCTGCCCGAGCCAGGTCACATCCACCGGGGCGCCGGCAAGGGCGGGGCGGCGCACACCGTGTTTCGCGCCGGCGAAGTGCACGGCCGGATCACGCAACGGGCGGAAGAAATCTGCCGCCTGGTCGGCTACGCCGACAGCGCCAAGGTAACCGGCAATCTGTGGGGCGAGCGCTGGTCGAAACTGGTCGCCAACGCCATGGGCAACGGACTCTCCGCCTGTACGGGTCTGCCCGGCGGAGAGATGTTGCAAAGCGAACCGATCCGCCGCTTCTCCACCCGGCTCGGGAGCGAAGCGATCCGCGTCGGGCAAGCGCACGGCTATCAGCTGGAGGAGGTTTTGCATCTGCCGCCTGAGACGATTGCGCGTGCGGGCGAGGGCGACGAGGCGGCGATGCGCGCCTGCGACGAGCAGCGCTTCAAGGACGGCAAGCGCACCTCTTCCGAGCAGCGTCCCTCCATGGGCCAGGACATGCAGAAGGGCCGGCGCACGGAGATCGAATTCCTCAACGGCTTCGTGGTGCGCGAGGGCGGGAAGGTCGGCCTCTCGTGCACCGCCAATGCCGTGCTGACGGACATCGTCAAGCGCGTGGAACGCAATGAGCTGAGCCCGGATCCGCGGCACATCACCGAGCTGCGGCTGAACTGAGCCGGCTTGCGCGGATGCAATCACACATGCGTTCAGCCATGCTATCGGGCGTCACCTCACTGGATTGGGACAGGAGACCGATATGACCGCACAAAACTCATCGGACTGGCTTGGCCTGGCAGGCCGCGTTTGCGTGGTGACGGGCGGAGGTGGCGGCGTCGGCCGGGCCGTCGCGTCGAGTCTCGCCCGGGCCAGCGCCCATGTCGCCGCCATCGATCGCGACGAACGCGGCCTCGAGGTGACGGGCGCCGAGCTGCGCGACCTTGGCTGCAAGCATGTGATCGCAACCTGTGACACCGCAAGCGCCGAGAGTGTCACCGCCGCCTCCGAGACGATCGAGAGTTCGCTGGGACCGTGCAGCGTGCTGGTCAACGCGGCGGCAGTGTTGCGCCCCGGCGCGCTGGAAAACCTGTCGCTTGCCGAATGGAACGCCGTTCTCGCCGTCAACCTGACCGGCTACTTCCTCTGCGCCCAGATCTTTGGCCGGCAGATGCGAAAGCTCGGACGCGGCAGTCTCATTCATGTGGCGTCGATCGCGGGCAGCCATGCCCAGGGGCAGAGCGGCGCCTACAGCGTCAGCAAGGCCGGCGTCGTCATGCTGTCGCGCCAGCTCGCGAGCGAATGGGGGCCGCACGGCATTCGCAGTAACGTCGTCAGTCCCGGCATGATCATCACGCCGATGAGCCAGTCCTTTTACGACACGCCTGGGGTCACCGAGCGGCGCACCGCCGTCGTCCCGGCGCGACGGATCGGCATGCCGCAAGACATCGCCGACGCCATCCTGTTCCTGGCCAGCGATCGATCGTCCTATGTCAACGGCGACGAGATCACGGTCGATGGCGGCTATGCCAACATGCTGATGAACCTGGTGCCGCGACCGGGTTTTGATCAGAAGCCGGATTGAAGCTGCGCGGTTTTCTTGTCGGTCTGGATCCTTACGCCACAAGCCGCTCCAGCAGGTCATGCACCACGCCGCGCAGCAAATCGAGCTTGTAGCCCGTCATCGGCAACGGCTTGGCGCCGGCGATCGCCTGCTGCGCGGCGTTGGCGATCGTCGCCGGGTTTGCCGGACCACCTTGCAACACAGCTTCCGCCGCCGAGAGGCGGAGCGGGATCGGCGCGATGCCGCCGGCGGTGATGCGGATGAACTGGAAGGCGCCGGCCGAGACGACGGCGCGGGCGCACACCTCGACCAGCGGCCACTCGGCATGACTGCGGCTGATCGCGCGCTTGTAGCGCGCGCGCTCGCCCTGGAGCGGAGGTGGAAGCTGGACGGTCCGGATCATTTCGCCGGATGCGAGCCTATTGTCGGCGGCGCCGTTGGAGCCATCGCCAAATACGTCGCCGATCGTCAGCCCGCTCTTTTGATCCGTCGTGACGCTGGCGTCGTAAGCCAGCAGCGCCGCCGCCATGGTCGAGGGATGCGGCGCCACGCAGGGGCCGAGGTCGAAGGCCACGCTGTAGAGATGATTGCCGGATCGGGCCGGGCAATCCGAGCCGCCCTTTTTGAGACAGGCGATATCCGGATTGCGAAAATACCAGCAGCGCGACCGCTGGGCGAGGTTGCCGCCGAGGGTCGCGAGATGACGGATTTGCGGCGTGGCGAGACCAAGCGCCGCAGCCGCAAGGCCCGGATAGGCGCCGCCGATACGCGTGTCGGCGGCGATCGCGGCGATGGTGGTGCAGGCGCCGATGCGTAAGCTCCCGTCCGCGCCCCAATCCATCCCGATCGTGTCGGGCGAAGTCTCGATGTCGATCAGCGGCCCTCGCGAAACGCCACTGCGCCGCCGCTCGGAAAGGTCGGTGCCGGCGGCGCGGAATTCGGCCGAGGTCGCGGCGGCGTTCACGGCTAAGGATTGCGTCGATGCGGATGTCATGCGGCGGCCCTCCCTTTCAGTGCGGCGATCAGGCGGTCGGGCCGGATCGGGATCTCCGTGAGCCGGACGCCGGTCGCGTTGCGAATGGCGTTGGCGAGGGCGGGCGAGGTCGGGACCGTGGCGACCTCGCCGATACCGACGCTACCGCCAAGCACGTGATCAAAACCGCCTTCGTCGAAATGCACGTCGATGTCGGGCGTGTCGGCGATGCCGGGGATGCGGTAGTCCTCCATCCCGCCGGTGAGAATGTCGCCGGTCCGCGAATCGACTTCGCGCGCCTCATAGAGCGCATAGCCGAGGCCCTGGATGACGGATCCCGTCGCCTGGCTGCGCGCGAGCGCGGGCGCTGCGATCTTTCCGACCGCGATGCCGGTGTGAACGTTCAGCACGCGCACATGGCCGAGCCAGGTATCGACTTCCACCTCGATCACCTGCACCGAGCTCGGCACTCCCGCTCCAATCACGATGTTGGAGAAACGGCGCATCATCCAGCCGAAGATCGTGCCGATAAAACCGACCTCCTTCAGCGGCGAGCGAATTCCCGGAAGCGTCGGCTTGTCGTCCTCGGGTCGTTCGGCGGACACGCTGAGGTCGGGCGAGGCGGCGATCAACTCCCTCCACGGCGCGTTGGAGCCGGGGAGCGGCGGCCGTTTTGCATTTCGTTCGATCGCCGCCTTGAGCTTTTGAACCGCCAGCAGGGTCGGCGGAATAACCGAGGCCGTGGTCCGGCTGCCGCCCGCGCCCGGTCCTTCCGGCAAATTGGAATCGCCGATCCGCACCTCGATGTCGTGCGGTTCAAGGCCGAATTCGTGCGCCACCGTATTGGCGATCACGGTGCGGCTGCCCTGGCCGATATCCTGGGTCGCGGTGCTCGCAACGATGCGTCCGCCCTCGACCGCCAGTTCGACCTTGGAGCCGGGCTGCCACAGGTAAAGCCAGTACCCGGTCGCGACGCCGACGCCACGGCGATAGCGGCCGGTCTGCGACGCCGGCGTCCTCTTGTTGCGCCAGACCTCAAGTGCTGCGGCCCAATCATAGAGGCGCTGGCGATTGGGATTGGGATCCCAGCGTTTGCGCAAAGCTATCGGATCGACATTCATCCGCAACGCGGCTTCGTCGATCGCCTGTTCCAGCGCAAACGCCATCGGCGGTCCGCCGGGACCGCGGAACGGCGCACCGGGCGGCAGGTTGCTGATGACGTCGTAGTCCGCGAGTTCTTTGGCTTCCGCCGGATAGATCAGGCGACCGAGTGCCGCGAGCGTCGAGTTCACGGCAGCGCCGGTGTCGGCGTAGGCCGTAAGCGACAGCGCCTTGAGATCGCCTCGCTCGGACGGCAGCAGCGCGACCCTGACTTCCGCCGCCGGCCGATAGCCGGTGACGGAAAGTTCTTCGTGCCGGTCATAGGCAATCCGGACTGGCGCCCTGGCCTCGCGCGCCAGATCGATCGCCGCCGTCGTCTCGATGCCCAGCGCGCCCTTGGAGCCAAAACCGCCGCCGACGTGATCGGCGATCACCCGGATCTTGTCATGTCCGAGCTTGTAGCGCTTGGCGAGCAGCTCCATCACATGGAACACCGCCTGCGTCGAAACGTGCACGGTCAGGCGATCGCCGTCGAAACGGGCGACAGTGGCATGCGGCTCGAGGGAGGAATGCTGTTGCGTTCCGGTGCGGAAGGTTTCCTCGACCAGCCAGGCATTTTGCGTCTCGCGCGCGGTCGCCATCCAGCCGCGCGCCTTCTTTGCCTTGTGCGAGAATGCCGAAGACGGTCCACGGACGTTCTGTTTCCAGGGCGCGGGCGAGCCGGTGCCTTCGGAAACGTTGCCGGCCTTCTTGCGGCTGGATTTTTCGAACACGACGGGCGCATCGGGCTTTCGGGCCGCGTCCAGTCCGATCACCGACGGCAGGCGCTCGCTGCCGATCCTGATAGCGGCGAGGGCCGCGACCGCGGTCTTTCGATCCCTTGCGGCGACAGCCGCGATCGGCTGGCCGACATAGCGTACGATGCGGTCGTCGCCGAGCAGCGAGATCACAGCGCCCACGCCGGGCATCGCGCGCGCCGCCGCGAGATCCGGTTCGGCGATCCGGGCATGCGCAAGCTGCGAGCGCAGGATGATGCCCTCGAGCTGTCCGTCATGACGGATGTCGACGGTATATTTCGCAGCCCCCGTTACTTTCGCGCGCGCTTCGACCCGCGGCGAAACAATGTTGTCGCCGTCGAATTGACCGGCGCATGCCGCCGTCACCGCGCCGAAAATGCCGTCATAGGCGCCGCATCGGCACAGATGACCGGAAAGTGCTGCGCCGATCTCTTCCCGCGACGGCGTCACCGTTCCCTTTGTGGCCCGCCATTGGTCGCAAAACGCCGCCGCCTCGACGATAAAACCGGGCGTACAGAATCCGCATTGCAGGGCGTCGTGCGCCATGAAAGCCTTCTGCACCGGATGCAGTTTGCCGGCGCCGATGCCTTCGACTGTCGTGATCGATTTGCCTGCCGCGGCGCGCGCCGGCATCAGGCAGCTCACCACCGGCGCACCGTCCAGCAGCACGGTGCACGCGCCGCAGACGCCGGCCCCGCATGCGAGTTTTGTACCCGTCAGGTTGAGTGCGTCCCGCACCACATCGATGAGAAGCGCATCGGGATGGTCGGGAAGGGGCTCGACGCGGCCGTTGATCGTCATCGTGCTCATTTGCGATCTCCAGGTTTGGTAAGGCGTGATTTTGTCGCGGTGGCAGGCTCCGCGGGATGCGGCTTCGGCGACAGACCGGCGGCGCCGGCCACCAGCGTGCGCAGCATGATTTCAAGGTCCTTGAGGAAGGCGTCGGCCGGCTGCATCGCCGGATGCACGGATTTGGTCCCGCTGATGGCCATCTCGATGCAGCGGGCCAAGCCGCGGGCGGTCATGTTTTCGGCAAGGACCAGGCCTTGCTTGCGGCAGACCCGTTCGATCGTCGCGGCCAACTGCTCGCCATAGAGACCGGCGTATTTCTGATAGAGGTCGCGGGCGTGGACCAGATGCTCGGAGAACAGCTCCTCGATATGCGGCGAGCCGTCGAACGACGCGATGAGTTGCTTGAGCCGCGCGGTAACCCCGGCTACCAGGATATCGGCAAGGCTTCCTCCGGCCTTGTCGGCGGCGTTCGCCGCCGCGAGTTCCGCGGTGAGGGCGTTCTCGTGCTGCTGGTCGATGACGGCGCGGAACAGCGCTTCCTTGGATTCGAAATGGTGGTAGAGCGCCTGTCGCGTCAGGCCGGCCGCCTCCGCGGCCTGCTCGATCGACGAGCGCCGAAAACCGTGGCGGCGGAACACAACCATCGCGGCGTCGAGAATGCGGGTTCGTGCCCTCATTTGACGATTTTTACAAAAGAAGACGAAACGTCAAGTCACAACGCCGTTGAGGACCCGGCGGGCACCGGTCAGGCGGATTTGGTCTGATACGCCGCGAGGAACATCCGCGTCGCGCTTGCGACGACCTCGGCGATACGCTCCGCCGAAGGCGCGGGCGCCGCCTGAAAAATAAACGGCATGAACAGCGACGCCTGACACAGCTGCATGAACTGCATCGCCGCCAGTTGGCGGTCCTTGATCTCAAGATCGCCCGCCGTTGTGTGCGCGTCGAGGTAAGCGGCAAGCCTGGAGATGGTAAGTGCGATCACGTTATTGTAGAAGCGCCGGCCGACCTCCGGCATCCGCTCGGCGATCGCCATCACCGTTCGGGTGGCCGATCCACCGCCCGGCCGGCACAGCAACTGGATATAGGCCTGCCCGAACTCGGTCAGCGTCGTGGTAACGTCTCGCGCCGGATCGAAATTGAACGCCACCTTGCCCTGCTCGAGGGCTTCCTCCTCGACGATGGCTTCGAACAACCGATTCTTGTCGGCGAAATAGACATACAGCGTTCCCTTGGAGACGCCGGCCGACCGCGCGATTTCGCCCATGCTGGCGCCGTCAAATCCGAGATCCATGAACACCTTGCGGGCGCCAGCCAGAATCTGACGGCGCTTGGAACTGTCCTCGTCGACGACCAGGTGGAGAGTAGTCGGATCAGCTGCAACCATTGGTTTAGACTGTCTGAAAAGATTCCAACGCTGGGAATGCCCCAGAAGGAACTTGCGATCTATCGTCCGATCATAGGATCATATCTTGACCGAACCGTTCGGTCAATG